>Ga0316576_10000375_pt1 | contig 20334 bp, 20 predicted proteins | sample S0NA_FD_203075 | JGI IMG/M metagenome (GOLD analysis project Ga0316576, IMG submission 203075) | Rhizosphere microbial communities from salt marsh grasses in Alabama, United States - S0-2_050615r3r5 | ecosystem: Host-associated > Plants > Roots > Rhizosphere | place: USA: Alabama | collected... | reverse complement strand
ATGTGCGCAGCGTCAGCGACGTCGACGTACTCGGCATGGGGCATCATCTCGAGGAACTCGGCCACCTCGTCCTCGGTGACCAGGTCGGACAGCTTGCCGCGGACGAGCAGCGTCGGCAGGGTCAGGCGTCGCGCGATCTCCTCCAGCTCGCCGTGGTGGAGCTCGCGTGCGTGCTCGCTCGTGCCCCCGGTTCGCGTGTCGAGGAAGGCCGGATCCCAGTGCCAGCGCCACCGCCCGTCAGCCCCGCGGCGCAGGTTCTTCGAGAGTCCCGACAGATCGGTCGGGCGCGGCCGGTGGGGTTGGTAGGCGGCGATCGCGTCGGCGGCGTCCTCGAGGGTCGCGAAGCCGTCCCGGGCGTCCTTGCTCATGAACTCGAGGATGCGGCTCACCCCGGCTGCGGCGGGACGCGGCGTGATGTCGACGAGGACGAGCTCCGTGAACCGCTCCGGCGCTCCATCGACGGCATGGAGACCCGTCATCCCGCCGAGCGAGGCGCCGACCCAGGCCACCGGGGCTCCGATCCACTCGACGACGGCGAGCGCATCGTCTCGGTAGGCGCTCATCGAGTAATCGCCGTCCGGGTCCCACGCCGAGTCCCCATGGCCGCGCAGGTCGATCGACAGTACCCGGTGGCCGTGTTCGGCGAGCGTCGCTGCGGTGCCACCCCACGAGTGGCGAGTTTGGCCGCCACCGTGCGCCAGCACGACGGTCGGACCGGACCCGACCCAGTCGTCGGCGGCGATCGTCATCGCCGACGACGTCTCGATGGTGATGGTCCGGTCCGGTCCGGTCACGCGAGGTCCTGCGCCCAGCTCGGGGCCCGCTTCGCCGCGAACGCCGCCATGCCCTCGGCGGCGTCGGGTCCGTTGAACAGCTCGTTCGACAGCGCCGCCATCGCCGCGAAGCCCTCGGAACGTTCCATCGAGGTGACGGTGTGCAGGAGCCGCTTCGTGGCAGCGACGGCTCTCGGTGCGCCTCGTCGGATGCCGTCACAGAGATCGTCGACGGCCGACACGACGTCGGCAGTGACGTGGGTGACGAGACCCATCTGACGCGCCGATTCGGCGTGGAACGGTTCACCGGTCAGCATCGCGGCGGCGATCCGGCTGGGCGGGACGCGCCGGAGAACGGGAACGGCGATGATGGCCGGGGCGACACCGATGCGCACCTCGGTGAGGGCGAATGTCGTGTCCTCGTGCACGACCACGAGGTCGCACGATGCCATCAGCCCGATGCCCCCGGCTCGGACGGCCCCGTTGACCGCAGCGATCGTCGGGCGATCGGTGTCCATCAACCGTTCGAGTGCCTCGACGAACGGATTGGAGTCGGCCGATGCGCTCCCGGCCGATGCGCGCTCCTTGAGGTCGGCGCCGGCGCAGAATGCCGGACCACGGTGCGTGAGCACGATGGCACGGGCATCGGCGCGCTCGGCGTCGTCGAGTGAACGGTGGAGGTCGGCAAGCAGTTGGCGAGACAGCGCGTTGCGGTTGTGCTGGGAGTCGAGCGTGATCGTGGCGATGCCGCCGGTGATGTCGCAGTGGACCACGCGCTCGGTGCTGTCGTCGGCAGTCATGGTGCTCGACCGTAGTGATCACCGCGCCGTCGGTCCCCAGTCCGGTGCGGCCCGAGGTTCCTGGCGCGGTCGCTGGCTACAGTCGGAGTCGTGAACGACGACATGCTCAACAAGGTTCGGAACGGTCAGGGTTTCATCGCAGCGCTCGACCAGAGCGGCGGCAGCACTCCCAAGGCCCTGAAGCTCTACGGGATCGGCGAGGACGACTGGTCGAACGAGGACGAGATGTTCGATCTGATGCATGCCATGCGCACGCGGATCGTCACGTCGCCGGCATTCACCGGCGACCGGGTGCTCGGCGCGATCCTGTTCGAACAGACGATGGACCGTCAGATCGAGGGAACCGGGTCGGCCGACTACCTGTGGTCGCAGCGTCAGGTGGTTCCCTTCCTCAAGGTCGACAAGGGTCTCGCCGACGCCGAGAACGGTGCACAGGTGATGAAGCCGATGCCGGGGCTGCGCGAGCTGTGCGACCGAGCGGTCGGCCTCGGCGTGTTCGGCACCAAGATGCGGTCGGTGATCCAGCTCGCGAACGAGACCGGCGTCAACGCCGTGGTCGATCAGCAGTTCGATGTCGCGAAGGAGATCATCGCAGCCGGGCTGGTGCCGATCATCGAGCCCGAGGTCGACATCCACAGTCCCGAGAAGCAGGACGCCGAAGCGCTGCTCCTCGCGCGGATCACGCAACAGCTGGACGCGCTCGGCGCCGACCAGACGGTCATGCTGAAGCTCTCGATCCCGACGGTCGACGACTTCTACACCCCACTGATCGCGCACCCGCGCGTGGTGCGCGTCGTCGCGCTGTCCGGGGGCTACTCGCGTGAGGAGGCCAACGAGCGCCTCGCTCGGCAGCACGGGATGATCGCCAGCTTCTCGCGGGCGTTGACCGAGGGTCTCAGCGTGTCGCAGACCGACGACGAGTTCGACGCGATGCTGTCGAGTGCCATCGCGAGCATCTACGAGGCATCGATCACCTGACGCCAGCCGCGCGTCGTTCAGTCGGCGCGTGCGAGGACCGCAGCGCTGGCGGCGTGCACCACTCGGGCTCGTTCCACGGGATCGGGGAAGTCGGCCATCAGGCGCGCCGACCGGAGCTCGACCGACACCGGGACCTCGGGGACCGCCCGGAGCACGTCGATCAGTGGGAGGACTCCATCGCCCGGCAGGAGCCGTCCCTCGAGGGCCTCGACGCGCAGCCCGGTGTCGTCGGCGGGACGAACCGGGCCAGCGTCAGCGAGCTGCAGGTAGGGCAGTGCGACTCCACCCGCGTCCTCGAGACGCGAGCAGGAGCGATCGAGATGGAGCGTGTCGATCAGGACGCCGAGGTTCGCAGCGCCGATCGTGCGGACGATCCCGGCGGCCTCGGCGAGCGTCCCCACCGAGAAGATCGGGAGGAATTCGAGCACCAGTACGACCCCGGGAGCGGTCGCCGCGGCGTGCAGCGAGAGTTCCGCCAGACGATCGGCGGTTTCGGCAGGGGTCGCGCCTCCGCTCGCGACGAGGACGAACGGCACCGCGAGGGTGGCCGCGATCTCGATCATCCGCTCGCCCTGGTCGCCACCTCGACCCCAGCCGAGCAGGACGGGTTCGAGGTCGAGCGCGGTGACGCCCGTGTCGGCGAGCCGCTCGGCAACGTCCCGGGTCGTCGCCTCGGACCACGCGTCCGGGTCGAACCACAACCCGACGGCGTCGAAGCCCGACTGGTGGGCGACCGACACCGCATCGGCGGGGTCGACGTCGAGGATCGTCCCGGCAGCGAGGGACAGCGTTCGAGCGGTCACGTCGTCTCCTGTGGTGCGCGCGCGATCTCGTGGAGGAAGGCCTCGACGTCGGAGCGAACCTTCGTCCGCTTCATCGGTGGGAGCGCCCTGATGATGTCCCAGCGGTAGCGCGCCGTTCCGAGGCGAGGATCCATGACGGCGACCACCCCACGATCGGACGCGGAGCGGATCAGACGCCCGCACGCCTGGGCGAGCATCATCGATGCCCGCGGGATGTCGATCTCCGCGAACGCGGTGGGACCGAGCTGCTCGCGGCGGGCGCTGAGCAGAGGATCGTCCGGTCGGGGGAACGGGATGCGGTCGATCACCACCAGCGACAACGTCCGACCGGGCACGTCGACACCCTGGAACAGGCCGGCGGTCGCGAACAAGCAGGTCGCGTCGTCGGCGGCGAACGCCTTGATCAGCGCCGGCTTCGGAAGGTCCCGCTGGGTGAGGATCGGGAACTCCACCCGTTCGCGCAACCTCTCGGCCGCCTCGTCCATCGATCGCCAACTGGTGAACAGGGCGAGCGTTCGCCCACCCGCGGCGGTGATCAAGGCTTCGAGCTCGTCGTGGACCGCGGCGCGAAAGCCCTCCGAGTTCGGATTCGGCAGGTGCATGGCGCAGTAGAGCAGCGAGTGGTGCTCGTAGTCGAACGGGCTGCCGACGTCGACGACGTCGACGACGTCGGCATCGATGCCGACACGAGCGGCCAGCGATGAAGGGATGGTGGCGCTGGTGAGGATCGCCGTGCGTTTCGACCACACCACCTCCGCCATGGTCGGACCGACGTCGAGCGGAGCGACCTCGAGCCGTGGTGCATCGCGTGAACCCGACACGAACGCGACGTGACCGTCGCGGCCTTCGATGGCGATGTCGAGCTGTTCGATCGAGCGGCCCGTCATCGTCTGCGCCCGTAGCCGGCGCTGCTTCGCGTCCTCGTTCCGGGTGTCGATCGCGACCAGGGTCTCGTTGGTGCGCCCCAGCCGGAGCCGGGCGTCGCTGAGCACCTCCTGGACCGAGTCGGGCAGCGGGGTCGAGAGCCGGTTCCCGACGTGGGGGGCGAGTGCCTCGCGGAGCCCCTCGGCGATCTCGGCGATCGATCCGATCAGCGCCGGGTCGTCGACGATGCGGCGGACGATGCCGGACAACGCGGTGAACCGGCCAGGCGCGATCTCCACGCCCACGGTGTCGCTCATGATGTCCTCGAGGACGTGAGCCTCGTCGAACACGACGACGTCGTGATCGGGCAGGATGGCCCCGCCGCTCGCGACGTTCAGGCCGTAGAGGTGGGTGTTGACGACGATCACGTCGGCCACCGCCGCCCGGCGACGTGCCTGCTCGGCGAAGCACGGCTCACCGAGGGGACATCGATCCGCTCCGGGACACTCGTCGCTGCCGACGCTGACCGCCCGCCACGCGTGGTCCGACGGTGACCAGTCGAGGTCGGCCATGTCGCCCGTGTCCGTCGTGCCGGACCACTCGGCGAGCCGCTTGATCTCGGCCTTGGTGGTGAGGGCCAACGATTCGAGTTCGAGTTGCCCCTGCTCACCCGCACTCATCTCTCTCAACCGCTGCAGGCACACGTAGTTGGAGCGACCCTTGAGCACCGCCCAGTCGAAGTCGCGTCCGATGTGCTCCGCCAGGAACGGCAGGTCCTTCGTGGCGAGCTGATCCTGCAGCGCCTTCGTGGCGGTTGCCACGACGGTGCGGGCGTCCGCCTCGATCGCCGGGACGAGATACGCGAGGGTCTTGCCGGTGCCGGTGCCGGCCTGGACGACGAGGTGACGGCCGCCCTCGATCGCCGTCCCCACCAGTTCGGCCATCCGCTGCTGGCCGTCGCGCTCCTCCGACCCGGGCAGTGCCGCCGTGACTCGCGCCAGACGTTCGCTCATCGAGCGAGCGCCAACGCCGCGTCGAGCTCGTGTTCGTCGAAGTCGGGCCAGGGTGCGTCGGTGAAGTAGATCGCAGCTCCTGCCGCCTGCCACAGCAGGAAGTTCGACACGCGCAGTTCGCCACTCGTGCGGACGAGGATGTCGACGGGGGGCAGTTCGGGGAGGTACAGGTGGTCGGCGATCGAGTCCACCGTCACGCCGGTGGGGGTCCGTCTCGCTGCCTCGACTGCAGCGACCAGTTCTGACCTGCCGCCGTAGTCGAAGGCGATGGTGAGCACCATGCCGGTGTTCTGGGCGGTGTCGGCGATCGCCTTGCGGATGGCCCGCTGCACGTACCGCGGCGTTCGGGCCATCGGAGAGTCGAATGGTCGCCCGACCCACTGCACCCGCACGTTCAGTTCGTTCAGCTCGGCGACCCGGCCGAACAGCTTCTCGTGCAGCCCCAGGATGTGGCGGACCTCGGGTCGAGGGCGCTGCCAGTTCTCGGTGGAGAATCCGAACACCGTGAGCCAACCGATGTCGCGTCGGACCGCGATCCGGACGATCCGGGCGAGGTTCTCCTCGCCTTCGGTGTGCCCTTCGGTGCGGGGGAGACCGCGACGCGCGGCCCAGCGGCCGTTGCCGTCCATGATGCAGGCGACGTGCAGCGATCGATCGGTGCCGGCAACGTTCTGAGCGGGATCGGTCGGCACGAGGTCCAACGTTAGCCAGCCGGTGTGAATCGGCCGTGGCGTGGAACAATGGTGACGTGGGAGCATCCGCTACGAGTACGAGGTCCGGGTCGGGCGCTGCCACCGCCACCACGCGCGCCGGCGACCCGACACGGCAGCTGCTCCGTCACATCATGGTGGTCGGCGGGACGCTGCGCGACTGGGACGACCTCGGCGACGACCGCTGGGACGATCGAGTGCAGCAGCTGGGCGCGATCGCCGACCAGGCCGGCGCCTCGTTCCTCACGCTGCGCGCCTACGAGCAGGGCGCCGACCCGGTCGACCTCCGGTCGTGGGAGCGTGTGGTCGGATCGTGTCAGGTGATCGTCGACCCGTGCGGTGACGGACGGCAGCGATTCGCCGAAGCGATGCAGCGTCTGGATCCCGACGAGCCGGTCAACGAGGCGACGGTCGCCGAGGCCCTGTACGAACCCGCCGATTGCGAGCCGGATCTGATCGTGGTGCTCGGTCCGTCCACACGGCTCCCGCCGTCGCTCGTCTGGGAGCTGGCGTACGGGGAGCTGGTGTTCCACCCCATGGCCTGGCCTGCGCTGTCGCCCGATCATCTGCTGGCGGCGATCGCCGATTTCGCCCGACGCCAGCGCCGCTTCGGCGGTCTCGACGATGACGCCTGAGCCGGTGTCCGACCCGAGGCCCTGCTCGCATGGCTGAGCTCTACCGCGACACGGGGGTGGTGCTGCGCACCTACAAGCTGCGCGAATCCGACCGCATCGTCGTCTTCCACACGGCGGAGAACGGCAAGGTGCGCGCCGTCGCCAAGGGGGTCCGCAAGACCAAGTCGAAGTTCGGGGCGAGACTCGAACCGATGAGCCACGTCCGGCTGTTGCTCTACCGGGGTCGTGAACTCGACATCGTGAGCCAGGCCGAGGCGGTCGAACCCCTCTCGCCGATGCTGTCGTCGCTCGATCGGGCATCGCAGGGTCTCGCCGTGATCGAGGCGGTGGATCAGCTGTCGCTCGAGCGTGAACCCAACCCGCAGCTGTACCGGATGCTCGTCGGGGTGCTGCGGACGATTGCAACGTCGCCGTCGCCGCTGAACGTCGCTGCGTTCTACTGGAAGCTGCTCGCCAACGAGGGCATGCGGCCCGAACTCGATCGCTGTGTTCGCTGCGGTGACACCGAACCCGCCGTGCACTTCGTCGCATTCGACCTGAACGAGGGTGGTGTGCTGTGCCGGTCGTGCCGGTCCGGGCAGGCGATCAGCCCCGGCGCGCTGACCATCCTGCGCGAGATCCTCGGCGGTCAACTGGTGCAGGCACTCGCCCGGGACGAATCACCGCTGACGCACGAGGTGTCATCACTCGCCACCCGGGCCCTCGAGTTCCACATCGAGCGCCATCTCCGCGCCGTCGCCATGTTCGAGTCCCACTGAGCGCTCCCGACGTCTGCGTGCGGGTTCGGTTGGCGCAGGCCTCCGAATCGGCAACACAAACGGAAAAGGGGGGTGGGTAGCCTCGACGCCCTATGCCTGCCACCGACCTCGAACAGATCGTCAGCCTCTGCAAGCGCCGAGGCTTCGTCTACCAGTCGGCGGAGATCTACGGCGGCTTCCGCTCCACCTACGACTACGGGCCGCTCGGCTCGCTGATGCTGCGCAACGTGAAGGAGGCCTGGATCCGCGCGATGGTCCAGCGGCGCGACGACGTCGTCCTGATCGACGCCGCGATCCTGGGCCCACCCCAGATCTGGCAGGCATCCGGACACCTGGCGAACTTCTCCGATCCACTCGTCGACTGCACCGAGTGCAAGCAGCGGTTCCGCCTCGACAAGCTCGACGACCCGAACACCTGCCCGAGCTGTGGGTCGACGGGGAGCTTCACCGAGGCGCGCGAGTTCAACCTGATGTTCAAGACCCAGGCCGGTCCTGTCGAGGGCACGGGCGCCGATGCCTACCTCCGTCCCGAGACGGCTCAGGGCATGTTCACCAACTTCGGTCAGGTGCTGCAGACGTCGCGGAAGAAGCCGCCGTTCGGCATCGCCCAGGTCGGCAAGAGCTTCCGCAACGAGATCACCCCGCAGAACTGGATCTTCCGCACGCGCGAGTTCGAGCAGATGGAACTGGAGTTCTTCGTGCCGCCCGCCGAGTCTTCCGAATGGTACGAGTACTGGTGCAACGAGCGCCTGAACTGGTACGTCGAGCACGGCATCCCCGCCGAGATGCTGCGGCTGCGCGCCCACGATGCCGACGAACTGTCGCACTATTCGTCCGGTACCTCGGATGTCGAGTTCGACTTCCCGTGGGGGTTCGACGAACTCGAGGGCATCGCTCAGCGTTCCGACTACGACCTGAAGCAGCACGCCGAGCACTCGGGCGAGAAGCTCGACTACTTCGATCCCCAGACGGGCGAGCGCTACGTCCCCTACGTGATCGAACCTGCGGCTGGCGCGACGCGCACGATGGCGGCGTTCCTGCTCGCCGCGTACGACGAGGACGTGATCAACGGCGAGCCCCGCACGGTGCTGCGTCTGCACCCGCGTCTCGCGCCGTACAAGGTGGCCGTGTTGCCGTTGTCGAAGAAGGAGACGCTGACACCGCTCGCCCACGAGATTCGCCTGATGCTCTCCGATCGCTACATGGTCGACTACGACGAGACCCAGAACATCGGCAAGCGGTATCGGCGCCAGGACGAGATCGGCACGCCGCTGGCCGTCACCGTCGACTTCGAGTCGCTCGAGGATCGGGCCGTGACCGTCCGCGACCGCGACACCACCGACCAGGTGCGTGTGCCGATCGACGAGCTGCTGGCGACCATCGCCGATCGGCTCGGGTTCTGAGGTGTCGGTGGCCTCGTCGCCGGTGACTGGCCGCTCGGACGGGTGCAGCAGCTACGGTCGGCGCCCATGAGTCAAGTAGCGATGATCGCCAAGTTCACCTGCGTCGACGGCAAGCGCGACGACCTGTATGCGGGGCTCGCTCCGATGATGGAACACGTCGAGTCTGAGGACGGGACGCTGCTGTACCAGCTCCTCGAGGACCCGAACGACGCCAACGTGGCCTACATGTACGAGCTGTACGCCGACGGTGACGCGCTGCAGGCCCACAGCACCAGCGACGTCATGAAGCAGATCATGAACGCCTTCGGGGGCATCCTCGCCGGCCGGCCCGAGCTGACGATGCTCACGCCGGTGCGTGGCAAGGGCCTCTGACCGTCCCCGATCCCGGAACATGGCGGCGACCTATCTCGACAAGATCCTCCAACGGCATCGCGAGGTCGCTGCCGCCGACGACCGGTCGGTCGAGATGCTGCTCGACGAGGCGCGCTCGATGCCGCCGACGCGGGGGTTCCGCGCCGCCCTCGCCGCCAGCCAGCGTTTGAGCGTGATCGCCGAGATCAAGCGCCGATCGCCGTCCAAGGGCGACCTGAACCCCGGGCTCGACCCGGCCGGGCTGGCGGCGACCTACGAGCGCGGCGGTGCCGCATGTCTGTCGGTGCTCACCGATGCCGAACACTTCGGCGGATCGGTGGCCGATCTCCAGGCGGCGCGGGCCGGGTGCACACTGCCCGTCCTGCGCAAGGACTTCACGGTGAGCGAGCGCGACGTGCTCGACGCCCGGATCATGGGCGCCGACTGCGTGCTGCTCATCGCGGCTGCCCTCGACCCCGGCCAGCTGGCCGGGTTCCACGCGCTGGCGGTCGAGGTCGGCCTGGATGTGCTCGTCGAGATCCACGACGAAGCCGAGCTCGACCACGCACTGGCCGCCGACGCGACACTGATCGGCGTCAACCAGCGCGACCTCGTGACGTTCCGGGTCGACCACGAGCGGGCGGTGCGGATGGCGGCAGTCATCCCCGACCAGGCCGTCAAGGTCGCCGAGTCCGGGGTCCGCGGGGGCGACGATGCCCGCTCGCTGCGCGCTGCGGGCTACCACGCCCTGCTCGTCGGCGAGACGCTGGTGACCAGTGGCGACCCCGTCCGAGCGGTCGCCGACCTGATCAGCTGACTCGGCTCGTCTCGAGGAAGCGGCTGAGGATGCACAGATTGCCCGGGTTCCCGTCACCGTCGACGACGTGGTCGCGCAGGACCGCCTCGCGCTCGAATCCGAGGTCGAGGAACATGTCGATCACTCGGTCGAGCTGCTCGAGTACCTCGACGTAGAGCTTGCTGAGCCCCATCTCGGACGCGACCTCGTCGGCTCGGTTCGCCAGGCGCGTCGCGAGACCCTGACCGCGCGCCTCGGGGAGCACGACGAGGCGGAGCTCGCCCACCTGACTCATCCAACCCGCTCGTTGGTTGATCGTCATGATCGCCACCATGTCGTCGCCGAGAAACGCTCCGGTGCGCCGCGCCGTGGACCGGCGCGTCCACCCGGCCACCGACACCTGGCTGAGCAGTGACGGGTCGATGAATGCTCGATCTCCGTGAGGGATCTTCGCAGCGAACTGCTCCGCAGCGTGGCGATGATCGGCGGTCAGCGGCTTGAGTTCGTAGTCGGACATCATCCCCCCGTGTTGATCTCCTGGCAGCTCGTTCAACCGGGCGGCGTGTTGAGCATCTCCCAGCGGGTGATGCCGTCCTCGATGCGCTGGTTGAGCGTCTCGAGGATCGTCACCCTGGCCCACTTCTTGTTCTCCCCGGACACGATGTCCCACGGTGCGAGCTGGTGGTCGGTGCGGGTGAACATGTCCTCGGCGGCCTCGATGTACTGGTCCCACTTGTCGCGGTTGCGCCAGTCCTCGTCGTTGAGCTTCCACTCGCGCAGGGGATCGTCGCGTCGGCTCTCGAAGCGGCGTAGCTGCTCGTCGGCGCTGATGTGGAGGTAGAACTTGACGAGAATCACGCCCTCGAGCACGAGGCTCCGCTCGAACTCGACGATCTCGTTGTAGGCCCGGGTCCACTGCTCGATGGTGGCGAACCCCTCGACCCGTTCGACCAGGAGACGTCCGTACCAGCTGCGGTCGAACACGCACATGCCGCCGAGTCCGGGGATCTTCGTCCAGAAGCGCCAGAGGAAGTGGTGGCGCTTCTCACGATCGTCGGGCTTCGAGTAGGCGTACACGGTGAAGTGGCGCGGATCGAGGCGTTCGACGATGCGGCGGGTGGCTCCTCCCTTTCCGCCGGCGTCGGCGCCCTCGAGCACCACGAGCAGTCCGGGCCCGATGCCGCCTTCACCGATCTGACCACCGAGGGTCAAGCGCAACTCGACGAATCGCTCCTGGGCGGCAGCGAGTCGCTTCTCGTATTCGTCACCGCTCAGCTTCACCGACAGGTCGAGGTCATCGAGTCGTCCCATGCGGTCCCCGACGTTATGCGCGAGACCCGCAGTGGAATGAATCTCTCCGCGCGGGTCGGTGGCCGGTACCGTGACCGACGATGTTCGTGAAGATCTGCGGGATCACCAACGAAGACGACGCGCTCCTGGCCGTGGCGATGGGTGCGGACGCCGTCGGCTTCATCTTCGCGCCGTCCGAGCGGCAGGTCGCGGCGCAGGTCGTCTACGACATCACGCGGCGTCTGCCGCCGGAGATCCTCACCGTCGGCGTCTTCCGCAACGAGCACCCCAAGCTGGTCGTCGACACGGCTCACCGTGCGGGGGTCAAGGCGGTGCAGCTCCACGGACGCGAGACACCCGCTCAGGCGCTCGAGATCGCCGAGCGCTTCCGCTGGGTGATCAAGGCGTTCGGCGCCGGCGACCCGAACCTGCCGCGCGCCGACCAGTACGGCACCGACATGATCCTGCTCGACGCCCCGGAGCCGGGATCGGGCAAGGTGTTCGACTGGTCGCTCGCCGGTGATGCTCCCGACTCGGTCAAGCTGATCCTCGCCGGCGGCCTGACGCCGGACAACGTCGGCGCTGCCGTCACCGAGGTGCAACCCTGGGGTGTCGACGTCGCGAGCGGTGTCGAGCGCGCTCCCGGGAAGAAGGACGCGCTCGCCGTCAAGCGGTTCATCGAGAACGCCCGCGCCCACGCCGCCGTGCCGTACATCGGCGACGACGACCTGCCCTACGACTGGGATTCCGAATGACGACAACGGAACCGCCGAGCACCGAGCCACCGACCACCTTGACCGCGCCGCCCGACGCGACCGGACGCTTCGGCGAGTTCGGCGGGAGGTTCGTGCCGGAGACGCTCGTGCCCGCTTGCCAGGAACTCGAGGCAGCCTTCGACGAAGCGTGGCACGATCCCGGCTTCCGAACCGACCTGATGCGGGTCCACACCCAGTACTCCGGGCGGCCGTCCATCCTCACCGAGTGCCACAACCTCGGCGAGCAGCTCGGCATCCGCCTGATCCTGAAGCGAGAGGACCTGAACCACACCGGTTCGCACAAGATCAACAACGTGATCGGCCAGGCCCTGCTCGCGAAGCGCATGGGCAAGCAACGCATCGTCGCCGACACCGGCGCCGGCCAGCACGGCGTTGCGAGTGCGACCGCTGCGGCGCTGATGGGACTCGAGTGCACGGTGTTCATGGGCGCCGTCGACGTCGAGCGGCAAGCACTCAACGTGTTCCGCATGAAGCTGCTCGGTGCGGAGGTGCACTCGGTCGAGTCCGGCAGCCGGACGCTCAAGGACGCCGTCAACGAGGCGATGCGACACTGGGTGGCCAACGTGACCGACACGCACTTCTGCCTGGGATCGGTGGTGGGCCCACACCCGTATCCCTACATGGTGCGCCAGTTCCAGTCGATCATCGGCGACGAGGCGCACGCCCAGATCCGCGAGATGACCGGCGCGATGCCCGACGTGGTGGTGGCGTGCGTCGGCGGCGGCTCGAACGCGATGGGCATCTTCAGTGGGTTCGTCGACGAGCCCGGGACCCGGCTGGTGGGGGTCGAACCCGCTGGCGGCGCGGCGATCGGGCGCGGCGTCCCGGGCGTGGTGCACGGCATGCGGAGCAACCTGATGCAGGACGAGGTGGGTCAGGTCGAAGAGGCGGTGTCGATCTCCGCCGGGCTCGACTACCCGGGCGTGGGGCCCGAGCACTCCTACCTGGCATCGATCGGGCGGGCCGAGTATCCGTCGGTCACCGACGAGGAGGTCGTCGACGGGTTCCAGCTGCTCTCGCAGACCGAGGGGATCATCCCGGCGCTCGAGTGCGCGCACGCCGTGGCGTGGATCAAGCGGGAGGCCGCCTCGATGCAGGGGCAGACGGTGTTGATGAACCTGTCGGGGCGTGGCGACAAGGACGTCGCCCAGATGATGGACATCCTCGACGGGCAGCTCTGATGACGCTCGAGAGCGAGTTCCGCGCCAAGCGCGACGCCGGGCGCAAGCTGCTCGTCCCGTACGTCACCGGGGGGTATCCGGGCTGGCAGGCGGCGATCCGCGCATGTGCCGCGAACGGCGCGGACGCGGTCGAGATCGGGATCCCGTTCTCCGACCCGGTCATGGACGGCCCGGTGATCCAGGAGGCTTCCCAGTTCGCGCTCGATCAGGGCGTCACGCCGAGTGCGATCCTCGACGAGGTGCGGTCGCTCGACGTCGACATCCCCCTCGCCGTGATGACCTACTACAACCTCGTCCATCATCCCGGGCCGACCCGGTTCGCTGCTCAGCTGCGGCGGGCAGGGATCTGCGCGGCGATCCTCCCGGACCTGCCGCTGGAGGAATCGGGTCCCTGGTGTGATGCGGCCGACGCGGAGGGGATCGAGACCATCCTGCTGGCCGCGCCGACCGCGCCCGACGAACGGCTGCCCCGCGTGGTCGAACGGGCACGGGGATTCGTGTACTCGGTCGGGCTGCTCGGCGTCACCGGTGAACGGGAGTCGCTCGCGGCCACGGCCACCGCGTTGGCGGCGCGGCTGAAGGCGATCACCGACAAGCCGGTGCTGGTCGGTGTCGGTGTCTCGAACGCGGTGCAGGCCTACGAGGCGACCCGGGTCGCCGACGGCGTCATCCAGGGCGCGAGTGTGGTTCGACGGCTGATGGGCTCGGGCCCCGACGCGGTCGGCGACTATGTCGCCGAGGTCCGCGCGGCCATCGACGCGCCCTGACGTCAGGCCGGGAACGGCGGGCCGTCGAAGCGGTCGAGCGCGGCGAACGACTCGACGGGATGCCGTTTGAGCTTCGTGGGCTGGTGGACCGGATGGCCGAGGAAGATCGTCGTGACGAGTGCGTGATGCTCGGAGAGGCCGAGCGCCGGCGCCGCTGCGGGCTCGACGCGCGAGAGGAAGGTGGTCATCACGCCACCGAGGCCGTGAGCCCGAGCGGACAGCATGAGGTTCCAGCAGAACGGATAGATCGAGGCGCCGCCGGTGATCGCCGGACGGTCGAGCTGAGCGTCCATCATGGCCACCTTCGACAGGTCGACCGCCACGGCGAGCACGACCGGGATCGACTCGATGCCGCTGAGCAGGTCGTTCGGCTTGTTGGGAGCGATCTCCGCCGGCGTCTCGTAGTCGACGACGTTGAACGGGGTGCCGCCGGCCATGGTCGTCTCCAGGTACTCGTCCCAGACCGGCTGCATCAGCAGGGCCAACTCTCGCCGGAGCATCTGCTCCTTCACCACGGCGACGCGCCACGGCTGACGGTTGCCGCCGGACGGTGCGAAGCGGGCGTCGTCGAGGATGCTCGCGATCGTTGCGTCGTGGACGGGTTCGTCCGTGAAGTGCCTGACCGTGCCGTTGGTCCGGATGGCGTCGCGGATGTCCATGGCCACGGACGCTAGTCGTCACGCCTGGGGTCTGACCCTGGCGTGGAACCCCGGCGTGACGGTCAGTTGTTGGCGGCGACCTTCTGGCGGACGATGTTGAGCGCCGAGCCGGCCTTGAACCACTCGACCTGTTCGTCGCTGAACGTGTGCATCGCCTCGAAGTCGATGGTGGTGCCGTCCGGCTTCACGATCTGACAGTGCACGTTCTCGCCGGGCACCGGCGGGAGGCCGAGCACGTTGATGCGGTCGTCCTCGCCGATCAGGTCGTAGGTGTCCGGGTCGGCGAACGTGAGCGGCAGCAGTCCCTGCTTCTTGGCGTTCGTCTCGTGGATGCGGGCGAACGACCGGGCGAGGATCACCAGGCCGCCACGGAAGCGGGGCTCCATCGCCGCGTGCTCGCGCGACGACCCCTCCCCGTAGTTGCGATCGCCGATCGCCACCCAGTTGATGCCGGCCTCGTGGTAGCGCATCGCGATCTCCGGATACGGGCGGGTCTCGCCGTCGGTGAGGTCCTTGCCGGTCCCCGCCTCGCCGGTGAACGCGTTGACCGCACCGGCGAACAGGTTGCCCGAGATGTTCTCGAGGTGACCTCGGTACTTCAGCCACGGTCCGGCAGCGGAGATGTGGTCGGTCGTGCACTTGCCCTGCGCCTTCATGAGCACCGGCAGGTTCTCGAAGTCGTTGCCGTCCCACGCCAGGAACGGGGCGAGGAGCTGCAAGCGGTCGCTGGTCGGCGACACCACGACCTCGACGCCGGAGCCGTCGGCGGGGGGAGCGGTGTAGGTGTTCTCGCCACGGTCGTAGCCGGCGTCGGGGAGGATCTCGCCGACCGGCGCGTCGAGCGTGATCTCGGTGCCGTCGGGAGCGGTGATCGTGTCGACCGTGGGATCGAAATCGAGCCGTCCGGCCAGCGCGATCGCGAGCACGGTGTCCGGCGAGGTGACGAAGCTGAGCGTCTTCGCCGAACCGTCGTTGCGCTTGGGGAAGTTGCGGTTGAACGAGTTGACGATCGTGTTGGGCCGCCCGGTGATCGACTCCGGTCGTGACCACTGGCCGATGCACGGCCCGCAGGCGTTGGCGAGCACGGTGGCCCCGATCGCTTCGAGGTCGGCGAGCAGGCCGTCGCGTTCGATCGTGGCCCGGACCTGCTCCGAACCCGGGGTGATCAACAGCTCGCACTTCGCCTGCAGGCCGGCCGCTGCTGCCTGTCGCGCAATCGACGCGACGCGGGTGATGTCCTCGTAGGAGCTGTTGGTGCACGAGCCGATCAGGCAGGCCGACGGTTCGAGCGGCCAGTCGTTCTCGCGTGCCGCGGCGCCGACGCCAGCGGTACCGACCCGGTGGGCGCGGTCGGGGGAGTGGGGACCGTTGATCAGCGGCTTCAGCTCGTCGAGGTCGATCTCGATCAGCTGGTCGTAGACCGCGCCGTCGTCGGCGCGCAGGTGCTCGGCGACCTGGTCGGCGGCGTCGGCGATCGCCTCGCGGCCGGTCGCCTTCAGGTACGCCGCCATGTTCGGGTCGTACGGGAAGTGGGACGTGGTGGCGCCGATCTCGGCACCCATGTTGCAGATGGTCGCCTTGCCGGTCGCCGAGATCGAGTCGGCCCCGGGACCGAAGTATTCGACGATCGCGCCGGTGCCGCCCTCGACGGTGAGCACCCGGGCGACCTCGAGGATGACGTCCTTCGGGCTCGACCAACCGCTGAGGGCGCCGGTGAGCTTCACGCCGATGACCTTCGGCCAGCGCACGTTGAACGGGAACCCGGTCATCACGTCGACGGCGTCGGCGCCGCCGACGCCGATCGCGATCATGCCGAGGCCGCCGGCGTTCGGGGTGTGGCTGTCGGTGCCGATCATCATGCCGCCCGGGAACGCGTAGTTCTCGAGCACGACCTGGTGGATGATGCCGGAACCCGGGCCCCAGAAGCCGATGCCGTACTTGGCGGACACGGACCGCAGGAAGTCGTAGACCTCCTTGTTGGTGTCGATGGCGACGCCGAGGTCGATCGAGGCGCCGACCTTGGCCTGGATCAGGTGATCGCAGTGCACCGTCGACGGCACGGCCGCCTCCGACAACCCGGCGGTCATGAACTGCAGCAGCGCCATCTGCGCCGTGGCGTCCTGCATCGCGACCCGGTCGGGGTCGAAGTCGTTGTAGGTCACGCCGCGTTCGATGTCCTCGTCGGCATCAGCGAGGTGGTTGATCAGGATCTTCTCGGTGAGGGTGAGCGGCCGGCCGAGACGCTCCCGGCCGGCGGCGACACGCTCGGGGAGGCTGGCGTAGACGCGCTCGACGAGCGAGATCGGGGTGGTGGCGCCGTTCTGGCTGGGATCCTGGCTGGCATCGGTCATGTAGACAACTATAATACAAGTTGCCCGTTGCGCAACCAGCGTCGCGGGCGACGGGAGACACGATGCGCCACATCCGCTACCAGGAGATCGCCGACGAGCTTCGTCGACTCGCCCTCGAGTCACCGGCCGGCTCGGTGTTGCCCTCCGAGTCGGAGATGTCGGTCCAGTACGGAGCCTCCCGTGTGACGATCCGGCGGGCGCTCGAACTCGTGCGCGAGGAGGGGTTGATCGCGGCTCGTCAGGGCTTCGGGTGGTTCGTCGCAACCGACCCCGTCCGCCAGAGCCTCGAATCGCTCGCCACCATCGAGTCGCACGTCGAAGGGGTGGGCAAGCTGTCTCAGCGCAAGATCGAGGAGTTCGCCTACGAGGTCGCGCCGGGGCGCGTGGAGCGCCTCCTCGGTGTCGATCAGGTGCTCCGCGTCAAGCGGGTCAACCTCGCCGACGGCGAGCCGTTCGCCGTGGTGACGGTGTGGTGTCCCGCCGAGCTCGGTGCGCACCTCTCACGCCGGGACGTCGAACGGCGTCCCTTCTACGAGTTGCTCGACGTCGAGCTGCGCGGCGCGACGCAGACGATCGGTGCCGATCTCGTCGATGCGGCCGATGCCCGGCTGCTCGGCGTCCCACCGGGGTCCCCGGTGCTGCGCTGTCAGCGAGTCACCACCGACGCCGACGGCCGTGCCGTGCTGGTCAGCGAGCACCTGTTCCCGGCACATCGCACCGAGTTCGTCGTCGACCTGCCCCAGGCCGAGCCGTCGATGACCCCGAGCGGCCTCCGCATCGTCGACTGACCGTGACGCCGCCGACGATCACGCCCGGGGTCTGACCCCTGGCGTGATCGCGGCATGATGGGGCCTACGCTCCACGCCATGGGCATGATCGAGACGTTCCGTTCGGTGGTCCGCTTCAAGCGACCGACGCTGGATCCCGTCGAACGGCGCCTGCAGCAGTGCGTCTCGGTCGAGGACATGCGCCGGATCGCCCGCCGCCGGCTCCCACGGGGCGTGTTCGACTACATCGACGGCGGCGCAGAGGACGAGCGCGCCATGGCCCGCAACGTCGACGCCTTCTCGGGTTATCAGTTCGAGCCACGGGTGCTGCAGGACGTCAGCAACCTCGACACCTCCACGACGCTGCTCGGACGGTCCTTGTCCATGCCGGTGATCATCGCTCCCACCGGCTACACCAGGATCGCCGACTCCCAGGGGGAGCTCGCCGTCGCGCGGGCGGCGATGCGGGCCGGGATTCCGTACTCGCTCTCGACGATGGGCACGCGGTCGATCGAGGAGGTCGCCTCCGTGTCGTCCGGCGACAAGTGGTTCCAGATCTACACGTGGCGTGACCGGCCGCTGGTCGAGGAGCTGGTCGGACGGGCGCGGGAGGCCGGGTACAGCACCGTCTGGCTCACGGTCGACACGGCGGTGCTCGGGCGACGCGAGCGCGACGTCCGCCGAGGATTCACGTTGCCGCCGAAGATCGGGCCATGGACGCTGGTCGACGGCGCGCTGCACCCGGGTTGGACGCTCGACTTCCTCCGCAACGAACCGATCAAGTTCGCCAACGTCGTGGGCCGGAGCGAGATGGACGGATCCACGCCGATCACGCTCGCGCAGAAGGTGGCGAATCACTTCGATCAATCGCTCTCGTGGTCCGACATCGAGTGGCTCCGCTCGATCTGGGACGGGCCGATCGTCTTGAAGGGCATCCAGACGGTTGCCGATGCCAAGCAGGCGATGGCCATGGGCGTGCAGGGCATCGGTCTGTCGAACCACGGCGGACGTCAACTCGACGACGCCCCCGTCCCGCTCGAGCTGGTCGAACCGGTGCGGCAGGAGCTCGGCGACTCGGTCACGATCATCTGCGACGGCGGTGTCCGGCGAGGCAGCGACATCGTGAAGGCCATCGCGTTGGGCGCCGATGCCGTCACGGTGGGCCGTCCCTATCTGTACGCGCTGGGCGCGGCGGGGGAGCGTGGCGTGGACCATCTCCTGGCCTTCGTGCGTGAGGGCCTGGAGCGCACGATGGCCCTGACCGGTGTGCGAACAGTGGCCGAGATCGACCGCAGCCTGGTGCGCCGGCGGGAGCGTTGAGCTGCGACACTCGTTGCATGCGTCTCAACCTCTCTGCCGACGACGTGCTCACCACCACCCGATCGGTGCGCAAGCGGCTCGACTTCGACCGTCCGGTCGAGCGCAGCGTCGTGGAGGAGTGCCTCGAGATCGCTCTCCAGGCGCCGACGGGGTCGAACAGCCAGGGGTGGCAGTTCGTGATCGTCGAGGATGCCGACAAGAAGCGGACACTCGCGGACATCTACGCGCGCAACTTCGCGAAGTACGCGACGATGGCCCGCTCGAACCAGTACCAGCCGGGCGACCTGCGCTACGACCAGCGTGAACGCATCACCGACTCGGCCAGTTACCTCGCGGACAACTTCCACCGGGCGCCGATGATGCTCGTTCCGTGCATCGAGGGTCGGCTCGACGGCGTTCCCGCGTTCGCCGGCGCGTCGACGTGGGGCTCGATCCTGCCCGCCGTGTGGAGCTTCATGATGGCGCTGCGTGAGCGTGCGATGGGATCCGCCTGGACCACGATCCACCTGATGGACGGCGGTGAGTCCGAGGCGGCACAGCTCCTCGGGATTCCGTACGACCGGTACACGCAGGCCGGGCTGTTCCCGATCGCCTACACGATCGGGACCGACTTCCAGCCGGCAAGGCGGCTCCCACTCGAGACCGTGGTGCACTGGGACACCTGGTAGGCCCGTTCGTCGAGGCGCGGGCGCGGGCGCGAAACTCCCCACCATGTCCGACCGAGTAGTCATCTCCATCACCGACGGCGTCGCCGACGTGGTCTTCAATCGCGCCGACAAGCGCAACGCCCTCGACAACGCCATGTTCTCGGCGATCGCCGAGGCGGGCGAGCAGCTGAAGTCGGAGCCCGGCGTTCGTGCAGTCGTCCTGTCGGGCGACGGCGCGTCGTTCTGTGCCGGACTCGACTTCTCCTCGTTCCAGGCGATGGCCGGCGGGGACGACGCCTCGAGCGCTGCGACGCGCTCGGACGGGAACCCCGGGCAGATCGAAGACGGTCGGATCACGCACCTCGGCCAGCAGGTCTGCTGGGTCTGGCAGGAGCTCGAGGTGCCCGTGATCGCGGCAGTGCACGGGCACGCGCTCGGCGGTGGCCTGCAGATCGCGCTCGGCGCCGACATCCGGGTCGTGCATCCCGACACCAAGATGTCGGTCCGCGAGGTGTACTGGGGGCTCGTGCCCGACATGACCGGCACGTTCATCCTGTCGAAGCTCGTCCGTCCCGACATCGCCAAGGAACTCACCTTCACCGCCCGGGTGTTCTCGGGCAGCGAAGCCGCCGAGATGGGGCTGGTGACGAAGCTGAGCGACCACCCGAAGGACGACGCGATGGCGCTCGCCC
>Ga0316576_10000374_pt1 | contig 20346 bp, 20 predicted proteins | sample S0NA_FD_203075 | JGI IMG/M metagenome (GOLD analysis project Ga0316576, IMG submission 203075) | Rhizosphere microbial communities from salt marsh grasses in Alabama, United States - S0-2_050615r3r5 | ecosystem: Host-associated > Plants > Roots > Rhizosphere | place: USA: Alabama | collected... | reverse complement strand
CTGCGCGTGCACGAGAAATGCTGTGCCGAGGAAGGTGAGCTGCTGCGCCTCATCGCGCATCAGCATCAGGCACCCGCCGCGGAATTTCTGGCTGACGCCTTGGAGCATGTCATCCTCCCCTAGTTGTTATTCCCCAACCCACTCGTCGACCGCACCCGGATGCGCGCGCATCCACCGCTCGGCCTGGGCATAGGGATCACTGCCGTCTCCTTGCTGGTTCCAGACCAGGAGCTGGCTCATCGCGTCCGGATCCCAATGGAATCGGTCGAGCAGCCGGTAGACCTCGGGGGCGTCGTCGGCGAGGCCGCGCCGCACCATGGTATGGATCGAGCCGCGGCCGCCGTAGACATCGTCCGGGTCGTCGAGGAAGCGCAGGGCCCAGCGCCCGAACATCCAGTGGGGCTCCCAGCCGGTGACGACAATGCGCTCGTTGCGGGCGATGGCCCGGGCCAGGGCCTCGGTCATCTCGTGCTCGGAGCCGGCCACGAGCCGGAAGCCGGCGAGGCCATACACGCTGATCGCGCGCTCGGTGGCCGTCATGATGCCGGCCTCGGGGTCGATGCCCATGATGCGCCCGCCGAGTTGGCGCCGGTGCTCGCGCAGGTCCGGAATGGACTGGATCGGATCGGTCTGCAGCGTGCGGGCGCCGCTGGCACCGGTCTGGCGGCCGACGCGGATGTCGGGCACGACCAAGCCGGTACGGGTGCCCTCCAGGTTCGGGCCCAGGTCGTCCATGCGCTCGCCGTACTTCTCGCGGTAGTGGGCATGGGTGGCCGGCAGCCAGGCCGAGAGCATCGCGTCGGCGTCGCCGTCGGCGACCCGCTGCCACATCTCGTCGGCCGTCCCTTGGATGAGCTCGCAGTTTCGGTTCAGGCGCCGCTCGATGACGGCGCAGATCAGGTTGGCGCTGGCCACGGACGAGGACCAGTCCACGTAGGCGATACGCACCGGCGCCGCCGGCTGGGCCGCGGCGGCGCCGGCGAGCAGGCCGCCGGCAGTCAGCAGCAGCGCCGCGGCGAGGCGCCGGGACAGGAAAGCGCGGGACCGGTTCATGTCTGACCCCCTTCCGGTGCCGGTTTGGCCCGTGCCGGCCGGCCCCCCGGCTTGTGCAGCCAGATCTGGCGGCGGCCGAAGGTGGGCATCTTGCGCGTGGCATGGGTGCGGAATTCCGGCCCTTCGTAGTTGCCCAGCGAAAGCTCGAAGGTCTGGCCGGTCTGGTACTGGCAGAGCCCGCGGTGCAGGGCCCAGGCCATGCCGAGCAGGATGATCGCGAACGGCAGGCCGGTGGAGATGGCCGCCGTCTGCAGGGCCACCAGGCCGCCGCCCAGCAGCAGTGCCGCGGCCACGCAGCCCTCGGTCACGGCCCAGAAGATGCGCTGGACCTTCGGCGGCTCGGTGTTGCCGCCGGCGGTGATGATGTCGATGACCAGAGAGCCGGAGTCCGACGAGGTGACGAAGAAGGTCACCACGACGAACACGGCGAGCAGCGAGGTCACGGCGCTGAAAGGGAATTTTTCCAACAGCACGAACAGCGACACCGGGATGTTCTCCTGCACCGCCTTGGCGATGCCGCCGTCGCCGAACATCTCGATGTGTAGCGCGGCGTCGCCGAACACCGTGACCCACAGGAAGGTCACCAGCGCCGGCACCAGCAACACGCCCTTGATGAACTCGCGCACGGTGCGACCGTAGGATACCCGGGCGATGAACATGCCGACGAACGGCGACCAGGCGATCCACCAGCCCCAGTAGAAGACGGTCCAGCCGTTCTGCCACTCGGTGTTCTCGTAGGTCTCGTTCCAGGTGCTGAGCGACGGGAAGTTCTGCACGTAGACGCCGAGGTTTTCGATGAAGGCGTTGAGGATGAACAGCGTCGGCCCAAGCAGCAGCACGAACAGCATGAGCCCGAGGGCCGCGAACACGTTGACCTGGCTCAGGAACTTGATGCCGGCGTCGAGCCCGCGCACGACAGACCAGGTGGCCACGGCCGTGATCGCGGCGATCAGGATCAGCTGCACGAAGGTGTTCTGCGGGATGGCGCCGAACAGGTGGCTGAGTCCGGCATTGACCTGCTGTACACCGAGGCCGAGCGACGTGGCCACGCCGAACATCGTCGCTACCGTGGCCATGATGTCGATGACGTTGCCGATGGGCCCGTAGATGCGCTCGCCCAGCAGCGGATAGAACACCGAGCGGATGGACAGCGGCAGGCCCTTGTTGAACGAGAAGAAGGCCAGCGAGAGGCCCACCAGCGCGTAAATCGCCCACGGGTGCAGGCCCCAGTGCAGGAAGGTGAAGTCCATGGCCACCCGCGCCGCCTCCGGCGTGCCGGGCTCGGCCAGCGGCGAGGCGACGAAATGGAACATGGGCTCGGCGACGCCGTAGAACAGAAGGCCAATGCCCATGCCGGCGCTGAACAGCATCGCGAACCAGGACAGCGTCGAGAACTCCGGCTTGGCCCCCTCGCCGCCGATGCGGATGTCGCCGAAGCGGCCGAGCAGCAGTGCGACGATGTAGATCAGGATGATGTTCATGGTGCCGACGAAGAACCAGCCGGCATAGTTCGAGACCGCCCCCTGGACCACATGGAAGAGGTTGTCGACGTTTTTCTCGAAGAAGATGGTCAGGCCGACGAACAGAATGATGATGCCGGCCGAGGTGAAGAACACCCAAGGATGCACATCGAGCTTGTACCAGGCCGGGGCCTGGTCGTCGGGCGGGCCGCCGGTCGGCGCGGCCTGGTTGCGGGAAGTGTCTTGCATGGTCGGGTCCTCAGTCGGCGCGGCCGCAAAGGCTGGCTGCGGGCGTCCTGTCGGCAGCGTTGTGGCCGCGGGCGCATGGGGCGGTGTCGGACCTTCTGGATGCCGAGCGTGGATGCCCCGATGGTGGGCCGGCGGTGGTGGTGCCGGGCGGCCCGTAGGATCAGCTTAACTCAGGCGGTGCCGGATTCGAAACCGCGCGTGCCGGCGAGGGGCCGGCTCAACGCGTTGCGGCAGGGCCCGACGGCCCGGCGAGGATGCGCTGCACGATGCAGCCAGCCAGCGTCAGCCCGAACAGGGCCGGCAGATAGCTGATGGTGCCATTGACGGCTCGCGGGCGGCCGCGGCCGGTGGGCTCGGGCGGCAGCGGCGGGCGCGGCGGCTCGTCGGACCAGACCGCGAGCACGCCCCGCGCGTAGCCGCGGCGGCGCAGCCGTCGGCGTACCTCCCGGGCCAGCGGGCAGCCGGAGCTGTCCATTAGGTCCCCGACACGGATGCGGGTCGGGTCCAAGCGCCCGCCGGCGCCCATGCTGCTGACCACCGGCGTACCGGCATCGAGGGCGGCGCCCAGCAGCGCGAGCTTGCTGTTGAGGCTGTCGATGGCGTCTACGACGTGATCGAAGCCGGCGTCCAGCAACGCCGGCAGGGCCTGGGCGTCGAGGAAGTGGTCGATGACAGTGACGGCGCATTCGGGATTGATGTCGGCAATGCGGGCGCGGATCACCTCGGCCTTGGACCAGCCGACGGTGCTGTGCAGCGCGCACAGCTGCCGGTTGAGATTGGACGTCGCAACCCGGTCGAAGTCGGCGATGGTGAGGGCGCCGATACCGGCGCGGGCCAGGCCCTCGGCGGCAAAGGAGCCAACCCCGCCAAGGCCGGCTAGCAGCACCCGCGCCCCCCCGAGCTGCGCGACGCCGGCATCGCCCACCAGGATTCGGGTTCGCTCCCAGATCGGATTGTCGCCGCCGGTCATCAGGCTTCGGGAGCGGATGGCAGGCCGAGCAGCTCGCGGGCGTTGGCCGTGGTGCGCGACGCCACCTCGGCCGGGTCGGCGTCGCGGATCTGCGCCAGCGCACCCAGTACCTCGGGCAGGTACTCTGGGCTGTTGCGCTCGTAGCGATGGGAGGCGACGGTCAGGTCCGGAGCGTCGGTCTCCAGCACGAGGACCTCCAGCGGCAGCTCGCGGGCCAGTCGCCGCAGTCTGGACGAGCGCTCGAACGTGAGCATGCCGCCGAAGCCGAGCCGGAAGTCGAGGTCGATGTAGTGGCGTGCCTGCTCCAGGCTGCCGTTGAACGCGTGGGCGATGCCGCCGCGAAGGCCGGCGTCGCGCAACAGCGCCAGCATGGCGTCGTGCGCCTTGCGCACATGCAGCAGCACCGGCAGGGCGGCGTCGCGGGCAATGGAGAGCTGCGCGGCGCACAGCCGGCGTTGGGCACCGGTGTCGGCAGCCCGGTCGTGGAAATCCAGCCCAATCTCGCCGACGGCGACCGGGCGGACGGCCTCCAGGGCTTGGGCCAGTGCATCGAGGTCGCCGTCGCGATGACGATCCAGGTAGACCGGATGCAGACCGAGCGCAGGGTACAGGTCGGGCTCGCCCGCGCACAGGCGCAGCAGCTTCGGCCAGCCGGCGGCATCGATTCCAGGCACGACGACGCCGGCGACGCCGGCGGCGCGGGTGCGGGCAAGAACCTCGGCCCGGTCCGGGTCGAAGGCGTCCACGTCGAGGTGGCAGTGGGTATCGATCAACTGCATGGAGTGGGAGATTGGCGCCCCCGGCGCCGCGTCAAGGTCGCGCGGGCTGCCGGCGCAGCAGCCTGCACCCGGCGCTATGGAGCGCCGACATGACGCGGGCGCCCGCAGGCGCCCGCTCGTCGATCGTCATGGGACGATCATTACCACCAATAGCCCCACCGACGCTGCTGCCGCCAGTTCGCATAACCAGGTCCGCGCAGATAGAGGTCGCGGATGTAGGTCTTCTGCTCCGGCGGCGCCCACCGATAGGCCGGATCATGCACATAGGCATGCCGCCAAGCGCCCACGCCAGGATAATACCAAGCGTTAGCCACCTCGGCGGGGATCATGGCCACCACGGCGGCGATGCCGGTGGCGACCAGGATGCGCTTCATGGTTTTCATGGCATACCTCCTTGGTCGGTCCTTCCATCTATAAGCATAGACTGTTGAAGGTGGGACATGGTGCCGGGCCGGCGGCGGGCCTGGCAGCGTCCTCGGCGCCGTCGGCGCGCTCGCCACGGCCGGAAGGCCGGGCCAGCAGCTGCTCGATCCGGTGTGCGTCATTCGCCGACAGGCGGTACAAAGGCGGGACCTCCATCACGTTGTCGGGTCCGCCGTTGCCTAGACTGATAGAAGAGGGCGGTCCCCGCGTCCTCCGTCCCCGCCCGCAGTCCAGAAGAGGAGGGATCGATGATGACCCGCACAGACACTGCAGCGGTCCGCTCCATCGCCATCGGCGCCCGTTCCGTTCATCGCCACGCCGTTCTGCTGTTCGGCCTGATTCTGATTTCCGCGTTGGCGCTGCTCGCGGTAGGGTCGCCCATCCTCTGATGGCTGTGGCGGCGGTCGCCGTCCGGCCGCTTCGTGCGTCAGCCCCCGGTGACGGGGGGAAACAGTGCCACCTCGTCGCCGGGAGCAAGCGGCGTCTCCGGCCGCGCCATCTCCTGGTTCACGGCCACGAGCACGCGGCGCCCGCCGCCCAGCGCATCGGCCCAGGGGCCGCCGCGGGCGCGTAAGGTCTCCAGCAGGTCGCCGACACAGGCGATGGCGCCCGGCGACAGTACTTCGCCGGCACTGCCGACCTGCTCGCGCAGGCTCGCGAAGTACAGCAGTCGCAGGGGTTGATCGATCATCGGGCCTCCGGCTCAGCCGAGCAACTCGCTAAAGGGGATGAAGGGCACCGTCTCGCCGGCGGTCAGTGCGCGACCTTCGTCCAGGACCACCAGACCGTTGGCCCAGGTCAGCGACGTCAGCGCCGCCGATGACCGGCTCGGGAAGATGCGTGCCAGCGGGCGCCCGTCGGCATCCCGCTCCAGTCGTGCGCGCTGGTACTCCCGACGCTTGGCGGGTCTGGGCCAGTCGAAGTCGGCGGTGACGGGCAGCGGAGACGGCGTCAGGTCATCCGCGACGCCCTGCATGCGCAGGATGAAGGGTCGGGCGAACAGGCAGAAGGTCACGAACAGCGACACCGGGTTGCCCGGGCTGCCGATGAACGGCGTATCGGCGATATGGCCGAAGGCCAGCGGCCGGCCGGGGCGCATGGACACCCGCCACAGATCAAGGCTGCCCAGCCGCTGCACGGCGGGGCGCACATGGTCCTCGTCCCCCACGGACACGCCTCCGCTCGCCAGCACCAGGTCGGCGCGCGCCGCGCCGTCGGCGAGCGCATCCATGGTCGCATCCAGCCGGTCCACAACGATGCCGAGATCGATGACCTCGCAGCCCAGGGCTTCGAGCAGCGCCGCGAACAGGAAGCGGTTGGAGTTGTAGATTTGCCCAGGCCCCAGGGGGCGGCCCGGCATCACCAGCTCGTCGCCGCTGGCGACGAAGGCGACCCGTAGCCGGCGCACGACGCTGAGCTCGGCGACACCCACGGAGGCGGCCAGCCCCAGGTGCTGCGGCCCGAGACGGGTGCCCGGGCCGATCAGCGCCTGCCCGGCGTGGACATCCTCGCCGCGGCGCCGGATGTTGGCCCCGGGTGTCAGGTCCGCGGGCACTTGCACGTGCTCGTTGTCGCTGCCGCAGGCCTCTTGCATGACGACGGTGTCGGCACCCGGCGGTACCGGGGCGCCGGTGAAGATGCGTGCCGCGGTGCCGGGAACCAGGGGCTCGCCGCTGCTGCCGGCGGGGATGCGTTGGGCGACCCGCAGCCGGCCGCCGCGGCTCGCCGCGTCGGCGGCGTTGACCGCATAGCCGTCCATCGCGCTGTTGTCCCAGACCGGCTGGTCGATGGAGCTCACGACCGGCGCCGCCAGCACGCGGCCGGCGGCGGACCGGGTGGCGATGGTTTCGGTATCGGACAACGGCCGGGCGCCGTCGAGCAAAACCGCCAGGGCCTCCTCGACGCTGAGCGGGCGCGCTTCGCCGTCGCCGCAGCCGGCGGCGCTCGACTGCATCGGGGCCTCAGCGCTCATGGAAGCGGCTGATCAGCTGGGCGAAGTTGCAGGGCCTGGTGCGGCTGTCCAGCTGCGGCGCGAGGATACGCTCCCAGGCGAGCCGGCAGGCGCCGGTGGAGCCCGGCAGGCAGAACACCAGCGTACCGTTGGCCAATCCCGCGACGGCGCGGGACTGGATCGTCGAGGCGCCGATGTCGTCGTAGGAGAGCTGCCGGAACAGCTCCCCGAAGCCGTCCACCGGCTTGTCGAACAGCGGCGCCAGGGCCTCGGGGGTGCTGTCCCGGCCGGTGAGGCCGGTGCCGCCGCTGCTGACGATGACGCGGATGCCGGGATCGGCAATCCAGCGCGAGACCAGGGCACGCAGCTGGTACACGTCGTCGCGGGAGATCTCGCGCGCAACGACCCGGTGGCCGGCCGCGAGCGCCGCTTCGCGCAGGTATTGGCCCGAGGTGTCGTCGGCCTCGGTGCGGCTGTCGGAGACCGTCAGTACGGCCATGTCCAGGGGCAGGAAGGGGGCGTCGTCCGGGGTCTTGCTCATGGCTGTTCGCTTGGGAGTCGTGGTCGGAAATGGGGCGCCGACGTTGCTATCAAGGATATCAGGGCGGCGGCAGCGCGGATAAAGCGACGCCGCAACACCGCCAAGCGTGCCTGACGCCGCCGGACCGGTGCCGGCCCTGCTTCGCGCCGATCCCGGGTCGTCTTTGCCGGCGTTTCCGTTGACGGGACAGCGGTGCCCTCGCCGGCTCAGCGTCACGATTCGTTGTAACGAAACGTTACTCGCTGCGTCTTGGGAGTGCAGGAGACGCTTTTGAAACAAAGCTTTAGCCACTGGCACGGCGGCTGCAGAGGTCTCGGTGCGCATAACCCGAACGAGGAGACCTTCCATGTCCGCCGCCGATTCCGCAATTGACTTCGACGCCGTCACCCGCACCCACTGGCCGGCGCTCTATCGATACGCCTATCGCCTCTCCGGCGACAGCCACACCGCCGAGGACCTGGTCCAAGACAGCCTGCTTCGCGCCTGGCGCTCCATCGACCGGTTACAGAGCCCGGCCGCGATACTGGGCTGGCTCAAGACGATCGTGCGGCGCGAGAACGCGCGCCGCTTCGAGCGCGTGCAGCCCCGCGAATGCGCGCTTCCGGTGGAGGAGGTGGTCGCCGGACGCCAGTCCTACGACACGTCCACAGAGGCCTTTGTGCTGCGCCGCGCCATCCGGGAGTTGCCGGCCGAGTACCGGGAGCCGCTGATCCTGCAAGTGCTGCATGGCCTGTCCCAGCAGGAGATCGCCGACCGGCTCGGCCTGTCCTGCGCCGGCGCCGGCACACGCTTGTTCCGCGCCCGGCAGCGGCTGCGCCAGGCGCTCGGGGATCGCGCATGACAGTCGGCGCGGGGAAAGCTCGGCCGCGCCCGCGGGCGGCAGGCGCTGCTGCTTGGTTGCCCCGGTTCGGGCTCTGCCTGCTAGCCGGGGCCCTGCGTTTGTCCACGGCTGTTGTGGGGCCGGCTGTGGATAACCTGTTGGGGGCGTCTGCAAGTGCCGGACCGGCTTGGTGAACGGGTTGCTTTGGTCAATAAATGCACATGCTTTGGGCGTGGTCTTCTGCCCTGCCGCCAGTCCGGCGGAGCAGGCTCGAGAACACGGGAGCATCGCCGGAGGCTGCACTGGAGCCTATGCGGGACATAATCTTCGGGCAGCCGCAGCGGCATTGACCGTCCGTCTCGTCCGCGGCACGCCGAGGGCGGCCCGTCCGCTGCCACCCGGAGGCGCCGCTGCCGGCCGGGGCGCGACGGGCTCCGGAGACACGATGCCGCAGCTCACGCCCCCCTTGCTTCTACTGCCGTTGCTGCTGGCCGCGGCCGCCGCCGCCCCGGCGCTGCCTAGCTACGATGTGGCAATCGCCGATGACCTGGGCCGGCTGCGCGTTCACGCCTGTTTCGACGGTGATCCGCCGGCGGCCCTGTATCCTCTCGATGAGCGCGCGGTCGAGGCGCTGGTCCCTGCCGGCGGCGAGGCATCGCGACCGCGTCCCGCGGGTGCTGGCGGTGCCGGCATCGACGTTACAGGATTGGCTGCCGGGGGCTGCACCGATTATGGCGTTCGCGCGGATTCCGAATCCGGGCTCACGCGCTGACCATGTCGCGCGCCGTGTTTCGATACGTTCTTTCAATGCATCGATCGGCGCCGCGAATGCCTGATCCGCCTTGCCCGCGCCGTGCACGACGACGATCTTCTCGGTGCGGGGCAGTGCCCGCAGAATCCATTCGGCCGCGGCAGCGTAGCTGATGGAACTGCCGATGCCGAACACATCCGGCGGAAAGCGGAGGTTCTCTGTGCGGAAGAGGTATCCCCATTGGTTTCCTGCTGGTGCGGCCGCGTCGAGTCGGAAAGCGGCCTCGTTTCGTCTTCCGCCATCAGGTGTGTTTTAGGATGGCCGACCGATCGAGTGCGTCTCAGGCGAATCGTCGCGCCTCGCCGGCACCGGTCACGTTCTCCACACAGCGCCCGCACAACCCCGGATGCTCGACGTGGCTGCCCACGTCGTCGCGGTGGTGCCAGCAGCGGGCGCACTTGGGCTGCGGGCTCGCGGTGACGCGCACCGCGAGGTCGTCAAGCTCGGTGTCGGCGGCGTCCGCGGGCCGGTCTTCCGGTGCATGCACCCGGGCCGCGGAGGTGATCAGCACGAAGCGCAGTTCGTCGCCGAGCCGCTCCAGCAGGGCCTTGAGGTCCGCGCCGCAGTAGAGGTCGATCTCGGCGTCCAGTGCGGCGCCGATCTGCCCCGACTTGCGGGCGGCCTCGACGTGGCGGGCCACTGCGGTGCGCACGGCCAGCACCCGGCTCCAGAAGGCGCGGTCGTAGGGGTCGCCGTCGTCCAAGGCGAACAGGCCGTCGTACCAGGTGGCCGTGAAGACGGTCGTGTCGCGCTCGCCGGGGATGTGCTGCCAGACCTCGTCGGCGGTGAAGGACAGGATCGGCGCCAGCCAGCGGCTCATGGCCTCGACGATGTGGTACATCGCGGTCTGGCAGGAGCGCCGCGGCAGGCTGTCGGCCGGCGTCGTGTACTGGCGGTCCTTGATGACATCCAGATAGAACCCGCCCATGTCCACGACGCAGAAGTTGTGGATGCGGTGATAGATCAGATGGAACTGGTAGTCGCGGTAGGCGGCTGTGATCTCCTGCTGCAACTGCAGGGCGCGATCCACGGCCCAGCGGTCCAGCTCGATCATGTCCGCGGCCGGGACCAGGTTCTCGGCCGGGTCGAAGCCGTTGAGATTCGCGAGCAGGAAACGGGCCGTGTTTCGGATGCGCCGGTAGGCATCGGCGGTCCGCTTCAGGATCTCGTCGGAGACGGCCATCTCGCCGCGGTAGTCCGTGGCGGCCACCCACAGGCGGATGATGTCGGCGCCCAGGGTTTTCATGACCTGCTGGGGGCTCACCACGTTGCCCAGGGACTTGGACATCTTGCGGCCCTGCTGGTCCACGGTAAAGCCGTGGGTCAGGACCTGCTTGTAGGGCGCGCGGTCGGTCATCGCCACCGACGTCAGGAGGCTGGACTGGAACCAGCCGCGATGCTGGTCGGAGCCCTCGAGGTACAGGTCCGCCGGGGCGCGCAGGTCCTCGCGCCGCTCCAGCACGCAGGCATGGGTGACACCGGAGTCGAACCAGACATCCAGCGTGTCGTGGACCTTGTCGTAGGCGGCGCCCTCGGCCTCGCCGAGCAGGTCCGCCGGGTGCAGCGCGAACCAGGCGTCGATGCCCTGCTGCTCGATGCGCGCGGCGATCGCCTCGATCAGCTCCGGCGTGCGCGGGTGCAGCTCGCCGGTGTCCTTGTGCACCAGCAGCGGGATCGGCACGCCCCAGGTGCGCTGGCGCGAGATGCACCAGTCCGGGCGGTTGCGCACCATGCCGTCGATGCGCGACTCGCCCCAGTCCGGCATCCAGCGCACGTGGCCGATCTCGCGCAGGGCCGCCTCGCGCAGCCCCTGCTGATCCATGCTGATGAACCACTGGGGCGTGGCGCGGAAGATGATCGGCGACTTGTGCCGCCAGCAGTGGGGATAGCTGTGGCCGAAGCGCTTGCCGAGCAGCAAGGCGCCCCTGGCCTTCAGGGTCTCCACCACGGCGTCGTTGGCGTCGAAGACGCTCTCGCCGGCGAACAGCGGCGTGCCTTCGACGAAGCGGCCGTCACCGCCGACGGGGTTGTCCACCGGCAGCTTGTAGCGGCTGCCGACGATGTAGTCTTCCAGGCCGTGGCCGGGGGCCGTGTGCACGGCGCCCGTGCCGGCCTCCAGTGTCACGTGCTCGCCGAGGATGACGGGCACCTCGCGCTCGTAGAACGGATGCTGCAGCTTCAGCCCTTCGAAGGCGTCGCCGCGGCCGTAGCCAATGACCCGGTACCCGTCGATGTCCCATCGATCCATGGTGTCTTTCAGCAGCCCCTCGGCCACCAGCAGGCGCTCGCGCCCGTGGGGGCCGTCGGTCTGCACCAATGCGTATTCCAGCTCCGGGTTCAGCGCCACGGCTTGGTTCGCGGGCAGCGTCCAGGGCGTCGTAGTCCAGATGACCACGGACATGGGGCCGTCGCCGTGGCCGTCCGGCACCGAGTGGCAGCGGGCGAACAGGGCCTCCTCGTTCAGCACTGCGAAGCGCACGTCGATGGCGACGGATTCCTTGTCCATGTACTCGACCTCCGCCTCGGCCAGGGCCGAGCGGCAGTCCACGCACCAGTGCACCGGCTTGAAGCCCTTATGGACATGGCCGCGGGCGATGATCTGCCCGAGACTGCGCACGATGTCCGCCTCGAAGCGGTAGTCCATGGTGAGGTACGGCCGCTCCCAGTCGCCGAGCACCCCCAGGCGCTTGAAGTCCCGGCGCTGGCCGTCCACCTGGCGGGCGGCGTAGTCGCGGCACGCCTGGCGGAACTGGGTGGCGCTGATCTTCTGGCCCGGCTTGCCCTTCTTCTTTTCCACCTGCAGCTCGATAGGCAGCCCGTGGCAGTCCCAGCCCGGCACATAGGGCGCGTCCAGTCCGTCCAGCGTGCGCGACTTGACGATGATGTCTTTGAGCACCTTGTTGACGGCATGCCCGATGTGGATGTCGCCGTTCGCGTAGGGCGGGCCGTCGTGCAGGATGAAGGTCTCGGCTCCGGAGCGGGCAGAGCGGATCTGCGCGTACAGGTCCGTCTCCTCCCAGCGTGCGAGCATCTCGGGCTCCCGCTGGGCGAGATTGGCCTTCATCGGAAAACCGGTCTGGGGAAGGTTCAGGGTGTGCTTGTAGTCGGTCACAGCTGGGATTCCTTCGAGAACCGCCGTGGCGGGCGGCCGCGGCGCAAGCTCTTGCACCTCTCAGCACGGAGCGCGCTCGGCAAACCGTCAGGGTACCAAAGTCTTGCGGGCGCGGGCATTCCGTGAAACATCGGCATCGTGGGCGCGTACAGCGCTGCGGCGGCGTCTTCACCGGGCCCTGCGATCCGGAGGGCGCCGGCCCGCGGTGCCTGGGGCGCTGGCTTACCGGCTGCCGGACCGGGCGCTCGAATTGCATAATGTCGTGCGCTATCTCCACCCCCACCACCCCCGGAGAGTCTGGCCGATGTTCTATCGTCGTTTCATCGCCCTCGCACTGCTGCTTTCTGTCACCGGCGCGGTGGGCGTTGTACCCGCCGACGAGCGCACGCTCGTCGAACTGCCGCCGCCAATGCGCGCGCACATGCTGGCCAATATGCGCGGCCACCTCAGGGCACTCGAGATCATATCGCGGTCGCTGGCCGCGGGTGACTATGGCGCCGCCGCCGACAGGGCCGAGGCAGGTCTGGGGATGACCTCGATGCAGGCGCACGGCAGTGGGCAAATGGCGCCGTATATGCCGCAGGGCATGCGCGCCATCGGCAGTGCGATGCACCACGCGGCGAGCCGCTTTGCGGTCGCCGCCCGCGACGCCGAAGTCAGTGACGACCTCGGCGCTGCCTTCGCTGGCCTGGCCGAGGTCATGGCCCAGTGTGTCGCCTGCCACGAGGCCTACAGGGTGCATTGACGGTTGATGGCGGCACCCGAGCGCGATTTTGTCACCGCGGAGGCATGACCTGCGCGCAGTTCAAATATCCGACTGCGCGCAGGTCGTACCCAAGCTCGCCGATCGCTGCCCGAAAGCCGGAGCGTCTCATCGCCGGCGGCGGCAATGCCGCCATGATCCGCCCCTGAGATTGATCTCCATCAGTCCGCGCTTCACGGCCGCAGCCTGAACGTGCCGCAGCTCGTCTGGCTCGTGCGATGATTCATTGCCGACCGGCCCCCTCGGCGACCGAACGACAAGACCGAATTTCGAGCTGACATGACCGACAAGACCCTGGAGCGCCTGAAGAAGCGCTGCGGCGAGGCCTATAAGGCCGGTGAATTTGCCGAGAGCGCGCGGCTGGCCGCCGAGGGCGCCGCGCTGGCCGAGCGGCTGGGGGATGCGCCGGCGCGGCTGCGGCTGCGCGTGTGGGAAGGCGAGAGCCACTGGCAGGACAAGAACATCGACGCGGCCGTCGCGGCGCTGTCCGAGGCCTCCGAGGAGGTGCCGGGGGCCGATCCGGCGGACACCTTCAACGCCCTCTCGACGCTGCTGACCATCGCCATCTTCGCGCGGCCGCTGGCCGAGGCCGAGGAGCTGCTGGCCCGCGGGCATGCACACCTGCAGCGCCATGGGAGGACGGCCTCCAGGCACATGCTCGATCTCAGCGCCGGCAACCTGGCCGCCGCGCGCGGCGACTGGACGGGCGCGATGACGCATTACCAGAACGCCTACGAGCACCAGCGCAACGACAGCGGGATGCCGCGCTTCACCGAGGCTTCGTACCTGATCAAGCTGGCCGAGACCAGCTTCATGCTCGGCGATGCCGACGGCGTCGCGCGCTGGTGCGCGGCCGTCGAGGACGTGAAGAAAGAGGTCGAGGGCGACCACCTGCGCGCCGAGCAGGCGCGGCTGCTGTGCCACCGCGCGGGCCTGCCTGAGCCGCCGAAGGCGCGCACCGATGCGGTCGGCGTCGCCCGCCGGCTGCTGCACTGGCTGGAGGAGTTCCAGGGCTACCGCGCGGACTATGCCCGGGACGCGATGCACGTCCTGCTGCTGCACGGGGACTGGCTGTGCGTGGAGACCTGGCTTCAGTATCCGGGCATCGGCGACGACTTCCTGATCGGCGGCGATCTGCATCTGGCCCGCGCCCGCGAGGGCTTGGGCCTACCGCCGCTGGATCTGGTCTGGCCCGGGGAGCCGGCGGTGCGCGAATCCGCCGCCGTCACGGAGCGCCACCGGCAGATGGTCCCCGGCGAGCTGGCCGCGGCACGCGCGCACTACGAGTCGAAGCGGGACTGGGCGGCGGCAGAAGACCAGCGTCTTCAGACCGACCATCACACCAGGACTCTGGACGCCCGCCTGCGCCGCGTGGCCGAGCTCGAGGCTTGAGCCGGGCTCATCTCGCCGGCAACACCCATATTCCGTCGCGCCCCTGGTCACGGCCCCATGCGCGTCGCGCTCGTCCACGGCATCCTCGACACCGGCCGCAAGTTCCGCCGCCTGCAAGGCTACCTGGAGGCCCGCGGCCACGAGTGTCTGGCGCCGTCGCTGACACCCAGCGACGGCCGCCACGGCCTGCTGCCGCTGGCCGGCCAGCTGGCGGAGACCATCAATGCGGCCTGGGGCCCGGATGCCGGGTTCGCGCTGGTGGGCTTCAGCATGGGCGGCCTGATCAGCCGACTGTATCTGCAGGAGCTGGGCGGGCATGTACGCGTGGACCGCTTCTTCGCCATCGCCGTCCCGATGCGCGGCAGCCTGTTGGCCTGGACCTTGCCCGGTGAGGGCGTCCGGCAGATGCGCCCCGGCAGCCGGCTGCTACGAGGGCTCGATGCCGGCGCCGCGCGGCTGAACGGCATCCGGCTCTACGCCTATTGGACGCCGTTCGACGCGGTGATCATTCCGCCGACGAGTGCGCGCTGGGAGCTGGCAGAGCACCGGCGTGTCCCGGCTCTGTGCCATCCCTGCTTGCTAAGGCATCCGTGGCTGCTGGCCGATCTTGCGGCGCGGCTGGATGGCGCCGGATGACTGAGCCGGCCCGGTGCGGCGGGAGCGCGGACTGTAATCCATGGTCCGGGGCCGGCCGAGGCCGGCGCTCACTGACGCGGCCGGGCGGCTCCGGCTTAGCCGGGGCTCCCTTGAGATCGGCCTATTGAGCGTCGATAATGCCGCGACCTTCGGTCGCCCGTTATCTCCGCCGGACCCCGGCCGGCCGGCATCGCCACGAGACTGCCACCAAGACCCATGAAGCTCGGTATCCCACAAGAGACCCTGGCCGGCGAGCGGCGTGTTGCGACCACGCCGGACGTGGCCAAGAAGCTGATCGGCAAAGGCTTCCACGTGCTGCTGGAGCGCGGCGCCGGCGCCGCCGCCCACTACACCGATGACGCCTATGCCGAGGCCGGCGTGGAGCTCGTCGATCGCGACGCCTGCTTCAACGCCGACATCGTGCTCAAGGTCCGCCGCCCATCCGACGAGGAGGCGGCGGCCGTGCGGGCCGGAGCCGTCTATATCAGCCTATTGGAGAGCTGCGGCGACGACCCGCTGGCCGGCCGCATGGTCGAGAACGGCGTGCAGGTGCTGGCCATGGAGCGCATGCCCCGCATCTCCCGCGCCCAGTCCATGGATGCGCTGTCCTCCCAGAGCAACATCGCCGGCTACCGCAGCGTGATCGAGGCGGCCGCGCACCATGGCCGCTTCTTCCCGATGATGATGACCTCGGCCGGCTCGGCAAAACCGGCACGCGTGGTCGTGCTCGGCGCCGGCGTGGCCGGGCTCCAGGCCATCGCCACGGCGCGGCGCCTGGGTGCCGATGTCTACGCCTACGACGTGCGCCCGGAGACCAAGGAGCAGATCCAGTCCCTCGGCGCGAAGCCCATCGAGCTCGACCTGGGCGAGAGCGGCGCCGGCGAGGGCGGTTATGCCAAGGAGCTGTCCGACGAGGCCAAGGCCAAGCAGCAGGCCCTGCTCGCCGACGAGCTGGCCAAGGCCCATGTCATCGTCACCACGGCGCTGATCCCGTGCCGGCCGGCGCCGGAGCTGATCACCGAAGACGTCGTCAAGCGCATGCGCGAGGGCTCGGTCATCGTCGACTTGGCCGCGGCCAACGGCGGCAACTGCAAGCTGACGAAGGCCGACGAGGTCGTCACCGCCCATGGCGTGACCATCGTCGGCCACACCAACTATCCGTCCATGGTCCCGTCCGACGCCAGTGCCTTCTACGCCAAGAACCTGGAGAACCTGCTCGGCATCATGGTGGACGAAAGCGATGCCGGCCTGGTGCTGAAAGATCTGGCCGAGGACGAGATCACGAAGGCGATGCGGGTGGGAGCCGCCAGCGACTAGCGGGACGCTGCGAACCGCCACCGCCGGGGTGGTGGATGCGCTGCGCTTGTCCACCCTAACAGGCCAGGCCCGCCGCCGCGCCAGAATACGAATCCAACCGGGAGCCATTCGGATGTCCGAATCCATCCTCGCACTGTACGTCTTCGTGCTTGCCTGCTTCATCGGCTACTACGTCGTCTGGGGCGTCACGCCCTCGCTGCACACGCCGCTGGTGGCGCTGACCAACGCCATCTCCGGCATCGTGCTGGTGGGCGCATTGCTGGTGACCGGCCTGGAGGAGGCCGGCTTCTTTGCCTCGTCCATTGGCTTCATCGCCGTGCTGCTGGCCAGCATCAACGTCTTCGGCGGCTTCCTGGTCACGCACCGGATGCTGTCCATGTTCAAGAAGAAGAAATAAGGACGCGCCACCATGGAGATCACGCTGACCCCCAACTACCAGGCCCTGGCCTATCTGGTCTCGGCCGTCCTGTTCATCTTCGCGCTGAAAGGCCTGACCCATCCGCGCACGGCGCGGCGCGGCAACCTGTTCGGTATGCTCGGCATGGCGATTGCCATCGGCGCGACGCTGCTCGGCGCCGAGGTCCAAACCTACTGGGCCATCGGCATCGCGGTGGTCATCGGTGCCGTAATCGGCATCATCCTCGCGCTGCGCATCCAGATGACGGCCATGCCGCAGCTGGTGGCCGCCCTGCACAGCTTCGTCGGTATGGCCGCCGTGCTGGTGGCCATCGGTACCTTCCTGAACCGCCGCGCCGCCGATACTCTGAATTCGGTGCTCATGGGCGAGCTGTCCGCCGGCATCGTTATCGGCGCCATCACCTTCACCGGCTCAGTGATCGCCTTCGCCAAGCTCCAGGGCATCATGTCCGGGGCGCCGATCAAGTTCAAAGGCCAGCACCTGCTCAATGCGGTCATCGCCGTGCTCGCCATCCTGCTGGCCGTGCACTTCGCAATGACCGGCAGCGTGCTGTCGCTGGTGGTGATGACGCTGCTGGCCTTCGCGCTCGGCGGCACGCTGATCATCCCCATCGGCGGCGCGGACATGCCGGTCATCATCTCGATGCTGAACAGCTACTCGGGCTGGGCCGCGGCGGCTACCGGCTTCACGCTGCACAACAACCTGCTGATCATCGTCGGTGCCCTGGTCGGCTTCTCCGGCGCCATCCTGTCCTACATCATGTGCCGGGCGATGAACCGCAGCATCATCAACGTCGTCTTCGGCGGCTTCGGCTCGGGCGATTCCGGCGGCGCCGAGAGCGCCGGCGCCGTGGCCGCCGAGAAGGGCGTCAAGTCGGCCTCCGTCGACGACGCCGTCTACTGGATGGAGGACGCCGGCAAGGTCATCGTCGTGCCCGGCTACGGCATGGCCGTGGCCCAGGCCCAGCACGCGCTAAAGGAGATGATGGAACTGCTGGAGGCGCGCGGCGTCGAGGTCAAGTTTGCGATCCATCCCGTCGCCGGGCGGATGCCGGGGCATATGAACGTGCTGTTGGCCGAGGCCGACATCCCGTACGACCGCGTGCTGGAGATGGACGAGATCAACCCCGAGTTCCAGGGCTGCGACGTGGCATTGGTCGTCGGCGCCAACGATGTCGTCAACCCCGCCGCCAAGGAGGACGCCTCCAGTCCCATCTACGGCATGCCGATCCTCGAGGCCGGCAAGGCGCGGCAGGTCTACTTCCTCAAGCGTTCCATGCGTCCGGGTTATTCCGGCGTCGACAACCTGCTGTTCTACCAGGACAACACGTCGCTGATCTTCGGCGATGCCAAGGACACCATCGAGGGCATCGCCTCGGCGCTGAAAGGCGGCGGGCACTGACGGCGCCTTGGGCCGGGCCGGGTGAGCGGGCGGCCGGGGCCGCCCGCCGTCGCCGGCGTGGCGGCCGGCGGCGCCGCGCCTGCCGCGGCTTCCAGGTCAGCGGGCCTGCTTTGGTGCGTTACGCCTGCGCAGAATCCCTGCCGCCGGCGGGTCAGCGGATCGGGTCCGCTGATCCGCCCGAGGCTGGTGCCGATATCGGGATCGGGGTCGAATGCGTGCAACGATACCGATTTCGATATCGAGGCCCCTGTCGGTCCGCGGGCGGCTCGACCGTACTAGGCTGACGGGGAGTGAATTGCCGGCTCGGCAGGCCGATTCGGGTCCGCCGGCGGGCTTCACTCAGCCTGTCGCGGAGCATCGGCCATGATCATCGGCATCCCGAAAGAGATCAAAGCCCAGGAGAACCGGGTCGGCGCCGTACCGGCCATGGTCCACGACTTGGTCGAGGGCGGAAACCGGGTGCTGGTCGAGGCCGGCGCCGGGCTCGGCGCCGGCATCCGCGACGAGCAGTTCGCCCACGCCGGGGCCGAGGTCCTGGCCTCGGCGGCCGAGGTCTATGAAGCGGACATGATCGTCAAGGTCAAGGAGCCGCTGCCGGAGGAATACGGCCTGATCCGCCCCGGCCAGATCCTGTTCACCTTCTTTCACTTCGCGGCCAGCCGGGAGCTCACCGAGGCGATGCTGGCCAGCGGTGCCCACTGCTTCGCCTACGAGACCCTGACAGTGAGCGGCACCCGGCCGCTGCTGAAGCCCATGAGCGAGGTCGCTGGGCGCATGTCGGCCCAGGTCGGCGCCTTCTCCCTGGAGGCCCACCAGGGCGGCCGCGGCATCCTGCTCGGCGGCGTGCCCGGCGTCGAGCCCGCCAACGTGCTGGTTCTCGGTGGCGGCAATGTCGGCTCGCATGCCGCACGCATGGCCGCCGGACTCGGCGCCCGCGTCGTGGTCATGGACATCGACATCGATCGTCTGCGGCGGCTCGATGCCATCATGCCGGCCAATGTGACGACGCTGGCCAGCAGTCCCTATGCGCTGCGCGAGCGCCTGCACGACGCCGACCTGATCATCGGTGCAGTGCTGGTGGCCGGCGCCCGCGCGCCGACCCTGATCCGGCGCGAGGACCTGAAAGTGATGCAAAGCGACGGCCCGGTCATCGTCGATATCGCCATCGACCAGGGCGGCTGCGTCGAGACCAGCCGGCCTACCACCCATGCGGAGCCCACCTTCGTCGTCGATGGCGTGCTGCACTATTGCGTCGCCAATATGCCGGGGGCGGTGCCCCGCACGGCGACCTTTGCGCTGACCAATGCCACCAAGCCCTATGCCCACCGGCTCGCCGAGCTGGGCGCCAGGGGGGCGGCCGCGGACCCGGTGCTCGGCACTGCCGCCAACATTCTGGCCGGCGAGGTCACCCATCCCGGTGTCGCCGACGCCTTCGGCCTCCCGTGCCGGATGCCGGCCGAGGTTCTGGGTTGAGCCGCCGGTTCCGACCGCCCGGCGACCGGTGCATCGGTAAGGCCAACGGTGATGCCGCAGCTGATCTATGACCCCGGCGGCCTGGCGGAGCAGCGCTATCCGCTGCGTGCGGGCATCAATACGCTGGGCCGTTCCAAGGAAAGCACGATGATCGTCCCCCATGTCAGCGTCTTCCGCCGGCACGCCGAGAGCGAGCTGACCGGTCGCCGCGCGCTGCTGCGGGACCTCGACAGTACCGCTGCACCTTTCAGCTCGTGCCGACTACCGTAGGTGGGCTATCCTTCGCGGACACGGCTTTATTGGATTCTCATCACCATCAACGGCAGCGATGCAACGTCGGTAATCCCGGTGGCCCGGGCGTGCATGATCGCACCCTGGGTGCATTGGGCGTCGGAGGCCGGTGCCCCCGCTGAGGCGCTGCTGGTGCGCGCGGGCATCCGGCCGGAGCTTGTCGGGCAGCCGGCCGCAGTCGTTCCTCTCAAGCGGGCCCTGCGCTGGGTCGAGCTGGCCTGTCGATCACTCGGCACCGAGCAGCTCGGCGTCCATGTCGGGCGCGCGACGCCCATCGAGGCCCTCGGCCCCTACGGCCGCGTGCTGGCCGGTGCGCTGACGCTCGGGCAGTACCTGCATCAGGGCCTGTCGCTCTACGGGACCGTGGTGGTCGGGCAGACGATTTGGCTGTCCGCCCACGGGCGCCGGCTGCGGGTCAATCTGGCGGCGCCCTGGGAGCCGGAGCTCGGCGACTATCAGGCCCGCCTGCACTTCCTCGCTGTGACC
>Ga0316576_10000373_pt1 | contig 20382 bp, 21 predicted proteins | sample S0NA_FD_203075 | JGI IMG/M metagenome (GOLD analysis project Ga0316576, IMG submission 203075) | Rhizosphere microbial communities from salt marsh grasses in Alabama, United States - S0-2_050615r3r5 | ecosystem: Host-associated > Plants > Roots > Rhizosphere | place: USA: Alabama | collected... | reverse complement strand
ATATTTTACGTAAAGGCGTCGAGGACGACGTCTTTCGCAACGATGTCGACATCAGGCTGATCCGTGAAATCATCTACGGCACCCTGGATGCGGAAGCCATCGGCTGCGTGCTGGTGCGCGATGTCGAAAAGAGCACGGATGACTGGCACGACATCTTGTTTATTCTGTTGCGCATGATCGAAACGGGTGTTGCCCGGGAACATGTGACCAAACGGCAGAAAATCATCGAAACGGCGGAAAAGGTGTTCGCCGAATTCGGCTTCAACAAGGCCAGAATATCGGAAATTGCCAAACGCGCGGGCGTTGCGGAAGGATCGATCTACGATTATTTCGAAAACAAGGAAGATTTGCTGCTGTCGGTCTCAAAATTTAGAATTGAACGGCTGAACAGGGACCTCAGAGAATCCTTTCAAATCAAGACCCCCTGAGCAAGCTACGCAAAATCCTCAGGCTCCATTTTTCGATCTTTTCAAAAAACAGGGAATTTTTGAAGGTGTTCATCTTCGACATGCTGCTCAACCATCATTTTTACGACTCGGAAGCCTATGCCAGCTTTTTCGAATATCAGAATACCCTTGTGGAGGTCGTCGAGGAGGGCAAATCACAGGGGGTGTTCAGCAGCGAACTCAACGCCCGGGTGTCCAAAACATGTTTATCGGCACCTTTATTCACCTGGCGCTGCGCTGGCTGATTTTTCCGGACAAACCTTTCGACAAAATGCGGGAAGTGAACACCGCGCTATCGACCTGTTTTCGCTTGCAGCCACCGCCGTAAGTGGCGAATAAGTCATATTCCAAGGAATGTCTCTCTGATATCTGCGGATGCTTTGATCTCTTGGGAAGTGCCCTCGGCTTTGACTTGTCCCTCATGCATGATGTAGACGTAATCCGCTGCATTCAGGGAGGCATCGGCATTTTGTTCGATCAACAAAACCGTCAACCCGATTTCCTCCTTCATCTTTTGAATGGTCTCAAAGACCTCTCCCACCAGCAACGGTGCCAGCCCCTGGCTGGGCTCGTCCAACATGATGAGCCTGGGTTTGGTCATCAAGGCCCTGGCGATGGTGACCATCTGCTGTTCACCGCCGCTCAACGACCCCGCCGTCTGGCTACGTCTCTCCTTGAGCCGGGGAAAGAGCGTATACACCAACTCCATGGATTCATCCCTGTGGGCCAGCGCTTTTTTTAAATACGCCCCCATCATGAGATTTTCCAAAACCGTCATGTTTGGAAACAAGTGTTTGCCTTCGGGCACCAGGGCGATGCCCCTGTCCACTTTTTTATGGGTGGGAAGCTGGGTAACGTCTTCATCGGCGTATTGCACCACGCCTCCCCAAGGCGCCACCGAGCCGAAAACCGTTGCGAGCAGGGTACTTTTTCCGGCGCCGTTGGGTCCCAGCAGAGAGGTGATGGATCCAGCCTTGACCGTGAGACTCGGTTTCCATAGCACCTGCATGGGGCCATATCCGGATTCGAGATCTTTGACGATGAGCATTACGACTCCTTTGTTGGACGCCCCAGGTACACATCGACCACCTTCGGATTCTCCAATGCCTCCTTGGTGGGGGCGTCAACGATTTTTGCACCCCGGTGCAAAACAATGACCTTCTCGGCCATTCCGACCACCGCCCGCATGATATGCTCCACCATGGCGACGATGGCGATCTGCTCTTCCTTCGCGATCCGCTTGATCAGCGACACAATGTCATCGATATCATTGGGATGCATGCCGGCCATGGCTTCATCCATCAGCAGCAGCTTGGGTTTCATGGCCAGCGCGCGACCGATTTCCATGAGTTTTTTTTCGACAGGCGTCAATCCGCCGGCAACCTTGTCTTTATGATCCTGCAGGCCGACGCGTTCGATGGTTTGATCGGCGATCTCGAGAGATTCTTCCACATTGACGCGATGACTCAACGTGCCGAACATGGCGCCCACGGCAATATTTTCTCTCACCGTTGCCGACGCAAACGGTCGCGGGATCTGAAAGGTTCGGCCGATCCCCAAAGGGGCCCTTTTATAGGGGGGCAGCCGGGTAATATCTTTGCTTTCGAAGAAAACATGTCCCTGTTCCGGGAAAAAAACGCCGCTGATCACATTGAACAAGGTCGTCTTACCACTGCCGTTGGGACCCACAATTCCGACGAACTGGCCATGGTCGATTTCGAGGCTGACCTGATTCACCGCCACCAGCCCGCCAAACCGTTTGGTTACGCTATCGAGCCTGAGTAATGTCATTGTGTCTCACTTACATGAAATACCGTTCCAATTTTGTCCCCTTGATCTTCTTTCTGAATACGCCCACGACCCCTTCGGGAAACATGATGATAATGACGATGATGATCGGTGCGAAGATCAGCAGCTGGAACCCGGGAAGGATTACCGACAGATAGTACTTCGAGATGCCGTAAATGAGTCCGCCCACGATCGGTCCCAAAAGGGTTCCGGCCCCACCGAGCAAAACGATGATGATGGCTTCGATGGTGTAATGAATTTCAAACACTTCCGGTGGAAACACATACGGCGTCTTTAACGCCCAGGATGTGGCTCCGATCAAACCGGCGATGCAGGAACTGGTGACAAAGGCAATAATTTTATATTTGGTGACATTGATGCCCATCACCTTGGCGGCATCTTCATCTTCTCTCAGGGCGGTAAGGGCATATCCGATCTTGCTGCGCATATAGGCCAACGTCAAACATGCGGCAAAGATGGCGATGCCGAAAACGATGACATCGGCCCAAAAGACGGCCAGCCGGCTGGCGGATTGCTTGCCGAGGATCTGATTGAGTTGCGCCGTAAAGATAAGTCCCTCGGAACCGTTCCAGATTCTGGCGCCCTCTATCAAAAACCGAAACCCCTCATTGACCCCGATGGTGGCAATGGCGAAGTAGGCGCCTCTGAGGCGCAGCGCCACGGCACCCACCGCCAGGGAGAGCAACGTCGAAAAGAGAAGGGCGGCGAAAAAGCCGATGATGATGATACCCACACCGAAACCCTGAAAATCGGCGAATCGCGTAATCGTCAAGGCCATACCGTAGGTACCGACCCCCATAAAGGCCACATATCCGAAATCCACATAGCCGGTCATGCCCATGAAGATATTGAACGCCTGTCCCAAGGCACAGTAGAAGAGCAGAGTCGCGACCAGTTGCCACATGCCGGTCATGCCCTTGCCTACGACGAACAATGCGATGTAGGCCATCAATACCGGCAAAATCGGCGCATATTTTTGTGCTTTTTTCATTTTGCTTTCAGAAGCCCTGTTGGCCTGACCAGAAGTATGGCCAGCAATATCATGAAAGAGAAAAACCGCGTCAGTGCAAAAGGTTCAACCCCGGGAATCAGGGCAAACAGCGTATACGAGCCGTTTTCGATCAACCCGAAAACCAGCCCGCCGAAAAAAGCCCCATAGGGCGATGCCAACCCACCGAGAACGGCTATGACAAAGGCCTTGAGGGTATAGCCACCCCCCATATAGGGGTTGATGCCCACAGGGATGAACATGGTGAGCAAAACGCCGCTGGCCACCGTCAGGCCGATGCCCAGTCCAAAACTCATGGCATACACGCCGCCCACGTTGATGCCGCACACCCGGGCGCCTTCGCTGTCTTCGACCACACAGCGCATGGCGGAGCCGTAGCGGGTCTTGTTGAACCACAAATAGAGCAGGACGGCGATGAGGACACTTCCGATGGCGGCATAGAGTTTGGTCATCGGCAGCACGGTAATGCCCAGGTTGATCTTACCCACCACCCAGTTGTACCCACGAAATTCCGATCCAAAAATCAGCTTGACGATTTCCTGTAGCAACACACCGATGGAAAATGTCACCAGCAACGACGCCAGTTCGGGGGCTTTGATCAGCCGCTTCATGGCCGTGTAGTAAAACAACAATCCCAGGGCCATCCCGAACACAAAAGCGATGGGCACGGCAAAGATCGGATTGAGTCCCAGGGCGGTAAACAGCCAGTACGTGATAAACGCACCAACCATGATAAAGGCCCCGTGCCCCACGTTGACGATCTGCAAAACACCGAAGATGAGGCTGAGCCCCATGGTGGCCATGCCGTAGACCGCTCCGAGGACCAGGCCCTGTATCAGATTGCCGATCAGTTGTTCGAGCACCATGTCGTCATTTCCTTATATTGCCGTTATTACTAGGGAGTTGCCTTTTTCCCCTTGGCCTTCTCCGCGAAGGTCGGCATGGGATAACAGGGCTTGCCGGTTTGTGCTTCCTCTGGCCATACGATAATCCGCTTGCTGTCCTGCCACTGGACGTCCACCATGGAGTGGCCCACCTGCAGCCCGGTATCGTCCACATCCCAACCGCCGTAAAAGGACATGAAGGTCAAATCGCCCAATGCCGCCCGAACCTTGGTCGTGTCCGTTGTTTTCGCTTTCTCCACCGCGAGAACATAGGCGAGGACCTGGGCGCCGGCTTCGGCGGCGTGATAATCCGGGATGATCTCCTTGCCGAGGGACTTTTTGAAGAGGGCCACGAATGCATCCTGGTCCGGGCCGATCCATCGAAGCCCGAGCTTTTTTGCTTCGGTTTCGGCGTATTTAACACCGTATTCCCAGTGGGACGGGCCCATGACCCCTTCCGCCATACTGGTCAGTGCATTGTAAAATGCGGGCAGCGTGGCCGCTGCGATCAGGGAGAGCCCCTTGACGTCGAGATCCAGATCAGCCATCTGCCGATTAAAAAGTTGGCCGTCCTCGAAGTGCCCGCCTCCCAGGACAAAGTCGGGTTTGGACGCCTTGAGGGCCGAGAGCAACGGTGTCAGGTCGGTGACGCCTTTGGGATAGGTTCTCTCAAAAACAACGGAAAAGCCGAGCTTTTGTGCGTGTTCCCTAGCGCCCTGCATGACCATTTTGGCAAATTCGGAGTCTTCGTAGGCCATGGCCACTTTTTTGTCCTTGGGCGCAATTTTCTTTATCATGTTCAGGGTTCCCTGGTGATAGCTGGTGGCCGGTCCAATGGTCTGGACGATATATTCGAACCCCTGCTCGAAGATCTTGTTATTGGCCCCTCCGTGATCCATGTAGAGCATCTTGCGGCTTTCGGCGATTGGCGCACCACGGAGCGTCAGGCCGGAACTATAAGGGGCGAATACCACATTGACCTTATCGACGGTAATCAATCGACCGATGAGGCTGGTTACCTGTTCCTTGGAGGATTCACAATCGTAGTATTTGTATTCGAGAGGGACCTTTTTGCCTCCCAGGCTCACTCCTCCATAACTGGTGTTGACCCAATCGATGCACGCCTTGATTCCGCCTATTGCCTGTTCTCCGGCCTTTGCGTATTTTCCCGAAAGGCAGGCGGGGTGACCGATGATGATACTCTCTGCTGCAAAGGCACTTGAAGCAACGAAAACCACGGTGGCACACAATACAAAGACGATCGAAACACGAGTTCTATTCATCTCTTCCTCCTCCTTTGTTTGCGATGAGTCATCAATATGAAGAACTTACCTTTAAAATAGAATTATATAAACAAGAGACATTTGTCAACCTAAACAGAAATCCCCGGAAGGCCGGATTCGCTGAAAGCGTGGGGGCATATCGATGGAGCAAACACAGAGGGTATCTATTCATTGATGCAAAATGGGATCGGCTTCACAAAAACTATTTTCTACCCAAGTTGCGTGTTTCAACTTTTAAGAATGTTAACAATAAAATTATTTTCAATGGGTTAAATCTATCTGAACTCTTAAAATCTGAAACGCTCAATTTAGGTGATAGTTAAATGCCAGAATTTTTATGAAGATAAAGCGGATCCCGGCGTTTACATACGCAGCCTTGCAAGCCGGAAAGCATTGGGGGTCTTTCGGAGGCAACCAACTATATTCTCTATCTTTACAAGAGAACAAAGGACACAAAGAAGAATTTTAGGGTCCAGGGGACGAGGATTAAACCAGAAATCAGAGATCGGAATTCAGCATCCAGAAGGGATAAATCCCTGCGCTACATGGCTGCAAGCTATTGGCAACGTAGCACAGGGCTCCAGCCCTGATAAAAGCAAACGCAACTTGAAACGCAGAACCTGACACGTAAAACACCTCTGCTTCACCACAAAAACCCCATGGGCACGGAGAGGTTTAAACCCACCGATCCAGCGAAATCACGAGTAGCGTCATGCCGATAGAACTGTTCAGCCAGTTGAAAAGGAGGGCATAGGGCCGGCCGGTTCGCTTGCGGAGGCGCAGGATGGAGCCGCTCAACACGCCCACGAGAACCAGGTGGCATACCAGCAGGCCTCCCAACCACCCGTTGGTGACAATTCCGATCACCGGTAAAAACAGGGCCAAGCTGACAAACGCCAACACCCAAATGAACAGCAATCGGTGCAGCTGGCGTATCGAAAACAGATGCAGCATATTGGGCATAGCGGCCTTGCGGTAAAAGGGGGCATCGGACAACAGGATGAGCCAGAAGTGCGGCAGCTGCCATACCCCGATGATGACCATCAGGAGCAAAATGTGAGACGGCTGTGCGCCACCGCCGGCGCTCACCCAGCCGATGAGCGGCGGCAGCATACCGCACATGGCGCCGGGTATAACGGCCAGGACGGTTTTATATTTCAGTGGGGTATAGAGTCCGTTGTAAAGAAAAACGGCCGCTATTCCCAATCCTGCGGCATACGGACCCGGCCGGCTGACCCACAGGCCGATCACCCCGCCCGCAATCAGGAGCGCGGCGCAGGCCAGCGCCGGAGCGGGCAGGATAGCCCGCCTTGGCAAGGGGCGCCGGCTGGTTCGTGGAAAACAGGCGTCCATCCTGCGGTCCTGATAATTGTTCAGTGCCCCGCACCCGCCGGCCAGAAGGCCGACACCCAGGGCGCCCGGAATCACGCCAGGGCCCACCACCGGGCTGCAGAGCGCATAGCCCGCCACCACTGCCAGCGCGTTCATCACACTGATGGGAAGCTTGACCAGACGCATCCAGTCCCTGATCCGAGAGATGCGCGTGTCGGCGGCCGTTATTGCCGGACATTCAGCTTTCATGGGGTTTGCGTGTCGTCAGTATCCGGTTTGCAGCCATTTTTCGTATTCCTCCTGCGGCACGATACGAAGCGTTCCGGTCATGTCCGCATGCCCCTCGCCGCACAATTCCGCACACTGGAAAAAAAAGGAACCCAGCCGATCCGGCAGAAACCAGGCATAGTTGGTCATGCCGTTCACCGCATCCACCTTGATGCGAAAGGCCGGAAGGTAAAAACTGTGAATCACATCGTAAGAGGTCACATTTAACTTAACCGGGGTTCCCAGGGGCACCACCAGTTCATTTTCGGTCTCTTTATCGTTCGGATAGACGAAAATCCATGAAAACTGCTGACCGTAAACATCGATTTCGATGGCTCCTTCGGGCACATGTCTCAACCCGGTGTAGGAGGACCACCCGAAATAAAACATGGAGAGGGCGATAACCGATGGTATTACGGTCCACAGCAGCTCCACGCGCCAATCGCCGCGAATGTCCGCAGGATGGGGATTCCTGCTGCGGCGGTACCTGATCACGAACAGAATCATGGTGACGGTGATTGCCGCCAGCAAAACTAGCGACACACCGAAAATGTAGTAAAATGCCTGATCTACCTGCGTTGCGGGATTTAGCACCGTGTGCATGGGTTTTTACCTGAATGAGATGTCCCAGAAAATAAATCCGATTAAAATTGCCAAACAGAAAATCGTACCGACGACCGATATGCGCACCAGCCTGGACTCGTATTTCAAGTGCATGAAAAACATGAGAACCAGGCTCGATTTGAGAGAGGCGATCAAGATCGCGATCCAAATGTTGAGAATCCCCAGATCGATTCTTGAGACCATGACCGTGATCGACGTCAGTCCGATTAAAGCCGCCAGCACCAGGGCCAGCTTCGAATAACTCAACACATGGTCTTGAGGATTACCATCCATGACAACCACCAATCGCTACAATATCAGATAGAACAACGGAAAGATAAAAATCCAAATCAAATCGACCAGGTGCCAGTACAGGCCCGCATTCTCCAGCAGGGCGAACCGCCTGGCATCGACCCGGCCCGCCAATATGAAGCCGACGCTGACGCCCAGAAGGGTCATCCCGATTACGATGTGGAGACCGTGGAGGCCGGTTATGACGTAATACAACCCGAAAAACATACTGCGGCCGTAGCCGGCTGCCTCGAGCGTCGAAGACCCGGGATAGATGCCGGCCGCAATTTTGTGCCCCCATTCGATATACTTGTTGAAAAGAAACAGCAGCCCGAAAAAAATGGAAATCCCGAGCAAAACCAGTGCCGCTTTTTTGCCTTCCCGGCGGACGGCGGTGATGGCGGCAGCCACGGTAAAGCTGCTGGAGAGCAAAATAACCGTGTTCAGGGCCCCCATCCAAAGGTCCAGAACTTTCCCACCCGCAATGAAATCCTCGGTATAGCGGGTGTAGTATGCGGCATAGAGGACAAACAGGCCGCCGAACAGCATGATCTCCGTGTAAAGAAAGAGCCACATGCCCAATTTAACACCCTGCTTGTCTGTCGAGGTCGTCATAATGGCTTTACGCCATACCTGAGTTGAGCGTCTGAAATTTTAAGAATGACCAAAGTAAACACATGTACAATGGATTCTATCTAGTTGCATTCTTTATCCGACGGCATGCGCCGGTTCACGATTTCCCTGAAATCATACGGATAGGATTTAACCTCGGGTTCGCTCGTGAAGTTGTGCAACGGCGGCGGCGACGGAATCGACCACTCCAGTGTCGTCCCGCCCCAGGGATCCGGCGGCGCAGGAGCCCCCTTTCGAACGGCCGTCAGCAGATTGACAAACAGGTAAATGATTCCCGCCACCATGATGACCGCCCCGATCCCGGCAAAAAAATTACCCTTTTCAAACTGCGGCAGGTAGTCGTAATAGCGGCGCGGCATCCCCTGCAGCCCCAGGATCATCATGGGCACATAGTGCAAAAGAAATCCGGACGCCAGCAGTATCGTCCCGATGTAAGCGTTCTTGAAGTTGTACATCCTGCCGAAAATTTTGGGCCACCAGAAATGCAGGCCCCCCAGAAATCCGAACACCGTACCGCCGAACATGACAAAATGAAAATGGGCCACCACAAAATGGGTGTCATGCACGTGAATATTGGTTCCGGCCGCCCCCAGCACCAGGCCCATCAGCCCGCCCACCGAAAACAGGTAGATAAAACAGAGCGCAAAAAAGAGCGGCGGCGACATGGCGACCGACCCCTTGTACATGGTGGAAACCCAGCTGAAAACCTTGATGGCGCTGGGTATGGCGACAACAAACGTCAAGAGCGAAAACACGAACACAGCCGTGTCGCTCATGCCGCTGGCGAACATATGGTGGGCCCACACCAGAGAGCCTGCAGTGGCAATGGCCAGGGACGACACCACGATGGCCTTGTAGCCGAAAATGGCCTTTCGTGAAAACACGGGCATGATTTCGGAGATAATTCCCATGGCGGGTAAAATCATGATGTACACCGCCGGGTGGGAATACATCCAGAAAAGATGCTGATAAAGAATCGGATCGCCACCCCTGTTCGGATCGAACAGGCCGACACCAATGGTTCTCTCCACGATGATCAGCAGCAAGGTAATGGATAAGATGGGGGTCGCCAGCAGTTGAACCCATGCCGTGGCATAGATAGACCAGGAAAACAGAGGTATCTGCAGCCATCCCATGGTTCGGACCCGCAGCCGATGAATGGTCGTGATAAAATTCAGGCCCGTCAGCATGGAGGACAATCCGAGAATAAAAGCCGCCAACACCGTAAACGTGACACCGGTTTGGGTTTGAATGCTGAAGGGAACGTAGAACGTCCAGCCGGTGTCCGGCGGACCGCCCACAAACAAAGAAGCCACTGCTGACAGGCCGCCCACAACATAAATATACCAGGACAAAAGGTTTAACCTCGGGAAAAAGACGTCATCGGCACCGATCTGAATCGGCAGCAGAAAGTTGCCGAGGATGGCAGGGACCCCGGGAATGATAAACAGAAAAATCATGATGACCCCGTGGAGGGTGAAAGCCGCATTGTAGGTCTCAGCCGACATGATCGTTCTGCCGGCGGTCATCAATTCGATGCGGACGAGAAAGCCGAGCCCGACCGCGACGAAAAACCAAAACAGAATAACGGCCAGATACATCACCCCGATCCGCTTGTGATCCGTTGTCAGCAACCACGCCGACATGCCCGTAAGATGCGGGGAAGACGGGGTTTTCAAATAAGACGTGTCCTCAGTCATGATTTCTTTCTTGCCCTTTCGGCGCTTCACCTGCCGGGTGCTTTTTGCGCAGCAAAAACAGCAAAAACAGGCCCAGCATCAGGATGATGCCGGCAGCGCTGATTCGAAACAGACTTACGACATACCTTCCCTTTTGCGGATCATAGGCAAAGCAATATGACAACACGCGCCGGATCGACAGCTGGGGCGTTCCTTTGGCAGCCTCCGACAAAGCCATGCCGATGTCGAAGGGCAGAAAAAAGTTGCCGTACAGATACCGGATGATTTGCCCTTCGCCGGAAACCACGATCAACACCGTCGGATGAATGAATGTGTGCGGACCCGTTTTCTTTAAGCGGTAGCCTAAATCATGCAGCAGCCTGTCTATCTGTGCCTGTTTGCCGGTTAAAAATTTCCATTGATCTTCCGGGAACGTCCTTTGAATAAGCGGAAAATAATTGTTTTTAGCCTCCCGGGCCAAAGCGGGTGTTTCGTCGGCGTCGAAACTCACGGCCAGCACCTGATACGCTTCGCCCGGAGACAGGGGCACCTTGTTTACGGCGGATGCCAGATTGGCAAGCATCGTGCTGCAGGCGCCGGGGCAGTAATAGTACACGGGCAAAATCAGGGTCGGTTTTTCGATAAAGTCTCCCAGGCGCAGCACGCGGCCGTTTTCATCTTGAAACGCCAGGTTCAGGTCGACGAACGCTCCCAGCTTTTCGTCAACACCCACCGGGACTTCCGGTTCGGTCCCGGTCGGATCGTTGCCGGAAGCGTCCGCGTGCAGGTGCGTTTTTAAAATAACGGCGTCATCGCCGGGTTCGTGCCCGTCCACCGGCGCTTGGTCTGCACCCTGGGCAATCCCCGACAATAAAAAGACTACCACCGCCACCTGCGTCAGCATCCGCCTTCCTCGGACGCGTTTCAAATTCACCACGGTTACTTCACTCTTTTGAACTCGCCGGTCTTAAGGTTCACCTCGAGTACCATTCTTCGAACATGCTTGGTTCTGAAGCTGTCCCTCCCGGCACCATGCGCCAACAGAACGGTGTTCGGCTTGTCGGTCCATATGGGGCGGTCCTTGGGGTCGTTGGACTGTAAGGGAATGGAAAAAGAAATTTCCGTCATCCCGTCGGCTTCTTTTCCAGCAACATTGCTCACATTGCTTTCGCCTCCGATACGGCTGTCCATCTGGTGTTGATGTTCGGTCGTCCCGTAATGATCCAGGACCTCCACCTTGCCGCCCTTGACAAACCCGATGATGATGTTGGCATCCTTCATGCGGGATGTCGGGTTGAAGCCGATGCCCACCCAGCTGTCTGTCTTGCCCTGCAACCGAACGTTCAAGACGTCACCGTCAACCGTCCAGGCAAACACCATATCTTCAACCGTCAATTCGTGCTCGTATGCACCCGAAGCTGCAAGTACATCTCCGGTAAACAAAATAGACAACGCCATAATGATTACCGCCCACATGCTTTTTTTCATGGTTAGCTCCAATTCTGCTCGAAACGTTAATATTTGGAGAGGGTCCGGCGCAACCGTTCCCTGCCGCCTTTTCGATCCCTCTCGTCGATTCACCTCAAGGCTGACGGCGGTTACCCGTACTGCAGGGTTCCGCCGATAAATCCGAGTCCGATGGCCAGGGCAAAACAGATCGCATAGGTGATCAATTTCTTTTTTATTTCCACACGGTCATTGCGCCCCGCAAAAAAAGCGACCACCAGCATGCCTGCCAGTGTGCATGCCAGTACAATCTTTATGGCGATCAAACTGCTCCATTCGCCGTAAAATTTGTATTGCCAGTCCATGTAACCGAGCAGCATCGTGGGCAGGACAAATATCAGCGCCAGCGTATAGCAGTAATGCGCCGCTCTGGCCAACTCCTTCTTTTTAAAAACGGCCGATGTCAGGGCGAATAAAAATCCGCCCATGATCATTCCCATGGGCAGATGCGTCATGGGAGGATGCAACGGATGGTTGAAACCGACCTTTGCCAATAGTTGATAAATGGATTCAATCATTTTATTTTCCCCTCTCGCAACACGGCGCTTCGCCCTGATATCAGCCGGATATCCATGCCCTAAGTTGAGCGTTTAGGTGTGCAATTGCAATCAGCCCGGGCTGCACGCCGTCAGCTTTTTTTTATTGAAACCCTTAATTTAAGAAAGTCATATAAAATCTAAACATCCCGATGCGTTTTCGCAAGTATCGAAGCCTCTATCTCAAGCAACTTCGAATGGTTACACAAATCATACCGGCGCAGACCCCGGCGTGAGACAGCCTAAAGGCGTCACCGCTAGTGCAGGGTCGACACTGCCCGCATGGCAAGATCGATCACCAATCGCGGGTAGAGGCCGCCGCCAACCATCACGATGATGAGAAATACGGATGTGATCTTCAGGGATCCGCTCAGCGGCAAAGGTTCCTGTCCTTGTTCAGGATCGAGAAAGTAGGCGGCTTTCAGTATCTGCAGATAGTAGTACAAGGAAATGACCACATTGATCATGGCGATCAGCACCAGGTAAAAGCGCCCCGCCTGCATCGCCGCAAAAAACATCATCAATTTTCCGGTAAATCCTATGGTGGGTGGTATCCCGGCCAGGCCGAACAGCGCAAGCAAAAGCGCCAGGGCCAATACCGGCGCCCGTTGATGTAACCCGGCAAGATGTCGCAGCTCGATGTTGCGTCCATCACCGCTGACGGCCACCACGACCATAAAGCAGGTGAATTTCATGGCCAGCAGGGCAAGGGCATAGAAGACGACACTGGCCTGGCCCAGTGCGTTCATGCTCGATATGCCGATCAGGGCGTAGCCGGCATGCGCGATACTGGAGAAGGCCAGCATGCGCTTGAGATCCTTCTGGACAATGGCACACAGGTTGCCGATGGTCATGGAGGCGATGGAGAGCACGATTAAATAAAAGACCATCTCTTCACCTGCATGGGCAAGCGCAGCCACGAACCGGAGAAGCACCGCCATAGCAGCTACCTTGGACGTGGTCGCGATATAGGCGGCGACCTGGTTGGCGGCCCCCTCGTAGACATCCGGTGCCCAGAAATGGAAAGGAAACACGGCCAGCTTGAAAAGAAATCCGGACAGGGAAAGGATCACACCGGTCAACAGAATGCCGTCATGGGCATGCAACGGCAGCATGCGGCCCCATTCTGAAATGCTGGCCGTATGCGTTGCACCGTAGATACAGGCGAAACCGAACAGCGTGACGGCAGAGGACAAAGCGCCGATGATAAAATACTTGAGGCTCGCCTCGAGTCCTTTCTGCCTACCCCTCCTCAGATACACCAGAATGTAAAGCGAATAACTGGACAGCTCCAGGGCGACGTAAAGGGTTATCAGGTGAATGCTGCTGACCAGCAGCATCATCGCCAGGGTACTGGTGGTCAAAAGCAGGTAAAATTCGGCATGACGCTTTTCGGGTATATCGGCTAGGTTCCGGCACAGAAGCGTCACGAGAAAAAATCCCAGAAAAAGGAGTGTCTTGATGACCTGTGCAAACAGGTCGACACGGTAGGTAGCCCCAAACAGGTCCACCGTCCGGCCGAAGGTCGCCGTGCATATCACCACACCGACGGCGGCCAACCCCACGGCCAGCAGATGGTTGGTTCGGCTGTCAGGCCTTGCCAGGGATCGCATGAAAAAAACCATGACCATCAATAGACCGTAAATTTCCGGCAGAAATGGTATTAAACTGTTCATGGCAGCCTGCCCAGCAAATGCATGGAGGTAATTTGGATGGTCTCGTACATCAAAAATGGGAAAAAGCCGAAAATGAGGATCGTTGCCGCTAGAATCATTCTGGGAAGACCCAGTGCAAATGAGACATCCTTAAGGTGTGAGAATCGCTGGTTTTCAGGGCCGAAGATAGTCTTCTGAACCACCCTCAGCATGAAAAGGGCACCGACGACCAGGGAACAGATAACCGGAATTCCCAGAAGGGGGTAGGCCCTGAAGGTTCCGATAAAGATCAGCAGCTCGGCCCAGAAACTGGCCAGGCAGGGGACACCGATGCCGGTAAGCGCGGCCAGGACGAAATAGCCGCTGGCAACAGGCATGACCTTTGCGAGTCCTCCAAGGTCGCTGATCTGCTTGGAATGTGTTCTGTCGTAGATATAGCCGACGGTGGAAAAAAACAGGGCCGTCATGATGCCATGGGCAAACATCTGGAAAACGGCGCCGTTCAGGCCGTCCAGGGTCACGGTGGACAACCCCAATCCCACCATACCCATGTGGGAGACACTGGAATAACCGATAACGAACTTCAGGTCCGTCTGGCTGAGCCCCACAAACACCCCGTATACGATGCCGATGGTCGCCAATACCGCCATCAGAGGCGCCCAGTACTGCCAGCCCTGCGGGCACAGAAATATGCCGACCCGCAGTATGCCGAAAGCACCGATTTTCATCAGCACACCGGCGTGCATCATGCTGACGGCCGTTGGGGCGGCAACGTGGCCAATGGGCGACCAGGTGTGAAAGGGCCATACGCCGGCCAGAATGCCGAATCCGATATAAAACAGAAAAAAGGCGAACTTCTGCTGAAACGGAGAAAAGGAGGCTTCCGTCACCAGAGCCACCAGATCGAAGCTGGTAAAGCCCGACGCGACGACGAGATAGACAATCGCGGGCAGAATCAAGGCGCTTCCGGCCAGAAGATAGAGCATCAGTTTCATGGCGCCATACTCTTTTTTGGTGCTGCCCCATATAACGATAAGCAGATACATGGGAAACAGAGAGACATCATACCACACGAAGATGAAAAAAAGATCCAGGGCCATGAACATGCCGAAAACGCCGGTGACCAGTGATACGAGCAGGGCAAAAAACTCCTTCACCCGTACGTCCAGTTCCCACATGGTCAAGACCCCTGTAAAAAAAACGATGCCCGTTAGAAGCAGCATCGGTGCACTGAAGCCGTCGATGGCATTGTGGTAGGAAATGCCGAGCCCTGGAATCCAGTCCACCCGCTCCCCAAACTGCAGCCCACCGATAGCCCTGTCGTAGGCCACAAAAAGATACAGGGAGATGACAAGCGTCATGGCGGAGGAAACGGCGCAAACCCATTTGATCGCCCGCGTCATGCGGGAGGGCGTGAGTAGCACCACGACAATGGCGCCAATGCAGCAGGCCAGAATCAATGTCAAAAACGGAATGTCGCTATATATCACTTGCATTAGATAGCCACCTGATAAACAAAAAAAGCCAGCAGAACCAGAACGACACCGACCATGACCCACAATCTGGCTTGAATGAGCGCCTCGTGCCAGTTCGCCGCCCGTCGGCCCACGCCCACTGCGGCCTGCGCAAGCCGATGCACGCCGCCGTCGATGATCTTGTTGTCGTTTTGGGTACAATAAAACGAAATGCCCCTGTATATTACCACATCGATGAACCGGCGATAAAAGCGATCCAGATACCAACGCTGGGCAAAAAAGTCCGCTAAAGCGGGGAACCGCTCGACAAAACCGGTTTTGGGTGCAGCGCGCCTGCCGAATTCAAACCAGGCCAGCAGGACGCCTGACACGCTGATGCCCAAAGCGGTCATGAGCAGAACAGGGGAATGCCCGTGATTCGCCGTACCCACGGCCAGGCGGCCGCCGATCAAAAAGTCCCTCAGCCCATCCTGAAAAAAACCGAGAACCAGCGTAATTGCGGATAGTATGCCCAACACGCCGACCATTACGCTGCGGAGGGGGGTGTGATCCGCTTCCGTTGCGCCGGGTGATGCCGATGAGAAGGCGACGATGAAAATCATGCGAAAGGTATAATACGCCGTGAGAAAAGCACCGGCCAGTCCGGCAAGCAACCAAATCGGGTTGTGCAGGGCCGCCAGCTCGGCCATGATCATTTCCTTGCTGAAAAAACCTGAAAAAGGCCAAATCCCGGAAAGCGCCCCTCCCCCGATAAATAGAGCGGCAATCGTCGGGCTCAAGCCGCGACCGTTCTTCGCCCCGATTTCAAATATGTCATTGGTGTGATGCCGGTGAATCAATACACCGGCGCAGAGAAATAAAAGCGCTTTGAAGCCCGCATGGGTGGTCAAATGAAAGACGCCGGCCTCATAACCGCCGGCAGCCAGTCCCATGATCATAAACCCCAGTTGGCTGATCGTTGAATAAGCCAACACCTGTTTGATATCCCTGCTAACGATGGCCGAAGTGCCCGCCATCAGCATGCTGACGGTACCGACCGACAGGCACAGCATCATAGCCGACGGTGATTGACTGAAAAACGGAAACAACCTGGCAAGTAGAAAGACGCCGGCCGCCACCATGGTGGCGGAGTGCAGCAGCGCGCTGACCGGTGTGGGGCCTTCCATGGCATCAGGCAGCCACGTCATTAAAGGAAACTGGGCGCTTTTGCCGATAATGCCGCCGAAAATGAGCATGGCACCGACGGCCGCGACCATCGGCGTCAAACCCGCCACCGGCGTTCCCTTGTCGAGCAGAAGAATGTCCGGGCTGCCGATATGGGTCAAGAGCAGAAGGATGCCCATGAGGAAGAAAACATCTCCCAGCCGGGTCATTACAAAGGCCTTTTTGCCGGCCTGGCTCGCGCTGAATTTTTCGTGCCAAAACCCGATCAGAAGATAGGACGACAAGCCCACCAGCTCCCAGAAAATATACAGTTGAACCAATGTCGGAGACAAAACCAGACAGATCATCGCCCATGCAAACAGCGACATATATGCATAGTATCTTGAAAAACCCGGATCGCCGTGCATGTACCCCAATGAATACACCTGGACCAGAAAGCTGATGGTTGAGACGACGGCCAGCATCAGCATGTTTAAAGGGTCCAGCAGAAAGCCGACGGATATGGACAAATCCCCAGAGCAGACCCATTGCCCCGTGTGGGAGAGAGGCGCGGTCATGTTCCAGTAGCGCATCAAAAGAAACGCTGCCGCCAGAAGGGACAATCCAATCGCACCGATGGACAGTCCCGCACTCACCTTCGGCCGGCCGCGGAAAAAAATCAAGATGGCCGCGAACGCCGCCAGGGGGGGCATCGAGGCGAGGAGTACCGTCCAAAAAGTTACTGTATGTATATTGGCTTCGATCATTTGTCTCGTCTACTCGAGTTCGCAGGTGTCCGATTCGATACATCGCGGGTCGGTCGTGCCCGTTTGGCGATATATGGTGGTAATCAGCGCCAAACCCAGAGAAACTTCCGCGGCCGCCACCGCCAGAACGAATATCACCACGGCCTGGCCTTCGATTTGACCGGCATCGAGGCCGGACGCGATAAACGCCAGGGCACCGGCATTGAGCATGATCTCGAGACCCAGCAAGATCATGATGAGGTTGCGGCGTGTCAACGTGCATATCACACCCAGACCAAACAAAATCCCTGCAAAAAGCAGCACGTGGTAGTAGGGAACGATCATGATTCCTCTTTTCCATTCCGACGGTTTAAACGGTCGCCGATGCCGAGCAGCAGGGCACCGATCAACACCACCAGAAGCAGCAGGGAGATCACTTCGATAGACAGCCAGTGCCTGTGGAAAACAAACGCCCCGTACCTGGCGGGTTCGGCGAAGGCCGCCTTCATCGCCACGCCCGCATCGCCGGGCAGCAGGTGAAGCAGCACGCATGCGGAAAGATAGGCGATGCTGCCGAACATGCCTGCCAGAGCGAAGCGGCCCGCACGCTGCCCGGAACGCTTTTCATCGGCAATTTTAAGCATCATGACGATGAACAGAAACAGCACCATGATACCACCCGCATAGATGATCACCTCCAGTGCAGCCGGCAGCGGTGCGCCGAGCAGATAAAACATCATGGCGGTTCCGACAAAGGAGGCCACCAGGTACAGGATGGTGTGCACCATATTCCGGCAGGCGATGGCCATCACCGTGGTCATGATGATGACAACCGCCAGCAGATAGAAACAGACGGCATACGGTGTCATGGCCGTCCCCCGGGATCGTGTGCCGAGCGGACGGCTTCGAACCGTCGGACGATATGTTCGTTTTCAATGCTTCCGGTCATGGCGTTGCCCTCTGGCCCGATGCTCATGGCAGATTGGTCTTGATATTCGTGGGGGGTGCTTCTCCCACATGATCACCCTTGCCCTTCAGCCGGTTCAACACGCCGGCGTGTTGATAATAATCGTAATCCGGATCCTTGCCGCCATGATCCACGAGAAGGTCCTTTTTTTCGAATACCAGTGACAGAATATCCCTTTTGCAATTTTCAAAGTCGGGAGTCAGCTGGATGGCCGATGTGGGACAGGCCTCCTCGCACAGCCCGCAGTAGATGCAGCGTCCGAAGTTTATTCTGAACCAGACCGCGTATCGCCGGCCGTTTTCATCTTCACCGGCCTGCATCGAGATACAGGATACCGGGCAGACAGCCGAGCACAAATAGCATGCCACGCACCGCTCTCGACCGTCCGGGTCCCTGGTCAAAACGATTCTGGCCCTGGAACGTTCCGGAAGCGGACGTTTGTACTCCGGGTATTCCTGGGTAAACGGCTTTTTGAAAAGAAATTTCAGCGTCGTCAGAAACCCCGTTCCAATGGCCCCGACATCCGCTAACATGGTTTGAAAAGGCTTCATGAGCGTCCTTTTACCGGAGGATGACGGCTCCGGTAATAACGATATTCAACAACGCGAGCGGTATCAGCAGTTTCCAACCGAAATTCATGAGCTGGTCATAACGCAGCCGGGGAAGCGTTCCCCGAATCCAAATCATGATCGCCGATACCAGCAGAATTTTTATCAGCAGCCACACAGGCCCCGGCAGGATCGGGCCCCGCCATCCCCCCAGGAAGAGCACCGCCATCAGCGCCCCCAGCACCTGCATGTGGACATATTCTCCCAGAAAAAAAAGGCCGAAACGAATGCCGCTGTATTCTGTGTGAAAACTCGAACCCAGTTCGGTTTCGGCTTCGGGCATATCGAAAGGTATGCGCTTGCTCTCGGCCATGGATGCCAGAAAAAAGATGACAAAGCCGATCGGTTGAACGACGATAAACGGATAGTCCGCCTGGGCCCGGACGATTTCGACGAGGCTGAAGGAACCGGCCAGCATCACGACGGGAACAATGGACAACCCCAAAGCCAACTCATAGCTGATCATCTGGGCCACCCCTCGAATGCCCCCCAACAAGGCGTATTTCGAGTTGGAAGCCCAGCCGCCCAGTGCGATGCCGTACACCCCCAGAGAAGACAGCGCCAGTACGTAAAGCATCCCGATATTGATGTCGGAGACCACCATCGGCACGTTATGACCGAAAAACGACAGATCGGGCCCGAAGGGGACCACCGCAAATATCAACAAAGCAGTGGTGGCTACTACCGCCGGTGCAAAAAGAAAAATGATGCGATCCGCCGCGGATGGTACGACGTCTTCCTTCAACAGCAGCTTGATGCCGTCCGCCAGGGGTTGCCACAGGCCGTAAGGACCGACACGATTCGGACCCAGCCGGGCTTGAAGCCATCCGAGGAGCCTGCGCTCGAGCAGGACAAGGTAAGCCGCCAAGGCCAAAACCGCGGCCAGAACGACAGCCAGCTTGAGCAGCAGAATGATAAATCCGAGCATCCAATCCAATATCATGAGCGTGTGTCGGCTCCCCTGAACTGTTTTCTGCCTAACCGCCTTCCCCCCATATCCGGCATGTGCATTTCCGCGTGGGATAGACGGGGCATTATGACAAGGCCCTCAGGCACTTTGACGGAACGCCTCAGTTTTATTTTCAACGACAGCGAATCCATGGTGATCCACAGGCTGTTGTAACCTGAAAATCCACACGCCTCCGCCTGTTTCGCGTTCATCCAGATGTACGGCTCTTTTGCCAGTTTCTGAAGGGGGGGTGAAAAGTGAGAGAGGCATTCGGTTCCAAAGCACGCTTCCGTCAAGAGTATCTCAAAATTCGTGCCGGCAGACGCCCCTGATTCCGGCGCTGGCCGAACCTCCCGCTCCATGTCCGGCCCTTTGGCGGAGATGCGAAGCGGCTCATCCCCGGAGAGTTGCTGGATGCCGTCCAATTCGGGATGAGCGTCGATCAGCCATGCAAGCAGCCGTTGCCGCGAAAAAACGCCCTCACTGCCTCCTATCATGTCCAATGCTTGCCAGGCGGCACACGTATCACTACCGGGCACCGTTTCTCTAAACGTTCGCGGC
>Ga0316576_10000372_pt1 | contig 20383 bp, 17 predicted proteins | sample S0NA_FD_203075 | JGI IMG/M metagenome (GOLD analysis project Ga0316576, IMG submission 203075) | Rhizosphere microbial communities from salt marsh grasses in Alabama, United States - S0-2_050615r3r5 | ecosystem: Host-associated > Plants > Roots > Rhizosphere | place: USA: Alabama | collected... | reverse complement strand
GTAAGCCTCGACCCGGAGCACGTCGCCCGGACCCACGCGGTAGGACGACACCGTCGCGGGTCCGTCGTCGAGGGCCGAGCACGGCGGGACGGACGCCAGGAGCAACACACCGAACACAGTCGCCAGACGCATGGTCAGAAGGTAACACAATCTGCGACCGTGGGACGAACACATCGATCGCGCCGGATCCGCCGGCGGACCACTCAGTAACCGACCACCAGACCCAACGTGAAGACGTTGTAGTCATAGCTGTAGCGGTAGATGTTCGAGTCCCGATTCTCGTAGAGGTAGCCGCCCCACAGAGACACGTACGGCCCGAAGCGATAGCCGAGCCCGATGGCGGCTGTCTTGATCGGGTCCCGTCGGTCGAGGCCGGTCGTCAGATCGGGCACCTCGTAGTCGTTCACCTGGTACCGGCCGCGAAGCTGCGCCTGGAAACGGTTGTAGTCGTACTGGTACTGCAGGCTGGCACCGGTGGCGACGTAGTTGGCGTTGATCTGATAGTTCGACGGGTAGTCGGAGCGGAGCAGGTCGAGCCGGAGCGACGACCCGTGGCCCATGTCCCAGTTGAAGTAGCCGCGCGCGATGAAGCCGCCGAAGTCGGGAATGACGTCCGCCGCTTCGGGTGGGGTATCGTACTTCGTAGTCCGATAGCCGAAGACGATTTCGGTCTTGATCACCGGGTTGATCATGCCGCGGAACCCCGCGGTGATCTCGTCCGAGGTCGAGTTCCGGAACTCGTTGCTCAAGACCTGATTCTCGTCCGGGCTGAAATCCGTGTGCCGGTAGGCGATGTTCATGGCCAGGATGTCGCTGATCTGGTGCAGCCAGCCGGCGCCGACGATGAATCGAGTGTAGTTGTACCAGAGATCGGGGTCCTCGTGCCGGACGTCCGTGTAGTCGGCCATGACGTTGAAACCGTCCCTCGGAGTGAACCAGTAGGACAGTTCGAGCCCGGCGAAGTTCTTGCGGTACCACCGGTCGCCCTTGTACAGCTCGCCACCCGGATCGACCTCCCGGGTTTGCAGGTTGCCCTGCATGTACTTGTACGTCGCGTCGAGCGACAGGCCGTTGGAGAACTCGAAGCCACCGAGGACATCAACGAAGTGCGTCCACTTGTCGTCGAGCTCGTACGTCTTGTACTCGCGATACTGGGGGGAGTACGAAAACAGGATGTACGACTCGTTGAGCGGCAGCTCGAACTGGAGCCGGGCGCGTGCCATCCACAGAGAGTCGTCAACGGGATTGTCCGGCGTGAAAAAGATGTTGTCGCGTTGCTGCCAGCTGAGCTGGACGGCGGGGCTGAACAGGAATGGCCCGACCGGAATGGCCTCGTACCGGTTCGGCGTCGACGGAGCCGGCAGGTTTCCTGACTGGCCGAGATCTTCGTCCATCCGCTGCGCCACAGCCTGACCGGCGAGCAGGACGGTGATCAAGAAGGCTATCGTTGCGCCGGACCTTACCCTCATTTGTGAACGTCTCCTCGTGGCTGAAATTCACTCGTGGTCGTCTCTGTAGTTTGTCTGCCGTTGTCGCTGTTACCGAACCAAACTCACCATTTCTATTAGAGTAACACTAAAGAGCACCGTCTGCAATTTGTGTCACATTCACTCCGAGTATTCAGAGCTGATTCACACTGGAATTCCACCCCGTCCGCAGTCGACTCGGCAGGCTGTTCAACCGCCCAGCATGCCGGCCTTCAGGTCGTCGGTCGGCGGGTGGTCGCCGAGCCAGACCCGCAGGAGAGCTGTCGAGAAGTCATCGCCCTCGATCACGCCCTTTTCCCGATCGTTGAAAACGACCGACGTGCCCGTGCCCGGGAGGACCGTCAGCTCGATGACATCACCGACCTTCATATCCCCGAAAAAGTCGGCGAAGCGGCGGACCCTCGCTTCGAGATCGCCGAAGCTGTCGGGCGAGTTGGCCTCGAATCCCTCGATCCAGGCCGCGTCCATCTTCTTCTTGGTCGCCTTGTTGGTGAGGAAGTGCATGACCACCCGCTTGGGTCCGTCCGACGCCAGAGCAGCCGCGGCGTCGGAGGTCGACGACGGCAGGTAGAGGCCAGCGACGTACACCTCGATCCACAGCTTCTTGCGCAGCCCCATCCCGTTGAGCACGAGGGTCTCGTCAGCGACCGTGATTTGATCGTCCATGGTGACACCGGCGAGCTCCGCCGACCAGGTCATCGACACCGCGAGGCCACAGATCAGCAACCAAACCAGCGCGATTCGACGCATTGTCTCCTCCTTCGTGGCGCGCCTGATGACACCCATTCTAAACCCGTTCATGGAATACAGCGAAACGACAGGAGTTGTTCTCGACAGATGGTGCAGCCTGGACCCACCCCGTGATGCCGCAGCTCGTCACTCGCCGTTGTTGGCCCCGTGCGCCCGATCGGAAGTCTTTCTCCGACAATCGGATGACCAGCGGCAGGCGAGCCCGGACCGGCTCGCGAACCGGCATCGACAGTCGATCCGCCGTGACGGCTATTGCCAACTCGCGGCAGATGGTCCAAAATGAATGAGTGTTCATTCACCTCATGCCACCCCCGTCACGCCGCGGCCGGTCGCCGTTCGCCGGACCGCCCGGCGGAGGTCCCACCAGTAACGACACCGGGAGGTTGATCCATGCCTAGAGAGATCAAACGGGCCGCAGTGCTCGGAGCCGGCGTGATGGGTTCCGGCATCGCCGCCCACCTCGCCAACGCCGGGATTCCGGTGCTGATGCTCGACATCGTACCGCCCGAGCTCACCGAGGACGACGCCGCCAAAGGCCTGACCGAATCGGACCCGCGGTTCCGCAACAAGTTCGCACTCGCCGGACTCGAGGGGATCAAGAAGAACAAGCCCGCGGCGCTCTACACGCCGCGCTTTCTCCCCCTCATCGAGACCGGCAACTTCGACGACGACTGGCGCCGGCTGGCCGACTGCGACTGGATCGTCGAGGTCGTGGTCGAGCGGCTCGACGTCAAACAGCAGGTTTTCTCGCGGCTCGAGGAGGTGAGGAAGCCGGACGCCATCATCTCGTCCAACACGTCCGGGCTGTCGATCAAGGGCATGACCGAAGGCCGGAGCGACGAGTTCAAAGAGCACTTCCTGGTGACCCACTTCTTCAACCCGGTGCGCTACATGAAGCTGCTCGAGCTGGTCGCCGGTGAGGACACCCTGCCCGAGATCATGGATTTCTTCGCCGACTTCGGCCGGTTCCGGCTCGGCAAGGGCATCGTCTTCGGCAAGGACACACCGAACTTCGTCGGCAACCGGATCGGCGTCTACGGGATCGCGGCCACGCTCCACCACATGATGGAGATGGACTACGAGGTCGACGAGGTCGACGCGATCACCGGACCGGCGATGGGCCATCCGGGCAGCGCCACCTTCGGCACCGCCGACCTGGTCGGCATCGACGTCATGGCGCACGTCATCAACACCATCGCCGAGGGCTGCCCCGACGACGAGGAGCTCGATCTCTTCACCGTGCCCGACTTCGTCAAGAAGCTGATCGCCGACGGTGCGCTCGGGCGGAAGACAAAGGCGAAGGGCGGCTTCACCGGCATCCGGAAGAACGAAGACGGGTCCAAGACCAAGCTCGTTCTGGACTGGAAGACCGGCGAGAAACGCCCGAAGACGTCATACACATACCCGTCGCTGAAACAAGCCAAGAAGACAACCGACGTCCGGCAACGCATCAGCGACCTGGTCGCCGCGGATGATCGTGCAGGCCGGTTCGCCTGGGCACTCCTGCGCGACACGCTCGCCTACACATCGCGCCGTTTCGGCGAGATCTCCGACACCATCGTCGACATCGACAACGCACTCAAGTGGGGCTTCAACTGGGCGCTCGGGCCGTTCGAGACCTGGGATGCGCTCGGCGTGCGGACCACCGTCGACCGCATGAAGGCCGACGGCGTGGAGCCGGCGTCGTGGGTCGAGGACATGCTCGCCGCCGGTCACGACAGCTTCTATCTCGAGTCGGCCGACGGTCGCCAGGTCTGGGACCCGACCGCCGGCAGCTACGTCGCTGAACCGAAGCCCGAGACGTTCATGGTGCTGTCCCAGATCAAGATGGACGAGAAGAAGGTCGTCTTCGGCAATCGAGGCGCCTCGCTCGTCGATCTCGGCGACGGCGTCGCCTGCATCGAGTTCCACTCGGCGCTGCAACCGAAGCTCAACCCGATCGACGAGGACATCACCGAGGTCATGATCAAGGGTGTCGAGATCGCCGAGCGCGACTTCCGCGGCCTGGTGATCCACCACCAGGGGGAGAACTTCTCCGCCGGCGCCAACCTGTTGGCCATCCTCGAGGCGGTGCAGGCCGATCAGTGGGCCCTGCTCGACGAGATGATCCAGATCTTCCAGGGCATGACGATCGGCCTCCGCCGCGCCTCGATACCGGTGATTTCAGCGCCGTTCGGATTCACCTTCGGCGGTGGCTGCGAGATCACCATGGGCGCCGATCGGGTCTGTGCCGCTGCCGAGTCGTACATCGGTCTGGTCGAGGTCGGCGTCGGTGTGATCCCGGCCGGCGGCGGCTGCCTGTACATGCTCGAACGCGTGCTCGGCGGCATCGACCAGCCGGTGTTGTCCCAGATCCCGTTCATCCGCACCGCGTTCGAGAACATCGGCATGGCGAAGGTCGCGACCTCCGGCGAGGAGGCCCGGGACCGCAAGTTCCTGCGACCGTTCGACAAGGTCGAGATCAACCGCGACCAGCAGCTCTGGACCGCCAAGCGCATGGCGATCGCGATGGCCGAGGAGGGCTACCGCCCGCCGATGCCGTTGTCGTTCAGGCTGCCCGGAGAAGAGGGTCTGGCGACCCTCGAGATGATGCTCCACAACATGAAGCTGACCCACTGGATCTCGTCGCACGACGAGAAGATCGGCATTCGCCTCGGCCGTGTCCTGACCGGCGGCGACACCACCATCAACGACCCGGTCGACGAGCAGACCATCCTCGACCTCGAGCGCGAGGCGTTCCTCTCGCTGTGCGGCGAGCCGAAGACCCAGGACCGGATCAAGTACATGCTGGTCAACAACAAGCCGCTGCGGAACTGAAGAGGGAGAAGCCATGCGAGAAGCCGTCATCGTTTCCGTCGCCAGAACACCCATCGGCCGTGCCAAGAAAGGCAGTCTGCGGGACACCCGGCCCGAGTTCTTCACCTCCAAGATGCTCGACGAGCTCGTCGCCCGCACGCCCGGACTCGACAAGGCCATGGTCGACGACATCGTCCTCGGCTGCGCCATGCCGGAGGGCGAGCAGGGCATGAACGTGGCCCGACTGGTCGCTCTCGCGGCCGGGTTCCCGGTCGACGTCCCCGCCATGACCGTCAACCGCTTCTGCAGCTCGGGCTCGCAGACCATCGCCCTCGCCGCGGACACCATCCGCGCCGGCAACGCCGACATCATCATCGCCGGGGGTCTCGAATCGATGTCGATGGTCGAGATGGGCGGCAACAAGCCGATCGCCTATCCGCAGCTCATGGACACGATGCCCAACGCGTACGCCGCCATGGGAACCACGGCCGAGGTGGTCGCGCGGCGATTCGGGATCACCCGTGAGGTCCAGGACGAGTTCGCCTATCACTCGCACATGAAAGCCGTCGCGGCCATCGAGGCCGGGATCTTCGACGACGAGATCGTCCCACTTGAGGTCCGCACGCGCTCGAACGGCACCTGGAACGAGTTCACCTTCTCGACGGATGAGGGACCGCGCGCCGACACCACCGTCGAGGGCCTCGCCAAGCTCAAGCCGGTGTTCGACCCGCACGGGACCGTCACCGCCGGCAACGCGTCGCAGATCAACGACGGAGCCGCCGCCGTGGTGATCATGGGCGACGACACGGCGGGCGAGCTCGGGCTCGATCCGATCGCATACGTTCGTCAGTGGGCGGTCGCCGGCGTCGAGCCCGACGTCATGGGCATCGGCCCGGTCAAGGCGGTTCCCAAGCTCCTCGCCAAGACCGGTTACAGCCTCGACGACATCGATCTGGTCGAGATCAACGAGGCCTTCGCGAGCCAGTCGGTCTACTGCGTCAACGAGCTCGGGCTCGACCCGGACCGGACCAACGTCAATGGCGGTGCGATCGCCACCGGCCACCCGCTCGGTGCCACCGGCGCCGTGCTGACCGTCAAGATGCTCGGCGAGCTGAAGCGCCGCAACGCGACGCGCGGCATCGTCACGATGTGCATCGGCGGTGGAATGGGCTTCGCCTACCTGCTCGAGATGGCGTAGCCCGATCGCGGTTCAGACTCCGAAACCAGAACGGCCCCGGGAGGAACCGGGGCCGTTCTGGTTTCGGAGAATCGTCTCTGTCACACGGTTCTCGCACCCAGCTCCTCGAGCGCCTTGTTGAAGTAGCCCTCGAAGCGGTCGGCGAAGGGCGTGTGGAGTGGAGCGACACTCTGATCGACGAGATCTGCGCGAAAGCCCCGGTCGGTTTCGGTCACACTGTAGACGAAGCAGCTCGTCCCCATCCAACGAAACTCGACGGTCAGTCGGTCGCCGGCGAGGCGAACACCGACATGGCGATCGTACCCCCGCTCGGCGAGCCCGTCGCGCACCTTGGCCACGAACCTGCCCGGCGTCACCGCCGCCACTTCAAAGGAGTGCATCGGCCAAACCCGAAAAGAAAATCGGCGGGCGCGGAGCGAACCGCACCCGCCGAGGCAATGTTCGATCCGACCGAGCCTACTCGCTCGGGGGGTTCTTGAACTCGTGAATGGCGGACTTGTTGTCGAGGTTGTCCGCGAAGACCACGGCCTTGGAGTGCCCATTGTCCTGGTGACAGTTGTTGCAGGTCTCCTGGCTGGGGATGATGAGCCCGTTGGCGACGGCTGCGTCAAGGTCCTTCATGACGCTCATCTTCTTGAAGTCCGCGCCCGGACCGTGGCAGGCCTCACACTGGACGCCGGGCATGGACTCGTCGGCGTTGGTCGCGTGGCAGTTCAGGCACTTCGCCTCGAACGCGGGATCCGTCGAGCCCTTGGCGGCATCGGTCGCCTTGGCGTGGGTCGTCTCGATCCACGAGTTGTACTGGACCTTGTGGCACATCTTGCACTTTTCGGCACCGACATAGGCGTGGTCGCCGGCATACAGGTTGATCGCAGTCAAAGCGATGATCGCAATTCCCAGAGCACCGAGGATCGTCGCTCTCTTCATGTCACGTCCTCCCTTTCTTCCGACCGACCGTAACGGTCGGCTCGCGTCGAATGTAGCACCGTCTCAGAAACCGATCAAGAACGACACTGGAGTGACATTCCAACGACGGATGTCACCAAACACCGGTCATTATAACCAATCCACGATACAGCGAGATCTTCCTTCAGCTCAGAGGTCCATCGACGTGAGCGGTGCCTGAATCGCCGACCGCCGTCATCTCCACCGATCGGGCTCGACTCCGTCGAAGACGACGAGCCGCCCGGTGCCCGATTTCCGATTCATCACGAGCCAGCCGGTCTCCGGATCGACCGTGAACGGCAGGAACTCCATCTGGATCGGCGGTCGGACACCGAGATCGAGCTGCGTCCGCCGCCGCCAACGCCAGTCGCCCGGGTCGGCCGCCCAGAGCTCGAGCGCGGCGCCATTGTCGGACCGCCGCAGCTGGAGCAGCTCGCCATCGAGCGGATCCCACACCGCCCGGGTCGGGAGCTCGCTCACCTTGCGCGGCTCGCCTCCGGCACTGGCGACCACCCAGGTGCCCTGGGCCGGGTCCGACTCCTCGTTCCAGACGGCGAACGCGACCCATCGTCCGTCCGGACTCCAGCTCGGATAGTCGCCGCCGCTCGGGCTGATCGGTCGCGGCGGTCCGCCGGCGGTCGACACGATGAAGACGCGCAGCGGCCGACCGCCCGCGTAGGCGATGCTGCGACCGTCCGGCGACCACGAGACGAGCTCCGAACCCTCGACGTCGCGGGCCAGCGTCACCGGTTCGCCCCCGGCACTCGGGCGAACGCGGAGATCGATGCCGCCCTCGACCCGGGCGAGGTAGGCGACCCGCGTGCCATCGGGCGACAGTACGGGGCACGACGCCTCCTCGATCGGCGCCGTCGGCATCCGCACCGTGCCATCGGATGCACGGATCACCACTCTCGAGTGATCGCCGAGCTCGACGCGGTAGGCCACCGTCCCGCCGGGGCCGGCACTCCCCCACCCGACATCGGGCGTGTCGCACACCAGGCAGTCCCAGTCGCCGGTGGCGGGATTGACACGAATCACGTCGTAGGTCCTGCGGTTCTGGACCACCGCCAGCCGGCCGTCGTCGGAGAACGCGGGGAACTGGAACCCTTCGCCGGTGTCGGGGAGCAGCGGCGTGATACCGGCGTCGTCGAGCTTGACGAGCTGCCCATCCACGGCACCGACCAGCGCGGCGCCTCCCGGCGCCCAGCCCACGCCCTGGACCTTGCGGCCGGGCGCGAGCCATTCGTCGAGCCGTCTGCCTGACGCGTCTCTGACGTAGATCCCCGGGTTGATGTCGGTCGCACCGCCGATCAGGGCGATGCCACCGCCCGGCCGCGGGAGGACCTCCCACCACGAAAGGTCGTCCCGGGCGTCGACCAGCATCGTCTCCTCTCCGCTCTCCAGATCGGCGGTCCAGATCGCCGACCGGCCGCCGATCGACCTGGAGAAGGCCAGGGTGCTGTCATCGAGCCAAACGCCGTGCAGCGCATTGTCGATCTCGTGGACCGCCGGTCCGCCCACGACCGGCACGACGCGCAGCAGCTGCGAGCTTCCGCTCACCACCGACACCGCGACCGCCGCTGAGTCCGGCGAGAAGCTCGGCCGACCCGGTGCGTCCTGGCTGTCGCCCTGAACCAGCACGCGCGCCTGGTCGCCGTTGCTCGGCACGACCACGACCGATCCGAGATCACCCTCGGTCCGCGCCACCGCCACGAGCGTGCCGCCGGGACTCCAGGTCGGTCGATACAGATTGCCGGTTGCCCGGTACAGCTCGGTCATCGTCCAGCGTCCCGGATCGGGACGAATCGGTTCCCAACCCGATCGGCCGAGCCACACCCCCGCGATGGCACCGAGCGAGAGCCCGACCGCCAGCAGCACCGCGAGCACGATGCGGCGCCGCCGCCGGCGCAGCTCGCTCGCGGTCACTCCGGGCTTCGACCGCGTCGCGGTTGCGGCCACGTCCTTCGACGAGGCCTCGATCTCGATCAACGCCGCCAGGTCGGCGGCCAGCTCGTTGGCGCTGGCGTAGCGCTGGGTGCTGTCGCGGACCAGGCACCGGTCGATGACCTCGTACACCGGCCGCGGCAACCCGGGCGCCAGGTCCTCGGTCGGCGTGTACTCGCCACGCACGACCGCCTGCAGAACCCGCATCGGCGTGTCTCCGGTGAAGGCGCGCTCGCCGGTCAGCACCTCGTGCAGCACCGCGCCGAAGGCGAAGATGTCGCTCGACGGCGTCACCTCCTTGCCGAGCGCCTGCTCGGGCGCCATGTAGGGACAGGATCCGAGCACCATCCCGGGCGTCGTCAGCGTGTCTTCGGTCACGCCGCCGTCGCGCCGGGTCAACCGGGCGAGCCCGAAGTCCAGCACCACGACGTGCCCGCCGTCGTCGACCATGATGTTGGACGGCTTCAGATCACGGTGCACGATTCCCGCCGCGTGGGCCTCGGCCAGCGCCCGGGCGACCTGCTCCATCCACTGAAGAACCCGGCGCAGATCGGGGCGTCCGGCCGCGATCAGCTCATGGAGCGGTCGGCCGCGAACCAACTCCATGACCAGGAACGGGATCTCCTCGCCGGTCCCCGGGTCGGCGTGGCCGATGTCGTAGATGCCCACCACGTTCGGGTGCTGGAGCCGTCCCATGGCGCGCGCCTCGCGTTCGAAGCGCCGCTCCGCCGCCGGATCGGCGACGACGTGCCGGGGCATGGCTTTGAGCGCCACGTTGCGCTCCAGCAGCTCGTCCCGGGCGCGCCAGACCGACCCCATGCCGCCCTCGCCGATCTGCTCCTCCAGGCGGTATCGCCCGAGGACCATTCCCGGCTGCAGGTGCTGAACGCTCACCCGACCATGATACCGACGGTCAGCCGGTCTCGTCGACGGGATCGGTGGCGGGCGGGAACAGCCAGCGCTCGTCGTCGAGTGCCGCACCGTCGGGTTCGTGGCACCGCCGGCACCTCGCCTCGTAGACGTCCTTGGCGCCGACCAGCACCTGCTGCTCGTCGCGGGTCAGACGCTGCGTGTAGCTCGCCGGAGCGCCGCACCGGGTGCAGATGGCGTGGATCTTGCGCACCTCCTCGGCGATCGCCAGCAGCTCCGGCATCGGGCCGAAGGGCACGCCGCGGTAGTCCATGTCGAGGCCCGCGACCACCACCCGCTTGCCGAGTGCGGCGAGATGGCTGCACACCCTGGGCAGCCGTTCGTCGAAGAACTGTCCCTCGTCGATCCCGACCACCTCGGTCCTCGGATCGAGGCGGGCCAGAATCTCGTCGGCGTCGTCAACCACGTCGCACGGAATCCGCCACTGCGAGTGGGACACCACGTCCTCGGCCGCGTACCGGTTGTCGAGGGCGGGCTTGAAGACCTGGATCCGCTGGCGCGCGATGGCGGCGCGGCGAAGCAGCCGGATGAGCTCTTCGGACTTGCCCGAGAACATCGGCCCGGCGACGATCTCGATCCGGCCTCCCCCCGGTCGAAGCGGGCTCATCTGGCCACTCGCATGGCAGGAGGGTAGCACTGCCGAGTTGAGGTGAGCCGAGCGTCGAGAATCTTGAACGGCGAGACGTGAGACGTCTGACGTGAGATGTGAGATGTGAGACGTGAAGTGGGAGTCGTGACGAGCGATGATCGGCATCCTGTACCATGGGCAATCCGGTCGCGGCCGGACAGGCATCGACATTCAAGGGAGATCCCATGCCCCACCGGACGATCGACGACTTCAAGGCCGAACGGGACGCGCTCAACGAGCTCACCCTCGACACCGCCACCCTCGAGATCAAGCGATTCTTCAATCTCGATTCCCAGACCTACCGGGACGGCGCTCTGCCGGCCCGCACCAAGGAGCTGCTCGGGCTGGTCGCCTCGATGGTACTTCGCTGCGACGACTGCATCCTGTACCACCTGGACCGCTGTCACGACGAGGGCCTGACCACTGAGGAGATCCAGGAGGCGTTCGCGGTCGCCCTCGTCGTCGGCGGCTCGATCGTCATCCCCCACCTCAGACGCGCCGTCAGGGGGTGGCAGGAGCTGACCGCGGATTGAGACGCGACGGCGCCTCCGCACGAATGCCGACCGGGGTCGCGCCCGGACATCGCGATCGGTCACGTCGGACGGTCAGAACACATCCCAGTCGCCCGTCCGCAGGATCCACCTCCCGCACTTGGACGGCTTCGAACGTACGTCCCCTCGCCGAACCATGAGAACCTGCCGCTTCGGCAGCAGCGCGCTGGGCACGGGAACGAGGCACGACCGACCGACGGTCGAGAGCGGTACCGAGGTGCCCATCAGGATGAGCGCACCGACTCCCTCCCGGAGCGCCTGCTCCGCCGCCCGGGACACCAGTGCTGACTGAGCCTCGGAGGTCGAACCGAAGAGCTCCATGATCAGAACGACGTCTCGGCCCATGACGCGCGCGGTCCGCGTCACGCTGAACCCCCGGCTTGGCCCATCGTCGAAGACGGCGAAGCTGTAGGTGTTGATCGGGTGGTCCGTGTAACGCCAGTCGAGGTAGTCGGACCGGCGGTCGATGAACGGCCGATCACCGCCGGTGGGAATACCGGGAATGTCGCGATCCGAGCCGAAACCATCGATCTCGAGGACTCTCCCATCCGCCCGCTTCACGAGCCGGGGCAACGGGTTCACCCAGGTGGTCATGACGACGTTCTCGTCGAACCCGTGACGTCGGAACCCGCCGATCGACGCGCCGTTGGGGAACGCGAAGACGACGTCGTCAGAGGGGATGGAATCCGTGAGGGCACTGAGGGTCTGGATGAAATGGCCCCGTCCACGCTCGTGCTGAAGGGTGGCGACATCGACCACGTGCCAGCCGGTGACAATGGACCCGTCGAAGGACAGTCGCAGCGGCTGGGCAGCGCTGGAGCTGACGATCTCACCGCCCCGCGTGACCGTGGCGATCCTGCCCGAACCGGCCGGCGTCCGGTACTTCCATTGGTAGAACCGCGCCGTCATGTGACGGTCGCTCGCTCTCCTCTTGGCCAGCAGGTCGCGAAACGCTTCCCTCTGGAACTCGGCATATGCCTCGAGGTCGATCTCAGTCGCCCGGCAAACGTCGACCGTCAGATCCGGCATGGGGTCCCGATCGGCTCGACCTGCCACGAGTCCACGGTCCGAGTTCGGTTCATTCAGGACAGGGCGGGTCGGGTCGAGAAGAGCGACCCCGGCGCCCGCAACCGGATCAGCTCCTGGAACTCGCTGTCCCTCGCGGCGCTCAACACGAACGCCGCCCGCTTCGCGTTGCCGTTCCAACGGCCGAGCTCCGACGGAACGGCCCGGCCGATGTGGACCAGAATCTCGATCCGCTTCGCGCCTCGCCTCTTCGCAGCCGAGACCCCGGCAACGATGTTCTTGCCGCTCATCATCCCGCTGTAGAGCAGTCCGACGAAACGGTCGGGCGAGGTCAGACCGGCGACCGTGGAGTACTTCGCGTTGCTTTCGCAGAACGACGTCACAACCCTGTGCTTCAGGCAGTTGACGACGAACCTCGTCGAGCAGCACTCGCGGAAGCTCGGGGAGAAGTAGAACGGCTCCCGGACGTTCCTGATCTCGGGGATCCGGTAGTCCTCGGCGAGCTTCACGGCGAGGCGGTAGAGAAAAGGCACCATGTGCATGTGGATGTGACCGTCGAGCGCCGCGAGCGGTCGGCCGACGATCAACTTGAGCACGTTCTCGATCTGGGCGCGCCACTCCCGTTCCACCTGACCGAGCAGCTCATTCCGTCGGCGGGACGACTCCCCATAGATGCTCCGATTCAGCATCTGCAGAAACCTCGCGTTGAAGTGGCCGCTGCGGTCGACCAGCGACGACACCTGGGAAATCGGCGTGAGCGGCCGTCCCTCCCAGAGGTTCAGGTGCACCGATATTCTCGCGATTCGCTCAGGATGCGCCTGGAGGCGGAGAGCGATGATCTCGGGATGATCGCAGTCGCCGAACACGCTGAAGCTCTCGAGCAGCCCGGCGTCCCAGGCATCGAGGATGCGGGTCGTCATGCGCGGCGTCGCTCCCATGTCGTCTGCGTGGAAGAAGACACCCTCCCCCATGAGGGAGCTCGGTGTGCCCGGATCGGGCTGCTGCCGCATCATTGACACGTCCATCACATGTACTCGATCAAACGCTGTTCAGCTGAGCCTCTTCTCCACCGCAAAGCGTACCACGCGACGGTCTGAAACGTACGCTGGAACCCGCCCACGCCGGTCCTCGCTGCAGCTCAGGCTGGAGCAACGGGAGGTCGATCCCACCGGAGCTCCGGTGCCGCACGAGCCGCGATCGAGCGGGTGACCGTCCGCCGTCCGCAGGCGTCCGCGCGGCCTCGTCGGACCGGATCGGACAGCTAGCTGTTCACCTGGTGAATTGCCTTGCCCAGAGCGGCATCGACCGCCTCCTGGACCGCTTCCGACATCGTCGGATGGGCGTGGATGGTGAGCCCGACATCCTCCAGGAACGCGCCCATTTCGAGCGCGAGCGTCGCCTCGCCGATGAGCTCCGACACGCCGCGGCCGACCGCCACAACCCCGAGCAGCTGCCCGTTCTCCTTGTCGGCGACGGCTTTGATGAAGCCGTCGGTGGCGTCGAGCGTCATCGCCCGGCCCGACGCCTTGAAGTTGAAGGTCCCAGTGACCACCTCGAAGCCCTGGTCGACGGCCTCCTGCTCGGTCAGCCCGGTCCATGCAACCTCGGGGTCGGTGTAGATCACCGCCGGGATCGCCACATTGTCGAACGCCGCGGGCTCGCCGGCGATCACCTCCGCCGCGACCTTCCCCTCTTGAAACGCCTTGTGCGCCAGCAGCGCGCCGCCCACGACATCACCGATCGCATAGATCCCCGGCGCCGTCGTCCGCTGGCGATCATCGACCTCGATGAACCCCTTGTCATCCGTCGTGACCCCGATGTCCTCGAGCCCGAGGTCCGCACTGTTGGGCCGCCGGCCGACGCTCATCATCACGACATCCGCCGGGATCCGCGTCTGCTCACCGTCGGGCTTCGTCACCACGAGCGCCGACTCGTCGCCGGTCTCGAACGACTCGGCGCGGTGCTCGAGCCGCAGCGTCACACCGAGTTTCTTGAGCCGGCGCTGCAGGGTCTTTGCGACGTCGCGGTCGAGACCGGGCACGATCTCCGGCAGAAACTCGACGATCGTGACCTCGGAGCCGAGCTTGGCGTACACCGTTCCGAGCTCGAGCCCGATGTACCCCGCGCCGACGACGACCAGCCGATCGGGAACCCGATCGAGCGACAGCGCCTCGGTGGAGCCGATGACCCTGTCGCCATCGAACGCGAGACCGGGCAGCTCCATCGGCGTCGATCCGGTGGCGATGACCGCCGACGAGAACTCGATCTCCACGGTGCCGTCCTCGGTCGACAGCTGAACGCTCCGATCGGACAGAAAACGGGCGTCGCCGTGGACCACCTCGACGCCGTTCTTCGAGCACAGGAACTCGACGCCGCCCGTCAGCCGCTCGACGATGTCGTCCTTCCAGGCGACCATCGTCGGCAGGTCGACCGAGAGACCGTCAACGGTGATGCCCATCCGCTCGGCGTGCTGCGCCTCGTGCGCGAGATCGGCGGCGTGGATGAGCGCCTTGGACGGGATGCAGCCGACGTTGAGGCACACACCACCCAACCTGGGCGCCTTGTCGACCAGGATCACGTCCTTGCCGAGCTGCGCGAGCCGGATCGCGGCGACATATCCGCCGGGACCGGCACCGATGACGATCACGTCACATCCGCGGGACACCGAGCCTACGACCATTACAACCTCGCCATCAACAGTCCGGGAGTGGACACCAGTTCGACCAGATCGGACATGAATCGCGCCCCGTCGGCGCCGTCGATCCAGCGGTGGTCGAACGACACGCTCAGATACATCATCTTGCGGACTACGATCTCGCCGTCGCGCACGACCGGTCGGTCCTGGATCTTGTGCAGGCCGACGATCGCGAGCTCGGGCTGGTTGATGATCGGTGTCGCGAAGACGCCGCCGAGCGGACCGATGTTCGTGACGGTGCAGGTTCCGCCGCGCAGCTCATCGAGGTCGAGCTCGCGCCGCCGTGCCCGGGCCGCGAGATCGGCGATCTCGTCCGACAGCTCGATCATGTCTTTGCGATCGGCGTTGCGGATCACCGGCACGATCAGCCCCTCGGGGGTGTCGACCGCGATGCCGATGTTGTAGTACCGCTTGAGCACCATCTCGCCGCGGTCTTCGTCGATGCTCGCGTTGAACATCGGGTAACGCTTGAGAACGGTCACCAGTGCCTTGACGAAGAAAGGCAGCAGGGTGAACCGGCCGCCATCCGCCTCGACCGACTCCTTCACCGCGCGGTACTGCGAGTACAGCTCCGTGACGTCCGCCTCGTCGACGTGGGTGACGTGTGCGGCGGTCTGCTTCGACTCGCGCATGGCGCCGGCGATCACCTTGCGCAGGTGGCTGAGCGGAACCCGTTCGACCTCGCCGTCGGCGGTCGAGTCGGCAACCCCGATCGGCGCCGATGTCGGCCGGCTCGGCGCCGGAGCAGACGCGCCGTCGGCGGCGCGCTGCACATCGTCGTCGGTGATCCTGCCGTTGGAACCGGTGCCGGTCACCGTCGCGAGATCGACGCCGAGCCGGCGGGCCATGGCGCGTGTCTTGGGTGTTGCCAGCGGGCGCCGATCCGCCTTCGACGCGTCCGGTGCGGCCTCAGATGGGGGCGAACCGGGGGCGGGTGGCGCGGGAACCTCGGTCAGCTCCGCCCGCGCGGACTTCTGCGCGACATCGTCGGCCGACTCACCCGGCTCGCCGATGGTGACCAGAGGGTCGCCGACCTCGATATCCGCATCCGAGCCGACGTGGAGCCGGAGCACCGAGCCGGCTTTGGGTGACGGCAGCTCGACCACCGCCTTGTCGGTCTCCACCTTGACCAGAGCCTGATCCTCGGCGACGGTGTCGCCCTCGCCGACCAGCCACTCGACGACGCGCCCCTCGTGGATTCCCTCGCCGACATCGGGAAAATTGAAGACGAAAGCCATCTGCTGCCCTTCCATCGGACCCCGGGCGGCACCCGGGACCGTTAAAACTCGAGCGTCTCGCGCACCGCCGTGGCGATCCGATCCCGCGTCGGCAGGTAGCGCTTCTCGTTCTTGGCGAGCGGAAACACCACATCATACCCCGCGACCCGCTTTACCGGGGCCTCCAGGTGGAGCAGCGCGTGCTCTGCGATCAACGCGGCGATCTCGGCACCGAACCCGCCGGTCCGCGGCGCCTCGTGAACGACCACCGCGCGTCCGGTCTTCGTGACGCTGGCCAGCATGGTCGACCGATCGAGAGGATTGAGCGTTCGCAGATCGACGACCTCGACGCTGACATCCTCCCGGGCGAGCATGTCGGCGGTGTCGAGGCAGACGCGCACCATGGCACCCCACGAGATCAGTGTCACGTCGTCGCCCGCGTGAGGCACCGACGCGACACCGAGCGGAACCGTGAACGGCTCGGTCGGGATCTCGTCCCGAAACGCTCGGTAGATGCGCTTCGGCTCCATGAACAGAACCGGGTCGGGATCGCGGATCGCTGCGGCCAGCAGACCCTTGGCGTCGTACGGGTTGGACGGCACGACCACCTTGAAGCCCGGGCTGTTGAGGAACAGTGACTCGTAGCTCTCGGAGTGGTGCTCCGGCGGATGAATGCCGCCCCCGTAGGGCATCCGAACCACCATGGGCACCGTCAGCACGCCCCGCGTGCGGTTGCGCAGACGAGCGGCATGGGCCAGCAGCTGGTTGACCGCGGGGTAGACGAAGCCCATGAACTGGATCTCGGCCACCGGTCGCATGCCGGTGGCGGCCATGCCGACCGACATGCCGATGATCGCGCTCTCGGCCAGGGGCGTGTCGATCACGCGCTCGGCCCCGAACTCGTCGATCAGGCCGTCGGTCGCCCGGAACACGCCGCCGTCGACACCGACGTCCTCGCCCAGGATCACCACCGAGGCGTCCCGGCGCATCTCGTCGCGCATGGCGTCCCGCACCGCCTGGGCGATCGTCAGCTTCTCCGTGGCGCCGGCCGGGTCGGTCTCGACAGCGTGGATCTCGGCCGTGCTCATGACGACTCCCCGCCGGTCGCCTCGGCCATCTGCTCGGCCAGGTTGGGCGGCAGCTCGGCGTACATGTGCGTGAAGATGTCCCCGGCGTCCTGCGGTGGCATCGCCTCCGCCTCGGCCACCATCCGGTCGACCCAGGTCTGCGCCTCGGACTGCGCCGCCTGCTCGCGATCGGCATCCCACCAGCCGCGCTGCTCGAGGAATGAGCGGAGCCGGACGATGGGGTCGCGTTCGGCCCACGCCTCGACCTCCTCGTCCTCGCGGTACCGGCTCGCATCGTCGGCGGTCGTGTGATCCCCGAGCCGGTAGGTCACCGCCTCGATCAGGGTCGGGCCGCCGCCCCTTCGAGCGTTGTCGATCGCCTCTGCCGCGGCCGAGTAGACGGCGAAGACATCGTTGCCGTCCACCTGGACACCGGGGATCCCGTACGCGTGCGCCTTCTGGGCCAACGTCTCGGACGCGGTCTGCTGGTGCAGCGGCACCGAGATCGCCCACTGGTTGTTCTGGATGACGAAGACGCACGGTGTGCGGAACACGCCGGCGCAGTTCATGGCCTCGTGGAAATCTCCCTCCGACGTCGACCCGTCGCCGCCGAAGGTCACCGCCACAGCGTCCTCGCCGCGCAGCTTGAGCGACAGACCGACGCCGGTGCCGTGCTGCCACTGGCTGCCGACCGGGACTGCGACCGGGAAGACCCGGACACCCTCTGGAAACGCCGAGCCGCGCTCGTCGCCGGCCCAGTAGGCATAAATCAGGTGCGCCGGCACACCTCGGAGCCACATGATGCCGTGCTCACGGAAGGCCGGAATCAGCCAGTCGTCGTCGGCCATCGCCTGAGCGACGCCGGCCTGGATCGCCTCCTGACCCTTGATCGGCGGCCACGTCCCCATCCGGCCCTGGCGCTGGAGCTTGAGCGCCTTGTCGTCCATCGCCCGCATGCGGATCATGTCGAGGTACATCGAACGCACGCGCTCCTCACCGAGCTCGGGCAGCAGATCTTTGTCGACCGTGCCGTCCGGCCCGAGAATCTCGAGTCGCTCGGTGACCGCGTGGTAGACCTGCGTTTTGGGCATTCGCTCGCCTTTCCGTTGTGGCGTTCACCGTTGAAAACAGGGATCGGTGGTTGGCTATTTCGCGCCGGGACCCGGCCTGAACCGCCCGTCGCCCAACCGTCGGGTTCGCTTGAACAACTCCGCCACTCGCTACGTCATTCCGTCATCTGGAACCACTGACCACCGTTCTTGGCCGTAGACCGCGATCTGCTCGGCCGATGGTGTCGGGGTGGCCGGCTCCGACGTCGCCAGACCGAGCCGGTCCCCCAGTCGATGGATCACCGCACCAGAGATCCGCTCCGGATCGGCTTCCTCGACCGCCGGTGCGAGGGCACGTTCGACCCGCGCCTCCGACACTTTGAACACACCCGCGTACAGCGACGCGTCGAGACCGAGGAGCACAGCGGCGTGGATCAGCACGCCCCCCTTGCGTCGGGTCTGCGAGCAGCCGACCGCCTTGCGGCCGTCGACGGCCAGCGTGTCGGACAGCTGGTCCTCGAAGCAGATCGGCGACCGGACCCGACCGGCACGGCGCGGCTCGTCGATCCGCACCGCCCGGCTGCCGACATCGGCGAGGGCCGGGGCCAGAGCATCGAGAAAGTGGCCGTAGAGCCCGACGATCGCGCCGGCCCACGCGTGGTCTCTGGGCAGCGCGAGCGCCACCCCGAGGTCGCCACGGTGGATCACGCCGGTCCCGCCGCTGAGCCTGCGGAGCACCGGTATGCGACGGCGCCGACACCAGTCGCGGTCGACGTCGGACGGCGGTTGCGCATAGCCCAGCACCACCACCGGCCCCGGCCAGGACGTCACCAGCAGGCTGGGTTGTCCGACTGCGGCCCGGGCCAGCATGTCGCCCTCGAACGCCAGGTCCCGGGTCGGGGGCCCGTCCGAAACGAAGACCTCGAGCTTCACCTCGAACGCCCCGATCCCGACCCCCTGATCCCCGCGAGCTTGACCTGCTCGAGCGGTCGGAAGGGCGCCTGCCGGGGCGCCGCTGCCGCGATCGCCCGACGCCATCCGGCGGGCAGGCCATCGATCAGCCGCTCGAGCGCGCCGATCAGTCGCAGCCGTGCCGCACTGGGTGGCGCGCCGAGCCGACCGAGCGCTCCCACGGTGCCGAAACCGGCCTGCCGAAAGGCACGCGCGAGGTCATGGTGGCAGTACTCCCGCAGGTGCAGCCCGGTGGCCCGATCGGTGAAACCGCGCGAGATGTCGTGCGGCCCGTAGATCCGGTTCGGGGTGACCACGATGTAGACGCCGCCGTCGCCGAGCAGCTGCAGCACCTGGGTCAGGTGATCCGACAGATCCTCCGGATGCAGGTGCTCGATGAAGTGACAGCTCAAAGCGACATCGACCGCACGACGAGGGATCGTCAGCGCCACGGCCCGGTCGGAGACGAACTCGAACTCGGCCGGCACATCGCCCGGGTCGAGCTGCGGATCGACGGCGTCGACCGCCCACACCTGTTCGACCCGCTCGCTCAATGCCAGACTCAGGTCGCACCGCCCGGCGCCGAACTCGACGAACCGCGTCCGTTCGCTGACGAACGGCTCCAGCAGCGCGAGCAGCGGACCGACCTGTGCCCGCTGGGCGGTGTGGTCGCCCGGCAGTTCGACGCGCCGGAAGAGCTCGTCGTAGACCTCGTGGTAAAGCAGCCGGCGCTGCTCCTTGGTCGCCGCCCGCAGTCGGTCCGCGAGCCGACGTTCGATCTCGAAGTGGTGTCGGCGGCGGTCGGCCTCGGGATCCGTCGGCGCCACGGCCGGGCTCACCCGGCCACCAGATCGGCGTGCAGTACCTGGTCGAGCCGCCGCGTCTCGAGCGGCCAGTCGTCGGGAACCAACGTGGCGAAGGCGTCGGACGAGAACCAGACGTCGTCCCCCGGGTAGGTGGGCACCACCAGCCGGGGGAAGCGCGACAGGATGTCCCGGTCCGACACGGTTCGACGCGAGGCGAGCCATCGACGCCGCTGCTCGGTCTCGCCAAAACCGCTGAACACACCGCTCGCCGCGCGCAGCTGCATGAGGAAGTGTCCGTCCCTGATCCTCGGCGCGCCGACCTGCGGGCCGACCAGAAGCCGGG
>Ga0316576_10000371_pt1 | contig 20393 bp, 16 predicted proteins | sample S0NA_FD_203075 | JGI IMG/M metagenome (GOLD analysis project Ga0316576, IMG submission 203075) | Rhizosphere microbial communities from salt marsh grasses in Alabama, United States - S0-2_050615r3r5 | ecosystem: Host-associated > Plants > Roots > Rhizosphere | place: USA: Alabama | collected... | reverse complement strand
GGCCTTGGGCCCGTGGGCCCCGAGGTAGCTCATGCGGTCGGCCAGGGGCTCGGCCATCGGCGTGACCGGCAGGTCCTTCTCGTCGGTGTAGATGTGCAGGGTGATGCCGCTCGTGCCGTCGGGGTTTGCGAGCAGCACGTCGTCGAAGGCGGCGATGGCCTTGGAGAGCACCGCGCTGGAGGGCCCGCAGCCCAGCTGGTAGTCCAGCTCGACGAGCAGGTCCCGGTGCCGCGGGCTGGCCTTGCGCGGCTCCAGCGGCGAGCTCTTCCAGACCGCGAGCTCCACCAGGGCGCTCATCCCGTCCTTGTCGTCGTCCTCGTCGCCGTCGGCGGTTCCGTCGCCGTCCGTGTCGACCTTGCTCGGGTCGAGCCCCGAGGCGAGCTCGAAGAGGTCGGGCAGCTTGTCCCCGTCGCTGTCCTTGTTCGGATCCAGCGTGTCGGCCGCCGGCGCGCTGTCGGACGGCGTCAGGTCCGGGGTCGGCGGGGCGAGGTCCGGGGCGCCGTCGCCGATCGGCTGATCGAGACGCGGTCCATCGACGATGCCACTCTCGCCCGGGCCAAGCTCCGCCGGGCCGGCCTCGCCCGGGGCGCTGTCGGCGGGGCCGGCGTCGACCAGCCAGGCGTCGCGAAGATCCGGGGCAGCGTCCGTCGCCGCGCCGTCGTCGCTGCAGCCGAGGACCAGGGCCAGGCAGGGCGCGAGCAGCAGGGGTCTCCATGTCGTGCGCATCTGCGTATGATAGCCGGAATTCGCCCGCCCGTGGGGCCGACGCGAGGCGCGCTACGGCCTCAGCCGTCGCCCGTTGCCCCGCCGAGCAGCCAGGCCTCGAGCGCCTGACGCTTCTTGCCGCGCACGCTGCTGCGCAGGCCCAGCGACCAGGTCACGCCCAGCCTGCCGCCGGTGAGCCGGAGCCAGGCGGGCAGCTCCTGGGCCGCGCAGCGCCCGACCCCGAGATCGTCCCGCTCGATTCCCTGATGGTCGAACGTGGTCCTCGTGAGCTCGATCCCCTCGACGCGGGTCAGGAAGACCCTGAACCAGCGGGGGGAGCGGCTGTCCACGCGGACGCTGCCCTGGTACCTGGGCACGTTGTTCTCGTTGAGCTGCGTCGATCCCAGCCAGGCGTCGAACCAGAACAGCTCCGGCCGGCCGAAGCCGACGCGCTGGGCCAGGTCCACGGCGGGCGACGCGCCGCTGATCGCCTCGAGCCGCGCGGCGGCGGAGTCGAGCAGGCTCTGGATCGCCTTGCTCTCCGGGTTGGCGTGGGTGCGGAGCCGCCTGAGCCAGGTGAGCCCGTCGCCGGCTTGCTCGGCGCGGACGAAGTGCGGCATCAGCGCGTCGAAGGAGGCGTCCGAGCCCTCGGCGCACAGGACCGCCAGCATGTCCAGGTCGACGCGCTCGCAGCCCACCGCGACGGCCTGCAGCGCGGCGACCATCTCGCGGCTGGCGGCGACGCCGCGGATCTTCTCGCGCCGCTGGCGCGAGCCCCAGCCATAGGTGGTGTTCAGGTCGAGCAGCCCGACAAGGGCCGCGCCCCAGGCCTCGACCAGCCGATCATCGGGGAGCTCGGGCGAGACCATCGCGGTGAGGAAGATCGCCACGTCGCGGTGCGGGTTGCCGGCCGTCCGCGCGTGGCCGGTCAGCCGCCCGAGGAGGTCGCGGACGACCGCTGCCGGCAGGCGCTGGCAGTGGCGGCCCAGCAGCCAGCAGCTCTTGGAGGAGGCGTCGCCCGTGACCAGCGGCAAGACGGCGTCGGCGGCCAGTCGGACGTCGACGTCCTCGGGCAGCTGGCGCAGCGCATCGAGGATCTCCCCGCGCCGCTCGCCGCGGAGGATCGCCTCGGCTTTCTGTTTCGACAGGACCCGGCGTCCCATGGCTGGACAACGTAACAGACGGCGACGGGCCCGTCAGCTCCCCACGGTCAGCCCGGGGCGCGGAGCGTGTCCGCCAGGATACGGAACTCGATCCCCTCCGCCCGGGACGTCTCGTTCAGCGCGTCAACGAGCCGCCGCAGGGGCACCGGCGACATCGTCGGCGGGGCGACGGCGGGCTGCCCGCGCAGGAAGCGGATCTTGTTGCGGATGACGGAGAGCCGGCCGACGTTCTGCTGCGTGACACCGACGATGATGTGGTAGATCGCGCGCTCGTCGATGAAGCGGTGCAGCCGCTCCATCTGACGCGTCCAGTCTCCGTCCCGGCCGACCAGTCGCAGGTGGGTCTCGGCGGTGTCCCCGGCGAGGAAGACGCAGGGCACCGGGGCGGTGTAGCTGGCGGGCAGCAGGCAACCGTCGCGGAGGGCGAGCTCGCGCTCCGCCCCCGGGTCTTCCGGCTGCGGTCCGTGGCCCTCCGTCTCGTGCGGGGCGTCGAAGTCATCGATCTCCTGCCAGTTCATGTTGAAGTAGCAGTTGATCAGGAAGTGGCAGTTGATGGTGCAGGTGCGCGCCCGCTGCCGCGCGGGACGCAGCCGATTGACGTAGAGGTCGATGGGGTCGTGGTCCAGGATGTTCCCGACCGGCGGGTCGAGCATACAGCCGGTGACATCACCGAGGGCCGAGATCAGACAGGCCAGCGTCCCGGCCGGACAGCGGATCCCCAGGTCGCGGTCGGGATCCTCGAAGTACTGGACGAACTTCTCCAGCTGGGCCACCGGATTCCTGAATCGGGGGTGCGTCGCGAAGCGCGTGGCGATGTGCTCCATGACCCGGCCCAGCAGGGCCAGATCCCGGGGCCAGTGGGGGTCGCGGCGCAGCAGGTCCGTGCTCCAGCTCTTGCCGTCGGGCAGCTCGGGGCTGAGCTGGTTGTAGGCCTGGAAGCCGACGTGATCCGCCGGGAGCTCCTCGAGGAGCCAGTCCATGAAGGCCGGAAGGGTGGCGAGGTTCGTGCCGCACAGCAGGGTCACGACGCCGATGAGCAGCTCGGGGCGTTGCTGCTTGAGGTAGCGGACCCCGGCGGTGCAGCGCTCGAACAGACCGGGGACGCCGCGCATCTCGTCGTGCAGCTCCTGGAAGCCGTCGAGCGACACGTTGAGCTCGCCCACGCCGGCCTCGAGGAGCTCGTCGCAGCGACGCTCGGTCAGCAGCCATCCGTTGGTGATCACCGACGAGCGGATCCCGATCTGCCGCATCCCGCGGATCAGCTTCGGGAGCTCGGGGTAGAGCAGCGGCTCTCCTCCCGTGATGCAGACGGTGTGCAGACCGGCGTTGGCCTGGAGCCGGCTGGCGAAGTCGATCCAGACCTGGGCGGGCAGCGAGCGACTGTCCGCGGTGGTCCAGTTCGGGCAGAACGAGCAGCGGGCGTTGCAGGCGTTGGAGACGCTGGCCTCGATGCGCACGATCGGGAGCACGATGGGCGGCTCGAGCACGCTGTGCGTCATGTTGTTCCCCCTCGATCAGGTCGGTCCGCTCAGTCCTTGCCCATCATCGCCAGGCAGGTCCGCTCGTAGAGCGTGCGGAAGATGTTGTCCGGATCGGTGATCGCTTTGACCGCCTCGAAGTTGTCCCGGTTGAAGATCGTCCAGAACTCGTCCTCGGTGTAGTAGTTGTAGGAGATCAACGTCTTGATCCCGTTGAGCTCCTGCAACTTCTCCTCCATCAGGCGGTAGTAGTTGGTCTCGCCGCGCTGCTTCATGCCGTAGATCGCGATGTCGATCATCAGCTCGTCGTCGACGCCCTTCCAGAACTCGTCGGTCAGCCACTCGTAGTCGTGGACCCGGCGGTAGGGCACGACCCAGAGCGGGAAGTGGCCGAAGTCCCGGGCGTACCACTCCAGAAACTCCTTCAGCCGGGAGAAGGGGAGGAAGGTGTCCACCGTCACGTCCGGCCGCTTGTCGTCCAGCAGCAGCCAGCGGAGCTTCTGGGCCAGCCGGAGGATCTCCGACGAGCCGAGGAACTTGCCCAGCAGCAGCCGGCCGAGGAACGAGCGAGGGTGCACGTTGGTCACCCCCTTGTCGTAGCGGTAGAAGTACTGGAAGGTCTCGAGGTAGTCCTCCCGGCGGGTCGCCGTGCTCTGGTAGTAGACCTTGAGCCAGTCGTAGCGGTTGGTGTAGGGGGCGGAGTCGACGAAGTCGCCCACGCAGAGGGTGAGGTGCGTCGGCGAGTGGATGATGCCGTCCATGAAGTCGACGTCCTGGCGCTCGAAGTGCGACCAGATCGAGTCGAGGTAGCTGTCAATGGACAGGTGCGTCTCGTGGCGCAGGTGGACGTAGGGCTTGGCGGGGACCAGGCGGAAGACCAGGCGCGAGAGCAGCCCCACCGTGCCGAAGGAGCCGTGCATCATCTGGAAGACCAGCGAGTGCTCGCCCTCCGGCGTGCAGGTGAGCACGTCCCCCTTGCCGGTGATGATCTCGTACTCCATGCAGGTGTCGTGGAACCCGCCGTGGACGTAGGACATCGACTCGATGGAGCAGCCGGCGACGGCGCCGCCGATGGTGATCGTCTTGAGCTCGGGGACGACGATGGGCACGAAGCCCAGGGGGAGCGTTTGCTGGACCAGCCGGCAGAAGGGGATCCCCGACTCGGCGATGCAGATCCGCCGCTCCGGATCGATCTCGATCACCTCGTCGAAGTCGCGCATGTCGATCTTCTCCTCGGTGATCGTCTTGTCGTTGACCTTGGGCACCTGGTGCGAGACGACCTTCTTGCCCACGGACAGCGGCGCCGAGCCCTTCCGGCGGCGGAGCTGCCCGGCGACCCGGGCCACCTTCTCGGCGTGCCGCGCCTCGTTCGCGAGGCCCTCGGGGGTGCGCGGGCGGTACGGCCCGGTCGGTTGCGTTTTCAGCACGGTGGCTTCTTTCATCGATCGATTCCTATCTCGGTGTCACTGGATGTCAGGCCCGGGGCCCGGAGAACACGGTCATCCTGGCGCGCTCGGCCCACTCGCGCCAGAACACGCTCTGGTTCGTCCGCTCGCTCGGCGCGAAGCGCAGCACGTTGTGGGCGAAGACCTCCATCCGCGAGACGATGTTCGGCGGGTAGGGCTGGCCGTCGTTCTCCAGCGCGAGCACCGGGTAGTCGCGGGCCTTGGCCCACGGGGCGTAGACCCCCTCGATCAGCCGGCCCGGGAGGCAGCCGAAGGGCGCGATGATGGCGACGCCGGAGTAGCCGTCCTTCATCGCCGCCGCGCCCACCGCGGGCGAGACCGTGGCCTCGCTCTCGAGCTCCGGATCGACGAACTCCTTCTGCCCCTCGCCGATGATCTCGCTCATGTTGTGGGGCACGTGGGGGATCAGGCCGGTGGGCCTGAGGATGTTCGCGATCTTGTCCTCGACGGTCTTCTTCCAGAACTTCTCGACGAGGTAGACCGCCTCGTCCTTGAGCCCCCCGTCGATGAGGCTGCGCAGCCAGCCGGTCCGGCGGCGGCGCCCCTCCATGATGAATTTGCGCGCGAAGTCGGTGTAGTGGAACCACTCGGTGATGCCGGTGACCTTGGGGTAGATCCCCTTGGAGATCAACATCTGCGACAGCTCGTCCACGGAGAAGTTGTCGCGCCGGACGTAGATCTCGCCGACGACGAGCACCTTCTTCAGGTCCTCGATGCGTCCCCGGCGTGGGACCTGGTTCAGGCGGGTCGCCGCGCGCTTGAGCTCGCGCTCGAGCTCCTCCGGACCGTGCTGGAGGGCGTGCAGGACGTCGCGCCAGATCGCGTCGAAGAGCTCCATCGCGGCCCCGGGGTTCCGGGCCAGCAGGCGCAGGGAGTTGCGGATGTCGGCGAAGTAGTCGCCGAGCACCAGCGCGCGCCAGACGTCGCGGTTGAAGGTCGCGCCCATCTCGCGGTACGAGTTCTCCGAGTTGGCGACGAGCAGGACCACGTTCTCCCAGCCCATCTCCTCGAACAGTCGGTCGAAGAAGACGAAGTACTGGCCCGTCCGGCAGGGCCCCAGCGTGGAGGGGACGAAGACCAGGTAGATCTCCTCGCCGGTTGTGGGGTCCCTGTCCTTGAAGAACTGGAGGATCGAGCCGAGGACCAGCAGCGCCGGGATGCACTCCTTGCCCGAGGCGACGTTGCGGGCGAGCTGGGTGCTGTGGACGTCCGGCAGCGGCAGGTGGGCAGAGTGGATCCCCTGGCGCAGCGCGGCGACGTTCATCGCCTCGGTGGACAGGTCCCCCATCGAGGGCCAGATCAGGTGGACGCGCGGATCGCGGATGTCGAGGCGCCTGCCCGTCTGCCGGTCCACGACGTCGCAGTACTCCTCCTTGAGGGCGACGTGATAGCGGCGCAGGAAGGGCTTCTCCGCCGCCGGGGTCACGTGGCGGCGGTAGCTCTCGACGATGTCGAGGAACGCCTCGACGCGGGTGTCCAGCCCGGCGTCGGCGGTGTGCGAGTCGATCTCCAGCACCAGGTAGGGCTTCTGGCCCATGAGCCAGCGCACGTAGTGGAGCAGGAACGAGTCCGGGGCGCAGGAGAAGTTCGAGATCCAGGACAGGTAGAGGTTGTCGACCTTCTTGACCTGCTTCACGGCCTTCATGTTCTGCTGGCCGAAGTACCAGTAGTTGTTCGGCGGGATCTCGGCGTCCTCCTCGAAGATCATGTCGAAGGGGATCACGGTGACGCCCTGGGAGGTGAACTTGCGCGGGATGCCCATGTTGGCGTCCCGGGTGAAGGCGTTGTAGGGCCGGCCGAGGAGCGCGATGTAGACCCGCTCCGGGTTCTCCTGCACCTCCCGCAGCACCTTGCGGCCGAGCTCGCGGTAGGCGTCGAGGAATCTGTGGTACTGTTCGACGCCCAGATCGAAGGCCCGGCGCCCCTCGACGCGGGGGAAGCCGAGCTGCGCGGCGACGTCCTCGAAGGCCGTCCGACTCACCTCGAGCCCAGATCCAAACGAGACCAGCGGCCGCAGCATCTGCTCGTCGCGCAGCCCGAAGGCGTGCCGGGCGTAGTAGGGCAGGCCCTGGGTCAGCGGGCAGACGCAGGCGTGGACGTCCTCCATCGTCGGCATGTCACGGAAGTGGGGCAAAAAGACGTGGTCCACGCCCCGATCCAGCACGTCCTGGATCGCGCCGTGGGCGATCTCGGCCGGGAAGCAGTAGTTGCTCTCCTGCTTGGCGATCCCCTCCGGCGAGATGTGCTTCGAGAGCTCGACCCTGACGCCGAGGCTGTGGAAGAACCAGGAGTAGAGCGGCCAGAGCGAGTGGACCGAGAAGGCCAGCGGCACCCCGACGACGCGGTCGCTGCGCACCTGGAGCGTGTCCGCCGGGGGGGCGAACTCCTCGAAGATCATCCGCGTGCGCTCCTGCGTGTAGTCGACGACCTCGTCGGAGCGGATCTGACGCTTCTTGCGCTGGTTGGTGTAGAGCGAGCAGCGTCCGCCGAAGGGGTAGCGTTTGTCGCCGACCTGCAGCCGGCGGATCGTGCACAGGTTCTCGCAGGCGTTGCAGGTGAACTCCTTGCGGTAGGTGATCTGCTTCTCGATCATCTCGTCCAGGTCGAACTCGCCCGGCTCGAGCAGGCCCTCGGCCTGCTTCTGGAGCGCGAGGCGCGCGACGCCGAAGCAGCCCATCAGCTCGGGGTCGGGCGGGACGGTGATCGGCTTGCCGGTCATCTGGGCGAAGGCCAGGGGCACGGCCGGGTTCTTGGCCACGCCGCCCTGCAGCACGATGTGCTCGCCGATGGCCCGGTTGCCCACCACGCGGTTCACGTAGTTGGCGACGATGGAGAAGACCAGGCCGGCGACGATGTCCTCGCGCCTCGCGCCCTGCTGGATCGCCTTGCGGATGTCCGAGTTGATGAAGGCCGAGCAGTGCTCGCCGAACTTGAGCGGCGCCTCCGCCCGCAGGGCGATGGGGCCGATCTCCGGCGCCGTGTCGATGTTCAGGTCGCCGGCGGCCGACTCCTCGAGGAACGAGCCGGTCCCGGCCGAGCAGGCCTCGTTCATCGCGTAGTCGATGGGCACCCCGTTGTTGATGAAGACGTACTTGGCGTCCTGGCCCCCGATCTCGAAGATCGTGTCGACGTCCTTCTGGAAGTAGGTCGTCCCCACGGTGTGCGCGATGATCTCGTTGTAGACGCCGACCGTCTCGAGGTAGACGCCGAGGAGCTCGCGCGAGGAGCCGGTGGTCGCGACGAGGCGGATCCGCGGCTGCTCCGCGCCGAGCTGCTTGCGGACCTCGCGCAGGCACAGCTTGAGCGCGGCGACCGGGTCGCCGTGCGTGCGGCCGTAGTGCTCGGCGACGATCTCCAGCGTCTCCGCGTTGATCAGCGCGACCTTGGTCGTGGTCGAGCCGCCGTCGACGCCGAGCACGTACTGTGCGGCGGGGTCGTAGGGCGCGCGCCGCGACGGGGCGTGTTGGACGAGATCGCTGGACTCCGAGAGCGGCGGGAAGGTCTTGAAGATCAGCGCCGATCCGCCCCGGACCAGCCCGCCCGCCGGCAGCGGCGCGCCCTGGGTCCGGGCCAGGTGCGCCGCCCCGAAGGCCTCGAAGTAGGACGCCTCCGCCGGCACGATGAAGTCGATCCCGGGGCAGCTCTTGCGCACGAAGTCCACCAGGAAGCGGTTGCGCGTCACCCCGCCGGCGAGCACCACCTGCCCCCGGGATAGCTTGGCCTTGGTGAGGAACTCCGCGACCTTGTCCGCCATGACCTTGCTCAGGGAGAGGGCGATGTCCCCCTTGCTCGCCTCTCCCTTGTTCAGGCGGTGCGTGCAGTCCGACTTCATGAACACCGAGCAGCGGGCCGAGAGGCGGTAGACCTGGGCGCCCTCGCAGACCTCGTCGATGTCCTCCAGCTTGAGGTTCATCCGGCCGAGCTGCTGGCGCAGGAACTCGCCGGTGCCCGAGGCGCACTTGTTGCCCGAGTAGGTGTTGACGATGCGGCCGTGGCCGTCGAGGACGTAGACCACCAGGTCCTCGCCGCCCATGGAGACCACCGCGCGGGGCCGGAGCTTGAGGGCCTCGAGGCCGGCCTCGATGGCCACCGCGGCGATGACGTCGGGCAGCTCGATGCGGTGCCGGCCCTCGGTGCCGGTGACCACGCCCCGCAGGGGGAGGCCGGGATCGATGCCGAGGCGGTCTTGCAGGCGCGCGAGCGTCCCGGGCAGATCGCCCTCGTGCGGGAGCATCGCGTGCTCCTCGCTCTCCGGCGAGAGCAGGCAGAGCTTCAGCGTGGTGGACCCAATATCGATTCCAATTGTCTTTTCAGTCATCGCTCGGTGTCGGGACAAACTACAGGTTTTGCCCCGGGCGGCCTGAGTCCGTCCGGGGACCCAAAACGAGCGGATTTCTTAGCGTAGCTGGGAGGGGAGCGCAAGGCGCGGATGCTGTCGCACCGCGTTGTGGGCCTTGACCGCCGGGCGGGGCGGCCGAAGAATCCAATCATGATCACAACAGTTCCCGGCCTCGCCGCCCTGGTGCTCGCGCTGAGCGCCTGCGCGGCGCCGCCCTCGCCGCCGGCGGAGCCCGCCGCTGGCAGTACCGGGTGCGACGGCCTCGCGGTGATTCGCTTCGCCGAGCACCTCTGCCCCCGGCTCCGGGCCGACACCAAGCGGATCACCCTGCGCGCCCGGCACCGCACGGCGATCGCCGTCGGGCAGTGGGTGCAGCTGGTCTGCATGGAGACCCGCGCCCGCTTCCGGGCCCGGGTGACCGAGGTCCGGCACACCACCTGGCGCGGGATAACGGACCGGGAGCTCGCCGACGACGGCTTCCCCGGCCGCGACCAGCTGCTGCCGATCATGCGGCGCTACTACCCGGGCATCGGCCTCGACGACCCGGCCACGGTCTACCGCTGGGACCGCGCTCGCCCCTGCGGGGACTGATGGACCGCGGCCGCGCGGGCCGTGTACCCTGAGCAGCGGATGGACGACCACTACGAGGCGCTGGGCCTGGAGCCAGACGCGACGCCCGAGCAGATCAAGAAGGCCTTCAAGGCTCTCGCGCTCCAGTACCACCCCGACCAGCACCCCTCGCCCATCGCGGCCGCGATCTTTCGCCGCATCCACGAGGCCTACAAGGTGCTCTCCGATCCGGAGCAGCGCCGGCGCTACGACGAGCAGCGTCTCCGCGGCCGCCCCGCCCCGCCGCCGAGGCCGGCGTCGCCGCCGCCGGTGCCCAAGGACGAGATCCGGCGGCGCGAGGCGGTCTACCGCGAACGCTACGCACGCCGCATGTCCAGACAGGCCCGCGTCGCCTCGGAGAAGGCCCAGCGCGAGAACGAGGAGCGGATCGGCCGGATCCTCGAGGAGGATGACGACTAGACCAGTGCGAAGCAGATCATCACCGCGCCGGCGATGACGATGCTGCCCGCCTCGGCCGCGCCGCCCTCGTCCTCGGCGTGCTCCGTCAGGTCGACGTCCGGGGCGTGGCTGCGTCGGGCGAGGTCGTCCGGGTCGATGTCCTCGATGTGCAGCGCCCGCCCCACCTCCTGGCCGCAGGCCCGGGCGTAGACCTCGGCCTTGGCCCGCGCGGCGGCGACCGCCCCCCGGCGCGCCTCCTCGCGCAGCGCCTTCATCCGGCTGGTCTTGTACGAGACGCCGTCGATCATCGGTGCCCCGGCGTCGACGATACGCACCAGCAGGGGCTCGACGACGCCCAGGTCACGCACCAGGACCTGGAAGTCCAGGTTGGCGCGGTGGCCGATCTCCCGACGGTCGGCGCCGTAGCCCTCGAAGGCCAGGCCCAGGCCGACCCGCGACGAGCGCACGTCGCGCTCGGCCACGCCGGCCTCGGCGAGCACCTCGCGGACTCGCCGGGCGGCGGCCTGCGCCTGCTCGATGGCGGGCCCGGGCTGGGCCGCCACGGCGACCACCCCGAAGCGCAACGAGGCGTAGTCCGGCTCGGCGCGGATCAGGCACGACCCGAACACGTTCACGCCGTGGGGGCGCTGGATCGACTGGGTGACGAACATGGCTCACTCCTCGTGAGTTGACAGAGAGGAGCCGAGGGTAGCACGCCTTGACCCGCACCGCGGACCGGCCCAAGAATTCGGCATGAGCACGAACAGCTGGAGCGGACGCGTCGCCCTGGTCACCGGCGCCTCGAGCGGCATCGGCCGCGAGGTGACCCTGGCCCTGCTGGAGCGCGGGCTGCGGGTCGCCGCCTGCGCCCGCCGGAAGGATCGCCTCGAGGAGCTCGCCGCCGCCGCGCGGGCCGGGGACCGCCTGCTCGCGCTCCCCGTGGACCTGCGCGAGGAGGCGCAGATCCTCGCCCTGTTCGCCGAGATCCGGCGGCGCTGGGGTGGGGTGCAGGTCCTGGTGAACAACGCCGGGCTGGGACACCTCGCGCCGCTGAGCTCGGGCCGGACCGAGCACTGGCGCGAGATGCTCGAGGTGAACGTGCTGGCGCTCTGCATCTGCACCCGGGAGGCGCTGCAGGACATGGAGGCCGCGGGGCAGGGCCACGTGGTCCACATCTCCTCCATGGCCGCGCACCGGGTGCCCCAGGGCAGCGGCGTCTACGCCGCGACCAAGTTCGCGGTGCGCGCGCTGACCGAGGGGCTGCGCCAGGAGCTGCGCGCGCGCGGGAGCAGGGTGCGGGTGAGCGCGATCAGCCCCGGGTTCGTGGAGACCGAGTTCGCCGCCGTCTACCACGACAGCGAGGAGAGGGCCCGCGAGACCTACGGCCGGTTCAAGGTGCTCGAGGCGGGCGACGTGGCCCGGGCCGTGCTCTACGTCCTGGACCAGCCGCCCCACGTCCAGGTCCACGACGTGCTGCTGCGCCCCACCGACCAGCCGGGCTGACGGCGAGACACGATCGTGGGCACCGTCGCGCCGGTCGCACCAGTCGCGACGCGAATGGCATACCCTGGCACGCGTGGCACGCCGTGAGCGCTGGAAATTGCGTGAACACAAGCTGGCACGTGCGATGCAAAGAGACCACCCCGACCGCAGGAGGAGGGGATGGAGATGGATCGGATGACCCTGGACCTGAGACCCATTCGCGGGGCCCTCGTCGCCCAGCAGCGCTGCGACCAGCGCCCCACCCTGAAGCTCGAGTGCATCGAGCCCGCGCGTCCCAGGACCTGTCCTCAGTTTGGCGAGTGGCTGGTGGCCCGGCGCGTGCTGAACCGCGCGCAGCTCTTGCGCGCGCTGGCCACGAGCAACCTGCACGGCTGGCGGATCGGCGATGCCGTGGTGGTCCTGGGCCTCGCCTCGCGGAGACGGGTCGAGTTCGAGGCCGCGCGCTTCGAGCAGCTCCACGGCCGCGAGGAGCCCCGGCGCCGCAGGCTGCAGCAGCGGCTGCGCTGGCTCGAGCGCGAGGTCCGATCGGCCGCCGCCCGTTGACAGCGAGCGTCAGTAGGCGCAGGACAGGCTGACCTCCGGGGAGAGCATCTTGGCCCCTGCCGGGACCCCGGCGCCGGAGTAGGCGAGCTCGACTCGCAGCGACGTGCCGCAGAGCGCGCAGGCGCCCGCGGGTTTCAGCGAGCCCGGGACCTTCTCCACGTTGATCGACAGGCCTTCGCCGGGCTTCATCACCGTGGGCAGGATGGGGTTGACGTCGAACGTCCCGAATTCCGCGCCCGCGGCGCCGATCAGCCTCCCGTCGCCGAGCTGGATCGGCCCGACCGGGATGCCGCCGTTGTTGAGCATCTCGAAGTGTCCGGCCAGGTTGACCGGATCCGGGGGGACCATCGGCATACAGTCGGCGAAGAGCTTCTCTACGAAGAGAGCGGCGAAGAGGTCGTGGTTGACCTGCGCATCGACCGCCGAGGGGAGGTCGCGACCGACGTCAGGAGGCGCGGTTTCGTTGCCGGCGCTGTCTCGCCCCGCCGGGCCGTCGGCCCCGCCGTCCGGCAGCCGGGCCACCCTCCCGCCGCAGGAGAGCTGTAGCATCACAAGCGCCACCGCGCAGATCGGACCCCGTGCCATACGTCGCCTCCTCGCGGGGAGCATAGCAGAAACGGCTCGCCCCGGCCGCGGCAGGTGGTGCTCGACCCGGCGATGTCGGATACTGCCGGCCATGACTGCCGTCACGATCGTGCTCGCCGCGGCGTGCGTCATCGTGCTGCTCGAGTCGACGGTGCTGTTCGTCCATCTCGGCGCGCTGCGCCGGCTCCCCCGTGTGTCCGCGCTGGAGCCCGCGGCGTGGCCCCGCGTGTCCGTCGTCGTCGCCGCGCGGGACGAGGCCCGCGACGTCGGCGCGGCGGTGGCCTCGCGCCTCGCCGATGACTACCCGGAGCTGGAGCTGATCCTGGTCGACGACAGATCCACGGACGGCACCGGGGAGCGCGCCCGGGAGGCGGCGGACGGCGACGCGCGCTTCACCCTCGTGCGGGTCGACGAGCTTCCGGCGGGGTGGCTGGGCAAGGTGCATGCGCTGCACCGCGGCGTGTCGCGGGCCACCGGTGACTGGCTGCTGTTCTCGGACGGAGACGTCGCGGTTCGACCGGGCGCCCTGCGCCGGGCGGTCGCCCACTGCCTCGCCCAGGAGCTCGACATGCTGGCCCTGGTGCCGGCCTTCCTCAGCGGCAGCGTCGTCGTCGACGCGATCTGGACCGTCTTCCTTCGCGGCATGCTGGTGATCATCGATCCGCGCAAGGTCCGGAACCCGCGCAGCAGGGTCGCCATGGGCTCGGGCGGATTCAACCTGGTCCGCCGCTCGGCGTTCGAGCGCACGGCGGGGTTCGAGGACCTGCGCCTCGAGACGGGCGACGACGTCGGCCTGGCGCTGATGGTCAAGCGCGCCGGGGGGCGGGTGGATCTGGTCGACGGCAGCGACCAGGTGTCGGTGCCCATGTACCGCAGCGTCGGCGAGTTCCTGCGCGGGATCGAGAAGAACGGCAGCACGACCGCGACGATCCCGCTGCCCGCCTTCGTCGGCGCGCTGGCGTTGCTCTGGGCCGTCGTCTTCTCTCCGCTCCCCGCCGTGGCCCTCGGCCCGCCGTGGCTGCGCCTGCTCGGGGCTGCCGCGCTGGTCGCCTACACGGCGGGCGAGGTCGCCGCGCTCTGGAGGAACTGCCGGCGCTGGCTCCCGGCGCTGCTCTGGCCGCTGGGCGCGCTGCTCATGTCCCACGGCCTCGTCCGCGCGACCTGGCTCGCCAAGCGCAACGGGGGCGTACGCTGGCGGGGGACCTTCTACCCGCTGGAGGAGCTCGCGGCGGGGCGGCGAGTCAAGCTCTGACCGTCAGCTCGCGCACGAGCACTGGAACCCGCCCCGGTCGAACGCCTGGCACGCGACAGGTGGGAGTTGGTGTGGTGAAACGCTCCGCAAGTGGCCTGCATCCTCGGATGCCGCCGAGTTGGTGAGCAAGAAGCCACACCAACTCGTCTCCATCACCCCCCGGGCACCAATCGATCAGAACCTCTGTGAAGCGGAACCAGTCAGCCCGGCAGCTGCGGCTTGACCTTGAACACTTTCTCCTTGCGGATGTGCACGGTGCCCGGCTTCTCGCCGCGCGGCTTGGTCACGAAGCGCGCCCGCGTGCCCGAGACGGCGACCGTGCCGCCGCCGCGCTGCTTGCTGTGGTAGGCGGCGATGGCGGCCGCGGCCTTGACCACGGCGGCGGGCGGCTCGACGCCCTCGCGGACGAAGAGCACCACGTGGCTGCCCGACGTGCCGCTGACGTGGAACCACCAGTCGTCGTTTCGTGCGACCTTGATCGAGAGCTGGTCGTTGTCGGTGGCCTTCTTGCCGGCCCAGACGAGCCAGCCGTCGACCTCGTACTCCCAGACCTCGGGGGGGTGCTCGATATCGGGGCGCCAGACCATGGAGGGAGCCTATCCAGCGCCGGGCCGGCGTGCCAGCGGTTTTGGGCTCAGGGCAGCCAGGCGAGCAGGTCGGCCTTGTGCATGATGGCGAAGGAGAAGGTGTACGTCCCGGCCGCGGCGAAGGTCTGCTTGGGGCCGTCCACCGACGCTCCGTTGCCACCTGCCACTCCCACAAGCACGAGGACGATGGTCCGCATCCAAGCCAAATGATACACCATCACCGGACAGGCCCGGGCGCCGACCCGCGGACGGGCCTGTCGTTCGGCTACCGCCGGTGCAGGTAGCCCTCCCAGCCCTGCTCGCGCGCCACCTTCTCCGGCCGCATGTAGTGCGTGAGCTTCTGGCCGAGGATCTCGAACCAGTGCAGCGCGCGGCTGGCCCGGCCGAAGCGCGGGTTGTAGTGGTCCATGTCGACGAAGACGTGGCTCCCGTCCGGCGTCCAGCCGAGCTGCAGGGCGAAGCGGCGGGTCGCCTCCCGCGCGCCCTCGGTGAATCCGCGGTGGAAGAGGGCGAAGGGCTTTTCGGCGATGAAGCGCTTGCCCGCGGCCTGGACGCCCCGGGCGATGCTCCCGGAGCCTCGCTCCGCCCGGGAGAGGATGAGCTGAAAACGCTGCCTGCTGTAGTCGACTCGCTGCAACCGGTAGCCGTCCAGGTCGGCCGGCCGCAGCCCGGCGGCCTCCATCCGCCGGGTGAGGATCAGGAACACACCGCCCCGGTCCCGCCCCGAGGGACCGCTGACCAGGTCGCGGTAGCGCACGGAGGAGACGAGCTTTCGCTGCAGCCCGCTCAGCTCGCCGTAGGAACGGAGCGGCGGCGCGCAGACGCCGGGCGCCGGGGCAGACAGGGCGAGGCCCAGCCCGCAGGCGACGAGCCACTGAAAAGGGATCGGACGCATCTTCCTGCACGGAAGGGCTGCAGGCCCCGTGCCACGGCCAAGCCATTGAATTGTGGGAGGCGTGGCCGCCGGAGGGCACCGAGAACGGGCGGCGAGGCCAGTCCGGTAGCCAGCCCGCTCAAAACAGGCCGGGGTCCGTGGTGATCAGCACCTTCGCCCCGGGCGGCGCGCTGACCCGCAGGCGCCGCGGCGCGCCGCGGTAGCCGGCTCCACCGCCCGGGTCCGGGTCCGTCTCCCACGCGCAGCGACCGTACACCGCGACGCGCTGCTGCTCGCCGATGATCCCCTCCAGGTAACGCTCCCGCAGCGTGGCGGTCTCGGCGTCCTCGTGGTCGTGCCGGCCGCGCATATCGCGCATCTCGTCGCTGCGCGGCTCCCCCTTCTGGAGCTCCTGCTGCAGGTCCATGGCCTGGAGCAGGATCCAGGCGCCGTCGGTCTCCACCAGGGCGCGGCCGCCCCCGTCGTCCTCGACGAGGAACGGCTGGCTCCGGCTCTCCTGGCCCTCGGTCTCCCACGGTCCGCCGCGGTCCATCCCGTGGCCGCCCACGTGGTGCTGGATCGAGGCCTCGAAGTGGACGCAGGGCCGCCCGGTGAGCGGCGCGGTCAGCGGTTCCCCGGCGGGGCGCGCGAGGCCGACGATCTTGGCCAGCGCGCCCTCCTGCACCTGGCCGATGGGGCTCGCCGGCGTGCGGCCGATGGTGCGGATCGCGCCCATCTCGCGCTGCATGGATCGCACCGCGACGACGATGATCACGACGAAGGCGATGACCGGCAGCGACGCGGCGGCGATCCAGACAGCCGTGGACATGGTGGCCATTGTACGCGTTGATCGGTCAGCTGCCGAAGACTTTGACCGGCCGGGTTCGTCCAGGCTCGTGCCGGTTGTCTCTGCCGGGGCGTGCTCTATACTCGGCGGCCGTGATGCGCGAGCTGTTTCTCCTCGACCCCGACGTCGTCTTCCTCAACCACGGCTCCTTCGGCGCCTGCCCGCGGCCGGTGTTCGAGCGTTACCAGGCCTGGCAGCGCGAGCTGGAGCGGCAGCCGGTCGAGCTCCTCGGCCGGCGCTCGGCCGAGCTCCTCGCCGGGTCCCGGGCGAGCCTCGCCGGATACGTCGGCGCCGATCCCGACGATCTGGTCTACATCACGAACACGACCACCGGCGTGAACGTCGTGGCGCGCTCGCTGGCGCTGCGCCCCGGCGACGAGGTGCTGACCACCGACCACGAGTACGGGGCCTGCGACGCCACCTGGGAGCTGGTCTGCCGGCGGACCGGCGCGCGCTACGTCAGGCACCCGCTGCCCCTGCCGCTGACGGACCGCGCGGCGGACGTGATCTGGGGCGGCGTCACCCCGCGCACCCGCGTGCTCTTCCTGAGCCACATCACCTCCACCACGGCGCTGATCCTGCCGGTGGCCGAGCTCTGCCGTCGCGCGCGTGATGCCGGCATCCTGAGCGTGATCGACGGCGCCCACGCGCCGGGGCAGCTGCCGCTGGACATCGGCGCCGTCGGCGCGGACGTCTACATCGGCAACTGCCACAAGTGGCTCTGCGCGCCCAAGGGGGCCGCGCTGCTCCACGTGCGCCCCGAGCACCAGCTGGACTTCGACGCCGTGGTGATCAGCTGGGGCTACTGCGGGCAGGTCTCGGGCCACACCTCCTTCGACGGCTACCTGGGCTCGACCCCGTTCGTGCGCCGGCACCAGTGGCAGGGCACCCGGGACATCTCCGCCTTCCTCTCGGTGCCGGCGGCCATCGACTTCCAGCGCGAGCACCGCTGGGACCAGGTGCGCCGCCGCTGCCACGAGCTCGCGCTGCAGACCCGGGACCGGATCGGCGAGCTGACCGGGCTGGAGCCCGTCGGCCCCGACGACTCCTTCGGCCAGATGGTCGCGGCGCCGCTGCCGCCCTGCGACGCGGCGGCGCTCAAGGCGGCGCTCCACGACCGCTTCCGCATCGAGGTGCCGATCACGACCCACGGCGGGCGCCAGCTGATCCGCGTCTCGCTCCAGGCCTACAACAGCCCGGCCGACGCGGACGCGCTGATCGACGCCCTGCGCGTCCTGCTCGCCGAGCCGGGCTCGCCGTTCGCGGGCGTCAGCGCGGCCGGGAGCTCCGGGGCCGGCCGATGACGACGAGGAAGAGGAGGAGCAGGGCCAGGGGGGCGCCGCCCCAGCGCGCCGCGACGCCGAGGCTGCAGCTGCAGCCGTCACTGGCGCGGGAACCCGAGGAGCCCCCGTCCGAGCTGTCGCCGTCGCCGGTCGGCCCGCCGTCGTTCGCCGGTCCGCCGCCGTCCGCCGGGGGAGGCGCGTCGGTCAGCACCTGGTAGTAGTAGGTCGCGTAGCGGCCGTCGATGGTGATCGTGTTGCCGGCGCGTTCCACCTCGGTCGCGGTGGGGACGCCGTGGATGTCCACCGCCCGGGCGGAGGTGACCTTGGCGCCGGTGAAGGTCAGGGTCGCCTGGACCGGCTCGAGCAGCAGGGGCGGTCCGCCGATCTCGAGCAACTGGGTGCCGTCTGCGGAGTAGGCCGCCCCGGTCTGACGGTCCCGGGCCATGGCGGTGACCAGGATCTTCGACGACTCGGTCAGCTCGCGGTCGTCGAGCGGCGTGAGCAGCAGGCTGACGAAGGGGGTGGTGACCTTGACCGTCACGCCGGGCAGGGTGTAGCTCTTGCCGCCGGCGAAGCCCACTACCCCCTGGGTCTTCTTCGACTTGATCAGCACCACCTTGTCCGCGTAGTCCCAGACCAGCTCGCCGGTGACGCTCTCGACCTTCTTGCCAGCCGCGTCCCAGTGCTTGGTCCAGTCGGTCTTGAGCGGCGCGCCGAGGCCGTCGGCGATCTTGGCCGTCACCCGCCCGATGGCCAGCACCTCCACCGGGGTCTCGGGGTTGGCCACCGGCTCCTTGTCGTCGTAGCCCGCGGTGAAGTCCTGCTCGAGCGCGTCGACGCCGGCGAAGATGTCCGCGGTGGACAGCCGTCGGGCGAAGACGAGGCTCCCCTGCTGCAGGTGGCCCCGGTGCACGGCGTAGGCCAGCGCCGGGAACTGGCCGACGTAGTGCGGGGTCTCGCTGACGTAGGAGCTCAGCCCGGGCCAGCCGCTGCCCATGCGCGGCCGCGAGGCGGCGAAGTGCATCAGGCCGTCCCAGCCCTGCAGACCCATGCCGTAGAACGCCATCAGCGGCGCGGCCTCGGCCGTGTACTGGTTGGGCGGCTTGTCCGTCCACTCGCTGACGAGGAAGGGCTTGTCCTCCACCTGGTACAGTCCTATGGACAGCAGCCCGCGGCCGGGCAGGCTGAGGTGGCTCTGGCTCTGGAGCTTGCCCTCCCCGATGGTGTGGCCGCCGTCGCCGCCGCCGAAGTAGTTGTGGCGGTCGACGGCGTCCGCCGCGTCGTCGCACCAGATGTTGGCCGCGTCCGCAGCCGGTCCCCCGGCCTTCCAGGCGGTGGTCACGGTCAGCCCCTTGTAGCCCAGCTGACGCAGCCGCTGCTCTCGCTGCTGGTAGAACGCGCGCTGGGTCTCGGCCAGGAAGCGGATGAAGTCGCCCATCCGCTGCTTCTCGGCCGCGTTCTGCGGGCCGTCGGAGGCCATCTCCCACGCGCCGTAGATCGCCATGGCCGGGTTGCTCACCGAGTCGCCGCTCTTCATGCCGCTGCCCCAGGCCGCCGCGAGGGCCGTGTCGTCACCGTAGGTCTTCTTGACCCACGCCATCCAGAGCTTCTTCAGCTCGGCGGTGTGCAGCGGGTACTTGGTGCCCGCGGCGAGGTCGTTGAGCGGCGCGTGCCAGAAGACGCTGTCCTCGTTGTGCGTCTCCACGATGGCCAGGGCTGGATCGTCGGCGTACTCGAGGCCGGTGTAGGGGTTCTTGTGCTCGAGGAGGGTCTTGAGCCAGGCCCACTCGGCATCCTGCAGCGCGGGCATGAAGGAGACCATGCCGCTGGTGCTCTTGCCCGCCCCCTTGTCGGGCAGCTCGGCGTAGAGCGCGGACGGGTAGCCGTCCTCGGGCGTGATGACGTGGGGGTAGAACGGCGACCAGGCGATGTAGATCCCCTCGGTCTTGAGGATCGAGAACCACTTGTCGAAGGTGTCCAGCCTGACCGCGTCGAAGGTCCGCGACCCGCCGGCGCCCGTCTGCAGCAGCCCGAGCACCCCCTCCACCGGGTGCTGCCGCACCAGGTTGACGCCGTGCTTGGCGTAGTAGCGCGCCTGCTGCTTCTGCAGCGCCTCGGTGGCGGCCATGGCGGCGTTGACGCCCCAGAGCTTGATCGGCGTGCCGTCCGTCGCGGTGACCAGGCCGCTGTCCTTGCGCGTGATCGCGCCCTGCTTGCCGGCGGGCCTGGGCAGCAGGTGACTGATGTCAGTGATCGACTGCGCGCTGAAGGGGTCGTCGTCCACGCGGAGGGGGAACCACTCGTCGGGCTGGGGCGCGGGCGCCGAGCTGTCGGGCTTGCTCGCCCCGGCCGGCGCCCAGGCGTAGTTGGCCAGCACCAGCGCGTCGATCCCGCTGTGGGCCGCGGTGGAGTCGGGGTACTTGTCCACGGTGATGGTCAGGGTGTGGCTGCCCTTGGTCAGCTGCAGGCCGGTCGCCACCTTGATCCAGGCCAGGAACCGCATGTCGATCTTGGGCGTGATCAGGTTGAGCTGCTCGCGCGGGTCGTCGAAGGCGATGTCCTTGGCCGCGCCGCCGTCGATCTGATAGCTGTGCTTGGCCTTGAACGGATTGCAGCGCAGCCAGAAGGTGTAGCTCCCGCCCTCGCTCACGGTGATGTCGTAGTCGGCCGTGGCCCCGGCGCCGCCGTTGTCGAAGTGGCCCAGCCAGTCCCCCTGGGACCCCGCGGGGACGCCGGGCGAGAGGAGGTCCTTGCGGACGT
>Ga0316576_10000370_pt1 | contig 20407 bp, 17 predicted proteins | sample S0NA_FD_203075 | JGI IMG/M metagenome (GOLD analysis project Ga0316576, IMG submission 203075) | Rhizosphere microbial communities from salt marsh grasses in Alabama, United States - S0-2_050615r3r5 | ecosystem: Host-associated > Plants > Roots > Rhizosphere | place: USA: Alabama | collected... | reverse complement strand
GGCAGGGTGACGGCGAGAGCGCTTTCAGACAGGAAAAGCCCGAAAAAACATATTCGGTGACAATGTCTGCACAGCAAATCAGCACGGCATCTGCCAGCCCGCTTGTGATCATGGCGGCGCCCTGGGCAACGGCAATGGCCGAAGAGGCGCAGGAGGCGCTGATGCATACCGGTTTGCCCGCCGGCCCGCCGGAAATGGCTCTCATCGGTCCCGCCGATTGATCGATTTGCCTGCCAAGGGCGCTCAACAATATATCTTCAAAAGCGGCCCGGTCGCCGCGGCAGATCGATTCCAGATTGTCGATGCCCGATTTGATGGTGGCGGCAATCAGGGCGGCATCGGCCGGAACCGTTCCCAACGTATCGATGAGGCGGTCCAGCAGGGGGATTAGAAGCGAGCGATCGCCCCGACGTTTCAGGTCTTGAATCAGCGCAGCCACCTTGGCCGCATAACATTCCCGGTCCACGTCAAAACGCGCGATGAGCCGGATGGCGCTTTCCCGGTTCAAAAGGCGCTGCCACACGGTTTCAACGTCGTCGCCCAGGGCGGTTACCAGGGCGGTGGCGGTTACCACGACCTTTTCGGATGCTTGCGATGTGCTTTTGTCGGGTGTCGTATGCATGTGAAGGCTGAAAAAAACATGAACAGCTTACAATGACAAGCAATAAATAGGAACGTCATAATTTCAGCCGACAGCCGTAAAGAGCTGCCAGGCCCATGGACAGGCCGCCGACGATGAAAGCCGGGGAGTAGCTGCCTGTGAGATCGAAGACCAAACCGCCGAAATAAGGTCCGATTGCCGATCCCAGGCCCCACGCCACCATTAAAAGACCCATGATGGAACCGATATTCGCTGCGCCGAAGGCATCGCCGACCAGAGCAATGACAGGCGGATCGATGGCGCCGTAGACAAAACCGTAGAGGCCGGCAAACACGAAAACCATCCAGGGGCGGCATGCAAAGGTCGCCCATGCCATGACCAGAATGTGCAGCAGCGCCATGATGACGAAAAATGTTTTCCTGTCGATCCTGTCGGCGATGATGCCGGAGAAAAGACGGCACGGTATTACGGTGGCGGTCAGAACGCTCATGGTTGCGGCGGCGCTGATACGGTCCATACCCAGATCCTCCGCTTTGGGGACAAGGTGCCCCATGACCAGGTGCAGGCAAAAGGAATAGCAGAACCAGATGATGAAAAAGATCTGAAAACTGGTTGCGCCCGTGATTTTCATGGTTGAAAACGGTGCCGTGCGGGGGGCGGATTCTCCTGAAAGGCCGGCTGCGGATACGCGGTCCGGGGCAAAGGGCGGCTTTTTCAGCAGCAGTCCCGCGGGAAGCATGACGGCAACGGCAAGAAGACCGATAACCAGGTAGGCTTGACGCCAGCTGTAAGCCGTGATCAGCCAGGCGCCGATAGGCGACAGAATGACCGTTCCCAGTGCGGACCCGGCGCCGACGATGCCGACGGCCGTGCCTCTTTTCCTGACGAACCATTGGGATGCCGTGCCCATGGCGATAATATACACGGGGCCGGTTCCCAGTGACAGGAGCACGCTGTAGTAGATGTAAAGCTCGAAGGCGGTATGTATGCCGGACATCAGTACCAGGCTCAACCCTGTGGCAAGGCCCATGACGACAACGACAACCCTGGGGCCCAACCTGTCGAGCGCCCTTCCGGCGGCGATGGAGAAGATGCCTGAAAACACCAGGTACAGCGAGAAGACGCTGGCGGTCTGAGCCCTCGTCCATCCGAATTCAGCCTGCAGTGAACTGAAGAATACGCTGAAGGAATAGTAGATGCCGAGACCGGCCATCATGAGGATGGTGCAGGCGGCGATAACGATCCATCCGTACCGGGCGGGATGGTGGAATTCGTCCTGGAATGAACGGTTGCGATTAAATGAATGGCCCAATCGAACTATTCCGTGCCGGCACTTTTTAGGTTTTGAGCGTCAAACACGCTTTTAAACTGAGCCGTGCCTTTGGCCCGGACCTTTTTTTCGGGTGTCCGGGTTGCCGGCCGATCCTTGCCGGGCACCGCGCTCTTGAACATGGCCTTCATTTGCTGCCGTCTGACCTTTTCCCGTATAATTTTCTGTTTTTCTTCGTGTACCAGGGCCTTGCACTGATCCACCCCCAGGGTTCCCGCCAGGTAGACGGTGCCGACGCCTGCGATCGTGATCAGGAAGATCAGGATGAGGGCGGGGTCCAATATCCATCCCATGAAGCGCTTTTTGGTGCTTTTTTCAATACGCCCTTTGGCCACGAGCTGTTTTTCCTTTTCAGCGGCCTGCTCGCGTCGTTTAAGCACTTCGAAGATGGACGCCCCGAACAGGGTCAGCCCGACGATGATCACCGCCAAAGCGCTTATGGACGGGTTGATCCCGTAGCGCACCTTGCTGGCCAGTACCGTGGTCAGGGTGCTTTCCGAGATGATGGTGAAGACGGTGGTGTTGTAGTTTTCAAAGGATGCCAGGAAAGCCAGCACCGCTGCCGAGGCGATGGTGGGCTTGAGAAAAGGCAGCAGAATTTTGATAAAGGCCTGGACCGATGTGGCCCCGAGATCCATGGCCGCCTCTTCCAGGCCCGGGTCGAATCGCTGCAGGCGGGCAATGAAAAGCAGCATGGTGTAGGCGGAAATGAATGTGGATTGGCCGATGATGGTCAGAAAAATGCCATTATAGAACAAGGATTCCCGACTCATGCCGAACATGGTGCCAATCCTGTCCCAGAACAGCAGTGTGGAGATGCCCAAAACGACACCGGGCACCAGGATGGGCGAAATGACGATGGTGTAATACCAGGGCCGGATCCGCTCGCGAACCTGGGTCAGCATCAGAGCGCCGGCCAACCCGAGCGGTACTGACAGACAGACAACGCCGATGCCGATAAAAAAGCTGTTGCGCAGGCCTTCCAAAAGCCGTGTGTCCTGTGACAATACCGAGAACCATTCCACGGAAAAACATTCCCAGGGCGTTACCCTGGGAAAAGACGAGGAGTTAAAGGCCGTCAGGCTCATCAGAATCAGCGGTCCGAACAAAAATGCAAAAAAGCCGAGCACGAAAAAGACCGTGAAAAAGCGGCTGATGTGGTAGGATTTCAACGTGCGATCTCTCCCAGTTTGACCTTGAATATCTTCATCACCAACAAGACAAACAAGATACAGGTGATCAGTAGAACGAGGGCATAGGCAGATCCCCTGGCCCAGTTGCCGGCCTGGTTGAAGGCTTGATAAATGATCTGGGTAAACCACAGGCTGCTGGGTCCTCCCAGAATCTGAGGGGCTGCCAGCGTGCCGGCGGTGAGCATGAAGACCATGGTACAGCCCGAACTGATACCCGGTTTGGCATGGGGGATCACCACCCGCCAGTGAATGCGCCACCATGGGGATCCCAGATCCCGGGCGGCTTCAATCTGGTTTGTGTCCAGTGTTTCCACGGCATTGTAGATGGGGAAGATCATCAGCAGTATAAAGGCATAGCTCAATCCTGCCCACAGGGCCCAGTTGTTGCGAATGAAATCATAGGGCTGGGTGAGGATGCCGGTCCAGAGAAGAAAGTTGTTGATCACACCGGTAGACCCGAACATGATCTTGAAGGCAAAGGCGCGCAGGATCTCGTTGATCCAGAAAGGTACGATCAGAGCGATGGCCATCAACCGTGCCCACCCGCCCCTGGCGACATGGGCAATGTAATAGGCCACCGGATAACAGAGCGACAGATCGATGACCGTTACCAGGATGGCGGCCCAGATAGTGCGAAAAAAAACAGACAGGTCCACCACATTGTAGGATTGTTGGGCCTTGGCGCTGCCATAGACCATGTATTTGTAGTGTTCCAGGGTGTAAGCGTGTTCCGCGGTGCCCCATTTGGGCGGGGGCACGTTGGTCCTAAAGGAGAAGTCGATCATGAAAATTTGTGGCAGGATGATCATGACCACCATCCAGAAGAAACAGGCAATCAGAATATAGGCACTCAGGATTTTACCGTTTTTTTGAAAGAATTGTTTCCAGTATGTCATTCGAAAAAACCCTCGAATCAGTTGTTTCCAGTAGGCCGGTCGGCAGTATAAAGGCGTCTTCCGTAACGAACAGGTATTTGACGCTATTCGGAAGCCAAGGGTCCTTCGGGAAGCGCAATAGCCAGTTCAGGATCGAATCCCAGGTCGATCTGGGTTCCGATTTTTTTGTCGACGGCGTGACCGTCGTTGACCATGGAAAGCTTGATGGTTTCTTCCGTGCCGGGCAAGGTAAAATAGACCTGCCAGAAGTTGCCTTCGAATTCGGCCTGGGTGACGCCGGCCGTGACACGGTTTTCATGATCGCCGTTGGCGGCAAATTTCAGGGATTCCGGCCGGATGAACACGTAGGCGCTATCCCCCACTGAAAGCGTACCTTTTTTCGTTGCAGCGCTTTTGGCGCGAAAGCACCCGTGGGGGGTGTCGACCCAACTATAGCCCTTTTCCACCCGGCTGACCTTTCCGTGAAACATGTTGTTTTCGCCCACGAAACTGGCCACGAAAGCGGATTCGGGATGGTCGTAAATGGTGGTGCCCTCTCCGATCTGGTCGATGCAGCCCTCGCGCATCACGGCTACGTGATCGGACATGGTCAAAGCCTCGCCCTGGTCGTGGGTAATGTAGATAAAGGTAATACCAACCCGCTGCTGGATGGTCCGCAGTTCGGTCCGCATGTGTTGCCGCAGCCGTAAATCCAGTGCCGACAACGGTTCGTCGAGCAGAAGCACGTCCGGTTCCGCCGCCATGGCCCTGGCAATGGCCACCCGTTGCATTTGGCCGCCCGAAAGTTCGTTGACGAATTTGTCGCCTTCATCGGGGAGGGCAATGAGATCCAGCAGCTCTTCACCCTTTTTAAGCCGCTTGGCCTTGCTGACGCCTCTTACCTCAAGGGCAAAGGTGATGTTGTCTCTGACGCTCATCAGGGGAAAGAGAGCGAGGTTCTGAAAGATCAAGGCGGTGGGCCTTTTGTTGGGACCGATGCCAGCCATATCCTTGCCTCCAATGTAGATACGGCCTTCAGAAGGGGTCTGAAATCCCGATACACAGCGTAAAAGGGTTGTTTTACCACATCCGGAAGGGCCCAATATGGTGAAAAACTCTCCCTGTTGAATGTGTAGATTGACTTTCCGGGCGGCAACGAAACTGCCGAATTTTACCCAGATGTTATCGAACTTGACATCGGCGCTCATTTCTTTTCCTTCGGAAAAAACAAGAGAGGTTTCCGGTGGAAACCTCTCTTGGGGTCCAGGTTAAGCGTTAACGAATTTATTGCGGAATTCGGTTCTGACATCCGCATACCACTGCGGTTCTGCCGGCCATGGGTTCAGGTTGGACAAGGCATCGCCGGGATATGCTTCCGAGAAATTTTTCTTGTATTGAGCGCTGGCATATTTATCCGCACCCATGACGGCGGAGTTGTAGCCGTGCTTGTCAATGGCCTTGCCGGCAGGTTCCGGCATGTAACAGAACTTTACAAATTCGTAGGCCTGGTCGACGTTCTTGGCGGCTTTGGAAAGGGCCATGCCGTCCACCCAGGCCAGAGCCCCCTCTTTGGGAGCCTGATAGGTAACCGGTTCGCCGGCACTTTTCAGCGCCAGCGGGGGGCCGTCCCAGGTCTGGCCGACCACCACGCCGTCATTCATGAAGCCGTTTTTCTGGCTGTCGGCATCATTCCAGAACAGCTTGATGTGGCTTTTATGGGCGATGCACCAGTCAGTCACCTTTTTCCAGATTTTTCGCATTACGTCTTCACCACTGTAAGCTTTCCACATGCTTCCGGGTTCCAGCTCGCCGATGGTTTCCATGTAGAGTCCGGCTCCCAGCATGCCGGAATGGGGGCGGATCATGGTTTTGCCCTTGTTTTCATCGGACCAAACATCTCCATAGCTGGGGATGCCGCCCTGGGGCGACCACAGGTCCGTCCGCCAGCCGATGGCTTCCGTTCCCCAGATGTGCGGCAGCCAGTGGGATCCCTTGCCGCCGAAGTTCCACTCGGTGTCGCCGACTTTGAGCATTGAAGGGTTAACATTTTTAATATTGGTGATGCGGCTGTAATCCCAAGGCTGCAGCAGCTCCAGATCGACCCATTGTCCGGAGCGCACATTGGTCGGAGAACAGATGTCGATGCCCTCCCCTTTGGTGGCCTTCATCTTGTTGATGATCTCTTCATTCGACCCAATGCCGGTATAGTTGAGCTTTATACCGGTTTTTTTGGTGAAAGCCGCTATCCAGTCAGGGGGCAGATAATCGGACCACATCAAAACATTCAGTTCTCCGGATGAGGCCAGGGCCTTTGAACTGATAACCCACGGTCCGACGGTCGCCATGGCGGCTGTCGCAGCCATGCTTCCCTTGACGAAATCACGGCGGCTGATGCCTTTTTTGGGGTTGTTGGGTTTGCTCATGTCTGTATCCTCCTTTGGTTGAGGTCAATGGTGAACAGAATGAAAGGCAAGCAACCGTCTTGTATAACAGCGTCACAAGGCATGCCTTTATGTGTTCCACCGGCAATACGTTTAACTGAAGGCGCTTTAATGGGTGCAGGGAAAGTGACCTACATATAATCTAATTATTAGAGTCGTGTTAAAACTTTGTCAAGTTTTCATACAAAGAAGGGTGGCATCCGAAAGATGCCACCCTTCACTTGGGTTCTGCTGGCAGAGCTGTTTTCAGCAGGAAATGTTGTACTTTAAACGGGTTGCGATCCCCTACTCTGGCAGCTGCGAGATCCACGACCCGTCCTGCAGCCATTTTTGCGTCAGGTGTTTCAGTTCGCCGCTGCCATTCAAGGCGAGCATGAAGTTTTGCAGCCAGTTGATCATGAGCGCATCTTCCTTGACGGCGATCCCCAACGGTTCGAATGTCAGACGGTCCTGGCCCGCGGTGAGGCCTTTTTCCGGAAACCGGAAGGCCGTAAGCGCACAGAAGGGGGCGTCGGCGATCAGCACATCGACGTTGTCATCGAAAAGCCACTGGATGGCCTGATCGTAGGACGTGGCCGGGATCAGCTTGGCCTTGGGCGCTTCCTTTTCCACAAACCGCTGGCTGGTCGAATCCTTCAGGGCGGTCACCCGGAATTGGGCCTGGTTCAGTCCGGCTGCCCCCTGCAGGGCGTCGAGATGCTTTTTTTTCGTCAGGATGCCTTTTCCGGAGATGTAGTAGGGTCCGACGAAAGCCACCTCCATGTTCCGTTTGGGCGTGATGGTCATGCCTGAGATCACCAGGTCGACGCTGCCTGTTGAAAGGGCCGGCAAAAGGTCGGCAAAGGGCATGGTTTTGAATTCGATTTTCACGCCCATGTTGTGGGCGATCAGTTGGGCGATATCCGCGTCCATGCCGATGATTTCACCGTTTTTGTCCGTGGCGCTCAGGGGCGGCTGGGCGCCGGAGGTGCCGACAACGAGCTTGCCGTTTTTGACAATGCGCTCTATGACGGGGCCTGCCGATGCGGTGGTGATGAACACGAGCAGAACCATCGATAGAATGGTGTTGAACATTAGAGTCTTTTTCATCAGGTTTCTCCTTTAATAGATGTTAATATAATCCACTTGAAATGTCGCTTCAGCGACATACCGGTTTAGGCTGGAAATTGCAAGGATGCTGGCAGCGCTGAAGATATTGGTCAACAAAATAGAATTTACAAATTGAGAATTCAATTCGCAAGTTGTAACTATACGGAAAAGTTGCAGGCACACCCTCCCCTGCCGCTTCACCTTTTTCAAGCCGGCGACGATAACGGTTCCTTTGTCCAGCGCAATGAGTCCTGGCAGCCGCTTCCCGTTGCTTTATTGGAACGCAGCTTCGCAGGTTTGGCTGCAGACGGGGGTTACCAAAGGGTCGGTTTTTACCTTTTCGGGAAAACTCGTACCATCCGGCCAGGGGGGAGACGCTCGACCTGACCCAGTCGCCCAATTTTTCTATGACGAAAACGACCTACTGCCCGGATCAGGAGCCGATTATCAATCCATTTCTCGTCGGTGGGGAATCTTCGCAATTTCAGATACCGGCCGAGGGTGGCCACACGATCGATCAGACCTTTCCAGGTGACATTACGAGCCACATCGTCTATGTCCTGCATGTCATGTGAGAAGCGATGAGGACGGTTCAAACAAGGGCTGATTCTAAAAAGGCCTTTACCGCGGCATAGGCCGTGGCAATGGCAAGTCCGGAACCGCACTTCTGACGCATCCAGTCCTGGTGGGCCAGGATGGAGCCGGTGGCATACAGGTTGTTGTAAATAGGTTTTCCGGATGCATCCACCGGCCTGAAGCGGCCGTCGATTTCGAGTCCGGAGCGGTTGATCAGGTGTCCCCGGCGGTCCAGAAAGTCGAACCGATGCCAGTCCAGACGGGCACCGGGCTGATATACCGGCAGGCCTAAAAGCGGTTCCCGGATCACTTTGCGATCGGCGTTGAGGCCTTTGCCCAGGAAGCGGCCGGTGGCCAGAACGACCCCCTTTGTTTTGATGGTCGCCATCGGTTTGTCGCTTCCGACCTCGAGCAGAAACCCGTCTTCCGTCTTTTCGATTCGGGAAACGCGCTGTTGGTATAGAACCCGGACCCCCTTTTCGGGAAGCTTCGTCTCGAAGGCTTCCCTGATGCGCAGGCCCGGTATGGATGGGGGCATGGTGGGTATTTCAAAAACGGGAATGCCGATCATCGCCTCCATATCCGTCTGGACATCCCGGGAATTCTGCATGCCGAGGATCGCGGGCACTCCCAGAACCCGGGCATCCTCCACCAGCGGCCTGAGAAGCCCGGCCAACGCCTGCCTGTTTTGGGCCACTGCCAGGGACCTGGCCATGGGTTCGGTGTAGAGCTCCTGGGCCTTGTGCATGCCGGGAAAAGCGATCGTTGCATGGCGCAGGCCCGGCCATACGGGCTTGAGGGTTTCGGTTATCTGCCGTGCGCTGAATCCCCGCAGTCCCCGGATGTCGACAATTAAACCGGGGGGAGTTGTCTGCAATGCGTCGATGCCGTTCCACATGGTTGCGGGTGCGCAATAGGTGGGTTTCAGCGTGCCCAGGGAGGTTATCACAAAACGGTTGCTTTCCTGGTCGGAACGATATGTCAGCCCTGCATCGCCCAAAAAGGCGGTCACCTCCGCAAAAGCTTCACGGATGTGTTTTTTTTCGATGCGCGCAAAGGGGTGGTCGCTCTGGTCCGACACGAGCCGATCGATGGCTTTCCACGGGTCCTTCCAGGTTTGGGCCGTTTCCACGGGGTGGACTCCCAGCAGGTCCAGAAGGCCGCTCGAAAAGATGATCTGGCTGGCGATGCCTATCTGAACGGTATCCACACCACGGTCGGCCGCAAAGAGCGATGCCGCCATGCCGCTCATGCCGGCCCCGATAACGGCGAGGTCGCACGTAATGACTTTTTTGTCTGCACTTGTATCCAACAGGAATTGCAGCCTCTCGATTTCTTCTGTCAAATGCTATAGCTCCAGTCCGTACATGCCGCAATAGATCGCTTCCTGAAGCTCCGCCTGGATGAGCGGGGTGTCCCACAAAAGAGGGCGGATGCCACGCCATCTCTCTGAAATGAAAGCCCGGATGCCGTCCAGACCCTCTTCTTCTTTCACTTCACCCTTGTCGTAAAGATAGGCCCCGGTGCGCAGGGCGCAAAAGGTCCCCTGGCAGGCGCCTTTGCCGATGCGACTGCGCACCCCCAGGGCCTTCAGGTCCGGTGTGCCGTTTTGTTGGCGGATGGAGCTTATCAGGTTGTCGACGACGCTTTTGGGCACCATCTCACACTCGCAGAGCAGGATGTCGTCGGGGGCATGCTCTTTTATCCACATCCTGGGCGCAAGGCCCGGTTTGGTCCACTTGGCACCCGCTGCGGAAGGCAATGGCTCCGTGCGTGTCTGACAGGGTGTGGAGACGCCCAGTCGCTGGCTGATCAAATCCGCCGCTTTTTCAGCCATTAAACGGTAGGTCGTCAACTTTCCACCGGTGATGGTGGCAAAATTATTCAGGCCGCTTTCCGCGTGGTCGATAAGGGCAAATCCACGGCTTACCTTGCGGTCGTCCCCTTCCGTCGAGGAACCCAGAAGCGGCCGTACACCGGCATAGGCGCGGATAAAGCGCGTTTTTTCCAGGGCGGGGATCATGGATGCGCCTTCCTCGAGAATGAAGTCGGTCTCCTCCACCGTGGGATAAATGGCATCGAGATTGTCGATCCGGATGGAGGTGGTCCCCAGGATGGAGACGGTGCCTCCGGGGACGAGGATATCCGCATTGCTTGAGGGACGCAGCCGGTTGATCACCTGCCGGGTGAGGCGGTTGTGGGTAACCAGCAGGGTTCCTTTGGAATAGAGCAGGTTCAGAGAACACCCCGCCAGGGCCGCAATTTCTTTGGCCCAGGCGCCGGCAGCGTTCAGCACCTGGTCGGCTTGGATGAAAAAGGTCTCGCCGGTCAGGAGATTTTTAAGCCTGGTGCGGACGATGCGGTGTCGATCGATTTCGAAACCGGTCACTTCGGAGTGACGCAGCAGCGAGCCGCCCAGGGCGCGGGCCTGGTGAACATTTTCAAGGGTGAGCTTGAAGGGGTCGACGGAGGCATCGGGCACCCGGTAAGCTGCGATGAGCTTGTCGGAAAGCAGGGGCTCCATTTCGCGGGCATCCTCGACGGGTAAGGATCGGGCGTCGATGCCGGACCGGGCGCACAATCGGGGAAAGTCGGCCACGAAGCGTTCATCGTCGCCTTCGATGGCCACGAACAGTCCGCCGGTGTCCTCTATGCAGTCCGACGCCAACTTTTTCAGAAGGGCGCCCTCCTTGCGGCACTCTGCCGCCGCCGAGGCATCCTTGGAAACATACCTGGCGCCGCTGTGCAGCAAGCCATGGTTGGCCCCGGAGGCGCCGGCATTGATATCGTAGCGTTCCACGAGAATGCAGTCGATCCCTCTCAGAGCAAGATCGCGAGCCACACCCGCTCCGGTGATACCGCCGCCGATGACAAGTACCTCGGTTTGCAGCGCACCGGAAACCGGTGGTGTCCTGCGCGATGATTTTTTCGATGCCGCCTGCATGTGATATCGGTGTCTCGTAGGTTACAATGAATTCTATCCGTTTGAATTCTTAAAATTGAAACGCCTGGATTAGATGATAGTGAAATTATAGCATATTGTTACGGGGTTTAGAAAGCGAAAACCGTCGGGGCACCCGGATTCAACGGGAAATTGGGTTGGTCCGGTTGCAAAATCAGGTAAAATGAATATGTTCTGATACCGGTTGTCTTGAACGGAGATTGCGGGCGCGTTCTCTGCAGCTTGCCGCAGGGGTCTTCAATTGCCGGCAACCGGGATTTCTTTATTGAAAGGAAGCATCATGGATACTCCGGAAAAAGCGGCCAACATCGAACCGGTTCGACTCGGCCCCGACAGCAAGTTTAGATTTGAGTGCCACAAAGGCGTGAAATGTTTTACCAAGTGCTGCAGCGGCATTCGCATCACCCTGACACCCTATGACATCATCCGGCTGAAGAAGAGACTGCAGCTTTCGTCGCAGGAGTTTCTGGCCATCTACACCGAGCCGCATCTTTTAGAAAAAACCGACCTGCCGATCGTAACGCTGAAAATGGTGGACGGTGAAAAGGAATCCTGTCCTTTTTTGAGGGAGGACGGCTGCATTCTGTACGAGGACCGACCGACAACCTGCCGCTATTACCCTTTGGGGGTGGCCACGCTGAGTCATAAAGAGGGCGCGGATGAGGAGGGGTTTTACTTTTTCGTCAACGAGTCCCACTGTCTCGGTTTTGAAGAGGACCGGCAATGGACGGTCAAGGAATGGCGAAAGGACCAGGGCGTGGACATCCACGACGAGATCAACCGCAACTGGACCGACTTAGTGGTCAGAAAGCGTTCGTTCCCGCCCAACATCAAGCTGACAGACAAGGCCAAAGAGATGTTTTTCATGGTCAGCTACAACGTCGACAAGTTCCGGGAGTTTGTCTTTGAAAGCACCTTCCTTCAGCGTTTCGAGGTCGATGCGCAAACCCTGGAAAAGATCAGAAACGACGATATCGAGTTGCTCAACTTCGGGATCAACTGGCTCAAGGATATTTTTTTCAAACAATCGTCGCCGGAGGAGCAGGCCCGGGCGTCGGCAAAGAAGAAATGAGAAAATATGGTTCTTCCCGGGGCGCGTACGTTTGCATCCATCGGATGACCATCGATAGATATGACGCGTTATCGCATTTAGATATTAACCTGGCAAGCCAATAGCCTAACCTGTCATGCTGGACTTGATCCGGTATACAGTATCTGTTTCTGGACAGCACTGACGATTCACTGCGTGTCCTGCCTTCGCAGGAATGACGGATTTGAGGTATGTAACCGCCGGAGGAATAAATTAACCGGCCCAGGCGTTTTAAACGCACGGGCCGGTTTTTATTTTAAAATTGCAACCTCGAGGTTCAGTAGGAATCGTAGCACAGCCCTTCCGCGAAATCGGGGTTGCCGAGCCGCTCTTCTATGTCGACCTTAAAAAATTCGGCTATGGGTGCTAAAATTTCCGGATTACGCGCCTGAACCGTTCTGGCCGCCTCCAGCACCTTGTTCAGTCCGTTTCGTGACATTTTGCCCAGGGGCCGGCGGCAGCCTCCGGACGGCATCCCCAGGATGGACATCAGGGCTTTGATGGCCAGGGGGTTCCGGGCCCGGCAGAGCACGTCACCGTAGGGGCTCGTTTCCTGGGTGGATACCGTCACCAGGCCAAAAAGCGGATCCAGGGCCTCTTTCAGCTGTCCGGCCGCTTCCACCCTGCCCTCCATGAGCAGCCGCACCATGTCCACCACCCCTTTGGGGGCGACGTTGGTGATCACCGAAATCACCCCGGCGGCCGCAATGGCTGTATCGGTCATCATGTCGAAGGTGATACCGTCGTCGCCGGACAGGATCACGTAGTCCTCACCGCAGCATTCCCTCGTGCGCCTCATGTTGTCCAGGTTGCCGGTGGCTTCCTTCACCGTGTTCACGTTGCCGAACTCCCTGAATAAAAGGGCCAGGTCCTCCGGAAACAGCTGGGCGCCGGTACGCCCCGGGATGACGTAGGGGATAACGGTGAGGTCCGGGAACGCTCCGGCCACTGGGGCCACGTATTCCCTGCGGATTTCCAGGGAACTCGGCCCATTGTAATAGGGGTCCACCAAAAGGACCGCATCGGCCCCCGCTTTGGCGGCATGTTCCGTGGCCGCAAGGCACTCGCTGGTGTTGTTGCTGCCGGTGCCGGCGATGGCCAGACACTTGCCCCGGGTCTGATCGAGCACTTTTTCGGTTACCAGGTGGTGTTCTTTCCACACCAGGGTGGGGCTTTCTCCGGTTGTACCCGCGGCGAGAATGCCAGTGATGCCGTTTTGGATCTGATAGTCCACAAGCTTCGCCAGCCCCTCGAAGTCGACATCCGAGCCATTGTTTTCGAAAGGCGTGACAATGGCGGTATAACATCCCGGTTTCATTGTCATTTCTCCTTTAGCGCATGCCGGTGCCGCGACCGAACACATCCCTACCGGCGAGGGGGTTATAAAGTTTGGTAATAGCAAATTTCATTACATCAACGGATTGCATTTCCAGAACGATGTCAAAAAGGGTCTTTTCCCCGTCTTCCGGCAGCGAGCAGGTGTCGTCATCGGCGATGGTCAGATCTTTAAACCCTTTTTTCAATTTTTTCTGATCTTTTTTGGTCATGGTAATCTGAAGCACCTTTTTACCATCTATATCTTTGACTTCATTTCCCAATCCGACCCCTTCGAGTTGCTTGATCTTGTCGTCGTCTAAGATGATGTTTACAAAACAATCGGCCATAACATGTCCTCCTTTTGATAACGATTCAAGTCACCAGTAACAGTTTGCAGAATATCCCGGATTTTATAGATAGAAATTAAATTCATGTCAAGAAGCTTCTCGGGCAGGCGCCTGCGGCCACAGGTGTTTTTACTTGACAATCGGTTGGCTGCGCTCTAGATTTTGTGCTGGCTCACTTGCGTATATCGAAAATATTTAAAAACAGACGGACAACATTATGACAAAATTTCAAAATGCACAGGAATATATCGCCACCCAAAGACAGGCCATCGCTTCCAATCCGGAATGCGGAACCTCACATTATAATTTGGGCATAGCCTTGATGGGATTAAAGCAATACGAAGAGGCTGAAGGGGAATTCCAGGAGGCCATCTCATGCAGTCCCACCTTGGCCGAGGCCTACGTTCAGCTCGGTGCAATCCACCTTCGGCGGGGCGATCTGGAGGGGTGTCTGGACTGGAACAAACGTGCTGTCCATTCCAGGGCAGGATTTGCCGAAGGTCATGGAAACATCGGATTTGTGTACATGCAAATGGGGAAAGTCGATGACGCTATCCCTTCGCTGGAGAAAGCCGTGCGCTGGAACCCTAATTTCCTGCAGGCCTATGCCACCCTGGCCAATGCCTATCTGATGAAGGGGCAGATCGACGAGAGCATCGCAACCAACCTGAAGGTGATTGAGCTGGAGCCATCCTTTCAGGTGGCCTATAACAATCTGGCCATCGCCTACATGGAAAAGGGTGAATTTGAGTTGGCCATTGAAAATGCTGACAAGGCCGCGTCGATGGGCTACGAGATTGCTCCCGAAATTTTAAAGGAACTCGAGGAACACCGTTGAATGTCAGGACGACATGCAGTTCTACCTTTCCGACCAAGACCATGCCATTAGACCTGGCCATCCCCTTTGGAACACACACCTTCCCATGACACGCCACAGCGGGCCGTCATCCGCTAGACAGCCCGCCCCGGACAGCCTGACCTATGGGGAGTATTTCGAGGCGGTCGAGTCCTTTTTAGTCGACAACGCGGACAAGACAGTTTCTGCGCGGATTGCCTCAACAGAGCAGCTGGAGGTGCATCTTGAAAAGCACGGTGCCTTTTATCACCCCAGTCGAATCGTCGAGCCAAATGAAAATCGTAAGGCCCAGTATGTCCTCAATGTTGCGGCTTCCACGATTGGAAAAGCGTATCTGAGAAACGAATTCAGAATTCTGCAAATGCTGGAAAAAAAATATGCCTACCCCTTTTTACCCAGGGTGTTTGCCTGTCGGGAGACGGCGATCAGTGAATCAAGATCGGTAAGTCTGTTTTTAGGCGAATGGTTCGAATCCCACCATGAATTTCATGTTTCGAAAATAAAGCAGACCGGTTCAAGCGGTATCCGACTCTGGGATCCAGCCAATGACCATTGTTTTCTGTCTATAGATGAGGCGCGATCGGCTTTTAGGCAGGCGGCCATGATTCTGACCGCCTGCTACGACGTTGAAACTTTTGAACAGGTTTTTGCGTGGCACCACGCGGCTGGTGACTTCGTGGTCAACCTGAGCGCAAACCGCGAACCGCTGGTAAAGCTGGTGACAGTACGCCGATACGCGCCCCTGGTTGTCGCGGCGAACGATGACAGCGAGGCAATGTTAGACGCTCTTCTGCTGTTCCTTTTCAACATGTCGATGCATATGCGCATTGACCGCTTGGACGGGGTCGGGGAGCTGTGCTGGATTGACGACTTCGTTGTACCTGCCACATTGGAAGGCTTTTACAAGGGGCTTGCGTTGCAGCACTTGAACAGGCGCATTCCTGAAAAATTCGCCGGCTATTTTAGATCCTACCTGGCCAAAATGACTGCCGGTGATATGCTGGATCTGTTTGCTTCCATGGCCGCCCGACAACCGCCGGATTCACCGGACACGCCGCTCGTCGCCTCCCATGCCGAAAGGCATGCCGAGGCCTTTTTCAACGCCGTCCGGACAGTCGACTAGCTTACTTTCAAATCGGCGGCACAGCACTATATGGTGTATGGCTGCCCGGTTGTATCTCCGCATGTAGAGATCTTGCCCCCTTCCCGGAATTAACCGTTTTCCGACCGTATGAAACCGGGGATTTTTATTGACAATGCTAAATAATAATTCTATATCTCCCACTTGGTTATAAAATCGACTTCAATCGTGTATGCGAATATTTAAAAAGCAAATAGGTGATTTGGAAGGAGGTGACGTTATCATACCCTTAGGGGTAAATCGGACATTTTTAGTTTTGTTAGGCTAATTTTAATGAAAATGGAGGTAAAGAGATGGCAAAGCATGAAACCCCTTTGTTGGACCAGCTTGAGAGCGGGCCTTGGCCGAGTTTTGTTTCCGACCTCAAGCAAGAAGCAGCATCAAGGGCTAAGAATGAAAACAACGTCGAGTACCAGGTTCCAGAGGATTGCGTAGATGATCTCCTCGGAGTGCTTGAGCTTTCCTACAAACATGGTCGAACCCACTGGAAACACGGCGGCATCGTGGGGGTTTTCGGGTATGGCGGCGGTGTTATCGGCCGTTACTGTGACCAGCCGCAAACCTTTCCGGGGGTGGCCCACTTTCACACCATGCGGGTCAGCCAGCCGGCCGGTAAATTTTACACGACCAAGTACCTGCGTGACATTGTCGACCTGTGGGAACGGCGGGGCAGCGGTGTTACCAACATGCACGGCTCCACCGGCGATATCATTTTTCTGGGTACCACCACCCCCCAGTTGGAAGAAGTCTTTTTCGAACTGACCCATAACCTGAATCAAGATCTGGGCGGCTCCGGGTCCAACCTGCGGACTCCCTCCGACTGTGTCGGTGCAGCACGCTGTGAGTATGCCTGTTATGACACCCAGGCCATTTGCCATGAACTGACCAATTACTATCAGGACGAACTGCATCGTCCGGCATTCCCCTATAAATTCAAGTTCAAATTCGACGGCTGCCCCAACTGCTGTGTGGCCTCCATCGCTCGGGCGGATTTGTCCTTTATCGGCACCTGGCGGGATGATATCCGTATCGATCAGGAAGCTGTCCAAGCCTACGTGGGCGGAGAGATTCCCCCCAATGGCGGCGCCCATGCGGACCGCGACTGGGGTGCTTTCGACATCCATAAGGAGGTCATCGACCTGTGCCCCACCAACTGTATGTGGATGGACGGCAAGACCCTTAAAATCGACAACAGGGAGTGCACTCGCTGCATGCACTGCATCAATGTCATGCCGCGAGCCTTGCGCATCGGTAATGATCGCGGATGTTCCATTTTTGCCGGCGCCAAGGCCCCGATCCTCGACGGTGCCCAAATGGGTTCCCTCATCGTGCCGTTTATCAAGGTTGAAGATGACTTCGACGAGATCAAGGAAAATGTCATCGAACCCATCTGGGATTGGTGGATGGAAGAAGGTAAGAACCGCGAGCGCCTCGGCGAGCTGATGAAACGCCAGGGCTTCCAGAAACTGCTCGAAGTCACCGGGTTCGATGCGGATCCGCGAATGGTGCAGGAACCGCGTACCAACCCGTACATTTTCTGGAAAGAAGATGAGGTTGAAGGCGGTTGGGAGCGCGACATTAACGAATTCAGAAAACACCATCAGAGATAGGAGGGGAATCACCATGGCATTTATATCTTCAGGTTACAATCCAGACAAACCGATGGAAAACCGCATTACGGACATCGGGCCTCGAAAATATGATGAATTTTACCCTCCGGTCATAGCAAAGAATAAGGGTAAATGGCTGTATCATGAAATTTTGAAGCCGGGCGTGCTGGTCCATGTGGCGGAAAGCGGCGACGAGGTCTATACGGTCCGTGTCGGCGGCTGCCGTTTGATGACCGTGACCCATATCCGTGAAATTTGTGAGATTGCGGACAAACACTGTGACGGACACCTGCGTTTCACCACCCGTAACAACATCGAGTTCATGGTCGATTCCAAGGACAAGGTGGACCCCCTGATCAAGGATCTGGAAAGCCGCAAGTTCGACGCCGGCAGCCAGAAATTCCCGATCGGCGGCACCGGTGCAGGCGTCACCAATATCGTTCACACCCAGGGATGGATTCACTGCCACACACCGGCCACGGACGCCTCCGGCACGGTCAAAGCGACCATGGATGCCCTGTTCGACGATTTCGGAAAGATGAGAATGCCGGCCCAGGTCCGCATCTCCATGGCCTGCTGCCTGAACATGTGCGGCGCGGTCCACTGCTCCGACATCGCCATCCTGGGCTATCACCGCAAACCACCCATGCTGGACCATGAATACCTGGACAAGATGTGCGAAATTCCGCTGGCCATCGCCGCCTGTCCGACCGCGGCCATCAAGCCGGCCAAGATGGAGATCAACGGAACAAAAGTGAACAGTGTGGCCGTTAACGAATCACGCTGCATGTTCTGTGGGAATTGCTACACCATGTGCCCGTCCATGCCGCTGGCTGACACGGAGGGCGACGGCATCGTCCTGATGGCGGGTGGTAAAGTCTCCAACCGCATCAGCGCACCCAAGTTCTCCAAGGTGGTCGTGGCGTTCATCCCCAATGAAATGCCGCGCTGGCCGACCATGACCGACACCATCAAGCGGATTGTCGAAGCCTACGCTGCCGGGGCCAACAAGTATGAGCGCGTGGGTGACTGGGCAGAGAGGATCGGCTGGGAGCGCTTCTTTGAAAAATGCGAGCTTGAATTCACCCATCATCTGATTGATGACTTCCGGGATCCGGCCTATTACACCTGGCGCCAGACCTCGCAGTTCAAGTTCTAGTTCTACCTACCGGTGGGAGGCACGCTGTGCCTCCCGCCTTTTAAAAAAAGGGGTGTATTCATGGAATACGAAGAGGCAAAAGAAAAGATTGTCGAAGGTCTGACAAAAAAGCAAAAGATGAAATCCAAATTTTACTTTAACGACCTGGCCAAGATTCTGGACATGAAGCCGCGGCTGGCCAAAAAGCTGGTCAACCAGATGGTGACCGAAGGCGTGCTGGAATACTGGTCCAGCGGCAGCACCTCTATGTACGGGCTGCCCGGAACCGGCAAACAGGCAGGCGCCGAGCACGAAGATTAATTTCTTGTGTTTCGTGAACCGTCTTGTTTTCCTTGTCAACGTAAAATTTGAATGCCATCCATAAAGTGCAAGGGAAGAAAGGTACTCCGGGGATTGTTGTAGCGGCGTTACGCGGCGGTTCCGGGAAAACCATTTTTTCTGTCGGCATTATTGCCGCCTTGAGGGCAGTCGGCAGAACCATTGCCCCCTTTAAAAAGGGTCCCGACTATATCGATGCCGGCTGGCTGTCCCTGGCGGCCGGCCGGCCCTGCTACAATCTGGACACCTACCTGATCGAAAAACCCGTTCTTATCGATTCATACCGCCGTTCTATCCGGATGGCCAACCTTTCCGTTATCGAAGGCAACCGCGGTCTGTATGATGCCATCGACCGCAACAGCAATACGAGTACGGCCGAACTGGCCAAGTGGCTCGATCTGCCGGTCATCCTGTGTATTGACGGTACCAAAACCACGCGCACCATGGCGGCCGTGGTACTGGGATGTATGCATTTCGATCCGCGGGTGAAAATCGGCGGGGTCATCCTAAACCGGGTTGCCGGCAAGAGGCACCGCAACAACCTCAGGGACTGCATCGAGCACTATTGCGACATCCCTGTCGTAGGCGCCGTTCCCAAACTCAAAGAGCAGGCCTTCCCGGAAAGGCACATGGGGCTGGTCCCCACACCCGAGCATGGCTGGGCGGTCGAATCCATCCAAACAATTTCCGGGATTGCATCGGACTATCTGGATCTTAAGGCCATTGAAAAAATAGCCATCGATGGATCGGGTCCGGTCGATGTCTCTGTAGCTGCCGGGGAGGGCTCGGATGCAACCAGTGGCCCTTTTGAAATCAAAGCGCAGCCGGATGTCGACGAAGGACCTCGGATCGGCGTGCTGCGGGATTCGGCGTTTCAGTTTTATTATCCGGAAAACCTGGAAGCCCTCAAACGGGCCGGTGCGCGGCTGGTTTTTACGAGCCCGCTGGAGGAGACAACACCGCCGGATGTCGACGCGCTTTACATCGGTGGCGGTTTTCCGGAGACCCATGCGGGCGAACTGACTGAAAACAGGACCTATCGGGAAAAGATCAGGGCGTTGGCTGACGAAGGGCTGCCCATTTACGCCGAGTGTGGCGGACTGATGTATCTGGGAAAATCACTGCTTCTCAAGGGAAAAACCTACCCGATGGCAGATGTTTTTCCCATTGAATTCGATTTCCATTTAAAGCCGCAGGGACATGGGTATACCATTGTGTCGGTGGCCGCCGAAAACCCGTTTTTTCCGGTTGGGAATCAGATCAAGGGACATGAGTTCCATTATTCCAAGGCGATCGCATTCACTGGCGACAGAGACAGCTTCGCTTTTAAGATGCAGCGTGGCGTCGGTTTAAGGGACGGCCAAGACGGCATCGTTTATAAAAACGTGCTGGCGACCTACACCCATATTCATGCATTGGGCACCCCGGAATGGGCAGGAGCACTTGTCGACAAAGCGCGGGCGTTTAAAGGGCGATCCGGTGGTATAACGGGTTCATGAACG
>Ga0316576_10000369_pt1 | contig 20410 bp, 16 predicted proteins | sample S0NA_FD_203075 | JGI IMG/M metagenome (GOLD analysis project Ga0316576, IMG submission 203075) | Rhizosphere microbial communities from salt marsh grasses in Alabama, United States - S0-2_050615r3r5 | ecosystem: Host-associated > Plants > Roots > Rhizosphere | place: USA: Alabama | collected... | reverse complement strand
TAACCCACGGACGTTGAGGACGGGCAGGTCAAAACATCATGTCTAGGCATACCATGGAACGGGGGTTGACATAGATGCCCGACCTGCGCACCCTGCAAAGCAAAAATCGCCGTTCGATATCGGCGCGCTGTCTTCCTCCGGCGCAGCCGATCGCGCTCGCCTGGTTGCGGCGCTGGGCATAGCAAGGGAAACGACAACCGCCGTGATGCTGGATCGCGGTCGGTTTCTGCCAGGTCGATGCCGCAGTTCCTGCGGCGGGATGATCATGCCCATGACCGCGGATTGCCCGAAGATTCTCGTGGTTCACCGCGACACCGCCGTCAGTCAGGCGCTGATGTGCGCGCTGTCGCATGCCCTGGAAGGCGTTGAGCTCGCTGCGGCGGGCTGTGCCGACGCGGCCTCCATCCACGCGCAGGTGGGCGTCTGCCGACCCGGCGTCCTTATCCTCAGCGCCTCCGGGTACGAGTTCCCGATCGTCCTCGACTGCCTGCGCGCGATGCCCCAGGCAACCCGCGTCATGGTCTGCGGTCTCGGCAATCGCAACGGCGAAGTGGTGGCCGCGGTCCAGGCCGGTGCGGCGGCCTGCGACACGGCGGAGAGCTCGCTGGAGGCCTTGACCGCGAATGTGCGCTCCTTGTGCCGGGGCGACGCCGTTTGCCCGCCGAGCGTCGCGCGCATCCTGTACCAGGAGGTTGCCGCGCAAGACGACTGCCCGCCACGGATCGCCTGCGGATCCGGACCGCAGCTGACCCGGCGCGAGTGTCAGATCATCTCGCTGATCGAGCAGGGGCTGAGCAACAAGCAGATCGCCGGCGAGCTCTCGATCGGGCTGCAGACCGTCAAGAACCACGTCCACAACATCCTCGACAAGCTCCAACTGCGCCGGCGCACGGAGGCGGCGCGCTATGCCCGCGAGCAGGGGCTGCTCCTGAACCTCGGAAGTACCGGTACCCGGGCGCTTCGGTAACCAGTACCCCGCCGGCCTCTGGGCTAGTACCGGCCGGGCGCCGGCTGGACCCTTTTTGAACCCTTAGGTTCATGGCCGTCGGGCGCGGTGGGCGCTATCGTTCTTTGCACTCGTTTCCGAACCGCCGAGTGCGCCATGGCGACGCCCGTCCGGGTTCTTACCCTCCATTCCGCCACAACACCCTGGCTCGCCTTCGACGCCAGGCTGCGCGCAGACCCCGGCGTGGATCACGTCGGCTGCGTCAGCCGGCCGGTGGAGCTGCTGCTGGCGGTGCGCGCGATGCGGGCCGAGGTGGTCATCTTTTTCGCCGACACCGACAAGCCCGGTGTCCTTAGCCACCTCTTCACCGAGTATCCGGACCTGTTGGTGCTGATCCTGCACCCGTCCGGCGAGGCCGAGATCGAGGAGCGCTGCCCGCGCCGGCGGCCCATCGCGGACACCTCGGCAGAAGGCGTGCTGGGTCTGCTGCACGCGGTGCGCGAGCATGCCTGCGACGATCCGGAGTCGGGCGGCCTTCCCGTCGCCAGTGCTGCCCGGCGGCGGTTCGACGCATGACGGCGACGGCGCCGACATCGCCCATTTCCGGCGCCGTCCGCGGACTTGGCCGGGAGTCGCGCCATGGCTGATTTCCGCGCCATCAATGCGGTGACCGAGGGCGTGCTGCAGCTGCTGCGCACCAGCTACGACCCCGAGGATTTCAACCAGGAGCTGGAGTTCAAGGCGTTCACTGCGCGCGACTTCGCGAACCCCATCTCGGCCGGCGTGTCCCTGTTCCTCTATCGCGTCGTGGCCTGCGGGGTGCAGCGCACGCCGGCCGGCCCCGTGCAGATCGATGGCCGGGCGGCGGGCACCCTGTTGCCGGTGGATCTGCGCTTCATGTTGACGGTCTGGGGCGGCGAGGCCTCGCTGCAGCACCTAATCGTCGGCTGGATGATGCGCGTGCTGGAGGATCACCCGATCCTGTCGGCGGGCCTGTTGAACACGGTGGTGCCGGCCAGCTTCGACCCGAACGAGACCGTCGAGATCAGCCTTGCCGAGCTGAGCAACGAGGACCTGCTGCGCATGTGGGACACCCTGGTGCAGAACGTCTATCAGCTCTCGGTGCCCTATGTCGGGCGGATCGTGCGCATCGAGCCCATCCGCCGCCGTGAGCAGGGTGGTGGCCTGGTGCAGGAGCGGGTGCTGGAGGCGGCTGCCTTCGAGCCCCCGGCGGAGCGGCGCCGATGACCGTGCTCGAAGACGGCCGCCGCTATCGGGAGCTGGAGGCGCTGACGACCTTCTGCACCCTGGGCGTGCGCTTCTGGGACGCGGCCACCGACACCCATGTGCGTGGCGGCTTACAGGTTCGGCTCTGGCCGGAGCTGTCGCTGCGGCCCGTCGTCGCGGCCGAGCGCACCTACTCGGACGTCTATGCCTTCCACCGGGTGCCGGGACTGCGCGACCTCGAGCGCCCCGCCGCGGGCAGCGATGGCAGCGTCGGCTCCCCGGCCACCAAGCCCTTCGTGCTGGAGGTCCGGGACCTCGAGCGGCGCTTCGTCGGCAGCGCCATCGGGCTGTCGTTGCCGCTCCCGCACCGCGGGCCGCTATTGACCAGCTTTGCCGGCAGTCCGGCGCCGGCCGCACCAGGGTACTACCTGTTCTCGGCGTCCACCCGTGGCCAGGCACCGAACATGGCCGTGGTGCGTGGCGAGCTGGTGGACGACCTGACCGGCGCCGGCGCGGCCTACGCCCTGGTGGTAGCGGAGATCCCGGGCGAGCCGCCGGTGTACGCGGTGGCCGACGCGGATGGTGCCTTCGCCGCGCATTTCCCGTATCCGACCCTGCCCGGTGGCTTCCGCTCCCTGGCCTCGCCGCCCGGGCCGCCCATCGACGAGCGCGCCTGGCAGCTCGACGTGTCGGTGTTCTACCAGCCCGAGCTGCTCGAGCCCCTGCCCGGCAGCGCGTTTCCGGACGTGCGGGCCGTCTTCAGCCAGGCGCCGGCCGCGGTGCTGCCCGACACCGACTCCCCCGCGGTGCCGGCGGCGCAATGGTCGGGGACGCTCGACCTCGGTGGCGAGGTCGTGGTCAGGGGGGGCGAGGCTTCGGCCCTCAGGGTCATCCCGGCGGTGTAGCGGGGCTCATCCATAGTCCAGGAGAAACAGGCATGCCAGAGTACTTGGCTCCCGGCGTCTTCGTCGAAGAGGTCAGCTTCCGCAACAGGTCCATCGAAGGGGTGGGCACCACTACCGCCGGCTTCGTCGGCCCGACCCGCTTCGGCCCGTTGAGCGGCGAGCCGCCGCTGCTGACCAGCTTCGCGGACTTCGAGCGCATCTACGGCGGCATCGATCGGCTCGAATACGAGCGCGTGACGCACAACTACCTGGCGCATGCCGTGCGCGCCTTTTTCGAAGAGGGGGGCAGCAAGCTCCACGTGGCACGGGTCTATCTCGCGCCCGAGGACGGCGATGGCATCGCCGAGGCGACGCTGTTGTCGGATTCGCCAATGGTCGAGGCCTTGCGGCTCCGGGCCAGGTATCCGGGCCTCGCCGGCAACTTCCGCGTCGAGATGACGCTGCGCGTCAGCGAGAATATTCGCGACACCGACCTGGTGGACCCAATCGACCCCGATCTCGGCGGTAGAGCGGTGCTGCGCGGCGCCGCCAACCACGATACGGTCATCACGGGCGGGACCTCGCCGGGCGACCCCGCGCGCGCCTACCGCGTGGCGCGTGAGGTCGACGCCGACGGGCTCCTGGTATATCGGTTGTTCGACGCCAACGGCGTCGAGACCGCTCTGGACGACCTCGACCAGGTCTACCTGCTCAACGTTGGCGTCGTCGTCTTCCCTACCGGCCGCTTCGAGTCCGAGCAGGCCTGGGAGGGCCTGACCTTCCATCCGGCGCACCGCAACTCGCTGACCGCCTTCTTCGCCGCCCAGCCGGCCAGCCGCAGCCTGGAGCTGACCCTGCCGCTGGTGGTGGAGGAGCGCGCCGCCACGAATGGCGCCGCCATCGCGGAGGCCCTGTTCGCGCAGCCGAGCCTGCGCGACCGCGAAGTCCCGGTGGGGGAGGGGCTGTTCGGCGATGACGGCGACAGCGCACGGACCTTCGCGGTGCGCCTAAGCGGTGGCGGCGACGGCCAGCGGCCCGGGGCCACCGAATACCAGGGTGACGAGGCGACGGTCAACGTCGGCGGTGAAGCCCGCGTCGAGAAGAGCGGCCTGATGGCGCTGGAGGACATCGAAGAGATCTTCAGCGTCGCCGCACCCGGCGCCACCTTCGACTTGCTCGGTGAATACGGTGTCGACGGCAACGCCATCATCCGGCTCCTCATTTCCCACGCCGAGCGCATGCGCTATCGGGTGGCCATCCTCGACGCCGGCGACCGCCAGGACCTGAGCGAGGTGCGTCGCCTGCGCGCCGGCATCGACTCCACCCGCGCGGCCCTCTACTACCCCTGGGTCAAGCTGCTCGACCCGCTCACGCGCGAGGAGATCAACCTCCCGCCATCCGGCTTCATGGCCGGCATCTTCGCCCGCAGCGACATCGACGTGGGTGTGCACAAGGCGCCGGCGAACGAGGTCGTGCGCCTGGCGGCGAGCTTCGAGACCCTGATCAACAAGGCCCAGCAGGAGGCGCTGAACCCCGAGGGGATCAACTGCCTACGCTACTTCGAGGGGCGCGGCTATCGGGTGTGGGGGGCGCGCACCGCCAGCTCGGACCCGGAGTGGAAGTATCTCAACGTCAGGCGCTACTTCAATTTCCTCGAGCGCTCCATCGATCGCGGCACCCAATGGGCCGTGTTCGAGCCCAACGGCCCGAGGCTTTGGGCCAACGTGCGCGGCACCATCGAGGACTTCCTCTACAACGAGTACCGCAGCGGCCACCTGCTCGGGGCCAAGCCGTCCGAGGCCTATTTCGTGCGCTGCGACCGCAGCACCATGACCCAAAACGACCTCGACAACGGGCGGCTGATCTGTCTCATCGGCGTCTCGCCGCTGCGCCCGGCCGAGTTCGTCATCTTCCGCATCGGCCAGAAGACGTTGGACGCCGAGCGCTGACGTCGCCGTTTCAACTAACCCGGGAGGCAAACCATGGCGACCCAGCGACCCACCCCCTACAGCCAGTTCAATTTCGTCGTCGAATGGGACGGCTTGGACGGCGCCTCGGTTCAGGCCGGCTTTCAGGAGGTCAGCGGGCTCGGCCTGGAGCTCAACGTGGCCGAGTACCGTGCCGGCAACTACGGCGAGAACGCACCGCTGAAGGTGAACACCACCTATAAGGTCCCGGACGTGACGCTCAAGCGCGGCGTCATCGGCTATCTCGACCTCTATCAATGGGTGGATGCCGTGCGCGAAGGCACGCCCGATCAGCTCCGGACGGTCACCATCCGGCTCATGGCCGAGGACCGCACCACCGAGGCCATGCAGTGGAAGCTGCTCGGCGCGCGGCCCATGAAGTACACTGGTCCGACGCTCAACGGCAACGGCACCGAGCTCGCCATCGAGGAGCTGGTGCTGGCCGCCGAGCGGATCGAGCAGTCCTGACCCGGGCCCCGCCGTGCTCGATGTCCGCCTCCCCGGCGTGCGGTTCGAGAGCCGCCCGCCGCCCGTCCCCGAAGACCTGCCGCGCATGGACATCGCGGCCATGGTCGGCTTTGCGAGCGCCGGCCCGCTGCACCTGCCGGTGGCGGTGGAGGACGTCGCGCGCTTCCGCGAGATCTTCGGCGCCGATCCGCTGCTGGCTTGGGACGAGGACGCGGGCAGCCCACGCCACGGCGCCCTCGGCCGCTGCGTGGAGAGCTACTTCGCCAACGGCGGGCAGCGCTGCTGGATCGTCCGGGTCGCCGCTGCGGACAGCGTCGTCTGGCACCGCTTCGCGCTCCCCGGCCTGATGGCCGGTGCAGATGACGGCGACATCGGCGCCGCGGCTGAGGCGCGTGCCCGTGCACCCGGCAGCTGGTGCGAGCCCTTCGCCGTCGGCACCGCGCTGATCCGCGAGCCCTTGGCGCTGCGCGGATCCGCGCTGGGCGCGGCGAGCGCGGTGGATGCCGACCCCGCCCTCGGCCCGCTGGATCTGCTGCCAGGCGCTCAGCGCATCGACCTGGGTGTCGCCGCCGGCGTGGTCGAGGCCGGCGAGCTGCTGGAGCTGTTCTTTGACGTCGCGCTGCCGCGGCTTTGGCTGTTCGCCGCCCGCGTCGAGCCGGGGCCGGGCTTCGTGCGCGTGCTGGGCTCGCATCGGCATTCGCCCCGGCACACCGAGGGTGCCTATTGGCTGCAAGCGCAGGCGTCGTCGCCGGAGACCGACGAAGATCCCGCGCTCGTGCCCCTTGACGAGGACGAGGCCCTCGACATCCTCGCCGCCGCCGGTCGCCTCGACGCGCTCGCTGCCGCGGCGGACGGCCTGCTTGCGGACCTGGTCTCGGTGCGGCGCCTGCGGCTGGAGCTGGGCGTCTGGCAGGGCCGGGCGCTGCTGGCCCGGCTCGACGGGCTGGGGCTCGCGCGCGAGCACCCGCGCTTCTGGGCGACCCTGCCCACCGATGCCGCCCTGCTCGGCAGCCCGTCGCTGGCGCGCTCCCAGCGCTTGCCGGGCCCCCTGGACGACGCCGTCCGCTCGCCGCGCTTTCCGCTCGCGGGGCCGGACGATGACCTCGCTGCCGGGCCGCGCTACTACCTGCCCATCGCGGTGCCGGACCGGCTCGATGCGGGCGCCGCGGCGGCGCTGCCCGAGCCCGCCGGCACGCCGCTGGAGCGCGACGGGCTCGCCCGCTTCGGCGCCGAGCTCTTCGTCGATCCCGCCCTGGCCGCGGCCTCCGGCGCCCTGCTGGCCGACGCCGAGCACCGCTATTACATTCAGGGCCGCGACCTCATCGGCCTGCACGGCCTGCTGCCGGTGGGCGAGGTGTCGCTGCTGTCGGTGCCGGACGCCCACCACGGCGGCTGGACGCGGGAGCCGGCGCCGGCGGAGCCGCCGTTTCCTGCGCCTGAGCTCCTGCCCATCCCGGACGCGGACGAGCACGGCGGCTACCGCATCGCCTGGACCGCCGTCGCCGACGCCTCCGGGTACTTGCTCATGACGGGCGCAGACCCGGACTTCACCCGTGCCGAGCTCAGCTACGACGGGACGGACACCGAAACGACGTTCTACCCGCCCGCCGAGTGTCCGCGGCGGATGTTCCTGCGGGTGCGGGCGCGGCGCTACGGTGAGCTCGGCCCCTGGTCCAACACTCGCCAGTCGCTGCTGCCGCGGCCGGCGTTCGCCGCCTGTGCCGATGCCTTGCCCGCCGAGCTTGTGCTGGCGATGTTGACGGATGCCTCGCCGCCCCTGCCTTGGCTCGCCTGGTCGGCTGCGGAGGGGGCCGCTGGGAGCGCGGCGGTCGAGGCCGAGCGCTTCGTGCTTCAGGCATCCACCGATGCCGATTTCACCAGCGCCGCCGAGGTCGACATCGATGCGACGGAGATCTCGCTTGCCGAGCTGGCCGAGGCCTTCGACGGCGTCGACCTGGAGCGCGAGGCCCGCCGCTACCTGCGCGTGCGCGGGCTGCGCGAGGGGCGTTGCGGCCCCTGGTCCAACACCGTCGTCGTCGATCCCGTGCAGCGCCCCGGCTGGACCCTAACGCCGGCGGCGAGCTACGACGATGGGGTGCTGCGCGCGGTGCACCTCGCCCTGTTGCGCTTCGCCGCCGCGCGTGCCGACCTCCTCGCGCTGCTGTCGCTGCCGCGGCATTACCGCACCGCGGAGGCCATCGGTCACGTCGGCCGCCTCACCGCCGGTGGCGGCGAGCGCCTCACGGATGCGGACCCCGACACCGAGGCGCTGCCGCTGGGTGCCGGCGAGCGGGCGGTGCTGGGCTATGGCGCGCTGGTGCATCCTTGGCTCGGCGTGCGCATTGCGGGCGACGACCCGGGGGGCGACGGCGTGGTGGCCAGCATCCCGCCGGACGGCGCCGTGCTCGGCGCCATGGCCGCCGTGGCGCTGGACCCGGGCGCCTGGGTGGCCCCCGCGAACCGGCCCCTGCAGCGGGTGCTCGCGCTTGCGCCGCCGCTCGGCCTCGACGACTGGCGCCGGCTTGCCCCGGCGCGCGTCAACCTGCTGCTGCGCACCCCGCGTGGCTTCGTGCTGTTCTCCGAGGCCACCCTCGGCGAGGACGCGGCGCTCGCGCCCATCCACATCCGGCGGCTTTTGATCCTGCTCCGGCGGCTCGCGCTGCGCGAAGGCGACCGCTTCGTCTTCGCGCCCAACGACGCGCGGCTCAAGGACCTGGTGCGGCACCGCTTCGAGGCAGCGCTCGCGGGGCTCTACGCGCGCGGTGCCTTCGCCGGTCGGGATACGGCCGAGGCTTTCCGCGTCGTGGTCGACGCCAGCGTCAACCCGGCATCGAGCGTTGCGCGCGGGCGCTTCGTCGTGGAGCTCCAGGTGGCGCCGGCGCGGGCGCTGGCGTACATCACCGTGCGGCTGGTGGCGGATGAGCGCGGCCGGCTGGCGTTCGAGGAGGCTGCCAGTGCCTGAGCATCCGTTTTCAACCTTCAATTTCCGGGTTGAGCTGGTCTACGGCGAGAACGGCCAGCCCATCTGCAACGCGGAGTTCTCCGAGGTCTCGGGGCTCGAGATCAACCTCGAGCCCAAGACGCTGCGCGAGGGCGGCAACAACCGCCGGCCCATCCACCTCACCGGCCCCATCAGCTACGGCCAGCTGACCCTGAAGCGCGGCATGACCACCGATTTCGGCCTTTGGGAATGGTTCGAGACCGTGCAGCGCGACGACGGCCTCGGCGTGCGCGCATCGGGCGAGGTGGTCATGAAGGCCGCCGACGGCACCACCGATCTGGTGCGCTACGTCCTGTCCGGCTGTCTGCCCATCAAGCTCAAGGTGCCGACGCTCGCCGCCAAGGACGGCGAGATCGCCATCGAAGAGATGCAGATCGCCTACGAAGGGCTGTCTCGGCGCTGACAGGCCAGGCGACGACAGGTACGACCATCATGACGGCAAACCTGAAGAAGGCGAAGCTCAAGGAGATCAGCTGGGATAGCAACCAGGACGTTGTCGATGGTGAACACAGCGTGGACGTGCAGTTCAACCCCGAGAGCCTGAAGCTCGCGCTGAGCAACAAGTCCGCCAGCGGCGACCAGCGCGGCGGCTCCGCGGTGCAGTACGTCGGCGCCGGCACCTCCAAGCTCAGCTTCGACCTCTGGTTCGACGCCACCGGCATCCCGAACGGCGACGTGCGCGATCTCACCGCCAAGGTGATCTTCTTCATGACCCCGAAGGCGACCGGACAGGAGGGCAAGTTCATTCCGCCAGGCATTCGCTTCCTGTGGGGCAGCTTCCTGTTCGAAGGGATCATGGACTCGCTGAACGAGGACCTGGAGTACTTCTCCGAGGACGGCCGACCGCTGCGGGCCAAGCTCGCCGTCTCGCTGTCGCGGCAGGAGATCCGCTTTGAAAAGGGCGAGCAGGTGGCCGGCAGCGGGGTGGCCAACCAATCCTCCGGCGGCAACAACCGCCAGGCCCAAGACGGCGACACCGTGCCGGACCTGGCCGGTGAGGACTGGCCGGCCGTCGCCGCCGCCAACGGCATCGAGGCGCCGCTCGATCTGGCGCCGGGCACCATCCTGGATCTGGGGGCCGGCTTGTCCGCCGGTGCCGGGCTGAGCGCCGGCCTCGCCGCGGGTGCCGGCCTGAGCGCGGGGCTGTCCGCCGGTGCCGGCTTGACCGCGGGCTTGACCGCGGGTGCCGGCCTGTCCGCCGGGGCGTCGTTCTCCGCGGGCGCCTCTGCCGGCGCATCGCTGGGTGGCGGGCTCCGCGCCGGCGTGGCCGGCGGGGTTGGCGGCGGTATCGGTGCCGGCGCCGGGCTCGGTGCCGGGGTTGGCGGGGGCATCGGCGGCGGCCTCGGTGCTAGCGCCGGGGTCGGTGCCGGCATCGGCGGCGGGCTTAGTGCCGGCGCGAGCATCGGTGCGGGCGCCGGCTTGAGCGGGGGCTTGAGCGCTGGCGGCAGCCTGGGCGGCGGTCTCGGTGCCGGCGCCGGTGCAAGCCTAGGGGCCGGCTTCGGTGCCGGCGCATCCGTAACCGGCGGCGCCGGCGCGAGCGCGAGCGCGTCCGCTAGCGCCTCGTTCGACGCCAAGCTGCGTCGGTGAAGGTCTCAACCCGCGGGAGAACGCCATGAGCGTGCTGATCAACGAGCTCGAAATCGTGCCGCCGCCGGCAGAGGATGCCGCCGCGCGGCCGGATCAGGCCGCGCCGCCGGCCACCGCAGCCGAGGAGAGCCAGCTCACGGCCGCCGACGTGGGCGAGCTGCTGGACCGCGAGGCCGAGCGGTGCCTGCGGGTTTGGGCGCATTGAGGGCTTCCCCGTGAGCGACATCGGTTCCAGCAGCGCCTTCTTTCCGTCGCGGCCGGCCTTCCTGGTGGACGGCGAAGAGGTCGCCAGCCTGGCGGCAGGCCTGCTCGGCATGGCCATCGCGGAATCCACCGAAGGGCTCTTCAGCTGCGAGGCCTGCTTCGGCAACTGGGGCTCGGGCGCCAACGGCATCGGCTTTCTGTACTTCGACCGCGACGTGCTCGACTTCGGCAAGGCGCTCAGCATCGAGATGGGCGACGGCGACGCGCGGGCACCGGTGTTCGACGGCCGCATCATGGCGCTGGAGGGCCGCTTCCCGCGCCAGCGCCAGCCGGAGCTGATGGTGCTGGCCGAGGACCGCTGCCAGGACCTGCGCATGACCCGGCGCACGCGCACCTTCGAGGACGTGAGCGACGCGCAGGTGTTCGAGCAGATCGCGGGCGACCACGGCCTGCGCGCCGAGATCGACGTGGACGGCCCCGAGCACCGCACCCTGGCGCAGTTGAACCAGAGCGACCTCGCCTTCCTGCGCGAGCGCGCGCGCGCCATCGACGCCGAGGTCTGGGTGGAGGGCGAGGCCCTGTTCGCCCAGGCGCGGGCGCGGCGGCGCGCCGCCGCCGAGGTGACCCTCACCTACGGGCAGGGCCTGCGCGAACTCTCGGTCACGGCGGATCTCGCCGGTCAGCGCACGGCGGTGGCGGTATCCGGCTGGGACGTCGCCGCCAAGGAGGGCATCCTGGAAAGCGCCGACGAGAGCGTGCTCGGCAGCGAGCTCGACGGCGGCATCGGCGGTGCGACGCTGCTCGCCGAGACCCTCGGCGAGCGCACCGAGCAGATGGCCCATTGCGTGCCGCTCACCGGCAGCGAGGCCCTGGCCGCCGCGGAGGCGGGCTATCGCCGGCTGGCCCGGCGCTTCGTGCACGGCGAGGCGGTCGCGGAGGGCGACGCCCGGCTCAAGGTCGCCACCCACGTGGTGCTGGCGGGGCTCGGGCCCCTGTTCGACGGCGGCTACTACGTGACCCGAGTCCGTCACACGTTCGACGGCCGCGACGGCTTCCTGAGCCGCCTGTCCATCGAGCGCCCGGGACTGGGGGGGGCCTAGATGCACGCCGCGCTCGAAGAGCTGCTGCACGCGCGCGCCCCGCAGGGCTATGGCGGGCGCTTCTACGGCGTGTACTCCGCGTTGGTCACCGACATCGCCGACCCGGACGGCCAGGGCCGGGTGCGCGTGCGCCTGCCCTGGTCGCCGGACACGGGCGATGCGTCCTACGAGGCCTGGGCGCGGCTGGTGACGCTGATGGGCGGTGCGGATCGCGGCACCTGGTTCGTGCCGGATGTGGAGGACGAGGTGCTGGTGGTGTTCGAGGGCGGCGATGCGCGCCGACCCTATGTGCTGGGCGGCCTGTGGAACGGCACCGACGCACCGCCGGAAGCGATGGACTCGGGCGGCGAGAACAACCTCAAGGTCATCAAGTCACGCAACGGCGTCACCGTTACCCTGGACGACACCCAAGGCAGCGAGCGGCTGGCCCTGACCACGCCGGGCGGCCAGAGCCTGACGCTCGCGGACGGCCCCGGCCGCATCGAGCTCGCGGACTCGAACGGCAATACCGTCGAGCTGAGCAGCTCCGGCATCACCATCACCGCGTCGGCCAAGGTCAGCGTCACCGCCAGCCAGGTGGAGGTCTCGGCGGGCATGGTGAGCGTCAGCGCCGGCATGTCCAGATTCTCCGGTGTCGTCCAGTCCGACACCAACATCACCAACTCCACGGTGTCGTCGTCGCAGACGCCCTGCGCCGGCAGCATCTGGTGAGCGTGCGTCGATGAACGGTCGCAACAACCGCAACGGCGAGCGCATCGAGTGGCGCACCCCGGCACCCTTGTGGGACCTGGCGCTGGCCGATGGCGATGGCGGCGCGCGCCTGCGCCAGCCCGCGCTGCTGCGCTTCGACTCCGAGTCCTTCATGGACCAGGTGAGCGCGACCCTGGCCCAAGCCCCGGACCGGCTGCGGGACTTCGTCGCCCGACCCGAGCACTGGGAGGCGCCCGCCGCCGGCTGGGCCGCGGCGGGGGATGCCAGCCTGGCGGCGGCGCTGAAGCTGTTTCAGCCGGCGCAGAGCCGTTTCTATCTGGTCGCCGCGAGCCTGGTCTGCCTGCGCACGGGCCTGCCGGAGCGCAAGGTGAAGCGCTCCGCAGAAGAGCGCGTCGGTGCCCTGGTGCGCCGCCTGGTGCCGTTGCCCGATCAGGTGCTCGACCCAACGGATGACAAGACCTATGCCGAGCAGGCCTGGATCGGCGATCGCGAGAAGGGCCGTTGGCAGGCGCTCGAAGACGAAGACGCGCTGGCCGCGGGTGAGGAGCGGCTGCCGCTGTTTCCGCTCGCGCTGAGCTTCGAGGGCCGGGCGCGGCAGCTGCATCTGGCCATGCTGCCGGTTGCCGGCCGCGAGGTCTACGAGACCCACGCGCCGGCGGCCGTCGCGCCGGCACCGCTGGAGTCGCCGCCGGGTGAGGTCGACCCGCTGATCGCGCTCGCGGACCCGCGCAAGGCGACCTGGGCGAATGGCCCGGGCGCGGCGCTGGCTATTTATGCCGGCACCAAGGATGCGGTGCCGGACGACGCGCTGCCGAACCCGAGCCCGGGGTTGGAGATGGGCGAGGAGGATGCCCGCGAGCTGCTGCGCTTCACGCTGCTGGACATTGCCGATTTTCTCGCCGCCGAGCTTCCGGCGCTGTGGCAGGCGATCCGCGACGAGTCGGCGACGGGCCTGTCGACCACGGCGAGCGCGGTCTATGGCTTTCTGGGCGATCCGCTGATCCTGGGCACCACGCTGACCTGGCGTGAGGCCCTGCGCCGCACCGACGACCAGCGCGAGGCCCTGCTGCGCGGCGACGATCCGCCGGCCGGCAGCGAGCCACCGGTGCCGGAGCAACTGTCGCGCGACGCCATCGCCGGCGCCGTCGCGACCCTCACCGCGGCCGGCACCCTCGACGAGCTGCTCTTTGCCGCGCTGGACGCGGTGGAGCCCGCCGCGGCGCCCGTTCCGGGTAGCGCCCCGAGCGCCGCCGCCGCCGCTGCCGCCCGCACCCGCGCCGACGGCGCCTTCTACGTCGTGCGCTGCGTCTTCGAGCGCCCGCGCTGCACGCCCTACGTGGATGCCGTGGTGAGCGCGCCGTCGCGGCCCTTCCGGCTCGCGCCGTTCTTCGACCCGGAGGCGCCGGTGCGCCCGGTGACCATCCGCATGCCGCTCGATACCGGCATCGGGGGCCTGAGCCGCTTCCCGAAGGGCGTGAACCTGGTGCTGTCCAACAAGCTCCGGCAGCAGGTGGAGCAGCTGCAGACCACCAAGCTCGGCGACCTGGACGACGGCAACATCGGGAATCCGTCGCCCGGATGGGGCATCGGCATGCTCTGCTCGCTGTCGATTCCGATCATCACGATCTGTGCCCTGATCGTGCTGATGATCTTCATCCAGCTGCTGAACATTGTGTTCTGGTGGCTGCCCTTCCTGCACATCTGCCTGCCCATCCCGGTCAGGAGGGACTGAATGCCGCAGACCGACACCCAGCTCATCGGCCGCGGCATCGCCTTCCCGCCGCGCATCGACGCCGACGGCCGCCTCGCCTGGTCCGAGGGTGCCGCGAACGTGCGCGAGTCGCTGCGCATCATCCTGTCCACCGAGCGCCGCGAGCGGGTGATGCTGCCCGAGTTCGGCGGCGGGCTGCGGCGCTTCCTGTTCGAGCCGAACACGCCGGCCACGCACCGGCTGATCCAGGAGACCGTCCAGCGCGCCGTGGGGCGCTGGGAGCGCCGCGTGCAGCTGGACGCCGTGCAGGTGCTCGCGGATCCGGACGAGCCGCGCGGGGTCATCGTCTCGCTGCGCTACCGACTGGTGGCGACGCAAGTGGCCGACCGCCTCGACCTCAACCTCGCGCTCGGTGCCTGACGGAGATCGCCGCATGCCCTTCGTCGTTCCTCAGATCGCCCATTCCAGCTATCGCGAGCTGGTGCAGGACGCCCTCGACCGCATCCCGGTGCACACGCCGGAGTGGACCAACCAGGACGACCACGACCCGGGCGTGACCCTGATCCAGCTGTTCGCGCACATGACGGAGGTGCTGAACTACCGCTGCAACCTGATCCCGGAGCGCAACCGGGCCAAGTTCCTGCAACTGCTCCAGGTGCAGCTGCGCCCGGCGCAGGCGGCCCGAGGCCTGGTGGCCTTCAGCCGCCCGAGCGGCTTGGCCGAGACCGAGAGCCTGCCGCGAGAGACCCTGCTGCGGGCAGGCCGGGTGGAGTTCCGCACCGCAGGCGCCTTAAGCGTGCTGCCCGTCGAGGGCCGGCTCTACCTGAAGCGCCGTCTCCCGGAGGCGCGGCGCGCGGAGGTCGATGCCCTCTATCTGCGCCTCTACCCGGACCTGGTGGCCGAGGGCGCCACGCTCGACTACTACGAGACCGAGCCCTTCGAGCTTCCGGGTGCCGGCGTGACCCTGCCGGTGATCGACCTGGTGGAGGACACCGCCGACGCCGCCCTATGGCTGGCCCTGCTGGCGCGGCCCGGCGACAGCCCGGCGGCCCTGCGCGCCGAGCTCGCCCACAAGGTGCTCACCCTGGGCGTGCTGCCGGCGCAGGACGCCGACGCGCTGACAATGCCACCCGCGGGCTTCGAGCCCGAGGGCGCCGACGGGCTCTTGTTCCAGGTCCCGGTTGCGAGCGGCGACGGGGTGCGCTACGAGCGGCTGGAGGCCCGCCCCGACGCGAACCTGCTGGTGGACGCCGGCACCGTCGAGCTGAAGCTCCCGGACGCGGCCCGCCTCACCTATGTCGAGGACCTGGACCCCCTGGAGCCCGGTGTCAGCGACCTGCCGCCGTCGCTGGCGGACACCGATGACGCCGGCCGGCTCATCACCTGGATCCGCATCCGCGCCCCCGAGGTGGAGCGGGCGCTGGCGCAGCCGGGGCGGCAGAGCCAGCTCGCGGCGCGCTTCAGCTGGATCGGCATCAACGCCGCGCGCGTGCAGCAGCGCGCCCTGGTGCGGGCCGAGCGCCTTGCGGACGGCACCGGCGAGCCCGACCAGCGCGTGCGCCTGGTGCACGCGCCGGTGTTGCCGGACAGCGTCACGGTGGCCGTCAACGGCGAGCCCTGGACGCGCATCGACGACCTCGCCGCCGCCGGCCCCGAGGTCGAGGGCCATGCCCCGCGGCTCGGCACCGCCACCGAGACCAGCGCCTCGGGCGCCGCGCAGGCCCCCACCCGGGTCTACCGGCTGGACCCCGAGTCCGGCCTGATCGAGTTCGGCAACGGCAGCTTCGGCACCCGGCCGCCGCGGCGCGCTGCCATCGTCGCCTCCTACGCCTACGGCGGCGGCCGCGCCGGCGTCGTCGGTATCGGCGCCATCGACAAGGGCGAGCTGCCGCCTGGCATCAAGGCCACCAATCCGGTGCCCACCTGGGGCGGCGACGAGGCCGAGCGCATCGCCGATGCCGAGTACCGCATCCCGCGGGTGCTGCGCCATCGCGACCGGCTGGTGTCCGCCGAGGACTTCCGCGACATCGCCTTCGAGACGCCGGGCGTGGACCTGGGCCGGCTGGAGGTGCTGCCGCTGCTGCATCCGTCCCAGATCGGCGTGGACACGCCGGGGGTGGTGACCCTGCTCTTGATCCCGCGGTTCGATGCCGAGCACCCCGAGACGCCCGAGCCGGACCGCCAGTTCCTCGACGCGGTCTGCCGCCACCTCGACCCGCGCCGGCTCGTCACCACCGAGCTGCACCTGCGCGGGCCGGCCTATCGGGGGCTGTGGGCATCCGTCGGCGTCGACGTGGTGCAGGGCCGCGAGCAGGGGCCGGTGCTGGAGCGGGCCGAGGTGGAGGTCCGCCGCTTCCTCTCGCCGCTGGCCGGCGGCTTCGACGGCGCGGGCTGGCCGCTGCAGAAGACCGTCGAGCCCGGCGAGATCCTCGCCACCGTGGCGCGGGTGGACGGCGTTTCGCGGGTGGCAGAGGTGCTGCTCGGCGATGCCGACGGCAACACCATTGCGTCGCTCCCGCTGACCGGCCTGGAGCTGCCGCGCCTGCTCGGCATCACGGTGGCGAGCGGCGCGGCGGTGCCCATCGACGACCTGCGCGGCGTCGCCCCGAGCGGCGTGGCACCGAGCGTGCTGCGGCTGCCGGTGCCCGTGGTGCCGGAGGCCTGCTGACGTGGGCCTGCCCTACCATCTGCTGCTCGGCGCGCGCGACTGGCGGCCGTTGACCGACGCCGCCGGCAGCAGCGTCGCCTGGGACGCCGAGCGCGCCCAGATCGGCCTGCGCCCCGAGCTGCTGCGCTTCCCGGCGCGCGCGAGCGAGCGGCCCCTCACCCGGGACGACCGCCGGGGTGCCGCCGCCGACCGCTTCGGCCACCTGTACTGGATCGACCGCGCGGCACGCGCCATCCGCTACCGCCCGGCCGGCAGCATGAGCAGCGGCGAGCTGTGGTCCGTGGCCGCGCTGGGCGAGGGCGGCGCGCCGGCCTGCGAGCGCTTCACGGGCTGTGGTTTCCAGGCCATCGCCGAGCCGGCCCCGCCGGCGACCCGCCTGCGGGGGCTCACGGTCACCACGCGCGGCTACCTGGTGGCCGGCACCCTCGATCCCGCGGGGCTCCTGGTGCTGGACCTGCACGGCGGCAACCCGCCGGGCTGGCACCGCTGGCCCGAGCCCGTCCCCTTCGCCCCCTTCGACCTGGCCGCGGACGCCTGCGGCGGGCTCTGGGTGCTGGACCTGCCGGCGGAGGCGGCTGGCGATTCGCCGGCGCCGCCCGAGCCGCGCCTGTGGTACCTGGACGACGAGCTGCGCATCGCGAGCCCGCCGGGGGCGGAGCGCGCCGAGAGCGCACCGGCGCGCGTCGACGCCTTTTTCTCCCCGGGCGGCAGCCCCCGCGTGCGCGCGGCCCGGGGCCATCCGCAGGCGCTGCCGCTTGAGCTCGCGGCACCGGCGGCGGACAGCACGCCGGTCGCCATCGAGGCCCTGCCGGACGGGACCCTGCTGCTGCTGGACCAAGGCCCCCTGGGCATGGACGCCCTGCTGCATCGGGTGGACTGCGGACTGGCCACCGGCGCGCCGGTGGACCTCGCCGCGGTCTTGGACGAGCTGCTGCCGGCGGCCTCCTTCGCCGCTCACGACCTGGCCTTCGTCGCCGACGCCGCCCCCGCCGTGCCGCGCGGCGTTACCGGCACGCTCTTTGTCGCGTCGGCCGAGGGCAACCAGAGCTTCGGCTTTCGGCTGGTCGCGACGCCGTCGGCGCTGCAGGTGGAGGCCGTGCCGCGCTACCTGCCCATGCGCCGCTTCGCCGGCAAGGCCCTGGTGAGCGGTGGGGGCGAAGCCTACTACGACCAGGACGACGGCTGGCTGATGCTCACCGAGCTGCCCCGGCCACGCTACGCGCAGGCAGGCACCCTCGTGGTCGGCGGTGAGGCGTTCGACGCCAAGGCGCCGCAGATCCGCTGGCACCGGCTGTTCATCGACGGCTGCATCCCGCCCGGGGACGCGCTGCTGATCGAGAGCCGGGCCGCCGATGATCCGCTGGAGCTCCAGCGCCTGCCCTGGCGCGCGGAGCCTGCCCCCTACCTGCGCCGCGCGAACCGCCACGCGCTGCCGAGCGCGGAGCCGCGTGCAACGGTGTTGGCGGACGAGGGGGAGCGGCCCTTCCATCGCCCGTTCAGCGGTGCCGCGCTGGCGCAGCAGGGCGTCGGCACCTGGGAGCTGTTGTTCCAGCAGGCCGTCGGCCGCTATCTGGAGCTGCGGCTCAGCTTCAGGGGCAGCGGTCGCAGCACGCCCCGCATCCGCGCGCTCCGGGCCTATTACCCGCGCTTGTCCTACCCGGAGCGCTTCCTGCCCGCGGCCTATCGCGAGGACCCGGTATCGGCGTCGTTCATCGAGCGCTTCCTCGCCATCTTCGAGGGCCGCTACAGCGAGCTGGAAGGCCGCATCGCCGGCGTGCAGACCCTGTTCGACAGCCGCACCGCGCCGGCGGAGGCGCTCGGGTGGCTCGCGAGCTGGCTCGGCGCGTCGCTGGACGAGGGCTGGGAGGAATCGCGCCGCCGCTTGTTCATTCGCCACGCGGTGGCGCTCTACCGCCAGCGCGGCACGCCGCGCGGGCTGGTGCGGCTGATCCGGCTTGCCATCGAGCCGTGCGTGGACGCGCGGCTGTTCGAGCCGGGCTCGGGCAGCGCGCCCTTCGGCGTGCGCATCGTCGAGCACTTCGCGCGCCGCACCCTGCCGAGCGGGCTGCCGGTGCACGCGACCGGCACGGTGCTGCCGGCGGCGGTGGCGGCAACGGCGCCCTGGACACCGCGCCAGGGCGGTGCCCTGCTGCACCGCCTGTGGCGGGAGTTCCTCGCGTCCAAGCATGCGCCGGCGGGCGGCGACGCCGCCCTGCTGGCGGCCTTGGCGGCGGTCTGGAGCGCACCGCCCGAGCGCATCGAGGCGTTGCGCTTCTGGCCCCTGACGCCGGCCGACCCCGGGCATGCCGCGGACCGTGACGCCTTCCTGCGCCAGCGGCTCGGGCTGCCCTACGCCGAGCTTTCGGCCGACGATGCGCCGCTGTATCGGGATTATCTGCGGCGCAGGCACGGCAGCATCGGGGCGTTGAACCGCGCCTATGGGCTGGTGGATGCCGCCGCCTATGACGGTTTCGACGCCATCGGGATGCCGGCCGCGGACCAGCTGCCGGCCGACGGCGCGCCGCTGGTGGACTGGCTCGGCTTCGCCACGGTCGATGCCATCGCCGCCCGCGCGGCGCACCGCTTCACCGTGCTCGTGCCGGTGTCCGCGGAACAGTCTCCGAGCGAGCGCCAGCAGCTCGTGGAGCGCGTCCAAAGCGTGGTCGAGCGCGAGCGGCCGTCCCATGCCGGCTTCGACGTGCAGCCCTACTGGGCGCTGTTTCGCGTCGGCGCGGCCCGTGCCGGCCTGGACACGGTGCTCGGCGAGGGCAGCCGCTTCACCGCCCTGGTGCTGGGCGCCGGCTACCTCGGCGCCGGCCTGCTCGGAGAGCATCACCCCTGGAACCTTGCCGACCGATGGGTCGCCGGGCGCGATGGCGCCGGCGACCGGACGCTCGGGCGGCCCACCTGAGGAGCGCAGATGGCCAACAGTTGCAGCTTCACGACGGACGCCTTGCGGGCCACGGTCGCGGACCCGCGCAAGCGCGTGCGCTACTTCACCGGTCTGGTGCTTGGCCCGGAGGAGTTCCAGGCCGACCAGCGCTACTTCATGGCCCGCGACGAGCGCCACCAGCGCGCCCTGCACGGCTATGGCGTGGTCTCCGGCCTGACGGTGGCCCCGCGCACCGACCCCGACACCGGCAACCCGCAGGTGGCCGTCGGCGCCGGCCAGGCGGTGACGCCGCGCGGCGAGGGCGTCTGCGTGCCGCTGGCGCAGTGCGCGGACCTGAACCTGTGGCTGGAGGCGCACCGCGATGACCTGCTGGGCAGTCCGCCCGCGCTGCTGCCGGACACCGCGACGCTATACCTGACGCTGTGCGCCCGCGAGTGCGATACCGACACGGTGCCGGTGCTGGGCGACCCCTGTCGCTCTTTGGAAGACGCCACCGCCGCGTCGCGCATCGCCGACGACTTCGAGCTGTGCTTGCGGCTCGCGCCGCCGCGGCAGCACGAGGAGCAGACGGTGCGGGCGCTGGGCGACCTGCTGCGCAGGGTCGAGATCGGCGACGCGCCGGATGCGCTGACCCCGGAGGAGCTCGCCGACGCGGTGCGCGCGCTGGCCGCAACCGACCCGTTCCCGCAGCCCGGGGAGCCGGAGCTCGCCGGCGGCGGCTCGCCGCCGCTGCCGCTGTTCCTGCATCCGGACGACGCCGCTGCGGCACTGGCGCTGGCCTACCGGGCCTGGGTCAACGAGGTGCGGCCCGAGCTGGCCGGCGAGGGCGGCCCCTGCGAGCCGCCGGCGGACGGTGACGACGGCCATTGCGTGCTGCTCGCCTGCCTGCGGGTGCCCTATGACGAGGACGCCGAGGGGCGCCTGGCAGTGGCCGGCGAGGTCGAGATCGATGCCGGCTGCGCGCCGGTGCTGGTGCAGACCCGGGTGCTGCAGGAACTGCTGCTGGGCGGCCCCTGCTGCGCGGCCGGGGCGCTGTTGCCCGC
>Ga0316576_10000368_pt1 | contig 20413 bp, 14 predicted proteins | sample S0NA_FD_203075 | JGI IMG/M metagenome (GOLD analysis project Ga0316576, IMG submission 203075) | Rhizosphere microbial communities from salt marsh grasses in Alabama, United States - S0-2_050615r3r5 | ecosystem: Host-associated > Plants > Roots > Rhizosphere | place: USA: Alabama | collected... | reverse complement strand
CTCGTGCGGTTGGCGGAGTTCCGCACGGTCGCCGAGGTGACAGACCTGCTGAGCGGCGTCGACATCTCCTGAGCGAGGCCCCAACGGTGTCGGGCGGGAGTGCCGCGGCCGCCGGGAGGGCGGGCGTAGCCGGGCCGACACGCGCCGACGTCGACCATCGGCGACCTCGAGGTCGGCCGCGTGGTGCCGCTGCTGTCCACCCTCGACCGGGCCCGGCAAGCAGCCGGCTACCGCCTCGACGTCGTCGACGCCGAGGACGGCCTGGCCACGTGGATCGCCTCCGGCGTCAGGCCCCGAGACCGAGTGGGACGTCGCTACCTGCCGCACCTCGACCTGAGGGCTCGGCGTCACCGGCCGGGCACCGACGAGGCGCGGTGGACCTTCCACCTCGAGCGGTGGCGGCGCGACGTCTGGGGTGACTGGCTGGTCGACGAGTAGCTCCGCGACACCGCGTGGCTCTCGCGGCCCCTGTAGAGACAGTCGCCCGGCGCCGACCAGCGCTCGGCTACCGCGCCCCGTCCCAGCGCAGCCACAGGGTTCCCAGAGGCGGGAGCCGCAGCGTCGCCGAGGCGGGCCGACCGTGCCACTCCACCGGCTCGGCGTCCACACCCCCGAGGTTGCCCACCCCCGAGCCCCCGTAGGTGTGGGCGTCGGTGTTGAGCAGCTCGGTCCAGCGCCCCGGGTAGGGCAGCCCGACACGGTAGCCCTCGTGGGGCACGGCCGCGAAGTTCGACACCGCCGCCACGGCCGACCCGTCTGAGCCGAACCGCAGGAACGAGAACACGTTGCCGGCGGCGTCGTTGGCGTCGATCCACGAGAAGCCGGCCGGGTCCGCGTCCAGGCTCCACAGCGCAGGGTTGGAGCGGTAGGTGGCGTTGATGTCACGCACCGCCGCCCGCACCCCCTGGTGCTCGCCGTGGTCGAGCAGCCACCAGTCGAGCTCCCGGCTCTCCGACCACTCCGAGTCCTGACCGATCTCGGCGCCCATGAACAGCAGCTGCTTGCCCGGGTGTGCCCACATGAAGGCCAGGTAGGCGCGCAGGTTGGCCAGCTGCTGCCACCTATCGCCCGGCATCTTGCGCAGCAGGGACCCCTTGCCGTGCACGACCTCGTCGTGCGACAGCGGCAGCACGAAGTTCTCCGTGTACGCGTACATCATCGAGAACGTCATCTGGTGGTGGTGGTACTGCCGGTAGATCGGCTCGCGGCTGACGTAGCCGAGCGAGTCGTGCATCCAGCCCATGTTCCACTTGAACCCGAACCCGAGCCCGCCGACATGCGTCGCCCGTGACACCCCGGGCCAGGCCGTCGACTCCTCCGCGATCGTCGTGATGCCAGGCACCCGCTTGTAGACCGTGGCGTTCATCTCCTGCAGGAAGGAGATGGCCTCGAGGTTCTCCCGGCCGCCGTGGATGTTGGGCACCCACCCCCCGTCCTCGCGGGAGTAGTCCAGGTAGAGCATCGACGCCACGGCATCCACCCGCAGGCCGTCGACGTGGAACTCCTCCAGCCAGTAGATGGCGTTGGCGACGAGGAAGTTGCGCACCTCGATGCGTCCGAAGTCGAACACGAACGTGCCCCAGTCCGGCTGCTCGCCCCGCCGCGGGTCCGGGTGCTCGTACAGCGGCGTGCCGTCGAAGCGCGCCAGCGCCCACTCGTCCTTCGGGAAGTGCGCGGGGACCCAGTCGATGATCACCCCGATGCCGGCCTGGTGGAAGCGGTCGATGAGGTACCGGAGCTCGTCGGGGTTGCCGAAACGGGCGGTGGGAGCGAAGTAGGAGGTCACCTGGTACCCCCAGGACCCTCCGAACGGGTGCTCGGCGACGGGCAGGAACTCCACGTGGGTGAACCCCAGGTCCCGCACGTAGGAGACCAGCTCGTCAGCGAGGTCGGTGTAGCTGAGCCCCTTGCGCCACGACCCCAGGTGCACCTCGTAGATCGACATCGGCCCCGACACCGCCGAGCCCTGGGACCTGGCCTGCATCCAGTCGTCGTCGCCCCACTCGTAGCCGGAGGTGTAGACCAGCGACGCCGTGGACGGCGGGACCTCTGTCGCGAAGGCCAGTGGGTCGGCCTTCTGCCGCCACACGCTGTCGTGGCCGAGGATCTCGAACTTGTAGCGGGTGCCGTCCCCCACGTCCGGGACGAACAGCTCCCAGACCCCGCTGGACCCCAGCGAGCGCATCGGGTTGGCCTTGCCGTCCCAGTAGTTGAAGTCGCCCACGACGCGAACGCCCCGCGCCGACGGCGCCCAGACGGCGAACGACGTCCCGGTCACTGGGCCGGTGAGCGTCTCGTAGCGTCGGACGTGGCTGCCGAGGACCTGCCACAGCTGCTCGTGCCGGCCCTCGCCGACGAGGTGGAGGTCGACGTCGCCAAGCGTGGGCAGGAACCGGTACGGGTCGTCGGTGTCGACGACCTGCCCGGCGTAGGTCACGCGCAGCCGGTAGTCGGGGACCTCGGGGAACGGCAGCACGCCGGCGAAGACGCCGAGGTGCTCGTGCTCCAGCGGGAACTCGTCGTCCCCGACCCGGACGACGACCGAGTCGGCCATCGGCCGCAGGGTCCGCACCGTGACGGCTCCGTCGTGCACGTGCGGTCCGAGCACGGAATGCGGGTCGGCGAAGTCACCGCCGACGAGGGCGTCCAGGGAGACCGTGTCGACCGGCAGCGGTGTCGGCTGCCTCTTCTTCTTCTTCCCGCTCACAGCGAAACCTTTCCGACGGTCGTTGTCACTGCGCCAGCCTCTCCAGCGCGGTCAGGGGGATGACCGCCCACGGCGGGCGGTTGCGTGACTCGTAGACGAGCTCGTAGACGGCCTTGTCCGTCTCGTAGGCACGCAGGAGCACCTCCTGCTCCCGCGGGTCCACATCCCCGGCGGCGGCGTAGCCGTCCAGGAAGAACTCCCGGTTGCGTTCCGACCACTCCCCGGCCCGGTACGCCAGCTGGGCGTCGTCGGCATGATCGACGAGCAGGGAGTTCAGGGCGGCGTAGTCGTACGAGCGCAGCATGCCGGCCACGTCGCGCAGGGGCGTGTCCAGCGCCATCCGGGTAGCCAGCGGCTTCTCCGGCTCTCCCTCGAAGTCGATGAGCTTCCAGTTGACCGACGTCCTCAGCACCTGGCCGAGGTGTAGGTCCCCGTGGATGCGCTGTACGGGCACCGGCCCGGCCAGCTCAGCGAGTCGGTCGTAGGCCTGCTCCAGACCAGGTACCAGCGGGGCGGCGGCGGGAGCCTCGTGCAGGGCGGCGTGCAGCCGCGCCCGCATCGCCTCCGCCTCGGCGCGCAGGTCGTCGTTGCCCCAGGTCCCGGTCGGCAGCACCTCGCGCAGGGCGTGGTGAACCTCGGCGGTGGCCTTGCCCAGACGGTATGACTCCCCGGCGAAGTCGCCCCCGACCTCGTCGGCGTGCAGGTCCCGCTCGGCGTACAGGTCGGCCACGCTGGTCAGGGCCAGCCTCCAGCCGTCGGTGGCGGTGACCAGGAACGTCTGGAGCATGCCCAGGCTGCCCGATACGGTCTCGCCGGCGTCGGGGTCGGCCCACGACCCGTCGAACCAGCCCAGCAGGGGTGCCACGGCCGTGCAGCCCGTGGTGGCCAGCGCCGCATGCACCTCGATGTCGGGGTTGGTCCCGGGAACCAGGCGGCGGAAGACCTTGAGCAACGCCTGGTCGCCGAACGCCAGCGAGGTGTTGCTCTGCTCGCCGGTGAGCACGAGCGACTCCAGACCCACGGGGATGTCGGCGCCCTCGACCCGGTGGAAGGTGAGCCCGCCGAGGTCCTCGCCGGTGTGCAGGCGCTCGAGCAGGCGCCCGGTCGTGGTGCGGTCGTGCAGCGCGTCGTAGACGTAGCCGCTGTCGTTGTGGCCGACGAGGACATGCTCGAGCCGCTCGATGCGCTCCGGCCTGACCTCCACCGGGACCTGGTAGGCCGTCGTCTGCGACCCGCGACCCGGGACGTCCTGGACGACCCCCACGACGAGGTGGTCCACGACGTTCGCCGAGCCGATCGGCGTGTGCCGAAGGACGCGGACTCGCCGCACCGGCCAGTCCTTGCCGGCGAACCACCGTTGCGTCGGCATCCAGTCCCCCAGCATCGCCTCGATGCCCTCGACGCGCGTCACGGCGCCTCCTCGGCCGGGGTGAGCTGGAACCAGAAGAAGCCGTGGTTGCCGACGGACAGCAGGTACGGCAGCTCCCCGATCGGCGGGAACGGCACACCACCGGTCATCTCGGTCGGCAGCCAGCCCTCCCATCTCCTCAGGTCCAGCTCGACAGGCTGCGGGAAGCGGGACAGGTTGTTCACGCACAGCACCACGTCGTCCCCGAACGACCGGACGAACGACAGCACGCTGGGGTTCGACCCTCCGACGTCGATGAAGTCGCCGAGGCCGAAGGCCGGGTTCTGCTTGCGCACCTGCAGCATCCGGCGGGTCCAGTGCAGCAGCGAGGACGTGGTTCGACTCTGCGCCTCGACGTTGGTCACCTGGAAGCCGTACACGGCGTCCATCACCACCGGCAGAGTGAGCCGGCCCGGGTCGGCGGTGGAGAACCCGGCGTTGCGGTCCGGGGTCCACTGCATCGGGGTGCGCACCCCGTCGCGGTCGCCGAGCCAGATGTTGTCGCCCATGCCGATCTCGTCACCGTAGTAGAGGACGGGAGAGCCTGGCAGGGAGAGCAGGAGCGCGGTGAACAGCTCGATCTGGTTGCGGTCGTTGTCCAGCAGCGGGGCGAGCCGGCGGCGGATGCCGATGTTGGCCTTCATCCGCGGGTCGATCGCGTACTCGGCCCACATGTAGTCCCGCTCCTCGTCGGTGACCATCTCCAGCGTCAGCTCGTCGTGGTTGCGCAGGAAGATGCCCCACTGGCAGCCGCTCGGGATCTGGGGCGTGCGCTCGAGGATCTCCGAGATCGGGTACCGCGACTCCCGCCGCACCGACATGAAGATCCGCGGCATCACGGGGAAGTGGAAGGCCATGTGGCACTCGTCCCCGCCCACCTCCGGGTCGCCGAAGTACTCCACGACGTCCTCGGGCCACTGGTTCGCCTCGCACAGCAGCACCCGGTCCGGGTATGCCGAGTCGACCATGTCCCGCACCTGCTTGAGGAAGTCGTGGGTCTCCGGCAGGTTCTCGCAGTTGGTGCCCTCGCGCTCGTACAGGTACGGGACGGCGTCGAGGCGGAAGCCGTCCACGCCGAGCTCCAGCCAGAACCTCAGCGCGTCGAGCATCGCCTCCCGCACCGCCGGGTTGTCGAAGTTCAGGTCAGGCTGGTGGCTGAAGAACCGGTGCCAGAAGTACTGCTTGCGGATCGGGTCGAACGTCCAGTTCGACACCTCGGTGTCGACGAAGATGATGCGGGCGTCGGCGTAGCCGGTGTCGCTGTCGGCCCACACGTAGAAGTCCCCGTACGGCCCGTCCGGGTCGGTGCGGGAGGCCTGGAACCAGGGGTGCTGGTCGGAGGTGTGGTTCATGACCATGTCGATGATCACGCGGATGCCGCGCTCGTGGGCCCGTTCCAGCAGCAGCGAGAAGTCCTCCACCGTGCCGAAGTCGGGGAGGATGTCGGTGTAGGAGGCGACGTCGTAGCCGCCGTCGCGCAGCGGGCTGGCGAAGAACGGCGGCAGCCACAGGCAGTCCACGCCGAGCCACTCCAGGTAGTCCAGCCGATCGATGAGGCCGCGCATGTCCCCGATGCCGTCGGCATCGGAGTCGGCGAACGAGCGCACGAGCACCTCGTAGAACACCGCCCGCTTGAACCAGAGCGGGTCGGTGCCGGTCGGAGGCAGGTGGTGGTGGGCTACCACGACCACCGCCGGACGGTCACGACATGGGCAGGCTCGACATGCGGGTCCAGCCTGACGTAGTTGTGCTGCCCCCAGCGGTACGTCCGGCCGGACAGCTCGTCGTGCGCGGCAAAGGTCTCGTGCCAGTCGAAGCCGAGCGCCGGCATGTCCAGGCTGAGCAGCGTCTCGCGCGGGCCGTGCGGGTCCAGGTTGACCACGACGATGACGGTGTCGTCCCCGCCGTCGGGGGTCTGCTCCCGCTTGCTGAAGGCGATGACGTCCGGGTCCGCCACGTGGTGGAAGCGCAGGTTGCGCAGCCGCTGCAGAGCGGGGTGCTCCCGGCGGATGGTGTTGAGCCGGGTGAGGTACGGCGCCAACGACTCGCCCTCGCGGGCACCGCCCGGGCCGTAGGCCGCCCAGTCCCGGGGCCGGTACTGGTACTTCTCCGAGTCCAGGTACTCCTCGCTGCCGGGGCGCAGGGCGACGTGCTCGTACAGCTCGTAGCCGGCGTACACGCCGTACGTGGGGGAGAGCATCGAGGCGAGCACGGCCCGGATCCGGAACGCGGCCGGGCCGCCGTACTGCAGGTAGGCGTGCAGGATGTCGGGGGTGTTGACGAAGAAGTTCGGCCGCATGTGGGCCGCCGAGTCGCGCAGCTCCTCGGCGTACTCGGTGAGCTCGGGCTTGGTGGTGCGCCAGGTGAAGTACGTGTAGGACTGCTGGAAGCCCACCTTGCCGAGGGTGTGCATCATCGCCGGTCGGGTGAACGCCTCGGCGAGGAAGATCACGTCCGGGTCGGTGCCGCGGATCTCGGTGAGCAGCCGGTGCCAGAAGCTGACGGGCTTGGTGTGGGGGTTGTCGACGCGGAAGATGCGCACGCCGTGGTCCATCCACAGGTGCACGATCCGGAGCATCTCGGCGTAGATGCCCTCCGGGTCGGTGTCGAAGTTCAGCGGGTAGATGTCCTGGTACTTCTTCGGCGGGTTCTCCGCGTAGGCGATCGAGCCGTCCGGGCGCACGCTGAACCACTCCGGGTGCTCGGTCACCCACGGGTGGTCCGGCGAGGCCTGCAGCGCCAGGTCCAGGGCCACCTCCAGGCCGAGCTCGTTGGCCCGGGCGACGAACACGTCGAAGTCCTCCATCGTCCCGAGGTCGGGGTGGACGGTGTCGTGGCCGCCCTCGGCGGCCCCGATCGCCCACGGCACGCCCGGGTCGTGCGGGCCGGCGACCAGGGTGTTGTTCGGGCCCTTGCGGAACGCGTTGCCGATCGGGTGGATCGGAGGCAGGTAGACCACGTCGAAGCCCATGTCGGCGACCGCGGGGAGCCGCTCGGCGGCGGTGGCGAACGTGCCGGACTGCCAGCTGCCGTCGGGCCTCTTGACCGCCCCCTCCGAACGTGGGAAGAGCTCGTACCAGGAGCCGTAGAGCGCCCTCTCCCGCTCCACCACGAGCGGGTACGGGCCGTCGACGGTGACGAGGTCGCGCACCGGGTAGGCCTCGAGCACCGCGAGCACGGGCTGCTCGAACGCTGCCGCGAGACGAACCTCGTCCGGCCGGTCCACGTCGCCCAGGGCGGCCAGCGCATCGGTGAGCACGGCCGACTCGCTGGCGGCCTCGCTGGGCAGGCCCTCCATCGCGCGCCGGAGCAGGGCTGTGCCCTCGGCGAAGACGAGCTCCACGTCGATGCCGGCGGGCACCTTGATCTCGGCGTTGTGGCGCCACGTGCCGAAGGGGTCGCCCCAGGCCTCCACGTGGAAGGTCCACGGCCCCACCTCGTCGGCCCGCACGTCGACGTGCCAGCGATCCGTCCCGGGAGCGCCCATGCTCATCGGGGTGCGCACCCGCTCCCGGCCGTCCGGCCCGGTGAGCACGACGGTCGCCCGCACGGCGTCGTGACCCTCCCGGAACACCGTGGCCGAGACCGTGAACTGCTCACCCGCGACGGACCTGGCCGGGTAGGCGGAGCAGGCGATGACGGGGGAGACGTCGAGCACGGGGATACGTCCGGTCACGACCACGATCCAACCCCATGGGCGTGCCGCGAGACAGGGATCCGGGCAATCGTGCCTAGGGTTCCCTCCCGTGCGCGCGATCAGACGCCTCACCGTCCGACCGGTGCTGCCGGCCTCCCTGGAACCCCTTCGCGACCTCGCGCTCAACCTGCGGTGGTGCTGGGACGCCGCGACGCAGGACCTGTTCGCCTCGATCGACCCGCAGCGGTGGGCCGACAGCGGCCACGACCCGATGCAGCTGCTGGGGGCGGTCCCGGCGGCGCGATGGGCCGAGCTGGACGCCGACCCGGCCTTCGCGGGACGGCTGCGCGAGGCGGTGGAGGACCTGCGGCACTACCGCGAGGACCCCCGCTGGTACCAGTCCCTGCCCGCGGGCTCGCCGGCCGGCATCGCCTACTTCTCTCCCGAGTACGGCATCACGCACGTGCTGCCGCAGTACTCCGGCGGGCTGGGGATCCTCGCCGGGGACCACCTCAAGGCCGCCAGTGATCTCGGCGTTCCCCTCGTCGGCGTCGGGCTGCTCTACGGCCACGGCTACTTCCGGCAGAGCCTGTCGGCCGAGGGGTGGCAGCAGGAGCGCTACCCGGTGCTCGACGCGGCGTCCCTCCCGCTGACGATGCTCCACGAGCCCGACGGCACCCCGAGCCGCGTGCACGTCACCCTGCCGGAGGGACGGAGCCTGGCCGCCGCCGTGTGGCTGGCCTGGGTGGGCCGCGTCCCGCTGCTGCTGCTCGACTCGGCCGTGGAGGACAACGACCCGGCCGAGCGCGAGGTCACCGACCGGCTCTACGGCGGGAGCGGCGAGCACCGGCTCAAGCAGGAGATGCTGCTGGGCATCGGCGGGGTGAGGGCGCTGCGCCTGTGGTCCCGGCTCACCGGGGCGTCCGAGCCGACGGTGTTCCACACCAACGAGGGGCACGCCGGCTTCCTGGGGCTCGAACGGCTGCGCGAGCTCGTCGAGGACGGCGTCGACGTCGACGCCGCACTGGCGATGGTGCGCGCCGGGACCGTGTTCACCACGCACACGCCCGTGCCGGCCGGTATCGACCGCTTCCCCGCCCACCTCGTGGCCCAGTACCTGGGAGCGGAGGGACTGGCGCCGCACGTGGGCCTGGAGCGGGTGCTCGGGCTCGGCGCGGAGACCTACCCCGGGGGCGACCCCGGTGTCTTCAACATGGCGGTCATGGGGTTCCGCCTGGCGCAGCGCGCGAACGGGGTGAGCCGGCTGCACGGGGCGGTGAGCCGGGAGATGTTCACCGGGCTCTGGCCCCAGGTCGACGTCGAGGAGGTGCCGATCGGCTCGGTCACCAACGGGGTGCACGGCCCGACCTGGACGGCCCCGGAGGTCCAGGCCCTCGTCGACGCCGGTGCGGAGGCACCTCACGCGCTCGCCTCGGTGACCGACGCCGAGCTGTGGACCACCAAGCGGGCGCTGCGGGAACGGCTCGTGGCCGATGTGCGGGAGCGACTGCGCCGGTCGTCCCGGCAGCGTGGGGCGAGTGGGTCCGCCCTGGGATGGGTCGACGACGTGCTCGACCCGGACGTGCTCACGGTGGGCTTCGCCCGCCGGGTGCCCACGTACAAGCGGCTCACGCTCATGCTGCGCGACCGCGACCGGCTGCGGGCGCTGCTGCTGCACCCGGACCGCCCGGTCCAGGTGGTGATCGCCGGCAAGGCGCACCCGGCCGACGACCACGGCAAGCACCTCATCCAGCAGGTCGTGCGCTTCGCCGACGACCCCGACGTCCGGCACCGCATCGTCGTGCTGCCCGACTACGACATCTCCATGGCCCAGGTGCTGTTCCCGGGCTGCGACGTCTGGCTGAACAACCCCCTGCGGCCCTACGAGGCCTGCGGCACCTCCGGCATGAAGGCCGCTCTCAACGGCGCCCTCAACGTGTCCATCCTGGACGGCTGGTGGGACGAGTGGTTCGACGGCGACAACGGATGGGCGATCCCCAGCAGCGAGAGTGCCGATGACCCGCAGCGCCGGGACGACGAGGAGGCCACCGCCCTGTACGAGCTGCTCGAGCAGTCGGTGGCGCCCCGGTTCTACGACCGGGTGGACGGGCTCCCGGTGCGCTGGCTGGAGATGGTGCGGCACACGCTGGCCACGCTCGGCCCCAAGGTGCAAGCCACCCGCATGGTCGCCGACTACGTCACCGAGGCCTACCTGCCGGCCGGGCAGGCCTCGCAGGCCATGACCGTTCCAGCCGCCGCTGACCTGGCGGCCTACCTGCGGCGCGTCCGCGAGGGCTGGGACGCCGTCCGGGTGGACCACGTGCACGCGGTGACCGACGCGTCGCCGAACGAGAACCCCGGGCTCGGGGACGAGCTGCGGCTGCGAGCCTTCGTCGCGCTCGGTGACCTCACCCCCGACGACGTCCTCGTGCAGGTCGCGTACGGGCGAGTGGACGACACCGACCAGCTGGTCGACCCGACGGCGACACCGCTGGCGCCGACCGAGGTCTACGAGCGCGGGCGCTACCGCTACGAGGGTGACCTGCCGCTGGTGGCGACCGGGCCGTTCGGCTACACGGTGCGGGTCGTTCCGACCCACCCGGCGCTGGCCTCGCTGGCCGAGTCCGGGCTGGCCCGGGTGCCGGCCGACCCGGGTGCCATGACCGACGGGGACCTGCGCTAGCCCGCCGCCCAGCCGGGCTCGTCGGCTCGCAGCAGCAGGCAGGACCGGCCCGGCATCTCGACGGTCTCGCCGGCCCGGATCCGCCGGCCCTCGCGGCTCGGCCGGCCGGTGTCGACGAGCACCTCGTAGCTCTCGGCCCAGCTACCGGCGTCCGGCAGGCGGACGGGCACCGGCTCGCGGTCGGCGTGCAGCCACAGCAGGAACGATGCGTCGGTGACGCGTGACCCGTCGGGGTTGCGGCTGCGGATGGCGTCGCCGGCGAGGAACAGCCCGAGGGTGCGCCGCTGCGGGTCCCACCACTGGGCGTCGCTCATCTCCTCGCCCGCGTCAGAGAACCAGGCCACGTCCTTGCGGCCGCCCTCGACGGCCGGCTGCCCGACGAAGAAGTGCCGCTGCCGGAACACCGGGTGCTCGGCGCGCAGCCGCAGCAGCCGGCGGACCAGGGACGTCAGGTCGGCCCAGGCGGCTGCTGACTCCCAGTCCAGCCAGGAGATCTCGTTGTCCTGGCAGTAGGCGTTGTTGTTGCCCTGCTGGGTCCGTCCGATCTCGTCGCCTGCGGTGAGCATGGGCACCCCGGTGGACAGCAGCAGCGTCGTGAGCAGGTTCGCCATCTGCCGCCGACGCACGGCCAGCACGTCGGGGTCGTCGGTGGGCCCCTCGGCCCCGTAGTTGGCCGACCTGTTGTCGGGGTGCCCGTCGTCGGCGAGGTTGGCCTCGTTGTGGCGCTCGCCGTAGCTGACCAGGTCGCGCAGGGTGAACCCGTCGTGGGCGGTGACGAAGTTGATCGACGCGAAGGGCCGCCGGCCGTCCGCGGCGTACAGGTCGCTGGAGCCGGACACCCGCTGCGCCAGGTCCCGGACGCCGTCGGCGTGACCCCGCCAGAAGTCGCGGACGGTGTCGCGGAACCGGTCGTTCCACTCCGTCCACAGGTGCGGGAACCCCCCGACCTGGTAGCCGCCTGGCCCGATGTCCCACGGCTCGGCGATGAGCTTGACCTCGCGCAGCACCGGGTCCTGCTGGATGACGGCGACGAACGTGCCCAGCATGTCGACGTCGTGCATCGACCGGGCGAGCGCCGCCGCCAGGTCGAAGCGGAAGCCGTCGACGTGCATCTCGGTGACCCAGTAGCGCAGCGAGTCGGTCACCATCTGCAGGGTGCGGGGGTGGCGCACGTCGAGCGTGTTGCCGCACCCGGTGTAGTCGACGTAGTCGCGGCGGTTGCGCCCCAGGCGGTAGTAGTGGACGTTGGCCAGCCCTCTCCAGCTGAGCGTCGGTCCGTCCCGGCCCTGCTCGGCCGTGTGGTTGTAGACGACGTCGAGCACCACCTCGAGCCCGGCGGCGTGCAGGGCACGCACCATGGCCTTGAACTCGGTGACCTGCTGGCCCCGAGACCCCGAGGAGCTGTACCCGGCGTGCGGGGCGAAGAAGCCCAGCGTGTTGTAGCCCCAGTAGTTGTGCAGGCCGAGCGCGGCGAGGTGGGGCTCGTCGACGAACTGGTGCACGGGCATGAGCTCGACCGTGGTGACACCGAGGTCGAGCAGGTACTCGACCACCGCCGGGTGCGCCAGGCCGGCGAACGTGCCGCGCAGCTGCTCGGGCACGGCGGGGTGGCGCATGGTGAAGCCCCGAACGTTGAGCTCGTAGAGCACCGTGTTCGACCACCGGACCCGCGGGGGAGCGTCGTCGCCCCAGTCGAAGTGGTCGTCGACCACGACGGCGGTGGGTACGTAGGGAGCCGAGTCCCGGTCGTCGCGGTGCAGGTCGTTGCCGGGGTGCTGCAGGTCCGGTCGGTGGTGGCCGAACACCGCCGGGTGGTAGCGAAGGCCGCCGGTGATGGCCCGCGCGTAGGGGTCGACGAGCAGCTTCGCCGGGTTGTGGCGCAGCCCCTCCTCCGGACGCCACGGCCCGTGCACCCTCAGGCCGTACCGCTGCCCGGCCCCGACGCCGGGGATCCGCCCGAACCAGACGAGGTTGCGCTGGTCGACCAGGTCCACCCGGTCCTCGGACCCGTCGTCGTCCAGCAGGCACACCTGCACGCGGGTGGCCTCGGGGGCGAGGACCGCGACGTTGGTGTCCGGGCCCACCACGGTGGCGCCGAGCCGCGACCAGTCGCCGGGCAGCGCCACGGCGGGCTCGCGGACGGTCGTCACCGCCGCATTGTCCCCGAGGGGCCGTCCGGCCCCGGTGGAGGGCTACCCTCACCGGCGATGGGTGCGCTGGTTCGGCTCGAGGTCCACGAGGGCATCGCGACGCTGCGGCTGGACCGTCCGCCGATGAACGCCCTGTCGGCTGCCGCGCAGGACGAGATGGCCGAGGCCGCCCGGCAGGCAGACGCTCGCCGTGACGTGCGAGCCGTGGTCGTCTACGGCGGGCCCCGTGTGTTCTGCGCCGGCGCCGACGTGCCCGAGATGGCCGAGTGGAGCCAGGCCGACATGCTCGACCGGTCCCGGGCCCTGCAGGACGCGTTCACCGCCGTGGCGGCGATCGGCAAGCCGACCGTGGCCGCGATCGCCGGCTACGCGCTCGGTGGCGGGTGCGAGCTCGCGCTGTGCTGCGACGCCCGGGTCGCGGGGGACAACGCCAAGCTCGGGCTGCCGGAGATCCGGCTCGGCATCATCCCCGGGGCCGGCGGCACCCAGCGGCTGCCCCGGCTCGTCGGCCCGGCCCGGGCCAAGGAGATGATCTTCACGGGGCGCTTCGTCGACGCCCCCGACGCCCTGACCATGGGGCTGGTCGACCGGGTGGTGGCGCCCGACGACGTGTACGAGCAGGCGCGGTCGTGGGCAGCGCAGTTCGTCGAGGGTCCAGCGGTCGCGCTGCGCGCGGCCAAGCAGGCCGTCGACGCCGGACTGGAGGTGGACGTGAGCAGCGGGTTGGAGATCGAGCGGCTGCACTTCGCAGGGCTGTTCGCCACGCGGGACCGGACCGCGGGGATGACGGCCTTCGTCCAGGACGGACCGGGCACGGCCCGGTTCGAGGGCCGATGAGCCCCACGGCCGGCGGGGCGGGGCGCCCCCCCGCAACCGCAGCGGACGTCCAGGAGGCCTGGGCCGACACCAAGCTCGCTCAGGTGCTCTACCACGACTGGGAGGCGGCCAGCTACGACGAGAAGTGGTCGATCTCCTACGACGAACGCTGCCAGTCCTACGCCGCCGACCGGTTCGTCGCGGTCGCGGGGCGGGACGGATGGCCGTACGGGGAGAGCCTGGAGATCGGGGCGGGCACCGGGTTCTTCACCCTCAACCTCGCCCTCGCCGGGGTGCTCGGGGGTCCGCTGCACGTCAGCGACCTCTCCCCGGGAATGGTCGACTCGGCGCAGCGCAACGCCGAGGAGGCCGGGCTGGTCGTCACCGGCCGGGTCGCCGACGTCGAGAGCCTCCCGTACGACGACGCGTCGTTCGACCTCGTCATCGGGCACGCGGTGCTGCACCACGTCCCCGACGTCGAGCAGGCGTTCCGCGAGATCGTGCGCGTGCTGCGCCCCGGCGGTCGGTTCGTCGTCTGCGGCGAGCCGACCCGGGTCGGGGACCGCATCGCCCGCACCCTGTCGAGGCTGACCTGGGAGACCAGCACCCGGGTGACGGCGCTGCCCGGCCTGCGGTCCCGGTGGGCCAGGCCGCAGGCGGAGCTGGACGAGTCCTCCCGGGCGGCGGCCCTGGAGTGGGTGGTCGACCTGCACACCTTCGACCCGCACGAGCTGGCCAGGACGGCGTTGCGGGGCGGCGCGATCGACGTTCACACGGTCACCGAGGAGCTGACGGCGGCCTGGTTCGGGTGGCCGGTGCGCACGTTCGAGAGCGCCGTCCCCGCTGGTCGGCTGGGGGTCCGCTGGGCCCAGTTCGCCTACACGTCGTGGCTGCGCCTGTCGGCGCTGGACCGCCGGTTGGCGTCCGTGGTGCCGCCGGGGCTGTTCTACAACGTCTCCATCACCGGACGGGCCCCGGACCGCCTCGGCTGACCGGGACGCGCTGCGGCCCGGGCTTCGGGGTCGTCGCCGGTCGGCGACGCCGGCCGAGCGTCTAGGGTCGAGATCGTGCCGGGCCGCCGTCAGCGATACGGGTTGTACCGCCAGGCACGCTTCCTCACCTGGGACTCCTTTCGCTGGGTCGTGCGCCACCGGGCCCTCACTCCGTGGTACCTGGTGCGCTACGGCAGGTTCCTCCTGCTCAAGCTGCGCACCTGGCGGCACGGCAACGTGATCACGCAGGGGTTCGTGTTCCTCGGCCGCGGGGTGCAGATCCAGGCCCGCCCAGGCGACGCCCGGATCGTCCTCGGCCGCTGGGTGCACCTCGGCGACGCCAACCGGCTGCTGGCACACGAGGGGACCCTGCGCGTCGGGGACAAGACGGTGTTCGGGCACGACAACACCGTCACCTGCTACCTCGACGTCGACATCGGCCCGCGCACCCTGGTGGCCGACTGGGTGTACGTGTGCGACTTCGACCACCGCACCGAGGACATCACCGTCCCGATCAAGGACCAGGGCATCGTGAAGTCCCCGGTGCGGATCGCCGGGGACTGCTGGATCGGCACCAAGGTCACCGTGCTGCGCGGCAGCGACGTCGGGACCGGGACGGTGCTGGCGGCCAACGCTGTGGTCCGGGGCCCGGTGCCCGACTACGCGGTCGCCGGGGGCGTGCCGGCGCGGGTCCTGAAGGACCGTCTGGCGGTCTACGAGGCGGACGCGCTGCGGCGCGAGGCGCTGGCCGACATCGCCCGCAAGACCGCCGAGGCGGCCCGGGCTCACCGGGACGGGACGAGCCCGGAGTAGACGCCCGCCGTCTGCGCGGCGACGGCGGCCCACCCGAAGCGCTCAACGGCGGCCCGTCGGGCTGCACCTGCCAGCAGCGCCGCCCGAGCCGGGTCGTCGAGGACCGCCGCGACGGCGGCGGCCAGCGCAGGCGGGTCGGCGGCGGGGACGACCAGCCCGGTGGCGCCGTCGTCGACGAGGTCTCCCAGCCCTCCGGCCCGTGTGACGACGACCGGGGTGTCCGCGGCCATCGCCTCGAGGGCCACCATCCCGAACGGCTCGTACCGGGACGGGACCAGGGCGACGTCGGCGGCCCCGAGCAGGGCCGCCACACCGTGGTCGTCCAGTCGTCCCACCAGGTGCACGAGGTCGGCCACCCCGGCCTCGGCGGCCAGCTCGGCCAGGGCGTCCCGGCGGCCACCCTTGCCCACGAGAGCCAGGTGGACGCGTCGGCCCCCGTTGACGAGCAGGCTGAGCGCGGTGATCGCGTCCTGGCCGCCCTTCTCCCACTCGAGCCGACCGACGAGGACGGCGAGCGGCTCACCCGCGGGGATGTGCTGGGCCTTCCGCGCGGCGGCCTGCTCGGCGGCGGTGGTCCGCCAGGCGGCGACGTCCACGCCGTTGGGGATCACGGTGGTGCGGGCGGGGGCGGCGCCGAGCCCGTCGACGACCTCGGTGCGCATGGCCGACGAGCACACGACGAGCCGGTCGGACCGGGCCGCCAGCGACCGCTCGATGCCGGCCCGCCAGCGGGAGAAGTCGCTGGAGAGCCAGCCGTTCCACAGCCCGGTCTCGGTGGCGTGGACGGTCATCACCAGGGGCACCCGGGCCTCGTCGGCCAGCGCCTCGGACGCCTCGGCCACCACCCAGTCGTGCCCGTGCACGACGTCGGGCCGCCACCGGTCGAGCAGGGTGTGCCCGGCGTCGATGAGACGGGTCTGCAGGGCGCGCACGAACCCCGCGGTGTCGGTGTGGACGTCCGGGGCGTCCGGGCCCATGGGGGCTCGCACCACCCGCAGGGGGGGCGGGTCGCGGGGGTCGAGGGCCGGGAGACCGGGTGGGCCCTGGGTGAGCACGACGACCTCAAGGCCGCGACCGGCGAGGGCGGCGCTGAGGGCGTGCACATGCCGACCGAGGCCCCCGTACATGACCGGCGGGTACTCCCAGGAGACCTGCAGGACACGCAGTGGCGGCACGTGGGAGCAGCCTAGTGACCCCGGCACACTGTGTGCGTGGCCCGCTCCGCCCGGCCCGCGTGGGCCTCGCTGCTCGACGTGGTCAGCGACGTCCTGCTCGGCGTCGGGCTCGCCGTCGGCGCGCTCCTGGCCGTCGGCGCAGGTCTCGTGCTGGCCATCGGGGAGCCGTCGGGGCTCGCAGCGTGGGTGGTGGGGACGGGGGAGCGGCTGGCTGGTCCGCTGGTGGGCTGGGTGGCCAGCCCCGACCCGGTGCAGGGCCTGGCGCTCGGCCTGGCGCTGGGTGCCGTGGCCTGGGGGATCGCGGGGTGGGGGCTCAGCCGGCTGCTGCGGCCGGGTTGAGCCGGCGCGCGTCGACGTGGCCGAACGGTCGCTCGGCGCCGATGCGGCGACGCTGGTCTGTGAGTGTGTCCGCGGTCGCCACGTGGCCGGCCAGCCGGGCGCGGGCGTACTCGGGGCTCGAGTCGTGGGAGACCATGAAGGGCCAGTCGCTGGCGCACGCCAGCAGCACGGTCTCGGCGAGCTCGTCGAGCCAGGGTTCGCGGGCCGTGCCGGTCTGGGCGGCTCCGGCGGCGGCGAGCAAGCAGTCCTGCACCCTGGTCTGCTCGGCGAGCATGCCGGTGACCCTCTCCCCGGCCCACACGCCGAGGTCCTTGCCCAGGCCCCAGGAGCCCGACTCCGGGTGGACGGCCTGCTCGGGAGGGTCGTCGGCCAGTGCTCCGGACAGGGTCGTGACCCGCACCCCGGCCGCGGGGAGCGCGTCGAGGACCCCGGCCAGCCAGTCGAGTCCCTCGTGCCACCAGTGCCCGAACAGCTCGGTGTCGTAGGCGGCGACGACGAGCCCGGCACGGCCGTCGCGCTCTCGTAGCGAGGTGAGCCGCTGGCGCACGAGCGCGACGAAGTCCTCGACGTGCTCGGCGACGGCGGCGGCGGCCTTCTCCGGCTCGTAGGGCGCCTTGTCCGCCGGGTCCACCGTGGTCCCGGTCACCCGGGAGAGCTTGAGCCCGGACGCGTGGTGGTAGGCGTGGAAGTCGCGGTACCAGCGACCGCCGGGGTAGCCGCGGCGGGGGGACCACACGCGGTAGGTGACCTCGAGGTCGCGTCCGACGACCGCGACGTCGCTGTCGCCGAGCCGCCAGGCACGCGCGGTGTGGGCTCCGACGTGCTGCAGCGTCGGGCCGTCCAGCATCAGGTGGGCCACCCCGTGCCCGGCGAGCAGGTGCTCCAGGCCGGGGGAGTAGGCGCACTCGGGCAGCCAGATGCCGGCGGGGCGCCGGCCCTGCCGCAGCACGTGGTCGTCGAGTCCGGTGCCGAGCGCGAGGTCGGCGACGGCGGGACGCACCAGCGGCAGCACCGGGTGGGTGAGGGGGCCACCCAGCAGCTCCACCACGCCCGCGTCGGCCAGCTCGCGCCAGACCGGCGAGCCTCCGGCTCCCCACGCCGAGGTCATCTCCCGGAGCGTGTCGCGCGCCCGGGCACCCTCGTAGCGGCCCAGGGCGCTCACGGTGGGGTCGCGGTCCCCGGCCAGGTCGTCGGCGCGCAGCATCCAGTCCGACAGCCACCGCTGGTGCTCGGCCTGGCAGTACGGGTCGTCGAGCTGCGCGGCCAGCACGGGCGTGATCCCCAGGGTGAGCAGGTCCCGTCCGCCGTCCTCGCCCAGCCGCCGGAGCAATCGCGTGAGGGGCAGGTAGGACTGGGCCCACGCCTGGTGCAACCACTCCTCGCCGACCGGCCACCGACCGTGGTGGGCCAGCCAGGGCAGGTGGGAGTGCAGGACGAGGCAGAACGTTCCGACGCTCATCGGGTCCCCGCCACCGCGACCAGGTCGAGGGCCGCGTCGATGTCGTCGGTGACGACGAAGTCGTCGGCCGTGACCGCGGCGACGACCTCGGCGAGGCTCGGCCCCCACTGGGGGGCGGGTGCATCGACCTGGGCCTGCACCAGGGACCCGTGCTCGCGCTCCCAGGCCTGCAGGCGGGGCCCGTGTCCCAGCCCGGTGACCTGCAGGTGATCGACGTGCGGGGCGAGCAAGGCCGCGAGCTCGGCCGCGTCGAGCTCGCGGTGGTGGAAGACGTTGCCGGGGGGGAAGGTGCGCCGGTTCGGGGTCGACAGCACGAGAGTGCCGCCGGGCCGGAGCGCCCGCACGCACTCGCGGACGAAGCCGTCCTGGTCCCACAGGTGCTCGACGGTCTGGAGGCTGACGACCATGGCGAGACAGCGCTCGCGCACCGGGAGGGCCACGAGGTTGCCGCGCAACCCCGGCACGTCCGGGTAGGCCGTCGCGTGGTGGGTCATCGCGAACACGTCGTAGTCCAGGGCGACCACGTCGGCGCCGGCCGTCCTCAGCCGCGCCGCGCCGAACCCCTCCCCGCTGCCGGCGTCGAGGACGCGAGGCCGTCGGGGCGACTCGGCTCGGGCGAGGTCCGCGACCAGCCCGGCGACCAGGGCGTAGCAGGCCTCGTGCCGGCGGAACCAGTAGTTCTCGTGCCAGACGCCCGGGACCGTCCGTTCCCCGGCCGAGACGTCGAAGAACGCGTCGACGGAAGGCTCGGACACCCGGCAACCCTGCCACACCGGCCAGCCTGGACTGCGCCAGCGCCGAAGGTCCTCGGCCCCTGGCCAGCGCCAGCGCCTGGTGCTAGCCACGAAGGTGGGTGCCGACCGACGACTCGGCACGTGCGACGAAGGCGGTGGAAGCGATGGCGGGCCCGTACCGGGGGATGCTGGTCGGAGGAGCGGTGGTGGCGGTGGTGCTGGCCGCCTGCGGCGGCGGGGACAGCGGTGATGCCACCTCGGACCTGCAGAGCGCGACGGTGAAGATCCAGGCGGAGGGCACCTTCGTCGACCCGGAGTACGGCGAGCAGACGAACATCGCGGGCGTGGGGTCGGGGTTCATCATCGACGAGGACGGCACGGCCGTGACGAACAACCACGTCGTGGCTGGAGCGGCGATCCTTCGCGTCGACGTGAACGGGAGGGACGACCCCGTCAACGCGACCGTGCTCGGCGTTTCCGAGTGCTCCGACCTCGCCGTCATCGACCTCGACGGTGACGGTTACTCCTACCTGGACATACGTTCGGAGGACGACGAGGTGGAGCCCGGTCTGGAGGTCCTGGCCGCCGGGTTCCCCTGGACCGAGGAGCGCACCCCGGAGGACGTGGACTACACCCTGACCCGCGGCATCGTCAGCTCGACGAACGCCGACGGCGAGACGGCGTGGGCCTCTGTCGACTCCGTCCTCGAGCACGACGCCCGGATCCGCGGTGGCAACTCCGGCGGTCCCCTGGTCGACGAGGACGCACGGGTCGTCGGGGTGAACTACTCCGGGATCGAGAGCGCGGACCAGAACTTCGCCATCGCCTACGCCGACGCCGCCCCGATCGTGGCGCGGCTGCGCGCCGGCGAGGACGTCGACAGCATCGGCATCAACGGCAGAGCATTCTCCGACCCGGAGGCCGAGCTCAGCGGGATCTGGGTCTCGAGCGTGACCTCGGGTTCGCCGGCGGACAGCGCCGGTATCGAGCCCGGCGACATCATCACGTCCCTGGAGAACCTCGACGTCGGCGCCGCCGCCACCATGGAGGCCTACTGCGACGTGCTGCGCACGAAGGGCAGCGACGCGGTGCTCAAGGTCGAGGTGCTGCGTGCCTCGACCGAGGAGGTCCTCGAGGGCGAGATCAACGGCAAGCCGATCGAGGTGTCCTTCTCCTTCGCGCAGGAGTTCGAGGCCGACACCGGCGGTGGGGACGTCTACGCGGAGTACATGCCGGTCACGGACGACACCGAGGCCATCGAGGTGTACGTGCCGACCGAGTGGTCCGACATCGACGCGGCCCCCAACCCCGAGTTCGGCCCGAGCATCTACGCCGCCCCTGACCTGCAGTCCTTCCGCGACACGTGGGACACCCCGGGCCTCATCCTGGAGGTCTCCGCCGACTACGGGGCCGGTGACATCGAGGCCGTGCTGGACGAGTTCCAGCCCGTGGGGTGCACGGGGACAGGTCGGGAGACCTACGAGGACCCGCTCTACACCG
>Ga0316576_10000367_pt1 | contig 20435 bp, 19 predicted proteins | sample S0NA_FD_203075 | JGI IMG/M metagenome (GOLD analysis project Ga0316576, IMG submission 203075) | Rhizosphere microbial communities from salt marsh grasses in Alabama, United States - S0-2_050615r3r5 | ecosystem: Host-associated > Plants > Roots > Rhizosphere | place: USA: Alabama | collected... | reverse complement strand
TGGAGCTATGAGCAATCTTAGATTTGCCGTCATTACGATGAGTGACAGCGGCTCCCGCGGAGAACGTGAGGATACCAGCGGTGCCGCGCTCAAGGATCTGTTTGAAACTTCCGGTTATCGATTATGTTGCTACCGAATCATACCGGATCATATCGACACCATAGTTCAGACGGTGAAGGATGCGGTCGACCGGGATCATGCGGACCTTGTCCTGACAACCGGCGGCACCGGCGTAGCCCCGACCGACGTAACACCGGAAGCCATGAACCAGGTCTTCGACAAAGAAGTGCCGGGTATCGCCGAAGCGATGCGGGCCGAGAGCCTCAAGATTACTCCCAGGTCGGTTATTTCAAGAAGCCGGGCAGGCATTTACCGGTCTTGTCTGATCATAAACCTGCCCGGAAGCAGAAAGGCAGCCCTGGAAAACATCACAGTGGTAATGGCTGCGCTGGAGCATGCGATCGAAAAGATCAAAGGCAGCACAGCGGATTGCGGGCAGAACTGAGCCGCTGAAGTTCAGTAACCAAAAAAGGTGCTCGGCGAGAACCAAGCCCCTTTTGGGGTAGAGCGGGCATCCTCCCCTCAGACGATATCCACCGCATTTCTCCCTCCCGATTCAGCGAGTATTTCACCGATCACATAGGGGGATTCGCCCAAAGCGGTAAACTGCTGCAGGATATCATTCACGTCCTTGTCTTCGACAATTGCCATGAATCCGATACCCATGTTGAAGGTCCGGTACATCTCCTGTTCCGACACGCTCCCTTTTTCAGAGAGGAAGGAGAATATCGGCGGTACCGGGAACGACTTCCTGCTTATGCGGGCGCGGCAGCCTTTTGGCAGGACACGAGGGATATTGTCGTAAAATCCGCCTCCGGTAATGTGCACCATGCCATTGATTTTGTAATTCTTGAGCACGTTGAGAATCGGCTGCACGTAGATCCTGGTCGGTCTAAGCAGTTCCTCGCCGAGCTTGCGTCCGATCGGCTCGACATCTTCATCGACGCTCAGGCCGAGATCGGTGAAGCAGATTTTGCGCACCAGGGAAAAGCCGTTGGAATGGAGACCGTTTGAGGCGAGGCCAATGATCTTGTTGCCGACCCTGATGTCGGAGCCGTCGATGATGTTGTCCCGGTCGACGATTCCAATCACGAATCCGGCCACGTCGTAGTCGCCGTCATGATACATGCCGGGCATTTCTGCGGTTTCCCCACCTACCAGTGAGCACTTGGCCTGTTTGCAACCTTCGGCTATTCCGTGCACCACATCGCCGGCAACCTCGAGGTCAAGCCGGCCGATCGCGAAATAATCGAGAAAGAAAAGTGGCTTGGCACCGCTGACAATGATGTCGTTGGCGCACATGGCAACGAGGTCGATGCCGACTGTATTGTGGATGCCGCACATTTTGGCGACGGCCAGTTTGGTGCCGACACCGTCGGTGGAGGAAACCAGGACCGGGTTCTCGTATTTCTCCTTGTCGATGGAGACCAGACTCGAGAAGCCGCCGATCTGACTGAGTACGCCGCGCTGGTGGGTAGACGCGATGACCTCTTTGATGTTCTTAACGAAGGTGTTGCCTTTGTCGATATCAACACCCGCATCGCGATATCTGCTGCTGTTTAGATCTGTCATCAGAGATAACGGTTATTGAGGATTGCGAAAAGAATGAAGCCAAGATATTTTCAAAGCATAAAGACCTTGCCTGCTCCGGGTGCAACGATGTGTTAAGCCCATGAAGTCAATAATCAATTACCTCATTCCCCGGACTTTGTAAATATAATAGTAGCTTCCCGAACGTCAACAGCCAAGCATGGATCGATTCGTTATCGTTATGAAATTACTTATTCTCGTTTTTGCGATGGTGCTGGTGGTTGAAGGGCTGCCCTATGCGGCTGCTCCTGAAAAAATGCGTGAGTGGCTCGCCAGGCTCAGCGAGGTAAAACCGTCAACACTGCGCGTCGTCGGTCTGGCATCACTCTGCACCGGACTGGTTATCTGCTGGATCGTCCAGAAAACCGACCTGTTCCTGTAGGACGGTCAACGTGTTTTGCGCCGTGATCTGCCCGTTTCAGGGCGAACATGGTGCCGACGATCCAGTCGTCTTTCTCCTTCCGCAGGTTAAGCGTCTCGGAAGCCATGACCTGCCAGCCGAAAGTCCTTGACAGTCCTTCGATATAAGAACATGTATGGGCAAAACGCCCGCTGGGCTGCAGCCGAAATACCGGGTTTTGGTCCTCAAGGCGTTCCGCTGAGAAAAAAAAACGGCCGTCGTCGGCAAGGCTGCGGGGAAGTCGGGCGAACAGATTTGCCAGTTCTCCCACGTAGGGAACAACGTCTGCGGCAACCACGCAGTCGTAGCGGGCGGTTTCGCAGTGCTCCAGAAACTCCGAGATTCCCTGCACGTGCAGGCTGTCGTAGATCGACTTGCGTCGGGCGAGTTCAACCATATCCTCAGAGATATCGACCCCGATCAGGGTATCGCAATGGGGTCTCAGCGCCTCTCCGGCCAAGCCGGTCCCACAGCCGAGATCGAGCAGCCGACCGAACGATGAGTTCGCAGACCACTGTCTCATGAACTGCAGGAGCGCCGCAGGCAGTCGGTATTCCAGCGTGTCGGTGAGGCTCTGCTCGTAGTGATCTGAAAACTGGTTGAAAACGTCTCTGATATAGCCGTCGGGGACCGTATTTCTCTGCATGCCTTCGATTGAAGCGAGCAGATGATCGGCTAGCTCGTTGTCGGGGGAGAGGTCGAGGATCTTCCGATACCGGGTTGCGGCCTGTTCCAAATTTCCCTTTTTATGATGCAGAAAAGCGAGATTGGTGAGGGCGGAACGATGTGCGGGGTCGACGAGCAGGACCTTTTCGTACCACACCATGGCTTGCTCGTCATTGTCCATCTCCCGGTAGCAGCCGGCCAGATTGTACATGGTAGCGGCATCGTCCGGTTCGATAAGCAGTACTTTTTGATAGGAATTTACCGCTTCTTGCCGGGAACCGATCTTTTTCTGGCATAATGCCAGGTTGTAGAGCAGATCCGGATTGGCGTCATCGAGGGCCAGGCCGCGCCGATATGCAGTGAGCGCCTCTTCGTAGCGGCCGCGTTCATAGAGCAGCAGCCCGTAATTGAAATGTAGCTGCCATATCGACGGACCGCGGTCGATCAGTTCGCGGTAGAGTGGCTCAGCCTCGTCGAAGGCGCCTTCCTCATGAAGGGCAAAAACGGTGTGCAACAGCGCCTCGAAGGTACTGAGGCGGGGAGATTCTGATCTGCTCATGAGGGTTCGGTGGCAAATAAAAACCTATAGAAATGACGTGCATTAAAAACATTTTCAATCTATATGAACTGCGATACTATACAGGCATGTGTGTGCAGTGACAAGTAAACTGACTTTTTTCCAGGGTATCTGGCATGGCTGGAACTGACGGCGCAAAACGTGAGATGATCGGCAGCGAAGGGATGGTGCTGCTCGATATGATCAGGCGGCTCAACCGGCGCAGCGCTTCCGGACATCTTCTGAGGCTCATAAAGAAAACCCATCCTGCCGATATGGCGTGGGTGTTCAGGCACCTGAACCAGGAAGAACGGTCGGGAATTTTCAATCTGGTTGCAAAAACCAAGGTGATCGGCGAGTTTTTGAGCGAACTCGACGATGCGATCCTTGTCGACCTCATCCAGCAACTGACCCCTCAATATCTCGCCTCGGTTATCACCGAGATACCTTCAGACGACGCGGCCGACATTCTCGAAACCATACCAGATGAGTTTGCCGATGAGATCAGGAAACACATGGAACGGGAGGACCGGGAAGAAGTCGAGGGACTGCTCCAGTATCATCCCGAGACCGCCGGAGGGCTCATGTCTCCGGATTTCATGTGCCTGGAGGGGGATGTATCGATCGGCGACGCTATCGGGATCATTCAGCAGAAAAGCGAAGAGATGGAAATGGTTTTCTACCTCTACATCAAACATGAGGATGGAAAGCTGGCCGGGGTCATCTCGCTGCGTGAGCTGCTGATGAATGCTCCAGGCCGTAAGCTCAAGGACGTGATGAACCCCAAGGTCATTTCCGTGAACACCGATACCACGCAGGGAGAGGTCGCGCACGTGGTGTCGCAGTACAATATCCTGGCGGTGCCGGTGGTCGATTCGTCGTTCAACCTGGTCGGGATCGTAACCGTGGACGATATCATCGATGTAATTCGCGAAGAGGCCACCGAGGATTTCCTGCAGATGGCCGGCGCCGGTAAAGACCGCGAGATCCTGCTGAAGTCGACCTTTGATAATGCTATGCTCAGGGCACCCTGGCTCTTTGCCTCCTGGATCGGCGGCATCACGGCGATGATCATCATCGGCACGTTTGAAGAAGAACTTGCCAAAGTGCTCGCGCTTGCGGCCTTCATCCCGATCGTGATGGGCATGGGGGGCAACATCGCCACCCAGTCGTCGACTATCATCGTGCGAGGTATCGCGACCGGCAGAGTCAACATGAATGAATTGTTCATGGTGGTCTTCAAAGAATTTCGGGTGGGATTGCTGCTTGGCTTCTTCTATGGCATTTTCCTGGGGGTGCTGGCTTACTTCATGCATCACGATTCGCCGCTGCTCGGACTTGTCGTGGGCCTTGCCATCTTCGTGATCATGGCAATGGCGGCAACCTTGGGAACGGTTATTCCCTTGATCATCAAGAGGTTCGGCTTCGATGCCGCGATCGCTACCGGCCCGTTCGTGACGACGTCCATCGATATTCTCGGCGTTATGATGTATTTCTATACAGCCAAACTGATATTGGGTCTCTAGCGAGCAGCACAGGCCCGTCGGCGCCCGGCCGTTTCAAACACGACAGGGTACCTGCTCATTCGAAAAGCTGCGAAAAAAATGTGCCGGATCTGATCGGATCCACCTAAATGATACTGGTATGCAATCGACAAAAAACAGAGGGTTCGCTAGGTACGTCCTGCTTCTGATCGTCGTCGTTTCGCTCTGGTACCTGTTCGGAGACAGCAGCTGGCGTCCGGTCAACCGGCATGCCGAACCGCGGGCTGTCACCGCGCGTGGCGACCTGGCCGACGATGAAAAGAACATCATTGCGATTTTCAGGGAAAGTTCCCCGTCGGTTGTAAACATCACCAGCGTTGCGGTGCGCAGAAGTCTTTATTCGCTCAATGCGGTTGAAATTCCCCAGGGGACCGGATCAGGGTTTGTGTGGGACAGCGAAGGCAGGATCGTGACCAACTACCATGTAATCTCTGATGCCAATCAAATCCGCGTGACAATGGCCGATCAGTCAACCTACAAGGCGGTTCTGGTGGGCGCCGAGCCGGACAAGGACCTGGCAGTTCTGCAGGTGAATGCACCCCCTGGCCAGCTCAAACCGATTCTGGTGGGAGAGGCCGAAAACCTGCTGGTCGGACAGAAGGTGTTCGCGATCGGCAACCCGTTCGGCCTGGATCATACCATCACCGCCGGCATCATCTCGGCACTCGGCAGGGAGATCGAGGCTATCACCGGCAGAACCATCCGCGGGGTGATCCAGACCGACGCAGCCATCAATCCCGGTAATTCAGGGGGACCGCTGCTGGACAGTGCCGGCAGGCTGATCGGTGTAAACACCGCCATTTTCAGTCCATCGGGTACTTATGCGGGAATCGGTTTTGCGGTGCCGGTGGAAGAAGTGAACCGGGTGGTTCCAGAATTGATAAAGCATGGCCGCTTGATCCGTCCCGGCATCGGGGTAAAGCTGGTCGATGAACGGATTGCCGCACGACTGGGAATCGACGGGGTGTTGATCCTGGACGTGGAGCATGACGGGCCGGCGGAGCGGGCCGGACTCAGACCGACACAGCAGTACCGCGGAGAGATCGTGCTGGGGGATGTGATCACCGGAATTGCCGGCACCCCTGTGAGATCTTCAGCGGATATCAGGGACATTCTGGAACGCTACAAGATCGGTGATGACATCGAATTGAATCTGCTTCGAGACGGGAATCCGGTGTCGCTCACCCTGAAGCTCGAACCGGTCAACTGACTCCACCTCCCCTGGGGATGCAATCCTCCGGCGGGGTCGACCCATCCTCCTGATCACCATCGACCGAGCACCGCTATGCAGTTCGCGGCCTGGTCGTCGAACGCCGGGCCAGCTCTCTCATATCCCCTGTTCGGTCAGATTCATCGATGATCTCCTGGCCGATGATTTCCTCGAACACATCTTCCATCGAAATGACTCCGGTGACCGAGCCGTACTCGTCGACGACGACGAACAGATGCTGCCGTTTTTCGAAAAAGTCGATCAATACCAGGTTAAGGGGCATTGATTCCGGCACGAAATGTGCCGGGGTCTTCAATTTTGCAAGGGTACTGTCGATTTTCTGCTCGGCGGCCGCCAGCAGCACGTCCTTACGCATCACGATACCGGTTACTTCATCCGGATCCTTATTGTAAACGGGAATCCGGCTGTGACTGGTGAGCCGGTTTATCTCGATCATGGCCTGCTCGATCGTCAGATTTTCATCCAGCGAAAAGGTGACGGTACGCGGCGTCATCACCTGTCTGACCGTCTTCTGTTTGAGATCGATGATGTTGGTGATGACCTTTTCCTGCACCGCCTCGAGCTGCCCCGATTCAAGGGACAGCGCCGCTATCGTCTGCAACTCCTCGGCGCTGATCGGTTCCTCGCTCTGACCTTGAGGAATGAGCCGGGTGACAAACTGGCAGAGGATGATGATCGGCTTGAGAATAAATATCATCAGCCTGATCGGCAAAGCAATGTAGGGTGCAAGCCGATACGGATAGGAGACTCCGACGGTTTTCGGGATGATTTCTGAAAAAATCAGGATGGCCATCGTAAACGCGACGGAAAAGAAGAACACATTGCTGTCGCCGTACAAACGGCCTGCAGCCGCTCCGGCGATTGCGGCCCCAATGGTGTTGGCGATCGTATTGAGGGTCAGGATCGCGGTGATCGGCTCTTCGATATCGCTTTTCAGATCGTGCAGTAACCGGCCGGCCCTGGTGCCTGATTTACGCAGCATTTCAACCTGGGAAGCGGTGAGGGAATAGAGCACGGCTTCGCAGACGGAGCAGAGTGCAGATAAGACGAGGGCCAGCGATACCGAAATAATGAGCGTTTGCAGCATGGTTATCTCCATTTCGTTGTAATTCGGCAGTGGATGTATAATAGTAACCAAGGGTTGTTTTTTCTAGAAAATTCAGGCTGGTTGACGGGTTATTCAGTATTCAGAGCTCAACATACAGGATATTTCATGAAAACCTGCGATGTATCGATAACCGGAAGATCACTGGAGAAATATGCCGGTCCGCTGCTGGTGTTCCTGGTCGCCGAGAGAAAGAAGAACACTCCCCGGTGCGATGAGCCCGTCAGAAAGGGGGTGGATCACCTGCACAGGTTGGGGGATGTCAAGGGAAAGGCGGATGAGATGACGATGCTGTACCCGAACCAGTCGAACCTGCCGGTCAAAACCAAGGCTCGGAGAATCCTGCTGGCGGGATTCGGGGAGTATGATAAGACCGCCGGACTCGAAGGGATGGCGGAACGATTCAGGACTGCGGGCGGCACGATCAGTCAGCAGGCCGCCAGGGTTAAGAGCCGGGAGGTGCTCGTGGTCTTCCCCTCCTGGGTCAAGGAGCATCGGCGATATCTTGCCGGATGCCTGGTAGAAGGGATGCTGCTTGGCAACTACCGCTTCGATAAATACAAGAAAGCTGACGAAGGTGATGAGAAATTCGAAGGCATAGACACAATCGAGATCCACGTTGACAGTCGAGCGTTTCGTCATGAAGTCGCTAAGGTTTCCAGGCGCTGCCGGTCGGTCGCCACAGCCAGAAATATGGCCAACGAACCGGGTAACCGGTGGACGCCCGATGACTTCGCACAGTTCGCCGTCGATCTCGCGAAGCGCTCTGATTTGCACTGTTCAGTGCTTGACAAGGATCAGATCGAAAAACTGGGCATGGGGGGAATCATCGCCGTCAATCAGGGATCGTCGACCCAACCCAAGCTGGTCGTTCTCGAGCATAATCCGCCATCATTTTCAAAGACCATGGTGCTGGTGGGAAAAGGCGTTACCTTTGACTCCGGCGGCGTCAGCCTCAAACCGGCGGCCGGCATGCAGGACATGAAATACGACATGTGCGGCGGAGCGGCAGTCTTATCGACCATGCAGGTGGTCGCTGAAGAAAAACCGGGCCTGCGTGTCGTCGCGATCGTCCCGGCCACCGACAATATGGCCGGGGGAGCGGCGGTGAAACCGGGAGATATCATCACCCACTTCAACGGAGTGACCTCTGAAGTCATCAATACCGACGCCGAGGGGCGTCTTATCCTGGCCGATGCACTCGCTTACGGAATCGATCGCTACCAGCCCGATTGGGTTGTCGATCTGGCGACGCTTACCGGGGCGGTGATCGTCGGCCTCGGAAATCACCGAGCCGGCCTGATGAGCAACCATGACGGCCTGGCTGAGTTGATCAGCAGGGTCGGAGATATCTGCGGTGAAAAGGTGTGGCGACTGCCGCTTGATAAAGAGTATGTCGATCAGATCGATTCCGAGGTGGCCGATATAAAAAATGTCGGTGGCAAGTCGGGAGGATCGATAACCGCTGCCGCCTACCTGTTGAAGTTTGTCGGCCAAACTCCGTGGGCTCACCTCGATATCGCCGGTACCGCCTGGGATTACACGAAGAAAAGCTATATCCCCAAAGGCCCTTCCGGATTCGGGGTGCGCCTGCTCCTGTCGCTTATCGACAGCTGGAAGCAGCTGAAGCTTGGAGGGAAGAACAAGAGCTGAACTGGATTGGAAATGGAAAAGGGGTTTTCATGACGAAAACCCCTATGTCTACTGCATGCGAATCGCGTCGGCGATTTACAGACGTTCCACCTTGTCGGCAGCAGGTCCTTTCGGGCCCTCGACTATTTCGAATTTGACCCGGGCTCCTTCATCAAGAGATTTGAATCCATCTCCCATGATAGCTGAATAATGAACGAAAACATCGGATTCTCCATCTCTTTGAATGAATCCAAAACCTTTAGCATCGTTGAACCACTTAACCGTACCTTCTGCCATGCTTCTACTCCTTTTTAGTTAAGTCCCCGCAACAGGACTTGAAGAAAACCTTCGACCCGGCCGGCAGGTTGAAGGATTTACCCTTAGTGGAATGGTTAAAGATGAGAAGAATTCTCATTAACATTACAAAAATATCTTTATTATTCCACTAATTAACTGACATCGACCGAAATAGCATATCAAGGTGAGAAAGGCAATATTTTTGTTTAGAAAAGTATAACTAATTTTTATTTCTCATATTTTGCGACTTCTTGTAAGGGATGACAAGAACGCTTGAATATGATCTGAATTCGATTAGGATGGCAGCCCCAGTACCCCGACCATAATGATCTCTGAAAGCATGCACCAACCCATGTTCCCCGGCGACCAGTTCGCCTCGCACTACGCGACCGTCAACGGTCTGCGCATGCATTATATCGATGAAGGGCAGGGCGACGCCGTCGTTCTGGTGCACGGCAACCCGACCTGGTGGTATTATTTCAGAAACCTCATTACCGTATTAAGAAAGCGATTCAGGGTTATCGTACCGGATCATATCGGCAGCGGGATGTCAGACAAACCACGGTCGTTCGAGTACACCCTGAAAAACCATATAGACAACTTGGCAGCCCTGTTCGATCGGCTCCATCTGTCGACAACGTCTTTGGTTCTGCACGACTGGGGCGGAGCCATCGGACTGGGGGCTGCGGCCCAGCGCGAGGTTGGGCTGGAAAAGCTCGTCATTTTGAATACCGCGGCATTTCGATCGAACCGCATTCCACTGCGCATCCGTGTCTGCAGGTGGCCGCTGATCGGCGCCCTGCTCGTAAAAGGCTGCAATGCATTTGCCAGGGGAGCCACCTTCATGGCGGTTGCACAGCCGATGAAGCGTGATCTTGCTGCAGCGTATGTGAAGCCCTATACATCGTGGAAAACGAGGATCGGAGTCCACGAATTCGTCAAGGATATACCGCTTCATCCCCGCCACCGATCATACCAGACCCTGGTGGATGTCGAACGCTATGTCGACAGACTGGCCGGCAATCCCCCAGAGATGGCGATAATCTGGGGCGGCAGGGATTTCTGCTTCAACGATCACTTCTATCATGAATGGAGGCGCAGATTCCCGGCTGCGCACAGTCATTATTTCGACGATTGCGGTCACTATATTCTCGAGGATGGAGCCGGGCGGGTGGAACCGCTGATTGAAAACTTCCTGAGCGGATCCTCCACATGACTGGACGGCCCGTCACAAATATAGCCCAGGCACTGGAAGACACGGCTGCAGGGCACAAAGACCGGACTGCAATCATCGAGGCGGCATCGGGCCGCTCGTGCACCTTCGGGGAACTCACCGGATATGTGCGGAGCTACCGGTCCTACCTGCAGCGCCAGGGAGTCGTCCCGGGAGACCGCGTGGTGCTGATGGTCAAGCCGTCCATCGACTTCATCGCCCTTACCTTCGCGCTGTTCAGGATCGGTGCGACAATCATCCTGATTGATCCGGGAATGGGGTACAAGAACCTGCTCAGCTGCATCGAAAAGGTACGTCCCGTCTATGTGATCGGCATTCCTGCAGTGGTAGTTCTCAGTTACCTGTTTCGCAGAAAATTCAACCATGTCAAGAAACGCTTCTGTTGTGGCAGTTTTTTCGGAATCCCCTTTGCCGACATCAGGAAGCGTATCCGACCGGAGCCGGGCGAATTCGCCCCGTTCGAGCCCGATGCCCGATCGCTTGCGGCGATTATTTTCACCACCGGTTCCACGGGACCGCCCAAAGGCGTCAGGTTTGAACATTCGATCTTCGCCGCGCAGCTTGAAAAAATCAAATCGTACTACATGATTGGGCCGGGAGATATCGATCAGCCTGGTTTCCCCCTCTTTGCTTTATTTTCAACGGCTCTCGGAGCCTGTGCGGTGATTCCCGACATGGACCCCACCAAACCGGCGAGGGTGAACCCGGAGAAATTCGTCAAGTCGCTCATCGAGTATGGCGTCACCTACTCATTCGGTTCCCCTGCCATATGGAATGCCGTCAGCAGATATTGTCTGGAGAAAGACATCCAGTGCCCGCGACTGAAGAAGGTCTTGATGGCCGGGGCGCCGGTGAGCGGGCGGCTGATCGAAGACGTGTATGAAATGATCGCCGAAGACGGTGAAATCCACACGCCCTACGGCGCCACTGAAAGTCTGCCGATCGTCTCCATCGAGGGACGCGAAATTACGGGCTCCACCTGGCCGCTGACCATTCAGGGCAGGGGAACCTGCGTTGGAAGACCTTTGCCGGGAATTTCGGTCAAGGTGATCGAGTCCGTCGATGGTGCCATTACCGTCATGACTGAGGTTGTCGAACTGCCCGAGTTCGAGATTGGCGAGATCATCGTCAAAGGCGATGTGGTCACCCATGGTTACGATAGCAGCGACGAACACGACAGGCTCAGCAAGATCCGGGACACCTCAGATTTCTGGCACCGGATGGGCGATGTCGGGTATTTCGACGGCGCCGGCCGACTGTGGTTCTGCGGCCGGAAGGCCCATCGCGTCGTCCTGCGAGACGGTGTCATGTATACTGTTTGCTGCGAAGCGATAACCAATAATCATCCCGGCGTATTCAGATCCGCGCTGGTGGGTGTGCCAGGTGGCGACGGGTACCAGCGGCCGGTGATGGTCGTCGAACTGAATCCGGATGCGGTGACAGACAGGGAAATCATTTGTTCCGAATTGACGCAATTGTGCCGGGAACATGAGCTGACCGCGCGCATAGAAACCATTCTCGTTCACCATTCGTTTCCGGTCGACATCCGACACAATGCAAAAATATTCAGGGAAAAGCTGGCGGTCTGGGCTGAGCGCCAGCTCGCCGGGACGAGATGGAAACGGTGCTGGTGACGGGAGGGGGCGGCTTCGTCGGATCGGCGCTGGTCAGCCGATTGACCGAGTCCGGTTATGAGGTCAGAGTCGCCGGCAGAAACAGATACCCGCAGGTCGAGGAGCTTGGAGCCACCTGCCTGGTCGGCGATATCGGTGATCCCGAATTCGCAGATCGGGCGTGCGCGGGAGTAGATACGGTGTTTCATACCGCCGCCAAGGCTGGGATCTGGGGTCCTTGGAATGAGTACCGCCATACCAATGTCGGCGGTACCGTCAATATCGTCAATGCTTGCAGAAAACACCAGATCCCCCGCCTTGTCTACACGTCGACGCCGTCGGTTGTATTCGATCGCAGGGACATCGTTGATGGCGATGAATCACTGCCCTACGCGACCAAGCCGCTGTGCCACTATGCTCGTTCCAAAATCATTGCCGAACGGCATGTGCTGGCAAACAACAGCGATCAGCTGCGCACCTGTGCGATACGGCCGCACCTCATCTGGGGCCCGAATGATCCCCATCTGGTTCCCCGATTGATCGAACGGGGGAAGCAGGGTAGTCTGCGTATTATCGGCAACGGCACGAACCTGGTGGATGTCACCTTTGTCGACAATGTCGCGCACTGCCACCTGCTCGCTGCTGAAAACCTGGAAACCTCGGACCATGCCGGTGGACAGGCCTATTTTATCGGACAGGAAAAACCGGTTCGCCTGTGGGAATGGATAAACGGGCTGTATCGTGATCTGGGCATACCACCGGTGGTCAGACGCGTGCCGTTTGGTCTGGCTTATCTGATGGGAGGATTGCTGGAGGCGTTATGCAAAGTCGGAACACAGGAAAATGAGCCGCCGATGACGAGATTTCTTGCACTTCAGCTCGCCAGGTCGCATAGTTTTTCCCATGAAAAGGCCAAAAACGAACTGGGATACCGTCCGATCGTAAGCCTTGAGGAAGGTAAACAACAGCTGCTTGAATCGCTGATTCCATGAACATGATACACACCGTACACAAAATCATCGCTGCAACCCTCGCCTGTGTGCTGATAACATCGACCTGTCCGCCGCAACTGAGAGGTTTCACCATCGGCGAGGAAAAGGAGCTTGGCGAGAAATTGCTGTACACCGTCCGTTCGGCGTTTCCGATCATCGATGATCCCGATCTCTACCAGTATCTGAACGACATCGGCGGAGAAGTCCTGGAAGTAGCCGGCATCCCCTATTTCGATTACCATTTCTACATCGTCAAAAGCGATCAGTTCAATGCCTTTGCAGCGCCGTCCGGACTCATCTTCTTCTATACCAATCTGGTTGAGTCGATGAACAGTGAAGACGAACTGATCTCCGTAATCGCCCACGAGATCGGACATGTGGTCAAGCGCCATCTCGCATCGCGGATGAAAAAAGGAACCGTCATCAGCATCGCCTCGCTGGGCGCGGCACTGGCGGCGCTGGCGCTGGGGGGAGGGGCGGTAAGCTCGGGGCTGTTCGTCTCATCAATGGCGGCAGGCCAGAGTGCCCAACTCTACTTCTCGAGACAGGACGAAGCTGAGGCAGACCTCCTCGCTTACAAGTGGATGCAGGATCTCCATCGGGATACCCGGGGCCAGAAGCGGATGCTCCAGACGATGAAACGAATCACCAGATATCGCTCGGACCAGGTGCCGCAGTATCTGCTGACGCATCCGGACCCCGAGGCCCGCCTCGATTATGTCGAATCGCTGATCGAGGCTGACAGCAGCTATCATGTCGCCGAGGAAGAACGTGCCAATTTCGCCTTTCTGCGGTTCAAATACCGGATCATGTCCCTTGATTCCAATCCAACTGCGGCCAAGGCGTATCTGGCGAGCAAGATGAGCGACGGCCGCTCCTCTGAATTCGAAGAGACCATGGCCCTCTACGGACTGGCTCAGCTGGACAGGCAGGAAAATAATTATGAGCGGAGCCTGACCCGTCTGGAGACCGTGATCAACGTGTTTCCGGAACAATGGATCCTGCAGGTTGACAAGGCCAATGTTCTCGCTGAGCATGGAGCGCTGGAACAGGCAAGAATGACGCTTGAGCCGGTGTACCGCAGTCACGTCGGCGATGCCTATGTCGAATTCAGCCTGGGAAAGATTTTGGACAAACTCGGCAACAAGGATCAGGCGCTCGCCTTGTTCAGAAATGTTGCGGCGCAGATTCCGGAGCTTTCAGAGGTATATTTCGAGATAGGCAAAATTTTGTCGACACAGGGAAAGCGGCTGGAAGCGCGTTACCATCTCGGCAAATACAACCTCTATGAAGGAAAGTTGAAGCTGGCGGAAGGGAACTTCAAGGAGGTCGCAGCGCAATCGCAAGCGGGAAGTAAACTGCAGCAGGACAGTGAGGACATGCTTGCCCTGATCGAACGGCTGCAGAAAAAGTGATGCTGTGGCAGCAGCGCTTATGGCCTTCCGACCAGATAGATCAGATACTCCCTATTGCCCTTGGCGCCGGTAATGGGTGACTCCATAAAACCCCGATCTACGAGGCCCAGCCCTGCGCAGAAACTGCATACCTGTTCAACCGCTTCGAGCCGGTGGTGCTCATTTTCCACCACGCCGCCCCGGGCAACATACTCCTTCGCGCATTCGAACTGAGGTTTGACCAGTGCCACGATGCGAATGGACCGGTCTCTGAAAAAGGGTATAACCGGCGGAATCACCTTGGTGAGGGAAATGAACGAGGTGTCGAATACGGCCAGGTCGAGAGGGCGGTCGATATGCTCATCGCTCAATTGACGGACATTGCAGCGCTCGATCACCACGACGCGAGGATCGGTTCTGAGTTTCCAGTCGAGCATCCCGTAGGCGACATCGATGGCATAGACGCGTCGGGCGCCGGCCTGGAGCAGGCAGTCGGTAAAGCCTCCCGCTGCGGCGCCGATGTCCGCGCATACCCAGTCGGAGGGGGAAATATTGAAACGGCTCAGAGCTGCTTCGAGCTTGAGGCCGCCTCGTGAAACATAGGCGAGGCGCCTTTTAATTCGGATAATGCTGCTGGTGGATACGAGCGTGCCTGGTTTGTCGACGACTCTGTCATCGACAAGCACCGTGCCGGTCATTACCAGGGCGGATGCCTCTTTCAGGCTCGCCGCTTCTCCGCATTCCACAAGCAGCTGGTCGAGCCTGGTCACGGTCGGACTGAGCTGGAAATGCCGGACCCGGTTATTTCAGTTGGAACCCACTTTCTCTTGCGCCTGCTGGGCTTCAGGTGAATCTTTGTAGGTTGCAATGAGCTTCTTGTAGAGAATCTTCGCAGTGTCCTTGTCGTTGAGTTTCTCGAAGGCCATCGCCTGTTTGAACATGGCTGCTGGTGCCTGGGTGCTCGAAGGATGGTTGGTGATTATGGTCTGATAGTCGAGGATCGCCTGATCGTATTCCTTCATTGCGAACAGACACTCACCCATCATGTATTTGGCGGTTACCGTGTCGGTACCGTCGCCGACCGCCGTCGAAAGCGTTTCGAATTGCTGATACGCTTCTCTGAATTTGCCTTGGTCATAGAGGCTCTGGGCTCTGCCCATGCCTCCTCCGGAGTCCGTTTGAACGGTCGTCTGAGCTGGTGCGGCAGCGGCTGACGATGATTCGGTGCTCGCCTGTTGCTCTGCGGGAGCCGAACCCGGGCTGCCGTAGATGAGCTTTTTCCGTTTATCGGCGCGGATCGTGGTAACGGATGACCCACTTGATGCAGCCTGGCTCGCCGCGTTTGCTTTTGCCCGGGCTTGCTCGGCGGCCCGAGCAGCCTCTTCGGCCTTTCGTCTGGCTTCTTCAACACGTGCCTGCTGGATTGCCTGGAGATTATCCTGCTGTAGTTTCAATTGGGAGGAAAACTCTTCGAGCTGCTTGTCCTTGTTGGCGATCTCCTCCTCGAGCCGCTTGAGTTCGCTGGAACGCTTTTCTTCCTCCTGAAGGGTATACTGCTTGAACGCTGTTTCCAGTTCCTTGCTCTGCTCCTTTAAACGGCGATTCAGATGGCCTGTCTCCTCAAGCCCTCCCTGCAGAGCCATCAATTCCTGGTTGAGCTGGTCGATCTGGGCGGCGTTGGCGGCCTGGCGTTTGCGCATTTCTTCGACCGTAACGGTTTCCAGATCGGTAATTTTTTTATCGATCTTACGCAATTGCACATGGATGAGATTGAGATCGTCCTGTGATGCACATTGCATGAGCAGGGGTGCAGTGATCAGAATCAAAAACATTGAAAGGGGTGCTTTTTTCATGACAAGGTTAACTCTTGGAGTGGTTAATAGTTTTTAACTGACCATCGGGGGTAGGTCTGGCTTCCGGGCATTGAGAACAGTATCCGCTGAAATAAACCGTTCTTCATTATTCCATAGATTTTGTGGCTGCTGCCATCTCTTTTTGTAAAAATTATCTGATTTCCATCCGGAGACCAGGACGGAGTTTCGTGGTGCGCCTGATCACTGGTGAGTTGGGTGGTGGAGCCAAGTGAAAATGGATCGATGGTGCACAACTGGTAAATGCCATCCCTGAGGCTCGTATAGACTACCAGGTTTTCCACGGGAGACCATGAGGGCTCGGCGTTTTCCACGCCTTCGAAGGTGATCCGCTGGGTGTTTCCCGATTCCAGCTCCATCAGGTAGAGCTGCGGCTTTCCGCTTCTGTCGGACACGAAGACGATGTGCCGGCCGTCGGGTGAAAAGGAAGGTGAAACGTTGATGCCGGAACGTGAGGTCAACTGTTTGATTATTTCACCGCGGCGGTTTATCTGATACAGGTCCGGATTGCCATTATGGGAGAGGGTCACGATCAGGGAGTTGCCGCTCGGCGACCAGGTGGGCGCCAAATTCATGCCTTTCCTGCGGGACAGGGCCCGAGTGGTTTTGTCCTGCCGCAGGTCGGTGACATAAAGATTCTGATTGCCGCTGTGGTAGGATGTGTAAGCGAGCAGATTCCCGTCAGGCGAAAAGCGGGGAGAGACGACCAGGTTTCGATGCCTGGTGACCTGTCTGATGTTGCTGCCGAGAATATCGGTAATGAAAATCTCCCGTCCCTGCTTGTCAGGCGCTTCCGATACAAAGGCGATCTGGGTTGTCGCCAACCCCGGCTTGCCGGTGAGTTCTTCGATGACGGCATCGGTAAACTTGAACAGCATCTGATTCGTCTCCGAGCTTGGTCCCTCGTAGGATTTGCCCATCAGCATCTTGTCTTCGGCGGCATCGAACAGCCGGATTTCCATCGAAACCGAGTCGCCGGACGCAGAATAGCGGCCGATAATGCCGTAATCAGCTCCCATCGAACTCCACTCAGAGGTGGTGCTTCCGATTACACGCTCCGGGGGCAGCACATCGATGATTCCGTGGAACACCAGCGCATCTGAGAGCGTTTTCGCGAGCTTCCGGTCCTGCTGTGAACCACCTGAGGAATTGGAGGAACTCTGAAACCACGGCACCGCAAAAACGATCTTGCGCGCTTCCGCGGAGGTAATATCAAGATAGACCCGTTTCGCACACGCCGGTGATGAAACGAGTAAGACGGCCAACAAAACGGGGACAAAGCGCGCGAGTAGAAGTGTCATGGTCACAGTCGGTTTATTGTATGTTCCCTGGGCTGAATCGCAGTCCGATTTCAAACGTGCTGTTTCTGATGGCAGACGGAATCGGCGGAAGCGGGCTTGCATCTCTAATGGCCTTTTTCACGAACTGGTCAAACGTTGGATCATTGGAGTACCGCTCGAAAAACTGATCGACGATTGTACCATCTCTGGCGATTTTAATCACGCAGATAGCCTGGGTAGAAGCATCAAATTGCTTGTATTCCGGCAATGCCCAGAACTGCATGATACGGCCTCTGATCGCGATTAAATACTGCTTCTCCAAAGCGCTCAAGGTGCTTGATCCGGTTTGGCCTCCCGAGCGTGGCTGTGAGGGAGTGGTGCGAACCTGACTTTTGATTTGACTGAGCCGCTGTTCCATCAGTCTTCGCTGCCGCTCCGCCTCTTCTGCGGCTATCCGGGCCTGTTCGGCGGCAAGCTGCTCTGCCCTGACCGCCTCCGCCAGTCGCTCACGCTTGACTTTATCCAGCTCTTTCTGACGATCCAGACGGGGGTCTTCGACCTTTTTCTTAACCTTTCTCTGGGCCGGTTTCAAAGACACAGGTTTGACCTCCTGAGGAACGGGGGGCGGCTGCTGGATGGAGTCTGGAATGGACACCGCTTTCGGCATTATCTCGGGTTCCGGCTCCGGCTGGGGTGCCGGTTCAACCACCGGCTCAGGAACACTCTGCTGGACAGCCGGTTCCGCCATACTGACCAGGTCGACCGTGTAGATGTCTTCGAATTTGGGTCTTGGCTTGAGAAGGTCTGGCAGAATGAGAATGCTGAGCGCCAGCAGCAGGTGAAAACCGACCGCGAGATTGAGGGGAAGAACCCAGTTGTTGTATTCTCCGTATGTGATGCGAAATTGATCGGGCACCTTACTCGTCTTCTTCCGGCCTGGTTATCATTCCCAGCTTGTCGAATCCGGCCTTTTTGATATCTGCCATGATCGCCACGACCACACCATAGGCGACAGCTTTGTCGGCCTTCAGGTAAATGGGTTTTTCCTTCTGCCCTTCTCCAAGGCTGGACAAGTCCTGGAACAGCATTTTCCTGGACACCTCACTCTGGCCGAGGCTGATTTTGCCGTCCTTGTCGATGGTCACCACGATGGGATTTTCGTCCTGCCTCAGCGATTTGGTGGTTGTCTCCGGCAGATCGACGTCAAGGCCCTGGGTCATCATCGGCGCCGTAACCATAAAAATAATAAGCAGGACAAGCATAACATCAACGAGAGGCGTCACGTTGATGTCTGAAACAAGCTGTTTTCTGCCGTTGCCGTTGAGCGGTCCCATACCTGATTAAACCCTGCTGAGCAGATCTCGTTCCACGAGATTGAGGAAGTCGGTGGAGAAGCTCTGCGAGTTGTACTGAATATTCGTCAGTTTATTTGAGAAATAGTTGTAGAAAATAACCGCCGGTATTGCCGCCGCAAGGCCGGCGGCGGTTGCCACCAGCGCTTCTGATATGCCGGGGGCGACCACTGCCAGGGATGCTGACCCGCGCTGGCCGATGTCATGGAACGACACCATGATTCCCCACACGGTTCCGAACAGGCCGATGAACGGCGTTGCACTGCCGGTGGTTGCAAGAAACGGCAGCAGGCTGCCGAGTCTGTTCAGCTCTATGTCTTCGGCCTTGCGGAGTGCCCGTTTCAGGTTGTCCATCGCGGCCAGCTGCATGTCCAGGGTTTCACCCCGGTTTTCTTCGCTTCTGCTTCTGATCTTGTTGATTTTCTTTAATTCAGTGAAGCCGGCGGTAAAGACTGCCGCTTCCGGACTGTAGGGATAGTCGCCGGCCACCTCGCCGGCCTCATTCAGATTTCCGGATGCCCAGAAGGTTTCAAGAAAATCTTCCGAGTCGAGGCGCACCTTTCTGAACAATCTGAATTTCATGAAGATGATTGACCACGACACGATGGAAAAAAAAAGCAGCAGCAGCATGACCATCTGGCCGACCGGCCCGGCATGCAGAATCATCTGAGTTATGGATAGTTGCACGTTGTGGTTTCCTTGCAGAACGAAATGGAATTGAACTCACCAGTTTGCCTCGGGTCAAACCTTTGAGGCAAGCCTATATTACCTTTTTTGGACGAAAGGTCAACCGCTCAGTAAGTGGAAAACAATCGTTATCGTAAGCACTTATTGGGCGCTGTCCAGCGGTTCTCAAGGGGATATCAGCGCGCAGGAGAATTCGGTTTTCGCGGCGGTTTTCCCTGCCACCTTGGCGGTACCCTTGAGCAGGCAGAGCGAGGCGACCGTTTCGATCAGATCAACCGTGATGGTGATCGTTTCGCCGGGCAGAACACGTCTTTTGAACCTGGTATCCCTGATCCTGGTCAACACCGGAATCAGGGAATCGGAGCTGTGATCGGTTTTGCCAAGGGACGCTGCGAGCAGCAGCGCGCCCGATTGAAAAATCGCCTCGCACAGCAGTACCCCCGGCATCAGCGGGTTGCCGGGATAATGTCCGGCGAATACCTCGAGGTCCTCGGGGAAAGTCTTCTCCGTTTCGATGCGATCCGGCGACAGAGAGACTATCCGGTCGACCCAGAGAAACGGGGGGCGGTGCGGAATCAGTGCGGTAATCCTGGCGTCGGTCATGTGTTAGAGCCCCCCGGTCACCTCGAGCGTTGCCCCGGTAATATAGGATGCCTTCTCCGAAGCGAGAAACAGAACCGCCGCGACCACTTCGTCCACACTGCCGAACCGGCGCATGGGGACGAGTTTTTTGTAAGCCGACCGCTGATCGTCGGACAGGTCATCGATGAGGTCGGTGGTTATGAAGCCCGGAGATACGCAATTAGCGGTTATCTTCTTGCGGGCGACCTCTTTCGCCAGGGTTATCGTCAATCCGATCTGGCCGGCCTTCGACGCTGCGTAATTTGCCTGTCCCTGGATGCCCATGTGTGAAGACGGGGAGGTGATTGTG
>Ga0316576_10000366_pt1 | contig 20444 bp, 12 predicted proteins | sample S0NA_FD_203075 | JGI IMG/M metagenome (GOLD analysis project Ga0316576, IMG submission 203075) | Rhizosphere microbial communities from salt marsh grasses in Alabama, United States - S0-2_050615r3r5 | ecosystem: Host-associated > Plants > Roots > Rhizosphere | place: USA: Alabama | collected... | reverse complement strand
CTCGCGGTCCACGTCCGGCCCCGGCGGGATCTCGTGGCGCCCTCCCCGGCTCATCAACTGGAACGCGATCGTCTGCAGCGCGGGCGCGAAGCCCAGGGCGAACTCCACCAGCGCCGGGGCGTCGTCCACGTTGAGGTGGGTCACCGTGGCGATGATGCCGAGGCGCAGCCCGGCGCTCCGGGCGTTCTCCATCGCTTGCCGCTTTTCCTCGACGTGCGCGTTGCCCCGGATCAGCCGGTGGATCTCGGGCCTGAAGGTGTCGAGCTGGATGCTCGTCTTGTACAGCCCGGCGCGCCGCAGGCGCCGCGCGAGGTCCGGCTCGGTCCCCAGCCGGTAACCGTTGCTGGGCATGTTCACCCGCACGCCCAGGCGCGAGACGCGGCGGACGATGTCGAGCAGGTCCGGGTGCTGGGTCGGCTCGCCGCCGGTGAGGGTCACGCCCCGCGCGCCGAGGGCCCGGGCCTGGCGCACCTTCTCCACCACCTCGTCCGCCGAGGCGAAGCGCGGCTCCTCCCGCGGGCCGCTCCGGGCGTAGCACACCGGGCAGCGGAAGTTGCATGTGTTGGTGATCTCGATCAGGTTGAGCACCGCCCGCGGCGGCCAGGGCTCGCCGCCCGGGTCGCGCAGCATGTGGCTACGCGCGGTGATCGTCTCGTAGAGCTCCGCGCTCTCGCTGAGCACCGCCTCGTGGCGCTGACCGTCGCAGGCGTAGCTGCCGACGATCTGCCCGCCCCGGCGCTCGATCACCCCGGGGTGGCTCCCGCCGCAGCCAAAACAGTGGACCGTCGTGCTCCGCGGCTCCATGGCGTCACAGATGATCGGCGAGGCAGACCGGCACGATGCGGCCGTCGCGCACCGTGGGGTTGGGGCAGTGCTCCATGCAGGCCACCTCGCCCGCCGGGGTGAGGAAGTGGCCGTTGTCGAAGGCGAAGCGCTTGCCGCGGAGCACCGATCCCGGCCGGCGGAGCTCGGCGAGGAAGGCCAGCGTCTCCCTCGCCCGGAGCGAGAGGATCCCGTTCAGCAGGAGCTGGGCCGCCATCAGCGTGCGGTCCTGGCGGGTGTAGAACACGTAGCGGCCTGCGACCGCCCGGTAGAGCCGCAGCACCACCTCGTCGGGCCGGCCCGAGACGGTCTGGAAGATGCGGTGCCCCCCGTCGCGGTAGATCACCGGGACGAAGTAGTTGATCCACTGCAGCTTGCGCCGCGGCTGGCCGTCGATCTTCGCCGACGGCAGGTAGCCGAAGGGCTCGAGGCCGAGCTCGGCGGAGAGCAGCGCGTAAACCTCGTCGTTGCTCGTTCGTCCGTTGACGTCGAAGGTCTCGCCAGCGCGGGCCGCGGCGACGAAGCGGTCCACGGCCAGCGAGTGCGTCACCAGCAGGAAGCTCACCTCGGGCCGCTCAAGGACGTAGCGCACGAGCGGCAGGAGCTCTCCGAAGTTCTCGCGGCCGACGACGAAGGAGAGCCCGGCGTCGAGCCCGGCCGCGGCGGCGAGCTGCACCTTCTCCGTGCGCAGGGCCTCGACCTGTTCCTGGCCCGCGCCCTCGGGCAGATCGCCCCGCTTCTGCAGGGTGTCGATGTGGAACATCACCATGTCGAGGCCCGCGGCCTTGAGCGCCTCGAGCATCGGAAGGTCGACGACGAGCCCGTTGGTGACCAGCGTCGCCTTCAGGTTGCGGGCGCAGACCGCGCGGACCACGGCGGGGAGCTCGGGGTGCAGGGTGGGCTCGCCCCCCATGATGGAGACGGTCTGGATCCTGCGCCGCGAGGCGATGAGGTCGAGCTCGTCCTCGATCTGGGCCAGGGACTTGGTCTCGCCGGTGAACCTCTTGTAGCAGGTCTTGCAGCGGATGTTGCAGACCTGGTTCACCTCGAGCACGAAGTGCGGCAGCGTCTGCTCGGACCAGGGGATCTGAAACACGGGAGGGTCCTCCTTCTCCCCACCTGAGGGGCATGACGCGGTGCAACTACGGTGCCAGCGGATCCGGGCGTGATTCCCGGCTGTCGCATCGGGGTGGCGTTCGAAATCCGGAGGCCCGGGACACCTGGTTGTTGTGACGGCCGGGTGCACGAGGGGGAGATCGCTGTCGGGCCGCGCCCCGGATGGCCTGGTGTTCCGGACGCCCGCGGCCATGGACGGCGTGGTGAAGATGGACATGTAGCCGCTGCGGGTAGCACCGACGGAGCGCGCGCGACCGCTCCGACTTCTGCTGCGCACGATCTTCGTGCTAGACTGGGCGCGCGCCTGCCAAACGCGCCTCAGGAGCATCGATGCCCGGGTGTAGAGCCCCCTTGTTGGCCGTCCTCTTGTTCCTGCTCACCTCCTGTCTGGTGACCACCGACGAGGACGCGTGGCGCGACGGCTCCACAGCCCCCGACGCGGACCGGATCGACCAGGCGACCGGCGACGGCCCCGGCCGGGAGAGCGCACCGGACGGTCCGGTCAGGGACGTGCTGCCCGGCGACGGGCTCGAGCCCGACGGCCCCAAGCCCGACGGCCCCAAGCCCGACAGCCCCGCGCCCGACCTCGCGCCCGTGGACCTGCCGCCGAACGCCGAGGGCAACCTGCCGCAGGGCAGCGCCTGCGTCGCCGATGCCCTGTGCCAGAGCGGGTATTGCCGTGACGGCCACTGCTGCGACACCGCCTGCGCCGGCCCCTGCGTGGCCTGCAACCTCGCGGGCAAGGAGGGGAGCTGCACCAGCGCGCCGGCGGGCACAGACCCTGACAACGACTGCAAGCAGGATCCGGTGAGCACCTGCGGCCTGGACGGCACCTGCGACGGCGCGGGCGGCTGCCGGACCTACCCGGCGGGCACCGTCTGCGGCACGACCTGCGCCTCGAGCTCCGCGTCCACGGTGAGCACCTGCGACCCGAGCGGGACCTGCCTCTCCGGCGGGCCAACCGACTGCCTGCCCTTCGCTTGCAACAGCGCGACCGGCGCCTGCTTCACGACCTGCACCTCGGACGCCCAGTGCATCAACTACCGCTGCAACACGGCGGCGGGACAGTGCTACACGAAGTGCACGACCTCCGCCGAGTGTCAGACCAGCTCCAAGTGCAACCCCCAGGGCAAGTGCGTCTGACGTGGGAGGTCGGCAGGGATTCGGCCCTCCCTCAGAACGCGCCGCGCAGACCGAGGCCGAAGCGGGCCTCGCGCCGCCCCTGCTCGGTCCTGCCGCCGAAGTCGGTGTAGAAGAAGAGCACCGTGGTTCCCGCGGCGGCCGCCGCCGTCAGTCCCCAGAGGACATTGGTCGCCGTCCGCTTGCCCTTGAAGTCATCGAGGCCCGGCTTGGTCGGGGCATCCTCGTAGTCCGAGCGCGCCTGCAGGGTCGTCACACCGAGGGCAATGGCGGTGATCGCCAGCGCACCGGTCACCCCGACGCCGGTCCAGAACCAGAGCCTGGACAGCCCCCGCTTGACCGGTTTCTCCTCGGGTCGGGCCGGCTGGGTCACGGGCTGCGCCTCCGGCTCGGGGCGCGGCGCGGGCGCCAGCTCCACCGGCGACAGCTCTAGGGTCAGCGCCTCCCCGCCCAGGGTCTTCACCGTCTCGCGGGCCGGCTTCGCCCCCTCGCGCCGGACCTCGATCACGTGGGATCCCGGGTTCAGCGCGACCCTGCTCGGTGTCTGCCCCGCGGAGCGCCCGTCGACGAAGACCTCGTCGCCAGGCCGCGGGCTGCGCACCAGGACGCGCGAGATCTGGGCCTCCACGGCCTCGAGCGAGGCCGTTATCTTGGCCGCCATCTTGGACGTCGCTGCCCCCTCCTTGAGGCACTGCTGGTAGCGCTCGGCGGCGAGGACGAACCGGTTCAGGTTCTCGTAGCAGCGGGCGATGCTGCACTGGACCATGAAGTGCGGCTTGAGCCGGTAGGCCTCCTCGAAGGCCTCGGCGGCGCCGACGTAGCGCTTCTCCTCGAACAGCTGCTTGCCCTTGGCGAAGGCCCTGGCGGCCGGGTCGGGCTCCGCGACGGCGGCGGTGGAGAAGAGCTGAACCAAGATCAGGATCCCGAGGGCTCGAGGTATCGTCATGTCCGCCTATTGTTGGTAGGGGTTGACCAGCACGTCGTCATCGGCGAGCTGCTTGCGCCGCTTCTTGCGCTTGCGCGGGGTGCGAGGCTCGGGCGCCGGCTCCGGCTTCTCCTGCGCCGTGGCCGGCGTGGCCCGCTTGCTCAGCTCGATCATCCACTGGCTGTCCTTGGCGAGGGAGACCTTGAAGCGCTTTGTGTCGTGGCCCGGGGCGGCGACCACGACCTGGGCCTCTCCCTTGGAGGGCACGGTCCGGTGCTCGAAGGGGTTGCCCACCCGGTTGCCGGCGAACTCGATGGTGGCGTTCTCGGGCTTCACGCTGATCGTGATCGTCACGCGGGCGGGCCGGGGGGGACGTCCGGCGTCCGCCCGGGCCAGCGCCGGCCTGGGAGGCTCCACCGATGCGGTCGGGCCCTTTCCCGACAGCAGGGGGTAGATGAAGATCACCAGGCCGGCGAGCACGGCGACGCCGACCCCGATCACCGCGGCGCGCCGGCGAGACAGCGTCCGGGTGAAGCGCGTGAACCAGGTGACCGAGGAGCCCTCGAGGTCGACGTCGGGTACCTCCCCGAGGTCGACCTCCTGGATCCCCTGCAGGCTGTCGTCGTTCACCGTGGCGAGGATGCGCTTCTTCTTCTTGACCCGGTCGGCGAAGACCTCGGCCATCATCTTGCCCACGTGAGTCGGCAAGACCGGGTCGCCATGGGTCACGATGAACTTCTCGATGGCCTCCTGCATCGCCTCGGCGGTCTGGTAGCGCTCGCCCCGTTCGCGTTGCAGCGCGCGGAGCACGACCTCCTCCAGGCCCGGGGGGTAGTCGTCGCAGACCTCGGTCGGCCGCGTGATCTCGCCGCTCAGCACCTTCTGGATCGTCTCGGAGTCGCTGGCCGCCTTGAACAGCTTGCGCCTCGTGGTCAGCTCGTAGAGCACGACACCGAGGACGAAGACGTCGGCGCGCCTGTCGACCGGCTGGCTCGCGGCCTGCTCCGGCGCCATGTAGCCGAACTTGCCCTTGAGGGAGCCGTCCTTCGTCGTGTGGAGCATGCCCTTGGCGTGGGCCACCCCAAAGTCCACGACCTTGGTCGTGCCGCCGTAGGCCACGAGGATGTTCTGGGGCGAGACGTCGCGGTGCACCACGTTGAACGGCTCGCCCTCGTTGTTGCGCAGCTCGTGGGCGGCGTGCAGCCCGGCCGCGGCGTCGGCGACGATCCGGGCCGCGCAGCCGTAGCTCGGCTTGGTCCGTCTGAGGATCGCGCCCACGCTCTCGCCCTCGACGTACTCCATGGCGATGAAGTAGGTGCGGCCCACGCGGCCGAGCTCGATGATCTGGGCCACGTTGGGGTGGTAGATCCTCGAGACCAGGCGCGCCTCGTCGACGAACATCCGCACGAACTCGGGGTTCGCCGTCAGGTGGTCGTGGATGATCTTGATCGCGACGAGCTTCTCGAAGCCGTCCGGACCGGCGAACCGGCCGAGGTAGAGGTTGGCCATCCCACCGCTGGCGAACCGGTAGATAAGCTTGTACTTCCCCAGCTTACGCAGCCCGGCAGGGAGATAGGGGGATGACGTAAACCGGGAGGAGTCAGCCTCTATCGTGACGATCTTCGACAGAAACCCCTCCAGACGCGGCTCGCTGCCATTTTGGCGATTGAAAGGGTAGCAGTTTTGACAGCTTGATACAACTTGGGTCCCATGTCCGGTGTGGCAGATCTACCTACGGTGCAGCACATGTGGGGTCAGGTGACTCCAGTGTCAACCCGACCCGCCACCTGGCTGTTCGCTCAGTCCTTCAGAAAGGTTACAGCCTGGAGCCGTTGCCGGGCGTCCACTGGTGTTGTGGCGCCGTTTCCACGTGCCCCCACAACACAACGAAAACACGGTGGGCGATCGTGGCACGGGCATTGCTTCAGGTCGTCCTGTCCAGCGAGGAAAGACACGCACCATGACCCCTGCTCGGACAGCACTGCATGGCACCACGCGCTCAACAAGCGCATCAACCCCCTCTCGCCTCGTCAACGGAGGCACGCCTGGGTCACGCTTCGGCGTGCCCAACTCTCCTTGAAGCCGCTCGTCGGCGAGGTCGCTCCCGCCTCACCGTCGCAGCTGTAACCGTTGGTTGCAGCTGCGACCCCGCCTTGCCTCTCGCCCAGAACCGCCAAGCTCGGTCCACTTAGCTGCTCGGCGTTATAGCGCCTGCTCCTGCGGCCGTGTATAAGAACGACGGGACAGGGAACATGGAACAGGTCAGCGCGCTCGCCGAGCGTATCCGGTCGCTGAAGGTCGTGGCCGCCTCGATGCACGAGGGGGCGATCCACACGCGCCTCTTCCCCGAGGTGGACAATATCCTTGCGCTGCCGGACGACCTCAGCTCTCCCTCGGTCGCCGAGCGGGAGGCCGTCGCCCGCCAGGTCCGGGAGTACGAGCAGGTCTTCGACCAGCTGGGCTACTCGCTCCTCGCCCAGATCATGCCGGCCACCGAGGTCTCCCCCGTGTTCCACGTCGTGCGGGCGGCCGAGGCCTTCGCCCGGGAGCTGGGCGGGAGGATCGGTCAGCCCGGCCGCGTGGGCGACGAGACGATCCAGCTCGACCACCACCACCTGAGCGTCCTCACGCGCTACAGCCTCTCCATCGGCACCCCCCCGGTGACCAGCGGGATGCGCGAGCTGGTCGCCCGGATCCTCTTCGGCTGCGAGCTCGCCGACCTGCACAGCTTCATCGACGTGCTCGACTGCGACGCGGTGGTGCTGGAACGGCTGCTGCGCCTCCTCGAGCAGGTGGTGACCTCGAGCCTGCACTACTGCACCGCGCCGGAGGAGACGCGGTTCCTCTCCGAGGCCTCCGAGTTCGTCAACTTCGAGGGCGGGCGGATCTTCAACCGAGTGGTGATCACCGAGAGCCCCGCCCGGGTGATCCAGCTGATCGAAAACCACGTCTTCGACAAGTTCGGCAGCGACGGCGTGCCCCCCGTGCGGCTCGTGGACGGCGTGGACGGCCTGAACCGGGAGCTGGTGCGGCGGATGCAGACCGAGCCGAACAAAATCTTCGTCGCCCGGGTGACCCGTATCCCGCACCGGCTGTTCCTGCACGACGACGACAGCGCTGCCTGGCGCAGCGTCCTGGGCCGCCTGATCCTCATCGACTGCTCCCGGCGCGCCCGCCAGTCCAACGCGACCATCGTCTACACCCTGTTCCCCCACGTGGCCCGCACGCTGCGCAACATCCAGACCGCCCTCGCCGGACGCCCGGCCAACACCCAGCTCCAGCTCCGCCGGCTGCTCGAGAGGTTCTCGCTCACCGCGCTGACCGGTGTCCGCGAAGCCGTGGACCGGCGGCTCGCCGGGCTGGAGGCCGAGAAGGTCCTCGACGCCGACGTGGATCAGATCCGGGTCGACGACTGGCGGCGGGGCGCGCTCTTCGACTACCTGGTGATGGTCAAGCTCCGACGGCTGCTCGTCTTCCTGGAGGAGGTTGCCGGGGCGACCGACACGCGACGCGACGCCCTGGGGCAGGAGCTGCGCGACCAGGTCTCGGGGTCATGGATGCGCTACTTCTACCGCGGGCTCCCCCGGGACCAGTACCCGGCAACGGTGGTGCCCGGCGGCGGCCGCGGGGCGCTGGCGATGGTCGGGGACTACCACCGCGGACAGGTCCGCGAGGCCCTGGACCGGTTCCGCGACACGCACCTCGCCCCGTGCCGGGCGCGCCTGTCCAAGCTCAAGGAGGAGCTGAAGATCCCCTCGTCCAGCACCGACGAGATCCAGGCCGCGATCCGGCAGTCCCAGCTGCGGGCGCTCTCGCCGACCCAGTGGCAGCGAGAGGGGCAGGACGGCGCCAGCCTCCCCGACCACCTCGCGCGCTCGATGGTCTACCGCCTGGCGGAGCAGGCCAGCCGGCTGACCCGCCTGACCCGACAGGAGGTGGACCGCGCCGCCTTCGCCAACCTCACCGGCGGGGCGGCCGCGTTCCTCAAGCGCACCTTCGCCCAGGCCGGCCTCGGCGCGCTTCACGGCCGCCTCGAGGATGTGGTCGGCGAGCGCGTGCGCCGCTATGACCGGCGCGTTCGCGACTCCCTCGCGCCCCTGCAGGAGCTGATCCGCACCGCGCAGCGCTCCATCGACAACCTGCGCGGCGAGCTGGATCCTGTCGCCATCGGCGAGTGCGAGGCGATGTTGATGCTCCTCGAGCAGGGTCACTTCTACCCGACGCTGATCTTGCCGCGGATGGCCTGGAGCTACCACGACGTGTTTCCGGAGAAGTACTTCCCCCGGGCGTCGCGCATCGTCCTGCCCCTCAATCGCCACCACGAGATGGATCCCCTCGCGCTGCTGGCGCGGCTGGAGGAGCTCAGGTACCTGTTCCGACGCTTCCCCGAGGTGTTCCGGCTCTTCTGCCGCAGCATGCTCCTGGTGATCAACTCGCCCCACAACCCGACCGGGGTGTTCTACCGGCGGGAGACCGTGCTCAGCCTGTTGAAGATCGCCTCGGAGTACGGCATCCGCGTCGTGGACGACAACTCGTACCACAAGGTGGTGTTCAGCTGGCAAAAGGCCAGGGAGGGCGACGAGTCGGTGGCCCAGCTCTACCAGCGCCACCGCGGGCACTTCGCGCGCCCGGTGGACCTGATCACCGTCGGCGCGACGACCAAGGGGCTGCAGGGCGCCGGCGACCGCACCGGGATGATCTGCGCGAACGAGGCCGGGGCGGTGGAGTTCGTCGACCGGCGTGCGTCCGAGCCGCACCTGCTCTCGCTCTTCATGACCCGCGCCAAGCTCGAGACCGGCCTGGCCGCCAAGCGGCACGTCGCCGAGCTCGAGCGCGTGGCCGGTCGGGTGCTGGACCCGACGCGATCGCCCGCGCGGGAGGTCCGCGGCCTGCTCGAGCGCCTGCGCGGCGTGATGCGCGAGGAGACCTTCCCCACGGTGGTCTTCGCCGCGATCCTCGACGGCTACGAGGAGCTGCTGCGGCTGGACCGCCGCGGGGCGAGCCGCCGGCAGCTCTCCGAGCACATCAGCGACATGGTCCGTCGGTTGAAGATGCTCCGGCTGGAGCGCCGGATGCGCAGCGACGTCGAGCAGCGGGTGCAGCAGGTCCGCATGGCGCTCGAGCGCGCGGCCAGCGCCGACGACGGCGGCGCGGGCCAGATCGAGCCCCAGGGCGCGTTCTACTGCTGCGTCCGCCTCTGCGACGGCGAGGATGACCGCGGCGTACAGCCCTTCCTCGTCGCCCTGAGCCGCCGCCGCAAGGTCGACGTGACCTACGCCGGCGACGGCTACGTGCGGCTCTCCCTCGGGGGCGAGCTGGCCGGGGACCGGGAGAGCTATGACCGGCTGGGGCTCGCGGTGGAGGTCTACCTCCGCGTGCTCCGCAAGTACTGGCGACAGTTCGTCGAGAGCGGCCGCGATGTCTCCGCGCTCGACCGCATGTTCAACGGCGGCGCCGACGCGCTCGACGCGCTCCTCGCCGACATGTGGCCGCTGATCGAGATTCACGCCACGGACAGCGCCTCGAGCCAGGGGCTCCCCGTCCTCCCCAGCGAGCGCGGGCTGGTCTACACCATCGAGGAGGGTCGCTCGGTCGCCGACAAGATCTTCGTCGCCAGGCCGACCTGCGAGAGCGTCGACCAGCTGCTCGAGAGCCACCCCTTCCGCGTGCTGTACCGCCGGCTGCTGCGCACGGTGTGGCGCCGGGACCCCGCGCTGGCCACCATCGCCTTCGAGCAGCTCGAGAACCAGTACGGTCCCCTGGCCTGCATGGCGGCGTACCGCGACCGCCAGCTCATCGACGACGAGTTTCGCCAGATCCTGCTCAAGCTGTACCGGGCGTGGCACAGCAAGAGCACCACCAGGGTCCTGGCGAGCGCCCTCGACCCGGGACAGATCCCGGAGAAGGTCGCCGCCCTGCACGGCACCAACGAGAAGGTCAACGAGAAGATCAACGAGCTGATGCACGCCTTCGCCATCTCCGGGGAGGAGGTCGACGCCACAGGCAGCTTCGACGTGGGCCTGGAGCTGCTCGAGGGGATCACGCCCCACCCTGCCCTGCCGGAGTACCTGGCGACCATCGTCGAACGCTCGACCTTCTCCGGGGCGAGCGCGCCGCTCAACCCGACCCCGACCTACGTCACCGGGGCGACCCGAAGGGTCTCCGACTACCGCTACGGCTTCATCCGGCGCGACCGGGCCGACGCGGGGGCCTCGACCCCCGGGCTCGAGCACTTCCGGCGCCGGCTGACGCGCTTCGCCGAGCACTACGACCCGGCGGACTACATCTGCCGGGCGGTCCAGGTCGGCCCGTTCCGCATGCTCCTGGTGGTCCACAAGTCGTACCTGCACCTGGTGTCCGACGAGCTGCGGCTGTTCCCGCGGGTCGAGGCCGTGCAGGACCGCGCCCGGCTCCAGCAGGTGCCGTGGGAGGGGGTGCTCTTCTTCGGTCTGCCCACCCGCGTCATGGGCGAGAGCTACAAGACCGGCTACATCATCGACAGCCTCCAGGAAGGGGCGCCGCTGCCGGTGGCCTGGGTCGCACGGGAGGACGCCACCGACTACTTCGGCTTCTTCAAGAAGTCGCTGCTCACCCTGCACAACGAGCGGGTCAAGGCGATGGGCGGCATGCCGGTCCATGGCGCGATGATCACGATCACCTTCGTCAACGGCCTGCGCAAGACCCTGGTCTTCTCCGCCGACAGCGGCACCGGAAAATCGGAGACGATCACCGCGATGATGGAGCAGGCGGCGAAGGGCAGCGGGCTCGCCGCGGAGCTGCAGCAGATCGACATCCTCGCCGGCGACATGCTCTCGCTCTGGCGCGGCGAGGACGGGCAGGTCTACGCCTTCGGCACCGAGACCGGGGACTTCCTCCGGCTCACCGACATCACCGGGAGCTGGAAGGCGCTTTTCGGCGACCTGCTCAAGCGGGGGAGCTACTCCAACCCGGACCACCCGAAGAACCCGCGGGTCACCATCCCCGGCATCTGCGACCCGGACAAGGTCCTCCGCCCGACCCGGGTCAACTGCTTCTTCTACATCAACAACTACGAGCCGGTCCGGGGCAGCGCCGTCGAGCTCAGCGACGACCCCCACCACGTGTTGATGACCACGCTCGTCCGCGGGCTGCGCAAAAACAAGGGGACCAGCGGCGACCAGCCCAGCCTGCTCGCCGGCCTGGAGTTCGCCGGGCGCGGGGACCTGGTCACGCGCTACCGACATCGGGTCGACGATCTGGTGGAGTGGCAGCAGCGGGACATCGACGGGCGGGAACGCACCTGCCTCGTCTTCCGTGACGGCGCCCACGACGTCTACGCGGCCCAGGAGCTGGTCACCGCCGCGTTCAAGGGCGTCCGCGTCGGGGACCGGACGATCACCGGTATCGAGCACGACGTGCTGCGCAACCTGTTCTGGGTCGTCTGCGACGGTCGGGAGCGCTACGCCCTGGACCGCGGCGTCTACGACCAGGTCTACGAGCCGCTGGTCAGCACGTTCTGCGGCAACCCCTTCGTGGACCCCGAGGGGATGGACCGCGCCCTGGGGCGCTTCGCCGAGACGATGCGCAGGGCCAAGGTCCACACGGGCGCGATCCGCACGCAGCTCGCCCGCCCGGGCTACGAGTTCGCGGGGCCCAACAAGGCGGCCGCGGACATCGTGACCTTCCTCCTCGACGACGAGGAGGTCAACGCACGCTTCCAGCGCAACAAGGACAGGGTCCAGCGCGCGGTGCAGGCCTACTACGGCGGCGTGATCCCCGCCGGCGGGAACCTCCCGGTGAAGCTGGAGGGCTACAACCTGCTCCTGCTCGAGACCCACGAGAGCACCAGCGTGAAGTTCCTGGACACCGCGGAGCGCCCTTTCACCCTCGGGGCCCGCGTGGCCCCGCCCGCCCCGCGCCCGATGAGCGACGGCGGATTCGCGCCGGCTCTCGCGCTGCCCGAGGTGCTCCACGCCATCGCCGACATCATCCGCAACCCGGATCACGAGCTGGATCTGGACGGCCTGGAGGTGGACTTCGGCATCTACGACCGCATCCGCTTCTGGAACAGCCTCGAGGAGCTGACCTTCCAGGTGCTGCTGGTCAGCGGCGTGATCACGCTGGGCTCCTCCGAGACCGAGCTCGCCCGCTTCCCGGGCGAGGTCCGCAAGGCCTACCACGTGGCCCGGCGTCTCCGGGACCGGGCGCGCGAACGGGTGACCTAGACCCGACTGGCGGCCGGGGCGGCCCGTGATAGGGTTATTTCATGCGCTCGAGCCCCATTGCCCTCGCGCTCGTGTTGCTCTCCGGGGCGCCGGTCCACGGCGCGATCAGCGCGGAGGAGGAGGCCCGGATCCTCGCCACCATCCGCCAGCGGACCCAGCGATTCATGGGCCGGTACAAGGGGATCGCCGAGCGCCGCCGGAGCGTCACCAGGGAGATCGCGGACGGCGAGCTGCTCGAGACCAAGGCCTCCGAGCAGGACTACGTCCACTACTTCTACTCGCGGCCGGACCTGACCATCCTGCGCTGCACCGTCGACGGCAAGGAGGCCGAGCGCTCGAGCTGTGAGAGCCGCTGGCAGCGCATGGAGCCCCACATCCCGATCTTCGATCGAGCCGGCCCCTCGAACTACCGGGTGCAGGTCACCGGCGTGGTCACCGTGCGCGGCGAGCCCTGCTACCAGCTAAACGTGCACCCGCTCCACGCCACGCCGCGGCACTTCAAGGGCAAGATGTTCTTCCGCGTCAAGGACCTGCTCCTGCTCGAGATGTCCGGGACCGTGGCCAGCCTGCCCTTCCCGGTCCGGCACCTGTTCCTGCGCCTGGCGTTCAAGCGGTCGAAGACCCGCTCCGGGGAGGATGTGGTCGGCGTGGCCCGGGGCTACGTGGACGTCTGGGTCCGGGTCCCGCTGGTCTTCAAGCGCCGCATCGTCACCCGCTTCAGCGCGGACGGCCACCGGCCGGTTCGGTAGATTCGCGGCGGCTCGCCGGCGCACGAGAGCGTCCGGGTCAGTACTCGCCGCGCGAGAGCTTGATGCCCATCCCGGGCTGCGCGCCGCCGCCCTCACGGCGTTCGACCACACGGCTCACCATCCCCACGACCATGCGCGGGGGCTGGCCGTCCGGCAGCAGCGTGACGGCGCAGGGGGTCCCGGGCTCGTCGGCGATCTCGGTGGCGATGAACAGGCCGTCCTCGCTCACGTCAGAGGCGTGCGCCTCGAAGGTCAGCGTGTCGCTGACATAGAGGCAGGGGATGTTGCTGCGCCGCCGGGGCTGGCGCCGGCGCTCGAGGGCTTCCCGGGTGATCTCCAGGGTCTTGGCCCCGGACCGGACCCGCGGCATGCGGTAACCGCACTCGGGGCAGATCGTCGCCTCCGGCGCCAGGGCCGCGCGACACCCCGGACAGTTGTGGTGGGTGAGCTTGGGCGGGGCCTCCCCCAGCTTGAAGTCCCGGATCACCAGCAGGGCGCCGTCCTGCCGGTCCGCCAGCTTGGCGATCACCGCGGCGCTGTTCAAAGTGGTGTCCTCGAAGTCGTCGGCCTCGGGCGGGGCCGCGCGAGCCTCGATCCGCACCGTCAGCATCCGGCGGCCGATGGCCACGCGGTCGCCGTCAGCGAGGATGCGCGACCCAGAGATGCGCTCGTCATTGAGCAGTGTCCCGTTGGTCGTGCCCAGGTCCTCGAGGAGCACCCGATCCTCCTGGACGAGGAATCGCGCGTGACGGCGAGAGACAGACGGGTCGTTGAACCGCAGGTGGCAATTCGCGCCCCGCCCGATCACCGTCTCCCCCGGAAGCAGGGTCAAGCTGTTGCCGTCTTGTTCTAGAGTTACTCTCATGGACGCTTGGATAGTAGCAGAGCCGCTCGACGAAAGCAGCAGAAGAAGCCGGCGCGCGGCCCGTATGGTGTGGAGGCGGGCGTTTCCCGCGGACCTGTGGTAGGAGAACAACCATGCGCCCCTTGATCGTCGCGCTCCTGTTCCTCCCCGGCTGCGCGGATCTCACCAGCGCGCCGGATGGCGGGATCTCGGACGCCGGTCCCCCGTGCACCACGGGCGAAACCCGTTGCGTGGGGCAGCGCTACGAGCTCTGCAGCGATGGACGCTTCGTGGAGTCCTTCCAGTGCGACAGCACTCACGTCTGCGTCTCGGGCCTGGGCTGCGTGGACTGCGACCCCGCCGCGGGCAAGGTCTGCTTCAACAACGACGTGCATGCCTGCGACGCGAGCGGCCGGGTGGGCGCCACCCTGGAGCCGTGCCTGGGCCAGATCTGCGCCGCCGGGGCCTGCCGGGACTCGAGCTGCGCCGTGGGCGCCCGCCTGGTCTACGTGGTGGACGCGGACTACCGGCTGCTGAGCTTCGACCCGGCGGCGGAGAGCAACCACTTCACGCTCATCGCCACGCTGAGCTGCCCGGGGGCCGGCGTCGACACGCCCTTCTCCATGTCGGTGGACCGCTCGGCCAGGGCATGGGTGCTCTACTCCAGCGGAGACATCTACTGGGTCGACACCAAGGACGGTGCCTGCAGCGCCAGCCCGTTCCAGTCCGGGCAGCAGGGCTATCTCCTGTTCGGCATGGGCTTCGTCTCCGACCAGCCCGGCTCGGCCAAGGAGAAGCTCTACATCGCCGGGGCCGACCAGGCCCTGACTGGCGCCAACGACAAGCTGGGCTACATCGACCCCGCGACGCTGAAGATCACGGTCATCGGGGCCACCGCGGCCGCCGAGCACAGCCCGGAGCTCACCGGGACCGGCAACGCCGAGCTCTACGCCTACCACCCGGGGACGATCGCGAGCTTCGTCGCCAGGATGGACAAGCAGACGGCCAAGGTGCTCCAGCAGTGGCCCGTGCCGCCGCTCACCGGCCAGGTGACCGCGTGGGCCTTCGCGCACTGGGGAGGCAAGTTCTACATCTTCGTCACCGACCAGGACCTTTTCGGTGTCGAGACCTCCCGGGTCCTGGTGCTGGATCCGGTCAGCGGCAAGGCGTCGACCTTCCTGCCCTCAATCCCCTACAAGATCGTCGGCGCCGGCGTCTCGACCTGCGCGCCGACCATCGAGTAGCCGGGGGTCAGTAGGCCCCGGGGGCGATCGCCGGAAGCTCGTGCCAGCGATGGACGTAGGTCGCGATCCTCGCCTCTTCGTGCACCGCGAGCTCGAGGAAACGGGCGCCAACGCCGTACTCCCAGCGATCCGGCTCCACGCAGACCACCTCGCTCGCCACCTCGATCGGCCGCTGGTCCGTCGGCAACACGAGCCTGAGGTAGAGCTGGTCCCCCACGGTGCGCGGGAGCGGATGGCGCAGGCGCAGGCCTCCGAGGCTGATGTTCTCCACCCGCAGGAGGTACATCGCCCGCTCGGTCAGCTCCTCGCCCCAGACCCGGGCGGGCGCCCTCGGCGTCGCTCTCCGCTCGGCCGGGATCCGCGCGGAGCGCGGCGGAAGGCGGTGGTCCAGGAGCACCCCGACGGCGGTGTACAGATCCGCGAGCTCGAAGGGACGTTCGAAGACGATGGTCGACGGGATGGTGCGCGCCTTCCGGATCAGCCGATCGACGCCCGCCCGGGCAAGCAGGATGAAAGGAGTGTCCCAGCCCACGGCCCGCAGGTCGGACAGAAGGTCGATGCCGCGACGGCCCGGCAGGTCGATCTCCATCACGATCAGGTCGGGCGGTTTCTGGTCAGCCGCGTCGAGCAACGCGTCGCCAATCCACTCGAGCATCTGCAGCCCGTCGCCGCTGGCGTGCACCTTGTGCCCCTCGCGGTGAAGAAAGCCGGCGATGCCTCGCCGAAGCAGGGGATCACGGTGACCGACCATGATCCAGGATTTCTGTTGCGTGGCGACAGACGCAAATCGTGATCTGTTCCCGTACGTCGGCTCACGCTCCACCAACACACTGTGCCCGTTTCCCATGTGAGTCCTCCCGTGACCACCACCAGAGCAATGTGTGTGCCACGAACGGCCGTGACAACTCGACAGGTTGGGGGGGAGGGACCGTGGCCCACCACGCCCTTTGGATCCACGGATCCTGGAAAGCCCTCGACAAGTCGGTTTGTTGGGGGGATCTGGGGCAAAATCCCCCGTGCCCTTTTTTGCCACAGCCGCTACAGACACACGCAAAAAGTCTTGCCACTCGCATCGTCGCGCCAAAAAGGCTATACAGATCCGCTGGTCGCGCCCTCGTGGTGTGGATGGGAGATGGGAGGTGGAGACATGGGCGGTCGACTGCTGGTCGTCGACGACGATCTACACCTGCAGGGGTTCTTCGAGGACTGGCTCGCCCGACGCGGCTTCGCGGTCCAGCTCGCGGGCTCGCTGGATGCGCTCGACATCCTGGAGCATGCCCCTTTCGAAGCCGTGCTCGCAGAGGTCGACCTTGGCTGGGGCGACGGGATCGATCTCTGCCGCCAGATCGCCGCCTGTGCGCCCGGGACGCCGGTCGTGTTGGTCGGCCAGGCCCCCGACTTCGACGCGGCCGTGGCCGCCCTGCGTGCCGGAGCCTTTGACTACCTGCTGCGACCGCTGGACCTCGAGCAGCTCGAGCTCACCCTGCGGCGGGCCGTGCGGCACCACGCAGTCAACGCTGCCGTGGAGCGGTTGCCCAGCACGACACCACGCCGTTGCTGTCAGCTCATCGGCGACAGCCCGCCAATGCATCAGCTCTACGACCTGATCGCACGGGTCGCTCCCACCGACGTCTCGGTGCTGATCACCGGCGAGACCGGGACCGGCAAGGAGCTCGTCGCCGCCGCCATCCATCACTGCAGCCGACGCAGCGCCCTGCCGTTTGTCGAGCTGGACTGCGCGGCGATGCCCGAGCAGCTGCTGGAGAGCGAGCTCTTCGGTCATGTCCGCGGCGCCTTCACAGACGCCAAGTCCTCTCATACCGGGCTGCTGGTCCACGCCCAGGGCGGGACGGTGTTCCTCGACGAGATCGGCGACATGCCGGCCGGCCTGCAGCCCAAGCTGCTCCGCGTGTTGCAGCAACGGATGGTGCGCCCCGTGGGCAGCACCAGCGCCGTCCCGGTGGATGTGCGGGTCGTCGCCGCGACGCACCGCGACCTCGAGCACGAGGTGCGGCGGGGCCAGTTCCGCCACGACCTCTTCTTCCGCATCAACGTGGTGCAGCTGCACCTGCCGCCGCTTCGCGAGCGCGGCGAGGACATCCTGCTCCTCGCCCAGAGCTTCGTGCGCGAGCTCGGCGCCGAGGCGGACAAAAACATCCACGGGCTCTCGCCGGAGGCGGCCGAGAGCCTGCTCGCCTATCCCTGGCCCGGTAACGTGCGCGAGCTTCGCAACTGCATGGAGCGCGCCGTCGCGCTGACCCGGCACGTCCTGATCACCCGGGCCGATCTGCCTCAGCGGCTACAGGAGCACCGCCGCCCCACGCCGGTCCCGACACCGGCCGGCGGGCCGATGCTGCCGACGATGGAGGAGGTCGAGCAACAGCACATATCCCGCGTGCTCGAGCGGGTCGGAGGCAACAAGACCCTCGCCGCGCGCATCCTCGGCTTCGACCGCAAGACCCTCTACCGCAAGCTCGGCCGCTACGGCATCGGTCAGCTCCCCTGAGTCAGCGCAGCCGCAGCTCAAGAGTCAAGGTGGTGAGCTGCTCCGACGCTGGCAACCTTAGCTTCCCGAGCTCGCTCTTCAGGCACCCCTGCACCGCCGGGTGGCCGCCCCCCCACCAGGGCACCTCCACGGCGCCGTCCTTGCCCACGGCGAGCTTCATCCGCGTTGTGACGCCGCGGCTGCCGCACGCGCGAAGCGCGGGCACGGCGGAGCCGAGCGCCCGCAGGACCCGCGACGCGCTCAGGGCCCCTCGCACGTTCCAGACACGCAGGGGGCCGGCGCTGGCGACGCGCCAGGGACCCGACGCGCGCACCTCGACGTCGAAGTAGGTGTAGTCCCTGGCCCTGGGAAACTCGCCCTTGCCCATGGCCGAGGAGAAGCAGGAGCGCAGCCAGGGGTCGATCTCGGTGGGCACGTTGGCCCCGGACCGCCCGTTCGGGTAGACGTGGGCCCTGAGCACAAAGGTCCCGCCGGTCTGCTCCTGCTCGACGCAGCGTCGCAGCGCGTCCCGGATCGGCGCCAGGGCGCGCTCGATCTGCCCCGTGTTGAGCGATCCCCGCCGCCTCCCGACCCGCGCGCTGAACCGCGTCGCCGGCTGGGCCGGCTTGTCCTCCGTGGGGCCGTTGGCGGTCAGCGTGTGGAACGTGCCCAGCGGGACCTCCACCGGGTTCTTCAGCACCCGGGTCTTGACCAGCCAGTCCGCGCGGCTGATCTCCGTCTGCTCCGGCAGCGCATCGGGCCGACCGTCCCGACCGACATGAAAGGTCAGCTCCCGCGCCGGCTCGCCGTCCACCGAGACCACGCAGCGCCACCTGCCGGAGCGGGGCCAGCGGTCGAGCTTGTCGGGGGGCGCCGCGCTGCCCCGGGGGAGCGCCAGCGGGAGAGGAAAATCATAGCGCCACCACTGGACGAAGGGATCGGCCACGCCGCGGCTGCGGCCGGGCGAGATCGACTCGAAGCGCGGCCGGTCCTGGAACGTGTCCTCCTGGCCGCTGTTGCGGCTGGGCAGCAGGGCGCGGCCCAGGACCTTCCCATCGACCCAACAGCGCGCGGTGGTCTCGCGGTGCTTGCGCAGCTTGAGGACCACGACCAGGCAGGGCTGGTCGAAGTCCGCGGGGAGAGCCCCTCCGTAGGGGCGAAACACCAACCGCCCCTGCCCGGCCAGCGGGTCCAGGTTGACGCCGTAGTGCACGTCGACCCGGCCGTGCTTGGGCTCCCGCGATGAGACAACGGGGTAGGTCCGCTTGCCCAGGGAGGCCTGCTTCCCGTCCCCCCCCCTCCGGAAGAGAATCTCGACGGAGAACGACGGTCCAGTGAGGCCGATCTCCTCCGGCGCCTTCAGCGTCTGGAACAGAATGCCGTTGCGCGTGCGACCGCGGACGGGGACCTCGGTCTTGGCCGATCCTCCGTTCCACGACGCGACGAGCATGTCGTCCGGCTGCACCTTGCCCAGCAGGCCGAGCTCGACCTGCGGCCTGTAGCCGTGGACCTCCCGGCGGCTGTCGCCCTTGCGGCGCCAGCTCGCCTCCAGGTCGGCCCCGACCCACAGCAGCCGGGGATAGCCGGCTGGCGTCGACGGCTGGGGCGGCAGGAGCCTTGCGCCGTACCAGGGCAGGTACCCCGCGTAGCGCTCCCGGCGCGCCCGGACACGGGTCGTTGTCGCTCCGGTTGATCGGGGCGAGGGTGAGGGCCGGTCCTCGCGCAGCGCATCGACCAACGCCTGCACCAGCTTGGCCCGGCTCTCGGCGTCGAGGCTCGCCTCCTTCAGCTGCCCCTGGATCGCGGCCACCGCGGCGAACACGCGATCGGTGCGCTCGCGACGCTCGCGGTACTCGGGGGGAGGGACCCGGCAACCGTTGAAGTCACGGCACAGCGCGTACGTCCGGTGCCCGAGCACCTGAAGCAGCTCGGAGACCTCACGGAGCTGCTGCTGGCCCAGCGCCACGCTCGCCCCGACGGGACCGAGGCTCGCGCCGAGCTCGACCTTCAGCGTCTCGTAGCGTGTCCGGTAGACCTCGCAGTCGTCGCGCACGATGCGTCCGATGGGATCCGGGCAGGTGTACTCCGCCGCCCCGCCGCAGGCGGCCAGCGACAGACAAAGTCCGGCGAGCGACCTCTTCATGGGCCGAGCGTTCCACCACGTCCGGGTCACGTCAACCGGTCGGCCGGAGGGACAAAAGTTGCCCGACGCGCCGACCCCCCTAGAATGGAGCCATGCAGGTCCTCTCCATCCTCCAGCGCGTGCTGCCCGAGCGCCCGCGCCTCTCCCTTGTCCCCCTGCGCCAGAGAGCCGTCGACCTGGCCCGGGCGCTCCTCGCGGCGGTGGTCCGTCGCCTGACCCGGATGCTCGCCGGCGCCGCGGAGCCGCCGACGCACCGCCGGCGGCCGCCCAGCGAGCTGTTGGCGCTTTCCGGCACCGCGGTCACCGTGCCGACGCGACCGGCGCCGCCCCCGCGGCCAGACGTCGGCTCGTTCCTCGACCGCGTGCGCAGGACCCGGGACCACCGCGAGCGGGCCGCCGCGCTCGAGCGGACCCTGGCGGACCTCGAACAGGTCGTCGGCCTGCTGCGGGGCATGAACCGACCCCGCGGGGAGATCGAGGGGCTCGAACGCTCGTACCTCCAGATCCAGCAGCTCGCCGACCCCGACGTCGCGCGGACGGGGGGCGAGCTGAACATGGCCTGGCTGCTCCTCGAGCGGGAGCTGCGGGCGGTGGCCGAGAGGCTGTAGCCGCGACGATCCTAGTGGACGTGGGAGTGGCCGTCGTGAGCGTGGCCGTGGGCCAGCTCCTCCTCCGTCGCCGGCCGTGTCGCGACCACCTTGACCGAAAAGACCAGGTGACGGCCGGCCATCGGATGGTTGCCGTCCAGAGTGATGTTCTCCAGCCCAACGCC
>Ga0316576_10000365_pt1 | contig 20446 bp, 29 predicted proteins | sample S0NA_FD_203075 | JGI IMG/M metagenome (GOLD analysis project Ga0316576, IMG submission 203075) | Rhizosphere microbial communities from salt marsh grasses in Alabama, United States - S0-2_050615r3r5 | ecosystem: Host-associated > Plants > Roots > Rhizosphere | place: USA: Alabama | collected... | reverse complement strand
AGTTTCCGGAACCGGTCATCTCCGTCGCGGTGGAGCCCAAGACGAAAAGCGATCAAGAGAAGATGGGCGTCGCGTTGTCCAAGCTCGCGCAGGAGGATCCGTCTTTTCGCGTCAAGACCGACGAGGAGTCCGGTCAGACCATCATCTCCGGCATGGGCGAGCTGCACCTGGAGATCATTGTCGATCGCATGAAGCGCGAGTTCAGCGTCGAGGCCAACGTCGGTGCCCCGCAAGTCAGCTACCGCGAGACCATTCGTGCCGCGGTCGAGCAGGAGACCAAGTTTGCTCGCCAGTCCGGCGGTCGCGGCCAGTACGGTCATGTGTACATCCGGCTGGAGCCGCAGGAGGCGGGGACGGGCTACGAGTTCGTCAATGCGATCGTCGGTGGCGTCGTGCCGAAGGAGTACATCCCGGCGGTGGACAAGGGCATCCAGGAGGCCATGAAGAACGGTGTCACCTTCGGCTTCCCGATGGTGGACGTTAAGGCGACGCTGTACGACGGCTCCTACCATGAGGTCGACTCCAGCGAAATGGCGTTCAAAATCGCGGGCTCGATGGCGCTGAAAGAGGGCGCGTCAAAGGCGAAGCCGGTGCTGCTCGAGCCAATCATGAAGGTCGAGGTCGTCACGCCCGAGGAGAACATGGGCGACGTCATGGGGGACCTGAATAGCCGCCGGGGCATGATCCAGGGCATGGAGGATGCACCGTCAGGCAAGATCATTCGAGCTGAGGTGCCGCTCGCGTCCATGTTCGGCTATGCCACCGACCTGCGCTCCGCGACCCAGGGCCGCGCGACGTACAGCATGGAATTCGCCAAATACAGCGAGGTGCCGGCGAGTATCGCCGAAGCCGTTACCAAGAAATAGCAATCGATCTCGACCCGAGGGTTACCGGTCATGTCCAAAGCAAAATTCGAGCGCAAGAAGCCGCACGTCAACGTGGGCACCATTGGTCACGTGGACCACGGCAAGACCACGCTGACGGCGGCGATCACGGTGCACCAGGCGAAGAAATTCGGTGGTGAGGCGCGGGCGTACGACCAGATCGACAACGCGCCCGAGGAGCGCGAGCGCGGCATCACCATTGCGACCGCGCACGTCGAGTACGAGACCGAGAAGCGTCACTACGCGCACGTCGACTGCCCCGGGCATGCCGACTACGTGAAGAACATGATCACCGGTGCGGCGCAGATGGACGGCGCGATCCTGGTGGTCTCGGCCGCCGACGGCCCGATGCCGCAGACGCGCGAGCACATTCTGCTCTCGCGCCAGGTGGGCGTGCCCTACATCGTCGTGTACCTGAACAAGGCCGACATGGTCGACGACGCCGAGCTGTTGGAGCTGGTGGAGATGGAAGTGCGCGAGCTGCTCGACAGCTACGAATTCCCCGGCGACGACACCCCGATCATCACCGGCTCGGCGCTCAAGGCGCTCGAAGGCGACGAGAGCGAGATCGGCACGCCGTCCATCGACAAGCTGATGGACGCGCTCGACAGCTACATTCCCGAGCCCGAGCGGCCGATTGACGGTGCGTTCCTGATGCCGATCGAAGACGTCTTCTCCATCTCCGGTCGCGGCACCGTCGTCACCGGTCGCGTCGAGCGCGGCGTCGTCAAGGTGGGTGAAGAGGTCGAGATCGTCGGCATTCGCGACACCACCAAGACCACCTGCACCGGTGTCGAGATGTTCCGCAAGCTCCTCGATCAGGGCCAGGCGGGGGACAACATCGGCGTGCTGCTGCGCGGCACCAAGCGCGACGACGTCGAGCGCGGGCAGGTGCTGGCGAAGCCCGGGAGCATCACCCCGCACACCCACTTCGAGGCCGAGGTGTACGTGCTGAGCAAGGAAGAGGGTGGTCGACACACCCCGTTCTTCAACGGCTACCGTCCGCAGTTCTACTTCCGCACCACGGACGTCACCGGTGCCTGCGAGCTGCCGGAGGGCATCGAGATGGTGATGCCGGGGGACAACGTGAAGATGACGGTGAAGCTGATCGCGCCGATTGCGATGGAAGAGGGACTGCGCTTCGCGGTGCGCGAAGGCGGGCGCACGGTCGGCGCCGGCGTCGTGGCGAAGATCATCGAATAAGGTCTCCGGGTCAGAACCAATGGCAAACCAACGGATTCGTATTCGCCTCAAGGCATTCGATCACCGGCTGATCGACCAGTCTGCGCGTGAGATCGTCGACACCGCCAAGCGAACCGGTGCGCAGGTGCGCGGCCCCGTGCCGCTACCGTCCAAGCACGAGCGCTATACGGTGCTGATCTCGCCGCACGTGAACAAGGACGCGCGCGACCAGTACGAGCTGCGTACCCACAAGCGGCTGATGGATATCGTCGACCCCACGGACAAGACCGTGGACGCGTTGATGAAGCTCGACCTCGCCGCCGGCGTGGACGTGTCGATTCGGCTCAGTTGACCAATCAGTGATCGTCGCCAGGGCGCATTTCCGAGCTAATGCCAGGAATGAGCCCCGCGACCAATCGGGAAACGAGACATGAGCATTGGAGTGATCGGGCGTAAAGCGGGCATGACGCGCGTCTTCACCGAAGACGGCGCCAGCATCCCCGTCACCGTCATCGAGGTAACGGCGAACCGTGTTGCCCAGGTGCGCACCGCGGAGGCCGACGGCTACCGCGCCCTGCAGGTCGCCGCGGGCTCGCGCCGCCCCTCGCGTGTCACCAAGCCCATGGCGGGCCACTTCGCGAAGGCCGGCGTCGAGGCTGGTGAGAGCCTGCACGAGTTCCGGCTCGAGGCGGGTGAGGGCGAGGACCTGGCAGCGGGTGCTGACATCGGCGTCGGCGTGTTCGAGGCGGGGCAGAAGGTGGACGTGCGCGGCGTTACGAAGGGCCGGGGCTTCTCCGGTGGAATTCGGCGGCACCACTTTCGCAGTCAGGACAGCACCCACGGCAACTCGCTGTCGCATCGTGCCCCGGGCTCCATTGGCCAATGCCAGACCCCGGGTCGAGTCTGGAAAGGCAAGCGCATGGCTGGTCAGCACGGCAACGTCAACCGCTGCCAGCAGAACCTGGAGGTCGTGCGCGTCGATGCAGAGCGCAACCTGCTGTTGATCAAGGGCGCCGTGCCCGGACCCGCTGGCGGCCGCTTGGTGGTGCTGCCGTCCGTGAAGCAGAAGAACAAGGGTTGAGAGAGTCATGCAGCTCAACGCAGCCAACGGCGTGACGGTCGAGGTCTCCGACTCGGTCTTCGGCGTCGATTACAACGAGCCCTTGGTGCATCAGGTGGTCACGGCCTATCTGGCCGGTGGCCGTGCCGGCACCAAGGCGCAGAAGAGCCGCTCAGCGGTGAGCGGGGGCGGTGCCAAGCCTTACCGACAGAAGGGGACCGGTCGCGCTCGCGCTGGCACCAGCCGGAGCCCGCTGTGGCGCTCTGGCGGCACGACCTTTGCCGCCGAGCCGCGCAGCTATGCGCAAAAGGTGAACCGCAAGATGTATCGCGGTGCCGTGCGCGCGATCCTGTCCGAGCTGGCGCGCCTGAATCGGCTTGTGGTGCTGTCCGAATGGCAGCTCGCCGCGCCAAAGACCAAAGAGGTCGCCGCGAAGCTGCGGGAGCTGTCGGTGTCGTCGGCCGTCGTCGTCGTCGAGGGCTTCGATGATCCGATCTTCCTCGCTGCCCGTAATCTGCCGAACGTGGACGTGGCCACGGCGGCTTCCGTCGATCCGGTGAGCCTCGTGGGGTTCGAGCATGTGGTTTGCACCGAGGCGGCCCTGCGTCGGTTGGAGGAGCGCTTCGCATGAATCAGGAACGCTTGATGAAGGTCCTGCTCGGTCCGGTGATCTCGGAAAAGTCGACGCTCGCCGCCGATCAGCATGGCCAGTTCGTCTTCCGTGTCAGCACCGATGCGACCAAGCAGGAGATCGGCCGAGCCGTTGAGCTCCTGTTCGATGTGCAGGTGGACAATGTCCGTGTGCTCAACGTCAAGGGCAAGCGCAAGCGCTTCGGCAACCGTCGCGGCAGCCGTTCCGATTGGCGCAAGGCGTATGTACGCCTGATGCCGGGGCAGGACATCGATTTCGGCGGCGGCGCCTGAGCGACGTCGCACAGGGGTAGGCAGACATGGCAATCGCGAAGATGAAACCCTCGTCGCCTGGGCGGCGGTTCATGGTCAAGGTGACCAACCCGGACCTCTACCGGGGCGAACCGATGCGCCAGTTGGTGACAAAGAAGACCCGCAGCGGCGGTCGGAACAATGCCGGGCGCATCAGCGTGCGTCACCGCGGCGGAGGTCACAAGCAGCGCTATCGTCTGGTGGACTTCAAGCGCCGCAAGCAGGACGTACCCGCGACGGTGGAGCGCTTCGAGTACGACCCGAACCGCTCGGCCAATCTGGCGCTGCTGAAGTATTCCGACGGTGAGTGGGGCTATGTGCTCGCCCCGAAGGGCCTCAGCAAGGGCGACACCGTCGTTGCCTCGGAGACGGCGCCTATCGCCGTCGGTAACTGCCTGCCGCTGCGAAATATCCCGGTGGGCACCGAGGTCCACGCTGTGGAGCTTCGTCCTGGCAAGGGGGCGCAGATCGCGCGCTCCGCGGGCGCGTCGGTGCAGCTGGTCGCACGCGAGGGGCAGCATGCGACCCTGCGTCTGCGTTCCGGGGAGATGCGTAAGGTCCACGCCGAGTGCCGCGCCGTCATCGGCGCCGTCGGCAACGGCGAGCACAGCCTACGGAAGCTCGGTAAGGCCGGTGCCACGCGCTGGCGCGGGGTCCGTCCCACGGTGCGTGGCGTGGTCATGAACCCGGTGGATCATCCGCACGGCGGTGGCGAGGGCCGCACCTCCGGCGGCCGCAACCCGGTGACGCCATGGGGTGTGCCCACCAAGGGCTACAAGACTCGGAAGAACAAGCGGACCGACGGCATGATCGTGCGTCGCCGGGGCCGCAAGTAATTACGGCCGCAAGCAAGAAAACAGTCGAGGATCGATCCAGTGCCACGTTCAGTCAGAAAAGGCCCATTCATCGACCACCATCTGGCGAAGAAGGTGTCCGATGCGGTGGCGCAGAACAGCAAGCGCCCGATCAAGACGTGGTCCAGGCGCTCGATGGTTCTGCCGGAGATGGTGGGTCTCACCATCGCCGTCCACAACGGGCGGGCACACGTGCCCATCCTGATCAACGAAAACATGATCGGCCACAAGCTGGGCGAGTTTGCGCTGACGCGGACCTTCCGCGGGCACGCTGCTGACCGCAAGGCCAAGAAGCGTTAGGCCGCGAGAGGTTGGGAGACGAGTCATGCAAGCTGTGGCGACACTGAAATACGCGCGCATCTCGGCGCAGAAGGCGCGGCTGGTTGGTGACCAGATCCGCGGCATGCACGTAGAGCGCGCCCTGAATGACCTGCAATTCAGCACCAAGAAGGCTGCGGGCATCTTCAAGAAGATTCTTGAGTCTGCCATCGCCAACGCCGAGCACAACGAGGGCGCCGACGTGGACGAGCTCAAAGTCGTCGAGGTCCAGGTCAATGAAGGCCCTACCATGAAGCGCATCCGCGCGCGCGCCAAAGGCCGCGCCTCGCGGATCTTGAAGCGGACCAGTCACATCAGCGTGACTGTGGCCGAAGGTTGAGACAGAGCTATGGGACAGAAAGTCAATCCGGTCGGCATTCGCCTTGGTATCGTCAAGGACTGGACATCCACCTGGTATGCCGATTCGAAGGACTACGCCGACTTCCTGAACAACGACATCGAGGTGCGCGGCTTCCTGAAGAAGAAGCTCGCCGCTGCCTCGGTAAGCCGCATTCAGATCAATCGCCCGGCAAAGAACGCGCACATCACCATTCATACGGCGCGGCCCGGCGTGGTCATCGGCAAGAAGGGTGAGGAGATCGACAGGCTCCGCGCGGAGGTCTCCCAGCGCATGGGCATCCCGGTGCACATCAGCATCGAGGAGATCCGCAAGCCGGAGCTCGACGCCCAGCTCGTGGCGGAGGGTATCGCCCAGCAGCTGGAGCGACGCATCATGTTCCGCCGCGCCATGAAGCGGGCCGTACAGTCCACCATGCGCGCCGGTGCCGATGGTGTGCGAGTCAACATCGCGGGTCGGCTGAACGGCGCCGAGATCGCGCGCTCGGAGTGGTATCGCGAAGGTCGCGTGCCCCTGCATACGCTGCGCGCCGACATCGACTATGGCTTTGCCGAGGCTCGCACCACCTACGGTGTGCTCGGCGTCAAGGTGTGGATCTTCCGGGGCGAAGTCTTCGAGGGCATGCCCGAGGAGCCGCAGCAGTCTGAAAAGCGCGGCGCACGGAGGGGCTGATCCATGCTGCAGCCGAAACGAACGAAATTCCGCAAGCAGCACAAGGGGCGCAACCGCGGACTGGCCCAGAGCGGCAATCAGGTCTCCTTTGGCGAGTTCGGACTGAAGGCCGTGGGCCGTGGGCGGCTCACCGCGCGGCAGATCGAGGCGGCTCGTCGTGCCATCACCCGCAAAGTGCGTCGTGGCGGTAAGCTCTGGATTCGGGTGTTCCCCGATAAGCCCATTTCCAAGAAGCCACTGGAAGTGCGCATGGGTAAGGGCAAAGGCAACGTCGAGTATTGGGTCGCGCTGATCCAGCCGGGTCGGATGCTCTACGAGATCGAGGGCGTCTCAGAAGATTTGGCGCGTGAAGCCTTCACGCTGGCGGCGGCGAAGCTTCCGGTACAGACGAGGTTCGAGAAGAGGATAGTGCTGTGAGTAAAGCAGCGGAGTTGCGCGGCAAAGCGCCCGAAGATCTGGAGAAGCAACTGCTGGAGCTGCTCAAGGAGCAGTTCAATCTGCGGATGCAGAAGGGCAGCGGGCAGCTGTCCCGGCCGTCGCAGTTCAAATCCGTGCGCCGTGATATCGCGCGCATCAAGACCGTCTTGGCGGAGCAGGCCGCGTCCGCGGGCGGCCATCAGTGACCGAGGTAGCCGCAGCGGGTGAGCCAGCGATGACGGAACAAGACACCATGTCCGAGCAGAAAAGCAACCGAATCCTCAGCGGGCGCGTCGTCAGCGACGCGATGGATCGGACCATCACCGTGCTGGTGGAGCGGCGCGTCAAGCATCCGCTGTACGGTAAGTTTCTGCGGCGATCCATGAAGCTGCACGCGCATGACGCCGAGAACGCCTGCAACACCGGAGACTTGGTGCGTGTGGAACAGTGTCGGCCGCTGTCCAAGACAAAGTGCTGGCGACTCGTGGAGATCGTTGAGAAGGCGCGCTGATTTGACGCGGCGCCCGTGGCGGGTGCCGCACGAACAGAATCCGGATCGGCACGTCCGAGCGCCGGACGCTTATTGCAGAGGTAGGTCCAGACAATGATTCAAATGCAAACCCGCCTCGGGGTCGCGGACAACAGCGGCGCGCGTGCCGTGCAGTGCATCAAGGTCCTCGGCGGTTCCCATCGGCGCTACGCCAACATCGGCGACATCGTCAAGGTCACCGTCAAGGATGCGATCCCGCGCGGTAAGGTCAAGAAGGGCGACGTCTTCAATGCCGTCGTGGTGCGCACGCGCAAGGGTGTGCGACGCCCGGACGGCTCGCTGATCCGCTTCGACGGCAATGCGGCCGTGCTGCTGAACAACCAGCTGCAGCCAATCGGCACCCGCATCTTTGGGCCGGTGACGCGCGAGCTGCGGACCGAGCGGTTCATGAAGATCATTTCGCTGGCGCCTGAAGTCCTCTGAGGGGTTGTGCGGCGAGGGTCGGCGGTTAGGGTTAGAACTATGCGCAAGATCAGAGTAGGTGATGACGTCATGGTCATCGCCGGCAAGGACAAGGGCAAGCGGGGCACCGTGCTGCGTGTCGTGGGCGCTGACCACGTGGTGGTCGAGAACGTCAACATCGCCAAGAAGCACCAGAAGCCCAATCCCAATCGGGGCATCGGCGGCGGCATCATGGACAAAGAGATGCCGTTGCACGTCTCCAACGTCGGGCTTTACAACCCGGCGAAAGACGGTGCCGACCGGGTGGGCTTCAAGGTGCTCGGCGACGGTCGAAAGGTACGGGTGTTCAAATCCGACGGCGAAGTCGTCGACGTTTGAGTCGAGCAGATATGTCCAGACTGGCAACACAATATCGAGAGCAGGTCGTCGGCCAGCTGCAGGAGCGCTTTGGCTACAAGAGCGTGATGCAGGTGCCACGGCTGGTGAAGGTCACGCTCAACATGGGCGTCGGCGAGGCGATCAACGACAAGAAAATCATGGAGAACGCGGTCGCCGACCTGACTCGCATCTCCGGCCAGAAGCCGATCGTGACCAAGGCGCGTAAGTCGGTCGCTGGCTTCAAGATCCGTGAGGGCTGGCCCATTGGCTGCAAGGTCACCCTGCGCAGTGAGCGCATGTACGAGTTCCTCGACCGGCTGATCAACATCGCGATTCCGCGTATCCGCGATTTCCGTGGTTTGAGCCCCAAGGCCTTCGATGGCCGTGGTAATTATTCCATGGGCGTGCGTGAGCAGATCATCTTCCCGGAGATCGATTACGACAAGATCGACGCGATCCGTGGACTTGACGTGACGATCACCACCACGGCGCAGACCGACGCGGAAGGGCGCGCCCTGTTGGACGCATTCAACTTTCCGTTCCGGACATAGGCTCAGAGATGGCGAAAAAGAGCATGATCGCCCGCGAAGTGAAGCGGGATAAGGTTGCGGCGCGTTACGCCGAGAGGCGCCTGCGTCTCAAGGCCATTATCAACGACCGCAGCGCGGACCCCGAGGCCATCGATGCCGCCGTGCTCGCGTTGCAGAAGCTACCGCGCGACGCGAGTCCGGCGCGCAAGCAGCGCCGCTGCCGCGTCAGCGGCCGCCCGCACGCCGTCTATCGCAAGTTCGGTTTGTGTCGCAACAAGCTGCGCGAGGCGGTGATGCGAGGTGACGTGCCGGGCGTCGTCAAGGCGAGCTGGTAGGCGACAGGCCCGCTTCGACGGGCATGCAGGCGGGGTGCGGCTGCCTCGGGCGGACAGCATCCCCAACTCGATCGGGTATCGCGCCGGCAAGGGCGGCCTGACCCTGGAGGAACAACATGAGTATGTCGGATCCCATTGCGGACATGCTGACGCATATCCGCAACGGCCAGGCGCGCGGAAAGATCACCATCCGCATGCCGTCTTCGAAGCAGAAGCAGGCCATCGCGCAGTTGCTCCAGGACGAGGGCTACATCAGCGAATTTTCGGTCCACGATGTCGAAGGGAAGTCCGAGCTGGAGCTTCGGCTGAAGTATTTCCGCGGCAAGCCGGTCATCGAAGAGCTCAAGCGCGTCTCGCGCCCGGGTCTTCGCATCTATCGCGGTCGCGACGAGCTGCCCCGGGTCTGGGGTGGGCTCGGTGTTGCCATCGTCTCCACCTCGAAAGGTCTGATGACCGACCGCCAGGCCCGCGAGGCCGGTCATGGCGGCGAGATCATCGCCTACGTCGCGTAAGGGGAGACAGGTCATGTCGAGAATCGCAAAAGCGCCCATCAAGGTCCCGTCCGGTGTGGACGTGAAGGTCGCGGGCCAGGACGTCGCCGTGAAGGGCCCCAAGGGCAGCCTGAGCTGGACCGTGCACCAGACCGTTACGGTGGCCGTAGAGGACGGTGTCGTCAGCGTCGAGCCCAGTGGCGACAACCCCGCCCATTGGGCCATGGCCGGCACCACCCGTGCCCTGCTCAACAACATGGTTACTGGCGTCAGCGCCGGCTTCGAGCGGAAGCTTACGCTGGTGGGCGTCGGGTACCGTGCGCAGGCCAAGGGCAAGGTATTGAACCTGTCGCTTGGCTACTCGCACCCCATCGACTATCCGGTGCCTGAGGGTATCGAGATCGAGACGCCGTCGGTCACCGAGATCCTCGTCAAGGGCGCTGACAAGCAACGCGTCGGCCAGGTCGCGGCCGAGATCCGCGCCTTCCGCCCGCCGGAGCCGTACAAGGGAAAGGGTGTGCGCTACGCCGACGAGCAAGTCATGCGCAAAGAAGCGAAGAAGAAGTAGGGGTGTCAGCGATGGACAAGAAACAATCCCGGCTGCGTCGTGCCACGCGCGCGCGCGCCAAAATCCGCGAGCTCGGTGCCCACCGGCTTTGCGTGTATCGCTCGCCACGGCACATCTATGCGCAGATCATCTCGCCAGATGGCAATCATGTCATCGCGAGCGCGTCGACACTGGACAAGGACTACCGCCAGAGCGCCCAGGGTCATTCGGGTAATGTCGGCGCCGCTGCCGCCATCGGCAAGATCGTCGCCGAGCGCGCGCGGGCGGCCGGTGTCGAGCAGGTGAGCTTCGACCGCTCCGGCTTCAAGTATCACGGTCGCGTCAAGGCGTTGGCGGACGCCGCACGCGAAAACGGACTTCAGTTCTGAGGTTGCAGCAATGGCAGCATACAATCCAAAGCCCGAAGGCGACGAGCTGCTCGAGAAGCTGATCTCCGTCAACCGGGTCGCGAAAGTGGTCAAGGGTGGCCGCGTGTTCGGCTTCGGCGCGCTGACCGTCGTCGGCGACGGCAAGGGGCGTGTTGGCTTCGGCACGGGCAAGGCGCGCGAGGTGCCGGTGGCCATCCAGAAGGCCATGGAGGCCGCGCGAAAGAACATGGTCGACGTCCGTCTCAAGGGCACGACCCTGCAGTACCCGCTGGTGGGCCAGCACGGCGCCGCCCGCGTCTACATGCAGCCGGCCTCCGACGGCACCGGCATCATCGCCGGCGGTGCCATGCGCGCCGTCTTCGAGGTGGTCGGCGTGCAGAACGTGCTGGCCAAGTGTATCGGCACCAATAACGCGATGAACGTCGTCCGGGCGACCATTAACGGTCTGACCGAAATGGTCGACGCCGAGTTGGTCGCCGCCAAGCGCGGCAAGACCGTGGAGGAAATCCTGTCATGAGCCCGGCGGACGAAAAAAAGACCATGCGCGTGCAGCTGTTTCGGAGCATGCATGGCCGTTTGAAGACACATCAGGCCTGCGTACGCGGTCTGGGCCTGAGACGCATGCACCAGGTCGTCGAGGTGGAAGATACCCCGGCGACCCGCGGCATGGTGAATCGGGTCGCCTACATGGTGCGTGAGGTCGCGGAGAGCTGACATGCAGTTGAACGATCTGAAGCCGGCCGCTGGCAGCCGCCCGCCGCGTAAGCGCGTCGGCCGTGGCATCGGTAGCGGGCTCGGCAAGACCGCCGGGCGCGGCCACAAGGGCCAGAAGTCGCGCGCTGGAGGCTTCCATAAGCTTGGCTTCGAAGGTGGCCAGATGCCGTTGCAGCGGCGGCTGCCGAAGATCGGCTTTCGCTCGGGCCGGGCGTTGGAGCGCGACGAGATTCGCCTGAGCGAGCTCGGCGCCGTCGCGGGCGACGAGGTGACCCTGGATGCGCTACGTGCCGCGGGTCTGATCGGCCGTGGTATCAAGCGGGCGAAAATCATCAAGTCTGGCGAGCCGGTGCGCGCGTTCAAGGTGCGCGGTCTCGCGGTGACCGCTGGCGCCAAGGCAGCCATCGAGGCCGCTGGCGGTACGGTCGAGGGCTAGTCGCGGTCCGAGTCGGGTTGCGGTCTGCAAGGCTCGGCGCCGATGGTCGTCTGACCGGCGCCGAGACACAACCGAGGGTACGACGAGACACCTATGGCGAAATACGGCGCATCGGCCATGCAGTCCCTTGGGGGCATGGGCAAGCTCAGCGAGTTGCGCTCGCGGCTGCTGTTCGTGCTCGGGGCGCTGCTGGTGTATCGGATCGGGACGTTCATCCCGGTGCCCGGTGTCAATCCGGAGGCGCTGGCGATCCTATTCGACCAGAACCAGGGCTCGATTCTGGACATGTTCAACATGTTCTCCGGTGGTGCGCTGGAGCGCGCGAGCATCCTCGCGCTGGGAATCATGCCCTACATCTCGGCGAGCATCATCGTGCAGCTGATGTCCGCCGTGATCCCGAAGCTGGAACAATTGAAGAAGGAGGGCGAGTCGGGCCGGCGCAAGATTACCCAATACACCCGCTACGGCACCGTGGTGCTGGCGACCTTCCAAGCCATCGGCATCTCCATCGCGCTGCAGGGTCAGACCGCCGGTGGCTCGCCCATCGTCGTGATGCAGGGCATCGGCTTCGTGTTCACGGCGGCGGTATCGCTGGTCACCGGCACCATGTTCCTGATGTGGCTCGGCGAGCAGATCACCGAGCGGGGCATCGGCAACGGTATTTCGCTGATCATCTTCGCGGGCATCGTCGCCGGTCTACCGGCAGCGGTGGGCGGAACACTGGAGCTCGTGCGCACCGGCGAGATGAACGCACTCTCCGTGCTGGCCCTGTTCGCACTGGCACTCGCCGTGACGGCCTTCGTCGTCTTTGTCGAGCGCGGACAGCGGCGAATCACGGTGAACTACGCACGCCGGCAGCAGGGTCGCCGCATGATGGCGGCGCAAAGCACGCATCTCCCCCTGAAGCTGAACATGGCCGGCGTCATTCCGCCTATCTTCGCCTCCAGCATCATTCTGTTCCCGGGAACCTTGGGGCAGTGGTTCGGACAATCGGAGAACATGCGCTGGCTCGCGGACATCACCGCCAAGCTGTCGCCAGGGGAGCCGATCTATGTGCTGCTGTATGCGGCCGCGATCATCTTCTTCTGCTTCTTCTACACGGCGTTGGTTTTCAACTCCAAGGACACCGCGGACAACCTGAAGCGCTCGGGTGCCTTCATCCCGGGCATTCGTCCAGGTGAGCAGACCGCCCGATACATCGATACGGTGATGACGCGGTTGACCGCGGCTGGCGCCATCTACATCACGGCCGTGTGTCTGCTACCCGAGTTCTTGATCGTCACGTGGAACGTGCCTTTCTACTTCGGTGGCACCTCGCTGCTGATCGTGGTGGTCGTCGTCATGGACTTCATGGCTCAGGTCCAGGCCCACCTGATGTCGCATCAGTACGAGGGTCTGATGAAGAAGGCCAACCTGAAGGCGCCTGGTGCCGGGCTGACCCGCTAGCCAGCGCCCCGACTCGAAAAACAGGTCGACAACAATGGTGCGTGACCCCGCGTGCAGTGGGGCGAGCACGGGCGCGATGGGCGCCGGGAGCAAGCAATGAAAGTACAGGCATCGGTCAAGAAGGTATGTCGGCACTGCAAGATCATCCGCCGCCACGGTAGTGTGCGCGTGATCTGCAAGGACGTGCGGCACAAGCAGCGTCAGGGTTGATGCCCCGGCGATTGACGCCTAGTTCCATTATTGATATTCTGCGCGGTTTACGTCCGCGCTTGCATGACCTTGAGGAGTCTTCAGCATGGCCCGCATTGCCGGTGTCAACATTCCGGATCGTAAGCATGCGGTCATTGCGCTGACCGCCATCTACGGCATCGGCCGTATCCGGGCCGCGCAAATCTGTGAAGCGGCGAACGTGCCCGCGGCGACCCGGATCCAGGACCTTTCCGAAGATGAGGTAGAGCGGCTGCGGAGCGAGGTCGGCAAGCACACCGTCGAGGGCGATCTGCGCCGCGAGGTGTCCATGAACATCAAGCGCCTGATGGATCTTGGCTGCAACCGGGGCATCCGGCATCGCCGCGGGCTGCCCTTGCGCGGGCAGCGCACACGCACCAACGCGCGTACGCGGAAAGGTCCGCGCCGTCCCATCAAGCGTTAAACCGATCTTCGGATCGCGACGCACGGCAGTCGCCGCCAGGGCGACGCGCCGGGCGTTTTCCAGCGGGAGCAACGGGTGGCTAAGCAGGCAAAAACACGCAAGAAGGTCAAGAAGCAGGTGGCGGACGGCATCGCCCACGTGCACGCATCCTTCAACAACACGATCATCACCATCACGGATCGCCAGGGGAACGCACTGGCCTGGGCCACCTCCGGGGGCTCGGGCTTCCGTGGTTCGCGCAAGAGCACGCCGTTCGCGGCGCAGGTCGCCGCGTCCCGCGCCGGTGCGGCGGCCAAGGAGTTCGGCATCCTCAATCTGGACGTCAATGTGAAGGGACCCGGGCCTGGACGTGAGTCGGCCGTCCGCGCACTGAACAATGCTGGCTTCAAAGTGACCAGCATCACGGACGTGACGCCCATCCCGCACAACGGCTGCCGCCCGCCTAAGAAGCGGCGGGTTTAACTGGAGACAGATTCGAAATGGCTAGGTACGTCGGACCGACCTGCAAGCTGGCGCGGCGCGAGGGTGTCGACCTCGGCCTGAAGAGCCGTGCGCGCGCATTGGAAACCAAGTGCAACATGGAGAAGGTTCCGGGCCAGTCCATGGATCGCCGGCGCCGTCTCTCGGACTATGGCATCCAGCTGCGCGAGAAGCAGAAGGTGCGGCGCATATACGGTGTCATGGAGAAGCAGTTCCGCGGCTATTACAAGGAAGCCGCTCGCCGCAAGGGGGCTACTGGCGAGAACCTGCTGCAGTTGCTCGAGCGGCGGCTGGACACGGTGGTCTACCGCATGGGCTTCGGCTCTACCCGCGCCGAGGCGCGGCAGTTGGTGAGCCACAAGGGCGTGCTGGTCAACGGCAAGGTCGTGTCCATTCCTTCTTACAGTGTCGCTCCCGAGGACGAGATCGAAGTCCGCGAGAAGGCGAAGAAGCAGGTCCGCGTGCAGAACGCCATGGCGCTGGCCGAGCAGTATGGCTTCGCCGACTGGGTCGAGGTGGACACCAAGGCCGCCAAGGGCGTGTTCAAGCGGATTCCAGACCGGGCGGACCTGCCGGCAGACATCAACGAGTCGCTCATCGTCGAGCTGTATTCGAAGTAAGCGATTCCAGAGGCACTAAGCCCAGAGGTTTCAAGTATGGCCGAGGCCGGGAGCGGACTCCTCAAGCCGCGCATCGTCAAAGTCGAGCCCGTTGAAGGCTCGGAGCATCGTGCCCGGGTCTCCCTGGAGCCCTTGGAGCGCGGCTTCGGGCACACGCTGGGCAATGCCCTGCGCCGTATCCTCCTATCTTCCATGGATGGCTGCGCGGTCACCGAGGTGGAGATCCAGGGCATTCTGCACGAATACACGACCATCGAGGGTGTGCAGCAGGACGTGCTGGAGATCCTGCTCAACCTGAAGGACCTCGCCATCGCGCTGCACGGGCGAGATGAGGCAACCTTCACCCTGAGCAAGGTGGGCCCAGGTCTGGTGACCGCGGCGGACATCGCCATCGATCATACCGCCGAGATCGCCAACCCAGACCTGGTCATCGCCAATATCACTGGCGAGACCGAGTTCAGCATGACGCTGACGGTGGCGCGCGGTCGTGGCTATGAGCCTGCCACCCAGCGGGAATCGGAGTCCGTCGAGGATCGCCCCATCGGCAAGCTGCCCTTGGATGCATCTTTCAGTCCGATTCGGCGTGTGGCCATCGAGGTTCCCACGGCCCGTGTCGAGCAACGCACGGACCTGGACCGGCTGGTGATCGACTTGGAGACCAACGGCACCATCGACCCGCAGGAGGCGATCCAGCGGGCCGCGATGATCCTGCGGGACCAGCTGTCGAGCTTCGTCGACCTCGAGACGACCGTGGGCGGCGAGTCTCCGGCGGAGCATGCACCGAAAGAGCCGCCGTTCGATCCGATCCTGGTTCGGCCGGTGGACGAGCTGGAGCTGACGGTGCGATCGGCGAACTGCCTGAAGGCAGAGAACATCTACCTGATCGGCGATCTGATCCAGCGCACCGAGGTCGAGCTTCTAAAGACGCCCAACCTGGGCAAGAAGTCGCTCACCGAGATCAAGGACGTGCTCGCGACCCGGGGTCTGTCGCTCGGCATGCGCCTCGACAACTGGCCGCCAGAGAACATCGAAGAGCTGATGGTCAAATAATCAGAACGTAAACGGAATCAAGATCATGCGCCATCGTAAAGCCGGCAGGCACCTCAACAAGACCAGCGCACACCGCGACGCGATGTTCCGCAACATGGCTGGCTCGCTGATCCGCCACGAGCTGATCAAGACCACGTTGCCGAAGGCCAAGGAGCTGCGTCGCGTGGCCGAGCCGCTCATCACGCTGGCGAAGAGTGACTCGGTCCATCACCGCCGCCTGGCGTTCGCGCGGCTGCGCGACAAGGCGGCGGTCGGCAAGCTGTTCACCGAGCTCGGCCCGCGCTATCAGGCCCGTCCTGGCGGTTACCTCCGTATCCTGCGGTGCGGATTCCGCCCAGGGGATGCGGCGCCCATGGCCTACGTGGAGCTGGTCGACCGGCCCATGATCGAAGGTGCTGAGGGCGACGAGGACTCCGGCTGAAACGACGCCGTTCTGCGGGTGGTCCCATGACCGCGCTGGTGCTGTGCTGCGAGCAGACGCCACCGCTGCACGGCCCGGGGCAAGTCGTCAGGGCATGCGGCCAGCCTTGCCCCGGTCCTGTCGCTTCTGAGGGATGCTGAGCGGGTCGACGCAGCGGCGCATCCGGCGGGTGCAGCGGCCGCGGCGTATAGCCCTGCTGACCGATTTCGGGGCCGGCCCCTACATCGGCCAGATCCGTCTCCTGCTCGCCGCCGCACGGCCGTCTTTGCCGGTGGTCGACCTGGTGGCAGACCTTCCCCCCTTCCGACCCGACCTCGCTGCCTACCTCTTGCCAGGGCTGCTGCGGGGCATGCCGTCCGGTACCCTGTATCTGTGCGTCGTCGACCCCGGTGTCGGCACTGCGCGCGCAATTCTTGCGGCACGCATCGGCGCCGACTGGCTCCTGGCGCCGGACAACGGGCTGCTGGTGCCGTTGCTACGTGAGGTCGGTGATGGCGTGGTGCTCTGGCGGGTCGACTGGCGGCCGCGGGTGACCTCGGCCACCTTCCACGGGCGCGATCTGTTCACACCCATCGCCCGACAGATCTGTGCCGGCTCCCTGCCGGCCGCGACACCGATGGCGCCCACCGCGATCGCGGGTCGCGACCTGCCTCGGGTACTGGCGACCGTCTGTTACGTTGATCGCTTCGGGAACCTGGTTTCGGGGGTGCGGGCGTCAGACGTGCCCGCCGACACCGTCATCACCATCGGCGGCACCCCGATCCGTCGTGCCCGCACCTTCAGTGACGCCGCCGTCGGCGAGCCGTTCTGGTGCGAGAACGCCTTCGGGCTGCTGGAGATCGCCGTCAACCAGGGGCGTGCCGACAGCTGCCTCGGCTTGCATCTCGGCGATCCATTGCCACTCTTGGACTAAATCAGCCAAGGCCGAAGCGCGCCTGCAGTGCCAGGGCGGTATGGCCGCGGCCTGCCGCCGCGATCTCCGCCGGAGCTCCGGCGGCTACCAGCCACCCGCCGTCCGAGCCGCCCTCGGGCCCCAGGTCGATGACCCAGTCCGCCGCGGCGATCAGGTCGAGGTCGTGCTCGATGACGACGACAGAGTGCCCGGCGTCCACCAGTCGTTGCAGCACAGCAATGAGTCGCTCCACGTCCGCCATGTGCAGGCCCACGCTGGGCTCGTCCAGCACGTAGAGGGTCGGCCGCTCGGCACGCCCGTCGGCATCACCCCGCGCTTTGGCCAGCTCCGCCACCAGCTTGATGCGCTGCGCCTCGCCGCCGGACAGGGTTGGGCTCGCCTGCCCGAGGGTCAGGTAGCCGAGCCCGATGGCCTGAAGCAGCGCCAGCGGACGGCGCACCGTTTGGTGGGCCGCGAACAGCTCCGCCGCGGCATCGACGCTGGAGCCCAGCACCTCGCCAATGCTGTGGTCGCGATAGCGGATGCTGCGGGTTTCGGCATTGAAACGGCTGCCGTGGCAGACGTCGCACGGGACCTTTACGTCCGGCAGAAAGCTCATCTCCATGCGCTGCACGCCCTGGCCCTCGCAGGCATCGCAGCGCCCGCCCCTGGTGTTGAAGGAGAAACGTCCCGGTCCCCAGCCCAGCATCCGTGCCTCAGGCGTTGCCGCGAACAACCGCCGGATGTGGTCCCAGAAGCCGATGTAGGTGGCCGGGCAGGAGCGTGGCGTCTTGCCGATGGGGGCCTGGTCCACCTCGAGGACCCGGCTCAGCGCCGGCCAGCCGGTCAGCTCCCGACAGCCGTGCAGCGCCTGGCTGCGTGCACGGGGCCTGGGGCGCTCCGCGGCCAGCAGGCCGTGCACCGATCGGGCCAGCACGTCGCGCACCAGCGTGGATTTGCCGGAGCCCGACACGCCAGTGACGCACACCAACCGCGCGAGCGGGATGGACACCTCGAGATCCTGGAGGTTGTTCAGGTGGGCGCCGCGAATCGTCAACAGCTTGGAGGGTACCAGGGGGCAGGGGCGGGGCATCCGCTCCGGCGGCCGCGGTGGCCGCGACAGGAAGCGGCCCGTGACGGATTCGGGGGCGGCGGCCAGCTCGGCGGCGCTGCCGCGCGCTACCAGCCGCCCGCCCTGTCTACCGGCACCGGGGCCGAGGTCGATGATCTCGTCGGCGCGGCGCATGGTCTCCTCGTCGTGCTCCACGACGATGACGCTGTTGCCTTGCGCGCGCAGACCCTCCAACGTGTCGATGAGCCTTGCGTTGTCGCGGTGGTGTAGGCCGATGCTCGGCTCGTCCAGCACGTAGCAGACGCCGCGCAGGTTGGAGCCGAGCTGCGCGGCTAGTCGGATGCGTTGCGCCTCGCCACCGGAGAGCGTCGGTGCCGCCCTGTCCAGGGTCAGGTAGCCGAGTCCGACCTTCTGCAGAAAGCCGAGCCTGTCGCGCACCTCGGCCACCACGTCGGCGCCGATGGCCGTCTGGCGCTCGTCGAGCCGCAGCGCATCGAGCCAGTCCCCAGCCGCCGACACCGTCAGTGCCGACAGCTCCGCGATGTTGTAGTCCTCGAAGCGTACCGCCAACGCCTCCGGGTTGAGCCGGGCGCCATTGCACCCGGGGCAGACGCAGGCCTCGCCCTGCGGCCCGTCGCCCTCCAGCCAGCTGCCTTCTTCGCCGGTCTGCTCCGCGTCGAAGCCGGCCAGCTCCACGCCCGTGCCGAAGCAGCTCGGGCACCAGCCGTGCTTGGAGTTGTAGGAGAAGAGCCGCGGGTCCGGCTCTTCGAAGGCTTTGCCACAGCCGGGGCAGGTGCGGCTGGTAGAGTAGCTCGCGACGGGGGCCCCGCCGCTCGCCGGCCGCACTCGCACCATGCCCGTCCCGAGGTCCAACGCCCGGTCTAGCAGCGCGGCCAGCTCCGGCCTCGGTACAGCGCCTGGGTCGAGCTCTCCCATGGGCAGGTCGATGTCGTGCTCGCGGAAGCGGTCGAGGCCCGGCCAAGGCGCCGTGGGAATCGGCTCGCCGTCCACCCACAGCAGGCCGTGGCCGTTGCGGGCCGCCCAGGCGGCGAGCTCGTTGTAGATGCCCTTGCGGGCGATCACCACCGGTGCCAGCAGCGTGACGGGCTGTCCGCCGTAGTCGCGACGCAGCCGCTCCAGGATGGCGGAGCGCGGCTGCGCGGCGATGGGCACTTGGCAGTCCGGGCAGTGCTGCACGCCGAGCTTGACGTACAACAGGCGCAGGAAATGGTGGATCTCGGTGAGCGTGCCGACGGTGCTCTTGCGGCCGCCGCGGCTGGTGCGCTGCTCGATGGCCACCGTTGGTGGGATGCCGAAGACCGCATCCACGTCGGCGCGGGCTGCCGGCTGCACGAACTGCCGCGCATAGGCGTTCAGGGACTCCAGGTAGCGCCGCTGCCCCTCGGCGAACAGGATGTCGAAGGCGAGCGTGCTCTTGCCGCTGCCCGATACGCCGGTGATCACGACGAAGCGCCCCCGCGGGATGGCCAGGCTCAGGTCCTTCAGGTTGTGCTCGCGTGCGTGGCGAATGACGATCGAGTTGCTAGGGGCCAGGGGCGAGGCAGAGACGCCGGCCGCCGGCGAGTAACCCGCTGAAGCTTCGGCGACGCGCGCCTCGGCGCTCGGCGCTTGGCCCTCGGCGCTGTCGCCCGGCGCGCCGGGCGGATGCGTTTCGGCAAGCACCGCCTCTGTTCTTAAAGCCCGGCCTGTATGGCTGCTCGGGTGCCGTGCGACCTCCTCAGGTGTTCCGGTACAGACGATGCTCCCGCCTCCGTCACCGCCCTCGGGACCCAGATCGATGAGCCAGTCTGCGGCCCGGATCAGATCGAGGTTGTGCTCGATCACCATGAGCGAGTGGCCGGCGTCGATGAGTCGGCGGAGAGCGCGCAGTAGGGTCGCGATGTCGTCGAAATGCAGACCCGTTGTCGGCTCGTCCAGCAGGAACAACAGCCCGGCGCCACGGCGCTTCTTGAGCGACTTGGCCAGGTGCCCGGCGAGCTTGAGGCGCTGGGCCTCGCCGCCGGACAGGGTCGGTACGGGCTGGCCGAGTCGCACATAGTCCAGGCCCACGTCGGCCAGCGGCCGCAGCGCGCGGATGACGTCCTTGTGCTCGGCGAAGGCCGCCAGCGCCTGGGCGACCGTGAGCTCCAGCACCTCTGCGATATTGAGCCCAGCTTGCGGGCTCCGCTCGGCGGACCGCCCATCGTTGTCGGTGGTGCTGAGCCCACCCAGCCGCACCTCCAGCAGCGAGGACTTGTAGCGCCGCCCGTTGCAGTCCGGGCAGCGCAGGTAGACGTCGGAGAGGAACTGCATCTCCACGTGCTCGAAGCCGGAGCCGGCGCACGTGGGGCAGC
>Ga0316576_10000363_pt1 | contig 20450 bp, 23 predicted proteins | sample S0NA_FD_203075 | JGI IMG/M metagenome (GOLD analysis project Ga0316576, IMG submission 203075) | Rhizosphere microbial communities from salt marsh grasses in Alabama, United States - S0-2_050615r3r5 | ecosystem: Host-associated > Plants > Roots > Rhizosphere | place: USA: Alabama | collected... | reverse complement strand
TGAAGGCCGCCATCTTCAGCGCCTCGGCGCGCTCGTTGGACGACACGCCGCCGCCGGCACCACAGCACCATTGCAGCTTGCCGTGCTCCTTGAGGTCCACGAAGTCCTCCGCCACGAGGTCCATCAGGTTGCGCTGCTGCTGGATAACACCGCTCTTGCGAGCGAGGTTGCAGGGGTCGTGCATGGACAGCCGGTCGGTCTCCTTGCCCTCCGTCTTGATGCGGCCCTCGGCGCGGAGCTGGTCCAACACCTCGATGATGTGGAACACCTTGAAGGGATAGGCGCGCTGGATGGCGTTCGGCCCCTCCCAGCGGATGGCCGTGTAGGCGTGGCCGCACTCGGGGCTGATGACGTTCTTGACGCGCAGTTGCACGGCGGCGTCCACCACCCGCTGCACCAGGGTCGCGGCGATGTCCTTGGAGCCGATCTGGATGCCGGCGTTGGTGGCCTCGAAGCACTGCTCGCTCAGCGTCCAGCTCACGCCGGCGTGGGCGAAGATCTTGGTGATGGCCTCCAGGTACTCCGGGAAGTTGATGATCTCCATCGACGACAGCAGCACCAGGTAGTCCGCCCCCGGCTTGTCGATGGGCACTTCCAGCCCGGTGGCGGTCTCCACGTGCTTGATCTGCACCTCCAGGGTCTTCCACTGGAGACCCATCGGGCTGCCGGTCTTGACCGCCCGCACCGAGGCGGCGATCAGCCCCTCGGGCGCATGCCCCGAGGCCACCTGGCCCTCGCGGGCCTTGCGGATCATGTACTGGATATCGTTGCCGACCGGGCAGACCATGGAGCAGCGCCCGCACATGGTGCAGGAGTCATAAAGCAGCGGCTCCCAGTCCGCGAGCATCTGATCGGTAACCTTCCGGCCCAGACCGAGCTTCGCCTTGAGCTTGCCCCAGAGGGTGAACTCATGCTCCCACAGGATGCGCATGGGCTCCAATTTGTGGATGGGCGTGTATTTCGGGTCGCCCGTCTCGACGAAGAACGGGCAGGCCGTGGCGCAGAGCCCGCAGTGCACGCAGCTGGAGAAGAACGACGCCACCGGCGCGTCCATCTCCTCGCGCAGGGCCGCGAGCCCGCGCGCCAGCGACAAGCTGCTGGCGGGCGCCGTGGCGGCCCCGGCGTCGGCGCCAGACGTGAGGACGGCTTCTGTCATGACTGGACCCCCTTGCGGGCGAAGGTGGCGCCGTTGTAGTAGCGCGCGACCCAGGCCGTGAAGATGTGCGTGAGCTTGGTGAAGGGCAGCACGATCAGGAAGATCTCGGCCGACAGGATGTGAAGCCCGAGCCCCAGCGGGTAGGGATTGATGACCCGGTGATAGGCCAGGTAGCCCGTCACCAGCGGTAGGAAGGTCACCGCCCAGATCGCATAGTCCTCGGGGGTGGACAGAAACCGCTTCACCGGATGCAGCAGCCGGTGCACCAACGCCGCGAGGAGCCCCAGGAGCGTAATGGCCGTAATCGCATCCACCACCGGGTTGGGCAGCGCCGGCCAGCCGATGCCGAGCGTGGACTTGATCAGCTCCACGTGCGGAATAAAGAGCAGCAGTGCGACGATGAAGCCGACGTGCCAGATGATGCCCACGACCACGTCGAAGGGCGCCGCCTTGAACGTGCCGGCGTCGGTGTGAAAGCGCTTGTACATGGTACGCAGGCCGCCCACCACCGCGTTGCCGCGGGGCACCGCGTAGTTGTGCGCGCGGCCAAGCACGAAGATCTCCACCAGCCGGACCAGGAGCCCCAGTGCGAACACGGTCAGCGCCAGCTGGAACATCGGACCCTTGGTCCACATCAGGAATTCCATCGGGGTGATCATAGCTTCTGCTCCAGCTCATCCGCGGTGACCGGCCGGTGCGTCTTGGTCGCGGCCTGCGCCTTGCGCCGGCTCATGACGCCGGCGGCGAGTCCCAGCGCGGCGCCCACGGCACCGGCCGTGAGGAGTAATTCACCCGGTTTGCCGGGTGGCACCGACAGCGCGTCGTAGAAGCCGCCGGCGTCCCAGAAGTCCGGCTCCGAGCAGCCCAGGCAGGGCGCTCCGGACTCGATGGGCCAGCTGGTGCCGCCGTTCCATTTCATGGTGGCGCAGGCGTTGTAGGTCATGGGCCCCTTGCAGCCGAGGCGGTATAAGCACCAGCCTTTCTTGGCGCCCTCGTCGTCGAAGCTTTCGGCGAATAGGCCTTTGTCATAAAAGGGCCGGCGGTAGCAGCGGTCGTGGATGGCCTGGCCGAAGAAGGCGAGCGGACGGTTGTAAGGGTCCAGCTCCGGTAGCTCGCCGAAGGTGAGGAACTGTGCCAGCACACCGGTGATGACCATGGGTACCGGCGGGCAGCCGGAGACGTTGATGACCGGCTTGTCCTTGACGAGGTCTTGCACCGCGACGGCGCCCGACGGGTTGGGGGCCGCCTTCGGCAAGCCGCCGAAGGCGGCGCAGGTGCCCACGGCCACGACGGCGGCGGCGCCTTGCACGGTGTCCATCAGCATGTCGTAGTTGCTGACGCCGGCGATGGTGGAGTAGCCGGGGTTGGAGTCCGGCCCCGGCAGCGACCCGTCCACCACGACAAGGTACTGGCCCATGTTCGCCTGCATGGCCTGCTCGCGGGCGTGCTCGGCGGCCTCGCCGGCGGCGGCCTGCAGGGTGTGGTGATAGTCGAGGCTGATGGTGTCGAGGATCAGGTTCTCCACCGTCGGCGAGAAGCTGCGAGTGAGCGACTCGGTGCAGCCGGTGCACTCCTGGAACGACAGCCAGATTACCGACGGCCGCCGTGCCGTTTCGAGCGCCGCGGCGATCGCGGGCGCCAGGCTCGGCGGCAGGGCCATCATGCTCGCGGTGGACGCGCAGAACTTGAGGAAGCCCCGTCGGGAGACGCCATTGCGGCGCAGGACTTCACCGAGGCTCGGCTGCGGTTGACCCGGTGGCACGGGCTGGCTGGCGGATGCGTAGGGGCGAGAATTGGCCATCGTTCCTCCTGCTGCTGTAGGCGCGGGCGGTCCGTTGTCGGTTGTTGATATCTAAGGGCCTGCGGATGCTGTCTCAGCCCCGAGCTCGGTGCTGTCGTCCCGCGCGAGCGGCGCCGGTTTGCGGCAGGGGGTGCAGGCTCAGCCCTCTGCCAGCCGCGCGTCGATCGCGGCAACGGCTTCGTCGAGGTCGCCCGGCTGCGGGCGCAGTATCCGTGGGACCTCGTCGATCTCCAAGTGCAGGGCGACGCGCTGCCCGTCGGTGTTCAGGTACTCGACGATCCAGACGCCTCCGAACGCGGTTTCGCGGATGCGCGTCGGGCCCAGTGCATCGATGGTCGCGCTCACCTCGCCGTTGCCGAGCAGGGCCATCAACCGCGCTTCGTCGCCGGGGCCGAAGGGCATGGCACCGAGGTCGATCTGCGTCGGGTCGCCCGTCTCGATGAGCCGTGCCAGCGCATGCCGCACCTCGCTCAGGATCGGCAGCGCGTTGCCGAAATCCGTGTTGGCGCCTTGGTCTTCCACCCTGATCGGGATGTCGTCGAGGGACGTCATCGGGCCTCCTCAAGTTGTAGTCCATGATTTTAGGCTTCTCCAATCAATCGCTGGTTGACTTGTGGCACTCGGGGAAGGACCGAGGGCCAAGGGCCGGGTGTTGAGCGTCCGGGTAATGGACACTACGCCCCTGGCCCTTCCTCGTCCTTGCTCTCCCAGCGCGCGAGCAGTGCTTGGATCTCCGCCACGGCCTGTGGCACGGCCGCCGCGACGACAGGTGTCAGCTCGTCGCCCCAGTCCACGCGCTCGGGCTCGATACCGATCAGCGCACGCCGCGCGGGCAGGCTGTCGGTCAGGCGGGCGATGTCGAACAGGTCAGCAAGACTTACCTCGTGCACATTGTTGGCGTGCCGGGAGAGCTGTGCATCCATGGCTTCGCCCTCTAGCACCCGCACCGTGCCGGGCGCTTGGCCCATCTTGGCGGCGTCCACCACCACCAGCCGGTCGGCGTCGCCGATGGGGCCGGCGAGGGTGAAGCTGAGTGTTCCGCCGTCCATCAGCGACAGCTCCGGCCGCGCCGCCGCCAGGGGCACCAAGGCCTTCAGTACCGCGGCACCAACCGCCTCGTCGGTGAGCAGCACGTTGCCGAGGCCGAGGACCAGTGTGGCGGGCTGGCTCGACGAAGCCTGAGCGTTTTGGTCGGACATGGGCTCGGAGAATTTGGCTGGGCGGGAGCGTCAAGTATCGGTCACAGGATGGTCCGGGCAATTGACCGGACACAGGCCGACGGGCCGTTGCCGCTTGCCGCTGGGGTGCGACGGGCCTTAGGCTCGTGCAAAACCCGGTTGAAGCAGGTACCGACCATGTGTCTCGGCATCCCGATGCGGATCACGGCCATCGATGGGCTCATCGCCCGCTGCGAGGCGAAGGGCGTCGAGCGCGATGCGACGCTGCTGATGCTGGGGCCGGACGAGGTGGCCGTGGGCGACTACGTCGTCGTGCACCTCGGTCATGCCATCGAGCGTATCGATGCCGAGCGCGCCGCCGAAGCCTGGGCCGTCTACGATGAAATGCTGGCGGCCCAAGACGCAGACGAGAGGCAGGGCGGCTGAGCGATGCGTTAGCAGGTCGCCATACACGAAAAGTTTTCGTCGGCGTAATCGGACAGTCGACAACGACAACGACAATGATCGAGCGCTTCGCTTGGTTCCGGCCCTGGCGTCGGCGCAGGTGCCGACGCCTTTCGTCAGCCCGCGGTGTCCAGAAATTCCTCCGCGATGGCGTACTGCCGCTGAACCTCGTCGGCATGGGTGTCGTCGTCGCTTTCCACCAACTCGCAGTTGTTGGCCATGCGTGCCTGCATGGCCGCCTTCCAGCCGCGGTTGGCCTTCTCGGGTAGCAGGTTGTCGGGGGTCAGGGCCGCGGCGACGGCGGCGGCGACGAAGTGGTCCGCCTGCGCCAGCCAGTCCGTATCCTTGCCGCATTCAGTGTAGGTCTTGGTGGCGTGGGCCTTCGCGGCGCGGTAGGCGTCTTCCAGCTCTTCGGGGGTGGCATCCGCGCGCAGGGCGGTGTCGATGGCGCGGTGTACGCGCTCGTCGCGGCTCAAGTGCACAACGCTCTGCACGAAGCGGGCGCCGATGATTCGCTGTTGCTCCGCCGGCAGCCCGTTGAGCAGGCTCCGCAGTGCTTGGTCGTTGCTGATGCTGGGCATGGTCCGGACCTCTGTCGTGCGGCGGATGACCGCATTCCGTTACTATCGGCCCGGTCAGCCCCGGTCTGCATTGATGTGAATCACCGCGGCCGGCGCAGCCCAGAGCCAGTCCCCCGCCGCCGATGAAACGCACCGTCTACTTCGTCTCCGAGAGCACCGGCATCACCGCCGAGACCATGGGCCACAGCCTGCTGTCGCAGTTTGACACCGTGGACTTCGAGCAGGTCTACATGCCTTACATCAACACGGAGGCCCGCGCGCAGGCGCTCTGTCAGCGCATGGAGGAGGCCCATGCGCGCGACGGCGTGCGGCCGCTGGTCTTCGCCACCATGCTGGACCAGGAGATCGGCGAGATCATCAAGCAGGGCAACTGCTTCTACCTGGAATTGTTCGAGCATTTCGTCGAGCCGCTGAGCGTGGAGCTGGGCATCGCTCCCAGCCGCAAGTCCGGTCGCAGCCACGCCATCACCAAGCCCAGCAGCTACACCAAGCGCATCGACGCCATCAACTTCGCCATGGCCAACGACGACGGGGTGCGCCCGGACAACTTCCGTTACGCCGACGTGGTGCTGGTGGGTGTCTCGCGCAGTGGCAAGACCCCCACCTGTTTGTACCTGTCCATGCACTACGGCCTGCGCGCCGCCAACTATCCAGTCACCGAAGAGGATTTCGAGCGCGGCGACCTGCCCGTCGAGCTGATCCAGGCCAAGACGCGCGTCTTCGGCCTTACCATCGACCCACAGCGCCTCCAGGCGATCCGCGAGGAGCGTCGCCCCGGCAGCGAATACGCCTCCGCCGAGCGCTGCCGGCGCGACATCCGCGAGGCGCAGAGCATGTTCAAGCGCCACGACATCCCGGTGCTGAACACCACCAGCCAGTCCATCGAGGAGATCAGCTCCCACATCCTGCGCGCCGTCAAATCACCGAACGGCGTGGCGGCTTGAGGCATCGCGGGCTAGTGCTCCAAGGCCCCGGGGGTCCATTGCCATGCGCGTCGTATTGGTCCACGGCATTTTCGATACCGGCCGCAAGTTCAAGACCTTGCAGCCGTACCTGGAGGCACGCGGGCACGACTGCCTGGCGCCGTCGCTAACGCCCAACGACGGTCGTGCCGGGCTGCCGGCGCTGGCGGAGCAGCTCAGGCACCGGATCGACGCTGCCTTCGGGCAGGACGCGCCCTTTGCGCTGCTGGGCTTCAGCATGGGCGGGCTGATCTCGCGCTGGTACCTGCAAGAGCTGGGTGGGCATGGACGGGTGGGGCTGTTCGCGGCCATCTCGACGCCCATGCAGGGAACGCTCTGGGCCTACGGTTACCCCGGCCGGGGCGCGCGACAAATGCGCCCGGGCAGCGATTTTCTGGCGCGGCTCGGGGCCGGGGCGGAGCGCTTGAGCCGCATTGAATTGCTGGCCTACTGGACGCCCTTCGATGCGGTCATCGTGCCGCAGAAGAGCGCCGATTGGGATCTGGCGGACAGCCGGCGCATCCCGGCGCTTTGTCATCCCTGCATGCTCTGGCATCCGAAGCTGCTGGCGGACCTCGCGGCCGAGCTGGGCGATAGCTGACTGCTTTCCAGCCGGACGAGGGGTCGGACTGCTTCCTTGAGATCGCTCCCGGCAGCGTCGATAATGCGCCGCCGCGTCGGCCACCGCCGACGGGTCCACACAAGCTCCCAGCACGGCCCTGCCCATGAAGCTCGGAATCCCAAGAGAGTCCCTTCCCGGCGAGACCCGCGTCGCGACCACGCCGGAGGTGGCCCAGAAGCTCATCAAGAAAGGCTTTCAGGTGCTCCTGGAGGCCGGTGCAGGTGCGGCCGCGCACTACAGCGACGCGGCCTTCGAAGCCGTCGGCGTGCAGCTCGTCGAGCGTGCCGCCTGCTTCGATGCTGACATCGTGCTCAAGGTGCGCAGGCCCTCGGACGAGGAGGCGGCCGCGGTTCGATCCGGTGCGGTCTACGTCGGTCTACTGGAGAGCTGCGGCGATGACCCGCTCGTGGGCCGCATGGTTGAGAACGGCGTGACTGTGCTGGGCATGGAGCGTATGCCGCGAATCTCCCGCGCCCAGTCCATGGACGCGCTGTCTTCGCAGAGCAACATCGCTGGCTATCGCGCCGTCATCGAGGCGGCGGCGCGGTACGGGCGCTTCTTCCCGATGATGATGACCTCTGCCGGGTCCGCCAAGCCCGCACGCTTGGTGGTGCTCGGCGCCGGCGTCGCTGGGCTCCAGGCCATTGCCACCGCGCGGCGGCTCGGCGCCGACGTGCACGCCTACGACGTACGCCCGGAAACCAAGGAGCAGATCGAGTCCCTCGGCGCCAAGGCCATCGAGCTGGACCTGGGCGAGAGCGGCGCGGGCGAGGGCGGCTATGCCAGGGAGCTCTCCGATGAGGCCAAGGCCAAACAGCAGCAGCTCCTGTCCGATGAGCTGGCCAAGGCGCATGTCATCGTCACTACGGCGCTCATCCCCTGTCGGCCGGCGCCGGAGCTGATCACCGAAGACGTGGTGCGGCGCATGCGCGAGGGCTCGGTCATCGTTGACCTCGCGGCGGCCAATGGCGGCAACTGCAAGCTCACCGAGCCGGACCAGGTCTTGGCGCGCCATGGCGTGACCATCGTCGGTCACACCAACTACCCGGCCATGGTGCCGGCGGACGCGAGTGCCTTCTACGCCAAGAACCTTGCCAACCTGCTGGACATCATGGTGGAGACGAGCGATTCCGGGCCGGCGCTCAAGGATTTGGCCGAAGACGAGATCACCAAGGCGATGCTTGTCGGAAGGGCCTAGGGCCGAGGGAGCTGCGTCTCGGGCGGCTGGCTTTGCTGCCCTTGGCCCGCGGCGGTCGGCCCCGATCGCGTCCGGTTTCAGCGTCTCCTCGCATGCCTGCGCTCCCCGAATGACGACAACCGAATCAGAGCACCCCTCCATGTCCGAATCCCTCACCGCCCTCTATGTCTTCGTCCTCGCCTGCTTCATCGGCTACTACGTCATCTGGGGCGTGACGCCGTCGCTGCACACGCCGCTGGTGGCGCTTACCAACGCCATCTCGGGCATCGTGCTGGTGGGCGCGCTCTTGGTGACCGGACTCGAGGAGGCCGGGTTCCTCGCCTCTAGCATGGGCTTCCTCGCGGTGCTGCTGGCCAGCATCAACGTCTTCGGCGGCTTCCTGGTGACGCACCGGATGCTGTCCATGTTCAAGAAGAAGAAGTAAGGACGCGTACCCATGGAGCTGACCCACAATCAACAGGCCATCGCCTACCTGGTCTCGGCCGTCCTGTTCATCTTCGCGCTGAAGGGTCTGACCCACCCGGCGACGGCCCGGCGCGGCAACTTGTTCGGCATGCTCGGCATGGTGATCGCGTTGGCCGCGACCCTGCTGGGCACCGAGGTGACGGACTACTGGCTGATCCTCGTCGCCGGCGCGGTGGGTGCCGTCGTCGGCATTGTCGTGGCGCTCCGCATCCAGATGACCGCCATGCCGCAGCTGGTGGCGGCGCTGCACAGCTTCGTCGGCATGGCGGCGGTCTTGGTGGCCATCGGGACCTTCATCAACCGAGCACAAGCGGGCACACTCAATGCCGTGCTGATGGGCGAGCTGTCGGCGGGCGTCGTCATCGGCGCCATCACCTTCACGGGCTCGGTAATCGCCTTCGCCAAGCTGCAAGGCATCATGTCGGGAGCGCCCATCAAGTTCAACGGCCAGCATCTGTTGAACGCGGCCATTGCCGCGGCGGTGGTGCTGTTGGCGGTGCACTTCGCGCTCACCGGCAGCCCGCTTTCGCTGGTCGCGATGACGCTGCTGGCTTTCATATTGGGCGGTACGCTGATCATCCCTATCGGCGGCGCAGACATGCCGGTGATCATCTCCATGCTGAACAGCTACTCGGGCTGGGCCGCGGCGGCGACGGGCTTCACGCTGCACAACAACCTGCTCATCATCGTCGGCGCGCTGGTGGGCTTCTCGGGCGCCATTCTGAGCTACATCATGTGCCGGGCCATGAACCGCAGCATCATCAACGTGGTGTTCGGCGGCTTCGGTACGGACTCCGGCGGTGCCGACAGCGCCGGTGCCGTGGCGGCGCAGAAGGGCGTCAAGTCGGCCTCGGTGGAGGATGCGGTGTACTGGATGGAGGACGCGAGTAAGGTCATCATCGTGCCGGGCTATGGCATGGCCGTCGCGCAGGCCCAGCATTCGCTGAAGGAGCTGATGGAGCTGCTGCAGGCGCGGGGTGTCGAGGTGAAGTTCGCCATCCACCCGGTGGCTGGGCGTATGCCGGGGCACATGAATGTCCTGCTGGCGGAGGCGGACATTCCTTACGACCAAGTGCTGGAAATGGACGAGGTGAACCCGGAGTTCCAGGGTGCCGACGTGGCGCTGGTGGTGGGCGCCAACGACGTGGTAAACCCCGCCGCCAAGGAGGACGCATCGAGCCCTATCTACGGCATGCCGATTCTCGAGGCCGGTAGGGCGCGCCAAGTGTATTTCCTCAAGCGCTCCATGCGCCCCGGCTACTCCGGTGTCGACAACCTGCTGTTCTACCAGGACAACACGTCGCTGATCTTCGGCGATGCCAAGGACACCATCGAAGGGATGGTCTCGGCGCTGAAGGGTGGAGGTCACTGAGCCAGCGCGCCATGACGGCTGTGCCGAGCAGCGACACACGCGTGGTGCCAGCGCGCTCTCGGGATCGCAATCGATCCCGCTCCCGATTTCGATGTCTCTCCAATGCCCAGGCGCGGGCGATTCGTGCGAGCCTTCTAGCCGGGACCCCTTAGCCCGAGACGATGCCGGATGCAGTCCAGGTAGCTTCCGGGATCGTCCTCACGCCCCTCGCGCTGCATCCGCCACATGGATTCCGCCAGGCAATCGATGAAGCGGTGCTCGGTGTCGTGCGGGTCGCCGCGGGCCTGTAGAGCTTGGTCATAGAGCCTTCGGATGCCCTGCGGATGGTCGGCGCCGATCTGCTCCAACAATGCCAGATGCAGGGCCATGTGCAGGAAGGGGTTGGTGGCACCGTCCTCCGGCAGCCAGTCCTGGCCGAGCGCCTTGTCCGCGTCCGTCAGCAGTGCATGGTATTCCGGGTGCTTCTTCGCCACTTGCGCGATGCGCTGCTCCAGCGGGTCCAGCGGCTCGCCGCTTTGGGCCTTGCGCCAGGCGTCGATGAAGCGGCGGCGGTACGGGTCGCGCTGGGGTCCGAACATACGGGGCTCCGGCTGATGCGTCAGGTCTGGGAAGTGGCGTCCGCCGCCCGCTTTTCACCGCCCTGCCGCGTCGGAGCGGCATCCCCGCCGCGATCGCGAAGCGCCATCTCCGGCGTTTTCGCTCTGTACTCGCAGAGGTCCGCAATGCTGCACGCCGGGCAGCGCGGCTTGCGTGCCGTGCACACATAGCGCCCATGCAGGATCAGCCAGTGGTGGGCATCCTGCAGGAACTCCTTCGGTACCAGCCGCAACAACCGAAGCTCCACCGCGAGTGGCGTCTTGCCCGGCGCGATCCCTGTGCGGTTGGCGACGCGAAAGATGTGCGTATCCACGGCCATCGTCGGCTCGCCGTAAGCGGTGTTCAGCACCACGTTGGCCGTCTTGCGGCCGACGCCGGGAAGGGCCTCCAGCGCCTTGCGCTCCCGCGGCACCTCGCCGCCATGCTCGTCCAGGAGGATGCGACAGGCCGCCAGGATGTTCTTGGCCTTACTGTTGAACAGCCCGATGGTCTTGATGTGCGCCTTGAGCCCGTCCTCGCCGAGGTCGAGTATCGCCTGCGGTGTGTTCGCCACCGGGAACAGTCTGGCGGTGGCCTTGTTGACCCCCTTGTCCGTCGCCTGTGCTGATAGGATCACGGCCACCAGCAGCTCGAAGGTGCTGTTGTGGTGGAGTTCTGTGGTTGGGCGCGGGTTTGCGGCGCGCAGGCGGCGGAAGATCTCGGTGCGCTTGTCTCGGTTCATCGATCAGACGGCCATTCCGGCGTCCGGAAGGAAGTCTGGGTCCAGAACCTGCTGCTCGTCGAACGGGCAGGTCTCCGTGAACACCTCTCGCTTCAATCCGGTCTCCAGCGCCGCGGCGCGGCATGCCTTCGCATAGGCATAGCCGAGATACTCAGTGACGAGGCGTCGCAGCGATGGACTCTGTCGCAGCAGGGTATCCAGCTGGTCCCGCTGCTCAGTGATGGTGCCGAGCCAGCCCGACGAGCGACCTTGCGGCTGGTGGCGCCACTTGAGCAGGTGTTGCAGCAGCAGCTTGAGTCGGCTTTCCAGCTCCCGTCGCTCACTCGCACCCAAGGTCTCGATCTCCTCCGCGATATGGGCCAGGTCGGCCTCGGCGGTCAGACCGGCGCGCAGCAGTCTCGCCTGCTCCTCCGCCCACGCGTGGAAGTCCTTGTCGTAGAGCTTGTCGCCGGGGTTCATGGATGCGTTCCGTTTGGGGCGCGATGTCTCGACTGTGCCATGGTCCGAGCCGGTATGCACGCTGTACGGTCTCGAATCTCTACGAACAGACGCCTGCTCGCTGGTGACACCGCGGGGGTCGTGTCGCGCGTGGGCGCAGTAGCGTGAGGTGGTCTACTGGAGCAGCGTCAGCCTGTCTCCGATGGGACGTGCCGGTCCCAGTTCGCGGCTGTCCGGTCAGTCGTCGCGCTTCCATTTGGCGATGACCTTGACGGAGCCGGTGGCGGAGCCCGTGACGATGACCGGGATGGGCTGGGTCTCGCCCTTGAAGCCGATGCTGACCTCCATGGCCCACTCGTGCGGTGCGTGCTCGGCGAGGCTCGCGTGGACATTGCGCGCCATGGCGCCGATGCTGTTGCGCATCAGGGCCATCGGATCGTCCAGCTCGCCGCCGATGCCGGCGGGCTCGGCGCCGGTGGGCAGGCTGTCCGTGGGCGCTGCCAGCGCTACGTCGGCCTGCTCGACCTCGACCAGGATTCGGCTGCCGTCGTCGAGGGTGAGAGGTTTGATGCGAATCATTGGGTGGCTCCCGTGCCATCGGAGTGGGTAGAGGCGGCGCGCAGTCTCGTGCAGGGATTCGGCGCCTTGCAATTTGTGTTGCAACGGTCCTCGGCCTCAATGCAGGCTGCTCAGCCCGCGCACGTGGTCCATGGCCGCGTTGAAGAAGTCCTTGTCGCCGTGCTTCGCGCAGTAGTCCCGCGTGCGGCGCATGGCCGCCTCGAGCCCCGAGCCCCGCAGGACATCTTCGCCGAGGGCGAGGTTCAGCGCCGAGATGAAGCCGGTGAGCCAGTCCTCATAGCGCGTCAGCTCGGCTGCATTGCCGGCGTCGGCATCCTTCACCGCCGTCAGGTAGGCATCGCAGCCGCGTACGCCGTAGCCCCAGAGGTTCCGCTCGGCCGCAGGTGCGGTGGCGCTGAGACACAGTGCGAGCAGCACGGAGAAGGCGCCGATGCGGGCGCGCATGCGCTTGGAGCGCTTGTGCAGCGGCGGTGCTGGTACCATGGAAAGGTTGTTCTCCAACGGCTTGGAAGCGCGGCACGGCCGCGGTGTGTGTGCGACTCATGCGCGTGTTGATGATCTCCGACGTCTATTTCCCGCGGGTCAATGGCGTCTCGACCTCCATCCAGACCTTTGCGCGGGAGTTCGTCGGGCTCGGCCATGACGTGACCCTGCTGGCGCCGGACTACGGGCAGTCCGAGCCCGAGCCATTCGAGGTCATCCGGCTGCCGTCGCGGTACTTTCCCTTCGACCCCGAGGACCGGATCATCCGCTGGGGCCGCATCCGCAGACACCACATGCAGCTGACGGCCGCCGGCTTCGATCTCGTGCACATCCATACCCCCTTCATCGCCCACTACGCGGGCCAGGCGCTAGCGCGCCGACTCGGGGTGCCGGTGGTCGCGAGCTATCATACCTTCTTCGAGCAATACCTCGATCATTACGTGCCCTTCGTGCCGGGGGCCTTGATGCGCTTCGTGGCGCGGCACTTTTCGGCGGCCCAGTGCGGCGACGTAGACGCCCTGGCGGTGCCGTCCCAGGCCATGCTGGAGGTGCTCACCCGCTATGGAGTGCGGACGCGGGCCGAGATCGTGCCCACTGGCATCGACCTCGACAAGTTCCAGCGCGGCGACGGTGCCCGGTTCAGGCGTGTCCATGGCATCGCGCCTGAGCGCCCACTGCTGATCTACGTCGGCCGGCTGGCGTTCGAGAAGAATTGCGACTTCCTGTTGCGGATGCTGGTGCAGGTGCGCGCGGCCGTGCCGGACGTGCTGCTGGCCATCGCTGGGGAGGGGCCGGCGCGGCGACAGCTCGAGGGTCTGACGCAGCGTCTCGGCCTCGGGGAGAGCGTGAGCTTCCTCGGCTACCTCGATCGCGACGGCTCGCTGGAGGGCTGTTATGCGGCGGCGGATGCCCTGGTGTTCGCCTCGCGGACCGAGACGCAAGGCCTGGTGCTGCTGGAGTCCCTAGCGCTGGGCACGCCCGTGGTGGCCACCGCCGAGATGGGCACCCGCGAGGTGCTGCGCGACGGCAAGGGCTGTCTCATTGCCGAGGACGATGAGCAGGACTTCGCATCGAAGACCATACGCCTGCTCACGGACGCGGTGCTGCGGGCGGCGCTGACGGCCCGTGCGCGCCCCTACGCGGAGCGCTGGTCGGCGCAGGCGATGGCGGAGCGCATGCTCGGGCTGTATGCGCGGGTGTGTGGGGAACGGCCACAACGGGAACAGGATATGCCTACGCGTATCCCGCACCCGCCGCGCCTGCACGCTCTGCAGGCGTCACGCGAGCTTGATACCGATGCCGGCTCGGAGATCCCGGAGCTCGACGATACCCAGCCGCAAAGAACCTTCGCCCGATGACCGGCGCTCGGGGATGTCTTGCGGAGGCGCGTAGCCTGAGGTCGCTATGGACTGCCGCGTTGGAGCTGGTCACCCGCGGACGCCGCGGCCCGAGCCGCGGTAGGTGGCCGCGGATGGGGGTGCTGGTGTGAGATGCGCGTCAGGCGTGGCCGAGGGTTCGTGGGCGCAGGGCGCTGATGCCGTTATCCCGCAGGTAGCGGCCCAGACGCTTGTCCATGTCCAGCACATGCCCTATGAACCAGTGTTTGAGTGCTTCCAGGTCCGCGAGCCGCAGCCGTTCTTCGCGACGGACGACGATGTCGCGAACCAGCGCCGTGTACTCTGCCAGCATCAGGGCATGCTCGCCGGCGTGCTCCCCCATTTCCGGATAGTGCGCTGCGCGCATCAGGGCCTCTTCGCGCGCAAAGTGCTCCCGCGCCCGCTCTCGCAGGGCATCGAGCCAGTAACGCAATGCCGAGGGCGCACACTGGTGCCGCTGGGCGGCGATTTGGTCGGTGTTGGCGGCGTCGCCGTGCTCGCCGAAGCGCACCGCGATGTGGTTCAGTATGGCGGCCAGCGCGCGGCGCTCGCGATCCAGCGCCTCGATGCCCACGCACCATTGCTCGCGCCAGCGGAAGAAGGCCGGTTGCGTTTGCGTTGCCGCCGGGGTTGCGGCCGGTTCCGTTGTCGGTCCCGGAGAGGTGGCGGGCGAGGTGGCAGCGAAGCCCGACAGGGTGTTGACGAATGCCATGGGCCGATCTCCGGTTGATGGGCGTGGGGGGGGATGCCGCGGCGACTGGCAGAGGATCGCCGACGGACCAGTCCCGCCCGAGCGCCCGGAGGACGTGACCTGGCATAAATTTTAGGAGAGATTGTGGTTTTTACCAATACAGCTCGTCGCCTGAGTGATCGTCGAAACCGCGCATTCGGGACATCATTCAACGCGGAACGACCGGGAGCCCTACGAGGGCGGCCGGTGACCGGCCGGAGCGCGGCGTGTGCCGTGACGGCTGGCCGTTGTCCCAGACCCCTGGAGGGCAAGCGATGAACACCAAAGACGTGCTCGATGCCTTCGAGCTGCTGGACACCTGGGAGGCCCGCTACGAGTTCATCGGCGACCTCAGCCGTGAGCTGCTGCCGGTGGCCGACAGCGAGAAGACAGACACGAACCTCGTCAAGGGCTGCAACACCAGGACCTGGCTCATCGGCAGCCTGACCGACGACGACCCGCCAGTGATCGAGTACCGGGCCGACGCCGAGACACCGCTGGTGCGCGGCCTGGTGGCGCTGCTGCTGGTGCCGTTCCAGCGCAAGACCCCGGATGAGGTGCTGGAGACCGACCCGCGGGGCTACATCAAGAAGACCGGCCTTGCGGAGCACCTGAGCCCGAGCCGTCGGGTCGGGATGGAGCAGTTCATCGAGCGGGTATTCAAGATCGCCCGTGGCCTGAGCGGGCGTTGAGTGCAACGGTGCCCAGGCAGGGTGCCGGCACTCGGCGTGTAGCGATCAGCCCGATTCCGGGTACGGGCTGACGCTGACGGCATCGATACGATAGCCGGCCTCGCCGTGCTCGCTGCGGAAACGCTCGACCTGCAGGGTGCCCTGCACCCAGACGGTGTCGAACAGCTCGCCGCGGTAGCCGCCATCTGGACCCGTGACGACACGGACGGTCTGGTTGGGCGGCGGCGGTGGCACGTGGATGCAGGTGCCGAAGTAGGGCACCAGCAGGAACTCCCGGATCATGCCGTCCACCGTCGTCAGGGGCACGACAAGGCCCGACAGCCGCACGCTGCGCCCGTCCAGGGCCTGCACCACGGGTGCCTTCTCCCAGGTCTTGCGCAACGCCTCGAACAGCGCCAAGGCGCGCGGGTCGTCGTCGGCGATGTCGTCCACGTCGTCCGGCGCGAAGGGCGTCATGGGCTGCCAGTCGGCCGGCCTCAGGTCCTTCCAAGTCAGATCGGGGCCGAGGTTTGGCGTCGGCGCTGGCTCCTGGGCTGTCCGCTCGCCGTAGCCGGGCGCGCTGCGGTCTTGCCCGACATCCTGACTCTCACCGCCGCAGCCGCCGAGCAACAGCGCCAGCAGTAGGGTCGGGAGGAGCAGGGATTGCTTAGGCATCATTCTCTGGCGGTACCCGTCCGTCGAAATCGACCCCGATCCCGATTTCGGCCCGGATATCGTCTGCTCGTTGATGTCAGGCGCCGGCGCTGCTGTCCTGGTCCGCGCGCACAAGGGCAGGCAGGTCGTCGCCGAGGCCCAGCGCCTGGCGCATGAAGGCGCGCTTGAGCGGGCCGATGTGGTCTGCCGCGAACAGCCCGAGGTTGCGCGCGGCCACCAGCGGTGGGATGCGGTTGCCGAAGGCGCGCTTGAAGGCGTCCATCGCACCCAGCATCAGTAAGTTGTCGCCGCGGCGGGCGCGCTCGTAGCGGCGCAGGGTGGCGAGTCCGCCGATGTCGCGCTGGTGCGTCAGGGCGTACGCGAGCGCATCGCTCAGTGCGGCCACATCGAGAAAGCCCAGGTTCACACCCTGGCCTGCCAGCGGGTGGATGGCGTGCGCGGCATCCCCCACCAGTGCCGCGCGCGGGCGCACATAGCTCTTTGCGTATTGGAGCCGCAGCGGGAAGGCGGCGCGTGGCCCGACTGACAGGATGGGTCCGAGCCGCTCCTCGAAGGCGCGCTCCAGCTCGTCGATGAAGGTCGGGTCGTCCAGCGCCAGCAGTTCCGCCGCGCGGTCTTCGTCCGCGGACCACACGATGGAGCACCGCCCGTCTGCCAGCGGCAGAAAGGCCAGCGGCCCGGTGGGCAGGAAGCGCTGCCACGCGGTTTCCCGGTGCCAGTGGGCGGGCTCCACGTTGCAGACGATGGCGCGCTGCTGGTAGCCCCAGCCGCCGGTGCCGATGCCGAGCACGGTGCGGACCAGGGAATCGCGGCCGTCGGCGCCCACCACCAGGCGCGCGGTCAGCTCCGTGCCGTCCGCGAGCACCACCCGCGCGCCGGACTCCCCGATGCTCAACACCTCCACCTGCGCCGGGCAGAGCAGGGTGACGTCGTCGGCCGCCTCCAGTAGCTCCCAGAGCGCGAGTCGGGTGACCCGGTTCTCGACGATGTGGCCGAGGTCCGGCTCGCCGAGCTCGGCACTGTCGAAGTGGATGGATGCGCCGCCGACGGCGTCCCAGACATGCATCTCGCGGTACACGCTCACCCCCAGCGCCACCATCCGCGGCCAAGCGCCGAGCCGCTGCAGCATGCGCTGGCTGGCACGGCTCAGCGCAGAGACGCGTAGGTCCACCTCGCCCTCGGGCCATGCCCGCTGCGGCGGCGCGCTGTCCAGCACGGCGATGCGCCAGCCCCGGCCGCGGCAAGCGCACGCCAATGCGGCGCCCACCATGCCGCCGCCAAGAATGAGGATGTCGAAGTCTTCGGGCTCTTGAGGCATGTGAATGTGAAGAGACGGAATTGAATGTTCGGTGCGTGTCGGAGATAAGGAGCTAGCAGCTAGGCGCTAGGGACCGGGAGCCTCCACCTAGCTCCTAGCCCCCTAGCCACTCACTGGAAGGCCCCGCGCCAGCCGCGGTAGCCGACCGTGCAGGCCCATGAAGCGCCGTGCCAGGGCGTGCCGCGCGCTGGGGCAGATGTCGAGGGCCAGCATGCCGAGGTCGCGCGCGGCACGCACCGGAGGGAAGGGGTTGACGAAAAGGCGGGCTAGCGTGTCCGTGGCCAGCGCGACCTTGCGTTGGTCGCTGCGCCGACGCTCACGATAGGCATTCAGTACCGCGGGTCCGCCGGGGTCGCGGCCGGTGACCTGGGCCTCCACCAGCAGGTCGGCGAGCTCGGCCACATCGCGCAGGCCCAGGTTGAAGCCCTGGCCCGCCACCGGGTGCAGGGTGTGGGCAGCATTGCCCACCAGCGCAACGCGTGGGCGAGTGATCTGCTTGGCCAGGGTCAGGCGCAGCGGGTAGGCGATGCGCCGGCCGGGCCGTTCGAGTCGGCCCAAGCGGGCGCCGAAACGCTGTTGCAGCGCGACCTGGAAGGCAGTGTCGTCCAGCCCCAGGATGCCCGGCACATCGCGCTCCTGCGCGGTCCAGACCACCGACCAGCGCCCACCCGTCATGGGCAGCATGGCGAGCGGCCCGGAGTCGGTGAAGCGCTCGTAGGCAACCCCCGGTCGTGGCTCGGCGGGTGTTACGGTGGAGATGATGGCCGAGTAACCATAGGGCCGGTCGTGCACGCCGAGCTTGAGGCGCTGGCGTACCGCCGAGTCGCCGCCGTCGGCGGCCACCACGAGGCGGGCGCGCAGCAGTCGCGAGACGCCGTCGACGGCGACCTCCAGGTCGGCGTACTGCTGTTGGATGCGCAGTCCGCCCAGACGCGCCGGGCGTAGCAGCTCTACACCAGCGGCCTGCGTCAGGCAGCTCTCGATGGCCAGGCCAATGGCCCGCGCCGGGGTGACGTAGCCGAGCGCTTCGACGCCCTCGTCGGCGGCATCGAGGTGCGCGAAGCCGTAGTGGCCACGATCGGACACGTGCACTCGGCGGATGGGCTCGCTGGCATCGGCCAAGGCCGGCCAGAGGCCCATGCCAACGAAGATGCGCTGGCTGCCGAGCGACAGCGCGATGACCCGCTCGTCGTATTGTGCCGGCGGCGGTGCGGCGCCGGTGCTGGGGTGTGCCGGCGTGGTGGCCTCCACCACCGCGATGCGCAGCCCGCTGCCGCTGAGCCCGCAGGCGAGGCTGCCGCCGACGAGGCCGCCGCCGATGATGACGAGGTCATAGTCCTGCATGGGCTACTGCTCCGACCTGGGGTGAGAGTTCAACGCTGGTACGACTGCCCCGAGCTTGGACATGAGCGCTCGTAGGCGGACCCAAATTGAGATCGGCATCGGACACGCAATCGATTTCGATCCCGATCCCGATCCCGATCCCGATCCCGATTTCGATGTGCCCTGTTGGGGGAAGCCTGTGGGCTCATCGCGATGCCTTGCCCTCGGCCATGAGCTGCTCGATGGCATCGGGCTCCTTGGGTACGTCGCGGGAGAGCACCTCCTGGCCTTCCTCGGTCACCAGCACGTCGTCTTCGATACGGATGCCGATACCGCGGTACTCGGCGGGCACAGCCGCGTCCGGTGCAATATAGAGTCCGGGCTCCACGGTGAGCACCATGCCCGGCTCCAGCATCCGCCACTTGCCGTCGGTCTTGTAGCTGCCGACGTCGTGTACGTCCATTCCGAGCCAGTGCCCGGTCCGGTGCATGTAGAAAGGCTTGTACTTTTCGTCCCTGATGAGCTGCGGTAGGTCCTCGGGCTTGCCGTCGATAAAGCCGAGGTCCACCAGCCCACGGGTCAGCACCTTGAGTGCGGCATTGTGTGGGGCATCCCAGCGCTTGCCAGGCTTGACGGCGCCGATGGCGGCGAGCTGCGCCTTCAGCACCAGCTCGTAGAGCTTGCGCTGCGGGGCGCTGAAGCGGCCGTTCACCGGGAAGGTGCGGGTGATGTCCGACGCGTAGCCATCCAGCTCGCAGCCGGCGTCCACCAGCACCAGGTCGCCGTCGGCCAGATCCGCGGCGTTCTCGACGTAGTGCAGCACACAGGCGTTGGCGCCGCCGCCGACGATGGGCGGGTAGGCCTGGAAGCGTGCCCCCTGCTCGGCGCAGGCGGCAAGGAAGGTGGCCTCCAGCGCCTGCTCGCTCATGCCGGGCCGGCAGGTCTGCATCAGCTGCCGGTGGGCGGCGGCCGAAATGCGCGCGGCGCGGCGCATGGTGGCGAGCTCGCCGGCGCCCTTGATGAGCCGACGCTCATGCAGCACGCCGTCGGAGCTGATGAGCTCCGTTGGCGCGCTGATGCCCTTTCGCGCCTTGGCGCGTACCGCCCGCAGCCAGCCCATCACCTTGCGATCAAAGCCGTCGTCCACGCCGAACGGATAGTGGATACGCTTGCGGTCCGCCAAGAGCTCCGGGAGCTTTTCGTCCAGCTCCGCGAGCGGGTGCGCCGCGTCGGCGCCGAACTGCGCCACGGCCCCCTCGGTGCCGAAGCGGCGGCCGTCCCAGACCTCGCGCTCCGGGTCGTGAGGGCGGCAGAAGAGCACAAACTCGCCATCCTTGTGCTTCGGCGCAATCACGGCCACGGCGTCCGGTTCCGGAAAGCCGGTGAGCCAAGTGAAGTCGCTGTTCTGGCGGAATGGGTAGTGTACGTCGCGGTTGCGTGTGACCTCGCGGGCCGCCGGGACGATGAGCACGGCGTCGGCGCCGATGGCCCTGGCCACCTCGCGGCGGCGGCGCTCGAGCGCCTTGGCCGTCTTGGACTGATTCGGGGACTGCATGGTGTGCTGGGGCCGGATGGGGGCAGGCGCGAGCCTCAGGCGCGCCTTGCGAGCGTGTCCTGCTCGCGCAGCAGCAGGGCGGCGACGCGCAGGAATTCCAGTACCTCGGTGAGCGCGGTCTCGTTCTCGGGGCTTTCTTCGAGGTCATCGAGGTCCATGCGGGTAATCTCCATCAGGTCGTCGAGGACCTCGCGGGTCTCCGGAC
>Ga0316576_10000362_pt1 | contig 20452 bp, 21 predicted proteins | sample S0NA_FD_203075 | JGI IMG/M metagenome (GOLD analysis project Ga0316576, IMG submission 203075) | Rhizosphere microbial communities from salt marsh grasses in Alabama, United States - S0-2_050615r3r5 | ecosystem: Host-associated > Plants > Roots > Rhizosphere | place: USA: Alabama | collected... | reverse complement strand
AGACATCACCGATTTCCAGCCTACTCTGCAACACGCTGCAAACAGGTAAGTAACGCCCGCCGTTTACCTGCGACTGTCGAACGCTGGATCGTCTTGGCGCCGATAGCACTCAGCCTCGGTCCTTCTCCCGGAGTCGACTCCAGACCGTTTGTTGTCGCGGTCTGTTTTGCCGCATCTGTGGCATTCCTGACCCTGATGGGTTATCAGACCAATCTCATGGTGTACGCGCCTGGCGAGTATCGATTCGTCGATTTTGCCCGCTTCGGTGCGCCGCTCAGTCTCGCAACTTGGGTTCTTTCAGTGCTCCTGATCCCGATTTTCTGGCCATTCTGAGGGGGTCTCGAAGAACGGCCGACTCTCGGTCGCCCGCCTGATTACTCGACAAGCAACGAAAGCGCTGTCGAGGTTTCGGTCGCGCTCCCCCACAGCACGAGGACGTCGCCGGATTCGAGGCTGAGATCGGGGCCCGGGTTTGCGATCACCCTTTCACCACGACGTACGGCGACCACGGTGGCGCCGCTGCGCTTCCGTAGCGCGAGATCGCGCAAGCTCCGGCCGGTTGCGCTTGAGGTTTCGTCGATCGCTTTCTCCACCAGTTCCGCGTGGTCGAGCAGCTCGTTGAGGGTTGGGTGTGACGGTACAATCGTTTCCCGCAAGGCGCCGTAATGGCGCGCTCGCAGCTCTGCCTTCTCGCGCTCTACAACTCGCCTCGGCGCCCCGTAGAGCGCGAGTACCCGGCCGGTCAGTTCGAGCGATGTTTCGAACTCTTCCGGGATCACCTGGTTGGCGCCAAGAGCCTCAAGCGGTTCGACCTCGCGCAGGTATCTGGTGCGGGCAAGGATGGTCATGTCAGGGTTCAGAGCCCGGCCGGCTGCGATCAGCTCACGGGTCGAGGCTGCGTCGGGTATGGCGGCGATCAGCGCGCGCGCAACGGGAACACCAGCTGCACGGAGTACCGCGTCGTTACGGGCGTCACCCCACAACGCGTGACCACCGCCGGCCTCGACCTCCTCTGCGGTGTGCGGGTTCAGGTCGACGACCAGATACGGCACATCGAGCAGGCGCAGGGCGTGGGCCACGTTGCGGCCGTTGATGCCGTAACCAGCGATCACCACGTGATCCCGGATTTCCACGGCGGGCGCGGTTGCAGGTTGTCTCAACCGTGTATTAAGCCAGCGTGCGAGGACGAGCAGACCAGGTGTCAGCACCATCGAAGGCACAGCGACCCCGAAAAAGATGCCGTGGCCCGCGATCGACATGAGCTCCAACCGCGCCGCTTCCTGGGCAACGACAAACGAAAATTCTCCGATCTGGGCGAGGCCGAGCCCGACCACGAGACCGCCCCCGAAACGCCGGGTGAGGACCCAACCAACCGCAGTTGCGAGCATCGCTTTCACACCAACTGCCGCAGCGACCAGACCGAGCATCACGAGGGGACGGGTGAGCCATGGGCCGGTGTCAACAAGCATGCCGATCGAAGCGAAGAAGAGCGAGTTCAGAATATCGCGGACAGGCGTCAGGTCGGCTGCTATCCGGCTTACGAACTCCGACTCGGAAATCACCATACCGGCAAGAAACGCGCCCAACGCCATCGAGATCCCAAACGCGCCGACCACCAAAGCCGTGCCGACGGCGGTAAGGAATACTACCAGCGTGAACAGCTCGCGACTGCGAGTTGCGACTACGCGAGCAGTAATTACCGGGAAGAGGTAACGGCCAGCAAGCACCGTTATCCCGAGTACCGCCGTCGCTCGCACGACGAAAAGAAGGATCTCTTGAGCGGAACCGGCATGTCCGGCGAGGAGCGGAAGCGCGAGCATGATTGGGATGACCGCAAGGTCCTGAAAGAGCAGGATCGCAATCATCGACCGTCCTTCAAGAGTGCCGGAATCGCCGCCGCCCTCAAGCAGTGAAAGCACCAGCGCGGTTGAGCTCAAGGAGACCAGCATCCCCCAGACGATCGCCTCCGCCGGACCCGCTCCGAAGCCGATCGCGAGTGCCCAGCCGGCAAGTCCAGTAAATACGACCTGGCTGGCGCCGCCCCCGAGTACCGCGCTCCGCATCCGCCACAGATCTTTGAGGCTGAGCTTAAGGCCAACCGTGAAGAGCAGAAGGATCACACCGATTTCGGCGAGCATCTCGACGTGGGCCCGGTCTTCGACGAGACCGATTCCTCCGGGACCGATGACAACTCCCGCCACCATGAACCCGACAACCGGTGGGATTCGAACTCTGCGCAGTATCAGCGCGGTTGCGGTCGCCGCGACGAGTAGAAGCACGACATCGGTCAATCCACTGTGCTCCATTCGACCTCCCTGGGTGTCTCTGCCGACCTTGAGCTCCTGGTGCCTCCAGCAGTTGCGTCTGAGAGATTCGCCGGCTTCTGCGGTACTCGTCGAATGCCAACGGTTGGGGAATTAGAAATCCGTATGTGACCCCGGTGACGACGCACGCCGAACCGTGATGGTTCATCTGATTTCAAGACTACAGGAGTCAATACCTACGAAAGCACCCAATCGTATCCGCAGACCGAAGGAAACCTTCAAGAAGTTTTCGAAAGTCAACTTCGAACTAAGGTGCCAGTCCTCCATGGTAGAAACTCCCACCACGCGGGATGAGAATGGGTATTGAGTAAGGGCACGGCTGGAGGGGAGGTCGGCCCATCGTGGTGCCTCGAGCCCGAGTGCCAGTCTGACCCAAGCGGCCACAGGAAGCACACACTGTTACGCCCTTCGGGGTAGCAGGCGAAGCAGACTCTTATCCAGATGGGCCGCGCCTCCAGCTTGCAGTGGGAGGCGCGAATGGAAGTGGTCCACGAGCGGTGTGCGGGATTGGATGTACACAAGAGAAAAGTCGTCGCGTGTGCTCGAACGGGCCCGCGTCACAGTGAGACGCGGACGTTGGGGACGTTCACCCAGGAACTGTGGGAGATGCGTGACTGGCTGATCGATCTTGGGTGCACCGCTGTCGCGATGGAAAGTACGGGATCGTATTGGAAGCCTGTCTTTGCTAAACCGGTCAAATCCTACGCGACATGATCGTGGTCATCCAATCGCATAGCGAACGCTGGGTGCCCTGAAGAAGCCTCGGATGATGCTGGGGGTTCGTTGCAGGTATCGCATGAACTTCATGACGACTGCACGCATCTGGTTCGGGCCCTTGAAGTCACTCTTACCGACCTTGTGGCGCTTCGGGTGATTCCAGACGAGTTCGTCAGGATTTAAGTCGGGTGAGTACGAAGGAAGGAAGAAGAGCCTGAGCCGGCCTTCGGTGGAGTCGACGAAGTCGCGAACCGCAGTCGAGCGGTGTACTGGGTGCCTGTGCAGCATGGACATCGATCGCTGACGGTATTACGATTGAAAATGTCGTCATACGGAGGTGGTCCGTGGCGGATCTCGACCGCCTGAGCTTCTCAATCGAACAACCGCTGCTGGAGCAGCTCGAGAAGCTGCGCGAGGAAACCGGATACGCCAATCGGTCCGACTTCCTGCGCGACATGATTCGTGGGCGCCTCGTCGATCGCGCGTGGGAGCTCGATCACGATGGGGTCGGCACGAACACCCTCGTCTTCGATCACCACGCTCTCGGCCTCGACAGGAAAGTCACCGACCTCCAGCACGACGGCCTGTCAATGAGCTCAGCAGGAAAAGAGCTGGCGCAGATGAACCCCCATATGCTCTCCGTATCGGCGTCCCGTCTGGTATTGGCGTGTTCTCGCCCTTCAATTGGAGTGGCCCGAGGTTCGAGCGTCCGAGGTCACGAACATCGCACCGCGGCTGCTGCGCACCGTACTCATCGACGCGACGGCCGAGCAACCGCTCCCGAGGTGGCCCGACGTGCACATTCCTGACGGATTCCTCGACGCGAAGACCGCCGTGGTCACGGGCGGCCTGGCTGTCGCCGGCCTCGGCGTGGCGCTCAAGCAGGCCCGGTCGCACCTGTCCCCCCGCCAGGTCCCCCTGTTGGGGCTCGCCGCGGCGTTCGTCTTCGCGGCTCAGATGATCAACTTCCCGGTGATGGGCGGCACCTCCGGCCACCTGGTTGGGGCCGTCCTCGTGGCTGCCCTCCTTGGACCGAGCGTCGCCGTGGTCGTCATGTCCGCAGTCCTCATCGTCCAGTGCCTGGTATTCGCCGACGGGGGCCTCTCGGCGCTCGGCGCCAACGTCCTCAACATGGGCGTTCTGAGCGGAGCCGGAGGGTGGGCGATTTACAGCGTCGTGAGCCGTGCTTCCCGCGGGCTTCGGGGTCGCGTGCTGGCCGCCGGCTTCGCCGCCTGGTGCAGTACCGTACTGGCCGCGGTGGCATGTGCCGGCGAGTTGGCCTTGTCGCGGACCGTCGCGTTTGCCGTGGCTTTTCCCGCAATGGCCGGCGTCCATATGGTCATCGGGCTGGGCGAGGGTCTGATCACGGCCCTCGTGTTCACGGGTGTCGCGCGGACGCGCCCCGAGCTGGTGGACCCCGAGCCCGCCGCAGGGCCAGGAAGACCGTACGTATCCCTGGGGGCTGGCGGTGTCGTCATTGCCTTTGCGCTGGCGCTTTTCGGCGCTCCGCTCGCTTCGCAGTGGCCGGACGGGCTCGAACGCACCGCGGAGCTGCTGGGCTTCGGGGATATGGCCGTTGCACCGGTCATCTCGGCGCCGATCCCCGAGTACACGATGCCGGGAATCGGCTCGAGCGTCCTGGCCACCGCTGCGGCCGGCGCCGTCGGAACGCTCGTGGTTTTCGTGCTCGCCTGGTGCCTCGCTCGGGTCCTTGTACCGGCGGATCGGGGCGTGGCGTCGGACAATCCGGAGGTCGGGGGCTGAGCATCCGACACGACTTCCTCGACCGCTACAGCCGGCTCGAGTCGCCGATCCATCGCGCTCGGCCCGCGGTGAAGCTCGCGGCCGCCCTGGCGTTGGTCACCGCCACGGCCTTTCTGCCACGGCTGGCGTGGGCCGAACTGGCCGCGATCGTCGCCCTGCTGCTCGCTGCCGCTGCGGCGAGCCGCATTCCCTGGCGCTTCCTCGCGCGGCGCATTCTCTGGCTCGAACCGTTCGTCCTCGGCGTGGCATCGCTCGGCCTCTTCCAGCCGGGCGGTCTCGAGCTGTTCCCCTTCCTGCTGGCCAAGAGCACGGCGTGCCTGTTCGCCATGCTGCTGCTCGCCAACACCACATCCTTCGCCGAGATCCTCCGTGTGCTGAGGATCGCGCACGTGCCGGCGCTGTTGGTGACGACGCTGTCCCTCATGTACCGGTACCTTTTCGTCCTCGTCGACGAGGCCGGGCGGATGAAGCGGGGGCGGGCCAGCCGGACCTTCGAACCACAACGGCGGCGGACGTGGCAGACCATGGCCACGGTCGCCAGCCAGCTCTTCATCCGCTCGACCGAGCGCGCCGACCGCATCTGGGCGGCCATGTGCGCCAGGGGGTGGCAGTGAGCGCCGCGATCGAGATCCGCGACCTCCGGTTCAACTACGGGGACGGCACATCTGCCCTCGACAGCGTATCGTTCTCGGTGGCGGCGGGGGAATGCGTCGGCCTCGTCGGTCCGAACGGCGCCGGCAAGAGCACGCTGTTGCTGCACCTCAACGGGCTCCTTCCGGAAGCCTGGCCCGGTGAGGGCACGGTGACGATCGATGGGCTCAAGGTCGGAGAGGAGACGCTGTTCGAGGTCCGCCGCAGGGTCGGCTTGCTGTTCCAGGATCCCAACGACCAGCTGTTTTGCCCGACCGTCGCGGAGGACGTGGCGTTCGGGCCCGGACAACTCGGTCTGAACGACATCGAGGTGCGGAAGCGCGTCAGACACCAGCTGGAAACCGTCGGGCTCGCCGGATTCGAGAAACGGCAACCCCATCACCTTTCCGCCGGTGAGAAGCGGCGCGTCTGCCTTGCCGGCGTGCTGGCCTGCGACCCATCGATTCTCGTCCTCGACGAGCCGACGTCGAACCTCGACCCGAAAGGGCGGCGCGAGCTCAAACACCTCCTGCAACGGATCCCTATCACGAAGCTGATCGCCACGCACGACCTCGAGCTGATCGTCGAGCTGTGCTCGGAGGTCATCGTGCTCGACGGCGGCAAGGTCGTGGCACAGGGCCCGACAGTCGAGGTCCTGTCGGACGAGGCCCTCATGTTGGAGCACGGTCTCGAAAAGCCGCACATTCTGCGACATCTGCACCCGCACTAAGGGTTCGCGTAGTACCACGAGGCCGTCAACGTAGGCAACGCTACGCCTGCGGTTTCGCTCAATCGAAAAAACCAGATTCGCAGCACATCTAGGGGCGCTCCGGCTCCAGGTTGCGCAAGGGCAACAGACGCGACAGCTGTGCGACACGGTCGACATCGAGCCTGCAGATCCCGCGAGCAGAGGATTCACGGAGGCCGAAGTGAATCCGTAACGCTCGTGATTTGAGACAGATCATGATCTGCGACAAGGCCGCATGTTTGTCGATTGGCGTTCCTTGCCGCTGGAAGATACGAGCAGCAACGTCAACGTCGCTCCCCTCTTCACGTCCAGTTCGCGCCGTCCCATCAGATGAGAAATAACGTCGAGCGCAGGGTCTCGTACACGCCGACGCCGATGAAGACCACCGCGGTCGCCCGACGGGCCCAGACCTCGAACACCTGAACCCGGTCCAGGGTCTTGCCGAGCCAGCCGGCGCCGGCGGCCAGCAACACCGCGAACACGGCCACCGGAAGCGCGGTCCCGATGCCGTAGAGGGTCGGTAGCAGCAGCGGTGACGAACGATCTGCCGCCAGCGGCACTAGGCTGCCGAAAAACAGGCCGGCCGAGACCGGGCAGAAGGACAAAGCGAAGAAGAGGCCGAGCAGGCCGGCGCCCCAGACTCCGGTGCGGTCGACGCGCTCCTGCAGGTCTTTGCTGACGCCGAGGGCCGGCAGGTTGATCTTGATGACGCCGAGCAGCAGGAACCCGACCACGATCAGGAGTGGGCCGAGCGCACGGTGGAAGCCTCCCTGGAGAAAGCTCGACACGGAGACCATGGACATCAGGGACCACACGGCTGCGGCGCCCAGCATCACATATGCCAGGGTCCGGCCGGCGGTGTACAGCCCACCGGAGAGCAGCACGGCTCGGGTGCGGCCCACCTGCCTACCGACATAGGACACGGCTGCGATGTTGGTCGCCAGGGGACACGGGCTGATCGAGGTAAGTATGCCGAGCCAGAGGGCCGAGCCAGCTGCCAGCCAGAGGGAGTCCATCAGCTCTTCTCGATGAACTCGCGAGTGCTGGAGCCCACGTACTCCAGATAGTCGTCCTTGTCGCCGACCTTCTGCCAGATCTGGTTCAGGTTGGAAAAACGCGCGACCTCGCCGTCACGGTACTCGACCACCACCACCGACTTGTTTGTCAGCTGGAAGTCTTGAACGAAGTGCTCGTTCTCGGCCTCGTCGACGTTGACCGCCCGAAAGGCGAGAGCGCCGCGCTCCAGCTCGTCAGCGAAGCCGGCAGTGATCGCCTCCTCGGAGAAGGCCTCGAGCTTGCGGCAGGTGGCGCAGCGCATGTTGCCGTGGAAGTAGTACACGACGAAGCGTGGCGTCTGGGCTGAGGTTGCCGTTCCTTGATCTGCGGTCGGTTCCCCGGACACGACTGGGAATGCAGCAGCAAGCGCGCTAGACAGCAGAACCACCAAGGGAAAAGGGAATCTGTGCTGTCGAAACATGATGGCCTCCTTTAGGTCAACATGACCTTGATCTCGTCGACGGACGGGACCTTGCCCTGCACCTTGAGCTGACCGTCGACCACCAGGCCGGGGGTCATCATCAGCCCGTAGCTCGGAAACTGCTTGATGTCGGTGAGCTTCTCGAGCTCGTAGGCAATGCCGAGCTGGTCCGCAGCCTGCCGGGTGACATTGGCCAGGGTTTCGCAACGCGGGCAGCCCGGGCCCAGAACCAGGATCTTCTTCATGACGCACCTCCTATGCGATGAACGTTCCGTAGATCAGGCCGGTGACGGTGGCCATCGCCACCACCAATCCGACGTAGACCGAGGTCTTCTTCCAGCCGATGACGCTGGCGATGACGATCATGTTGGGCAACGACAGTGCGGGCCCCGCGAGCAGCAACGCCAACGAAGGCCCAGGGCCCATTCCAGCGCCGATCAGGCCCTGCAGGATCGGCACCTCGGTAAGGGTGGCAAAGTACATGAGGGCGCCAGCAACCGAGGCGAACAGGGTGGGGGCGAAGCCGTTGCCGCCAACTGCTCCCTCGACCCAGGCCGAAGGGATCAGCCCTTCGTTACCGGGGCGGCCAAGCAGCAGGCCGGCAACCAGCACCCCGCCGAGCAGCAGCGGCAGGATCTGCTTGGCATAGCCCCAGCTCGAGGCGAACCACTGGCCCAGCTCGCCCTGGTCGCGAGCGGTGACCACCGCGAGACCCATCACACCGGCGGTGAAAGCCAGCCCCGGGTGCTCGGGCCGAACCAGCGCCAGCACCGCCGTCGGCGCCGCGATCGCCACGGCCTTCCACACCGCCAGCGTGTACCATCGGACGAGCACGACGGCGAGGACCACTGCACCGGCCGAGGTGAGCCACCACTTGGCCCGCCAGATGGCGAACCAGAGCCCGGCCGGGTCATCCGGACGCGCCCAGTTGGCGAAGACCAGGATCGCCACCTGGGCGGCGAAGAAGGCCGCGACCTGGCCGAGCGGCCGCACCCCGTCGGGCTCGGGCAACGCCATGGCTGCGTCGACTCGGTTCTGCTCGGAACGTCTGAAGATGAGGGCCATGAGAGCCCCGACCACCAGCGCGAAGAGCACCGCGCCGATCGCCCGTGCGGCCCCGAGCTTGGCGCCCAGGACGCTGGCGGTCAGCACGATGGCGAGCACGTTGACGGCCGGGCCCGAGTACAGGAACGCGGTGGCAGGTCCGAGACCCGCTCCCATCTGGTGGATGCCGGCAAACAGCGGCAGCACGGTGCAAGAGCACACGGCGAGGATGGTGCCACTCACCGAGGCCACACCGTAGGCCACGATCTTCGGCGCCTTCGGCCCGAGATACTTCATGACCGCCGCCTGGCTGACGAAGCTGGCGATCGCGCCAGCGATGAAGAAGGCGGGCGTCAGGCAGAGCAGGACGTGCTCGCGGGCGTACCACTGCGTCAGGGCCAGGGCCTCGGTCACGGCGCCGTCGAAGCGCGGCCAGCCGATCGGCAGCCAGAAGAACACCGCGAAGGCGGCCGCCATCCTGACCAGGGGCTTCCACTCGGTCTTCCAGTCAATCAACAGGAGCCTCCGATGGGGTCGGCATGATTTGGCAAAACCGCCAAGTATAGAAAACGAGGTCTCACGGGGCCGCCTCGAGCTTGCACCGGCCCACCTCCTCGAGCACTGCCTCGACGCAGCCGAAGAAGTTGAGGATGCAGGGGACGCGCAGACGGTAGAAGACCTGCTGGCCTCGCCGCTCGTCGAGCACGACGCCGGCCTGTTTGAGTAGTGCCAAGTGCTTGGAGACAGTTGACACATCGGCGCCGATCATCTCGGTTAGCTCGCACACGCAGCGTTCCCCGCGTGACAGCTCGTCGACGATGAACAGGCGGCTCGGGTGTGCCAGAGCCTTCATCACCTTGGCGCGAGCCTCCATTCGGGTCTTGATTTCGCCTCGAAGCTGTCGCCGCTCACTCACAATTTGGCAATATAGCCAAGACTTCTCTCATGTCAAGCAGGCGCTTCCGGCGTCGCGCGACCCAACCGGCCACCCCCTGTGGACGCCTGCACTACGCCTCTCGTCACGGCACGTCGCTCTCTTGACGGGGCCTGCTGACGGTTCTACAGTTTGCAAGGAGACGAAATGGGCGTGCGCGACCTCAACTCCGCCGTTGCCGTTGCTCGTGCCCTCGGCCACCCGGCGCGCCTGCGGGCCGTGGCCATGCTCCAGACCGGTGAGCTGTGCGTGTGCCAGATCACCGAGGTGCTGAAGCTGGCCACCTCCACCGTGTCTTTGCACCTGCGAGAGCTGAAGCGCTGCGGCCTGGTCACCGAGCGCAAGGAGGGGCGGTGGGTGTGGCTCGGGCTGTCGGACGACCTGCTGGCCCGGGACTGGGTCAGGATCGCCCTGGCGGCGGTGGGCGCTGACCCCCAGTTCGAGAAGGACGCTCGCCTCGTCCAGAGGCTACGCGAGCTGCCGGTGGAAGACCTGTGCCGACTCGGCTACGAAGGAGCCAAGGCCAAGGCGCGCACCGACTGATCTGCCCATGGAGGACAAACAATGACCGCCTATGAGAGTGTCGCCAAGAAGCTGTCCCTGCTCGACCGATACCTGACGGTGTGGATCTTCGTAGCGATGATCGTCGGAGTCGGCTGGGGGTACCTGTGGCCCGGGATCGCCGGCTTCTGGAACCGCTTCTCGTTGGGCACAACCAACGTCCCCATTGCTATCGGCCTCATCCTGATGATGTACCCGCCCCTGGCCAAGGTGCGCTACGAGGAGATGGGGAGGGTTGCCCGGAGCTGGAAGGTGCTCGGCCTCTCGCTGGTCCAGAACTGGGTCGTCGGACCCGTCCTCATGTTCTTCCTCGCCATCGCCTTTCTCGCCGACAAGCCCGAGTACATGGTCGGGCTGATCATGATCGGCCTCGCCCGCTGCATCGCCATGGTCATCGTCTGGAACGAGCTGGCAAAAGGCGACACCGAGTACTGCGCCGGGCTGGTCGCCTTCAACTCGGTCTTCCAGGTGCTTTTCTTTTCGGTCTACGCCTGGTTCTTCATCACCGTGCTGCCTCCCCTGTTTGGTCTGACCGGCGTCGAGGTCCACGTCACCATCGGCCAGATCGCCGAGAGTGTATTCATCTACCTGGGTATCCCGTTCCTGGCCGGCGTGATCACCCGCTTCACCCTGATCGCGCTCAAGGACAAGGAGTGGTACCACACCAACTTCATCCCCAAGATCTCGCCCATAACCCTGATCGCCCTGCTCTTCACCATCCTAGTGATGTTCTCCCTCAAGGGCGAGTACATCGTCCAGCTGCCGCTCGACGTGGTGCGCATCGCGATCCCGCTGCTGGTCTACTTCGTGGTGATGTTCCTGGTGTCGTTCTTCATGTCGAAGAAGGTCGGTGCCGACTACGAGCGCTCGGCAACCCTGAGCTTCACAGCGGCGTCGAACAACTTTGAGCTCGCTATCGCGGTGGCCATCGCCACCTTCGGCATCAACCACGGCGCGGCCTTCGCGGCGGTGATCGGACCCCTGGTTGAAGTGCCGGTGCTCATTGGCCTGGTCAACGTGGCGCTGTTTTTCCGCAGACGGTTCTTCATTGGGGCTCCGCCCGAGGCTTCGGCCGAGCCGGCGTGAGTGAGGGAACGGCATGGTCAAGCCGAAACCACACCTCTATCCCGACCTCTCGAGCTAGTTCCCGTCCAGAAACGGCGCTTTTTGGCAATCTTGGCGTCAACCTGCGGGTTTCCTTGTGCGGCGTACCGAAGTACGCCTCCGCGCAAACCCTTGGTTTCCTAAACCTTGCTCGAAAACCGCTCGTTTCTGGATCGGGAACGACGCTGTACCCACCAGAGTTTCTGGACGGGAACGAGCTAGATCGGCGAGGTCCAGCTCGAAGGGGATCTGATTCCGGTCGAGCGCAAGGCGGAGCTCGAGCAGCTCGCGGATTCCATTCGCCATCGCATCTCTGCCGGCGCGACCGCGCGGCTGGTCTTCATCTGCACCCACAACTCCCGGCGTTCACACCTCGCGCAGATCTGGTGCCAGACAGCGGCGCATGTGTACGGGTTCTCCAGAGTTGGGTCCGACTCCGGAGGCACCGAGGCGACAGCGTTCAACTCGCTGGCAGTGGCAGCGCTCGAGCGCGCCGGGTTTCGCATCACGACCTGAGATCAGGGCCCCAACCCGAGGTACTCTGTCCGATTCTCCGGCGAGGTCGAGCCCATGGTCGGCTTCTCCAAGGTCTACGATCAGCCGCCGAGCCCCAAAGAGGGCTTCTGCGCCATCATGACCTGTTCTGCGGCGGACGAGCGCTGCCCGGTGGTGTTCGGCGCCTCTGAACGCATCGCCATCCGCTACGACGACCCGAAGGAGCACGGCGGCACCGCGCTCGAAGAGCAAAGGTACGACGAGCGCTGCCGACAGACTGCCAGGGAAATGCTCTATGAGCTTGTAGCGCAAAGATCAGCGGCGTCTTTCGGGTTCCGTGAAGGCCCTTTTTCGTTGCATTCTCGGCCCGTACTCTGAGTACTGCTCCGAAATTGCGCCTCAAATAGCACTTGACGGCTCTCCGAAATCCATCCGCCACCTTCACGCTACAAGCTGCTAGGCCCTCCTGCATACCATCTGACGATTCAACTACTGACCTCAGCAGCCTAGTTCACTTGGGAGCAGCTTCTGAGTGGCAGGGCTTCGACAAGCGGCCGCAGGGCGCGACTCGAAGAACCCGGCCTCGACCGGCGGTGACTGCACGCAGGCCGCAAAGCGAGCAGCGATCGCCGGTATTGACAGTCGAGGTCGAACTGCCGCCGCCGGCGGCCACGGCGACCGCTGTGTCGGCGACCTCGTCCTCCCCAAAGGTCACGAAGCCGAAACCGCGGGAACGGCCGGACTCGCAGCTGGTGATGCCTGTGCCCTCGGACTGGCCTTCCGGCGGGACCCTCGGCGCCTACGCCTGCCGGTCGGCCGGGACGCTACGTGACCCTTTACGGCATCGGCAGGCTTCCCGGTCGCGGGAGCGGCGAGCCGTGACTCAGTGCCGGCCGCGCTGCGCGCGCCGCCGCCGAACGGGTGTCGGTCAATGCGGCGGCCGACCGTGCGCTCGATGGCTCGCAGTCCGTTTTCTTCGGCTGGCGAGACGAAGGTCAGGGCTTCACCGGTGGCTCCGGCGCGGGCCGTGCGTCCGACGCGGTGCACGTAGTCCTCGGGCTGGCTCGGCACGTCGAAGTTGATCACATGCGACAGGGCCTCGACGTCGATGCCTCGCGAGGCCACGTCGGTCGCCACGAGGACGCGGATTCGGCCCGCCTTGAACGCGGCCAGGGCGGACTCCCGCTGTGGTTGCGATCGGTTGCCATGGATCCGGTCGCATGGGATGCCGGCTTTTTCGAGATACCTGGCAAGCGAGTTGGCGCGATGCTTGGTTCGGGTGAAGACGAGGGCGTTCTTGACCTCGTCACGCAGTACGTCGAGCAGTAGGCCCTTCTTGTGCGCCTCGGGCACCGACAACGCCACCTGACGGATGCCGGTCGCGGGAGCTGGCCGGCGCTCGACGCCCAGGCGCACCGGATGGATGAGTAGGTCGCGGCTGAGGGCCACGATCGGCGGCGGGAGCGTGGCCGAGAACAACATCGTCTGACGCCGCTTCGGAATGCGGGCGAGGATTCGTTTGATGTCGGGCAGAAAACCCATGTCGAGCATCCGGTCGGCCTCATCGAGGACCAGGACCTCGAGCCGGTCGAAGTGCAGCCAGGGCTGCCGCATGTGATCCAGCAGGCGTCCGGGACAGGCAACGACGACGTCGACGCCACCTTTCAGCGCCCTTTCTTGGGGTCCGGGCTTGACGCCCCCGAAGACTACAGCCGAGCGGATGGCCGTGTGTCGGCCGAGATCGCGGAAGTGCTGGTCAACCTGAGCTGCAAGCTCCCGGGTCGGGGTCACGACGAGAGCCCGAGTCGAGCCGCTTCGGTCACCGATGAGGCGGTTAAGGATCGGCAGGACGAATGCGGCGGTCTTGCCGCTTCCGGTCATGGCGGAAGCGAGAATGTCCTGCCCGGCAAGCGCTGGTGGCAGCGCCGCGGACTGGATTGCGGTGGGCTCGGCGAAGCCCATGTCGACGACGCCGCGCTGTAAGGCGGGGTCGAGCTTAAGGTCTGAGAACTTCAAGAATCACTTGTTCTTTCTGCAGGCGCAGTGCGAGTCAACGCAGGTGCTCTGCGGGTCGATTCCGGCTGGATTGTGAACGGGAGTGCTGCCGGGGGGACTGCCGTACGGGCCACTCGAGGGCCCTGCGATGTCGTTCGACGGCAACCCACGACACATGTCGGAGCGCGGCCGAGCAGCCATGATGTCAGAACCGACGATGAATGGCAAACTATTCCTAAATGGGGAGTTTGCGGATCTAGCCCGTTCCCGTCCAGAAACTCTGATGGGAACGGCGTCGTTCCCGATCTAGAAACGAGCGGTTTTCGAGCAAGGTCTAGGAAACCAAGGGTTTGCGCGGAAGCGTACTTCGGTACGCCGCAAAAAAATCCGCAGGTTGACGCCGAGATCGCCGAAAAACGCCGTTTCTGGACGGGAACTGGCCCGAAGTACTCATGAGGAGTCTGCTGTGGCCTCCTGCTGAACCGTGTACAGGGTCTGGGTCGGGACTTGAAGCTCGGCGCAATCCTCGGCTACCGTTCTTGAGCAGCACGGATCCGAGAGGACGACACATGAGCGGAGGCAGACCATCCCCATGTCGAAGACCGGCAGGAGGTCGCCGTGCTCCACGAAGGACGTCACCGTGGACGAGGACAGCATGAAACGTCAGGCCGAAAGGCATGCCGACGGCAAGTCGCTCGAAGAGGTCCACAGCACCGTCGAGACCAAGCACCCCAGCCTGTGGAAGCGGATCTTCGCCTTTGCCGGACCGGCCTACCTGGTCAGCGTGGGGTACATGGACCCGGGCAACTGGGCAACCGACCTGGAGGGCGGGTCGCGCTTCGGCTACGCGCTGATCTGGGTGATCCTGATGTCGAACATGATGGCGGTGCTCCTGCAGACCCTCTCTGCACGGCTGGGCATCGTCACCGGCAAGGACCTCGCGCAGGCGTGCCGCTCGGAGTACTCGAAGTGGGTCTCGTTCGTGCTCTGGATCCTGTGTGAGATCGCTATCGCGGCGTGCGACCTCGCCGAGGTGCTTGGCACGATCCTTGGTCTGAACCTGCTCTTCGGCCTTCCCCTCCTCTGGGGATCCGCGATCACCTTGCTCGACACCTTCCTCCTGCTCGCGATTCAGCGGCTGGGCATCCGCAAAATGGAGGCCTTCATCCTGTCGCTGATCAGCATCATCGCGGGCGGTTTCATCGTCAACCTATTTCTGGCGAAACCGGATTGGAGCGCCGCTGCGGCCGGACTGGCCCCGTCGCTGCCGGAAGGCTCGCTCTACATCATCCTGGGCATCATCGGCGCGACCGTGATGCCGCACAATCTCTACCTCCACTCCTCCCTGGTGCAGACCCGGCGCGTGTCGAGGATTGTCGACTCGAAGGCAGAGGCGTGCCGGATGAACCTGCTGGACTCGACGATCGCCCTCAACGCCGCCTTCTTCGTGAACTCGGCGATCCTGGTGCTCGCGGCGGCCGTGTTTTACCGACACGGAATCGTTGTCACCGAGATCCAACAGGCTCACACGATGCTCGAGCAGCTGCTGGGAACACAGGTCGCGCCCATCGCTTTCGGGCTCGCGTTGCTGGCCGCCGGTCAGAGCTCCACGTTGACGGGCACGCTGGCCGGACAGATCGTGATGGAAGGCTTCGTGAAGATCCGCCTGCGTCCGTACCTGCGGCGCCTGATCACCCGCTCGATCGCGCTCGTGCCGGCCGTGGTGGTGATCTCGATCTCAGGGGACCAGGGGACGTACAAGCTCCTGATCCTCAGCCAGGTGATCTTGAGCCTGCAGCTGCCGTTCGCGATCGTTCCCCTCGTCCACTTCACGGGCGACAAACTCAAGATGGGCTCCTTCGTGAACAGGTGGTGGGTGAAGGTGCTGGCGTGGGTCACGTCGGGCCTCATCATCGCTCTCAACAGCAAGCTGGTCTACGACGAGATCGCCGGCTGGATCCGAAGCGGGGCTCCCGCCGCGCTCTCCATGGTCCTCGTGGGCATTGCCGTGGTCCTCTCCCTCTTCCTTCTCTACATCATCGTGCTGCCGCTGATTCGCGGACAACGAAGCTGGGCAATCGAGAAGCGGGAGGGGGCGACGGCGGTCATTGAAAGGATCGAGACCCATCCCGTCAAGCACATCGCCGCCGCTCTGGGGCGCGACGAGGGCGACGCGGTGGTGGTCAGTCGGGCCCTCTCCCTGGCGAAGGCCGAAGGGGCGCTGCTGACCCTCATTCACGTTGTCGACTCCGCGTCGGCGCACGTCTACAGCAGCGACGGCTACGACGCGCACGCACGCAATGACGAGCGGTACCTGCAGGAGATCGCGGAGGAGGTGCGCTCGTCAGGGGTGGTTGTGGAGATCGAGCTCGCGTACGGCCATCCGCCCAGGGAGCTGGTCGCCTTCGCCGAGTCGCACCACGTGGACATGCTGGTGATGGGCTCTCACGGCCACCGCCTGCTGGGCGATCTCCTGTGGGGTGAGACCGTGGATCCGGTGCGGCACCAGGTGGGCATCCCGGTTCTGGTCGTGCGATGAGCAGCTCGAGTTTCGATTCGTGATTCTCCCGATGCCCGTACTGTCGATCTCACAACGGGAACAGGAAGGTCAGCACAGCCGAGGTTCCGGACTTCGAGTCTGGTTTTCTGACCCCAACATCCACGGTGTGGAGGTTGTCGCAACGCACCCCAGTTCGAGAGCCCGTTGGTCCTCGTGGATCGTCCTGCTCATCCCGTTGCTGGTCTCGTGCACGACCTTCAACCCGGTTCCACTGGAGCAGGTCGCCTTCAAGGCCCGCGCGGAAACCAAGTCGACCGACCGGGCCACGGTCACCGCCGCGGTGCCGTCGGCCGAGGAGACCTCACAGGTCTTCGGCGCCAAGCTGTACCGCAAGGGCATCCAACCGATCTGGCTCGAGATCACCAACAAAAGCGACGGACCGATGGTCTTCGTGTCTTCGAGCCTCGACCCGGACCAGTTCTCACCGCTTGAGGCGGCCCAGAAGGCCGGCTTCACCTGGAGGAAGGAGTCCCAGCGCACGGATGCAGACCTCTTCCTCAACAATCGGATCAGGCTCGAGATTGCGGCCGGCGAGACTACGTCCGGTTTTGTCTTCGCGAACCGCAGTCTCGGCGTGCGCCTGGTCGTTGCGGAGGTAGTGGGTCCGGGGTGGCGCGAGCACGTCGAGTTCCCGGTTGGCGTCCCGGGTTTCAAGGCCGACTTCGACCAAGTGGATCCTGCGACCCTGTACCAGGGTCAGGAGATCGTCGACATCGACGAGCAAGGCTTGCGTTCGTGGATCGAGCAGCTCCCGTGCTGCATCACCAACGCTGACGGGAGCAAGGCGGGAGATCCCCTCAACCTCGTGATCATCGGCACTGGAGCGGCAATCTGGCCGGCGTTCGCCCGCGCGGGGTGGGAGCCGACCGAGACCCTGCGCTTCGGCTCGGCGGTCAAGACAGCCATACGAGGCGTTTTCGGCGGGGCCTATCGGAACGCACCAATCAGCTCTCTCTACGTGTTCGGCCGGTCCCAAGATCTCGCGTTGTAGAAGGCGCGATCCAACATCCACTACCGCAACCACCTGCGGCTGTGGCTGGCGCCGGTCACTTACCAGGGCACGCCGGTTCTGGTGGGCCAGATCGGCCGCGATATCGGCAGCCGGGTCACCAGCAAGAGCTCTACTTTGACCACCCGCCGCATCGACCCCAACGTGGACGAGACCCGTGCGAGCCTGCTCCAGGACCTGATCTACTCCCAGGCGCTTGCTGCGTTTGCATTCGCCAAGGGTGTCGAGGAGGCACCCCGCGAGCATCCGCGCAGCAACCTCACTGGTGACCTCTACTTCACCGACGGGCTGCGGCTGGTCATGGCGCTCACAGAGGAGCCGACCACGATCGTCAATATCGAGTACTTCCGGTGGGAGAATCCAGGCCTCGAACCCGACGATGCCAGTTGACGAGAACCGGCACCCCGACATCTTGGGAAGGAAGCCGTCATGAAACGCCAGCCGCTGTTCTTCGCCATCATCGCCGCGTTGTGCCTCGCCACGGCCTGCGATGGCGAGTCGCGCTGGTCGACTCGGCGGAGCGGTCTCTCGACATGCTCTACTACCTCTGGTACGACGACCTCGGCGGCCTGCTCCTCCTGGACCACGTGATCGACGCAGCCGAGCGGGGCGTGGTTGACGATACCTTGTACGTGAAGGGCAAAGACGGTCTCGCGAACCTGGATGCCCATCCGAACATCGAGATCCGCATCTTCAACCCGTGGGTGCACGAGGGGGTCGGCCGAGTCTTCGAGACCGTCGCATGCACAACAAGCTGCTGGTCGCCGACACCCAGATGGCGATCTTCGGCGGGCGCAACGTGGGTGATCGCTACTTCGGTCTCAACCACAAGTACAACTTCCACGACCTCGACGTGGTGGCGGCCGGCAATGCCGCCGTCGCAGCGTCGCAGATCTTCGATCACTTCTGGAACAGCGAACGGGTCTCCCCGACCGCGGCCTTCGTTGATGATCCATCGTGGGAGAAGATCGAAGCGGTGAAGGCGCGCACGCTCGACGACCTTCGCCATGCCGCGGATCTGTCGTCATTGCCCGTGGAACGCCGCGACTGGAGCGACGAGCTCGCGACTCCCGTCGACACCATGTCGGCCGGTACGGCGACAGCGGAGTACGACCGGCTGATCCCCGATTCCGCTGCGCTCTCACAGCACGGTGTGGCGCGGTTGGCAGAGATCGTGGACACCGCGCCGGTCAAGGCACGTTTTCCCGGCCTGCACACCGAGGCTGCGGTCATCGATCGCGAGATCGTCTACGTCGGGTCACTCAATCTCGACCCCCGATCCTTCCGGCTCAACTCCGAGATGGGCATGGTCGTGGCCAGCCCGGGGCTAGCTGAGGCGATTGCGGCAATCGCCGAGCGTGACATGGCGCCGGAGAACAGCTGGCGGGTCGAGCTGGACGAGGACGGCAAGCTGTTCTTGGAGTCGACTGCAGGGACCTTGACACGGCAGCCTGCCCAGAGCCGGTGGCAGCGGGTTCAGGCGTTCTTCTTCAGGATCGCACCGGAGGGCCAGCTATGATCACTATGATCAGCTGAGGAACAGCGCAGGCGCCTCCACACGATCCAGATGGCGTCACGCTCGCCGACCCGCGAGTCGTCGTGGGCGACTCGGGTCCGACACCGGACAAACTGCGGCTCAGGGCGTATCGGCAACGGGGTCGCAGGTCCTCTCGAGCTGCCGACAGAGACTCTGAATCAGCTGGTCGGCTGTCTGCACGATCGCTTCCAGCTGCTGCCCGAGTCCCGCCGAGTTCAGGATTCGCTCCGTCGACGCCTCGACCCCCTGGATCTCCCGTGCGTTGCCGTCGCCTCGGCAAGGGTTGCCTGGTAGTCCATGATGTCGAAAGGCCTCGCGGGCTCGTTCTTCGTGACCTTCGCCACCAGCTCGTCCGCGTTCACCACGAATTGGTTGAGCAGCACGGCGAGCAGGCGTGCCTGCTCGAAGGTGTCGCGCAGGTCACGGACCGCCGGCCGCAGCTTGCCGTCCTCGGATCCGAGATCGTCGAAGATCCGCTCCCGCTCCTTGCCGAGGCCACCGAGAATCTGCTCAATGGCCACCCGTCGTTCTTCCGGTAGATCCGCCGCCAGGGTCGCACAAGCCTCGGCTGCACGATCCGAAGCGCCGGCAAAGGTCTCGCTGTCATCGAGCAACTGCTGCACCTCGGGATCAGCCTCAACCTCGGCAATGGCCATCTCGAACTGGAGGCTGAGCAGGAGCTGCATCCTCGACACCCTGAAGGCGAGGCGCTCGGCCAGCAACCGCATCTCCTCGATGTTATGACTGGCTTCACGAACCGGAGCCAGCAAGCTGCCGGGCCGACCCGCGTCCAGAAGGATCTCCACCTGTCGCGCATCCCCGAGCTCGCCGAGACGGACGAAAGCCACCGAAATGGCATCAGGATGTGCACTCCTCCAGTCGTCGATCAGCCGTCTGAGCGACGCCGTCTGCTCCGGCGTGTAGACGCGCGCGGCGATGCCCCAGATGTCCGCCTCGAGCCGCTGGCAGGCGTCGAGCACGACGACCGCGACATCCCCAACACGTCCGGCATCCAGTACTCCTCCCACACGATGAGCTTGAGGGTGACGAACACGGTCATGTCGAGCAAGGCGGCGCCCGGATTGGGGCCGGCCGCGATATCCGTGGTCACCGTTAGGGCCGCCAATCGGGCAGCGGCCGCGTCGTATCGCGCCTGCGGTGTCGCCAGCGAGCTCTCGAGCTCACCCTCGGCATCGAGTATCTCGGCGAAGAAGCGATCAGCGAAGGCCATCAGCTCGGCCTGAAGCTGTTGCTGTGACATCTTCGGCGGGGCGCTCGCCGCCGTTTCGTCGGCTCGAGCAGCCGACAGCGAACCCATCGACCCACACGACGAAGCTGCTGCGACGCCGACCAGAAGGGACCCAACACGACACAGCACCCTCGTTTTCGTTGCATTCATGGGTCTTCCTCTCTGCAGCGAACGTACTAAAAAACCAGCCGATCTCATGGCGCTGTTTTCGAGGTCGACGCGTTTGCCGTGGTTGCTCCTGATGCGGGGAAACCGAAGCTTCCGGCATCACCGCCTTGGTGCGTCTGCAACTGCGGGACGAGCG
>Ga0316576_10000361_pt1 | contig 20480 bp, 12 predicted proteins | sample S0NA_FD_203075 | JGI IMG/M metagenome (GOLD analysis project Ga0316576, IMG submission 203075) | Rhizosphere microbial communities from salt marsh grasses in Alabama, United States - S0-2_050615r3r5 | ecosystem: Host-associated > Plants > Roots > Rhizosphere | place: USA: Alabama | collected... | reverse complement strand
GGCGTCCCGATCAGGTTCGGACACCGTCGGTGCCTCGCGCCCCTCGTCCACCGCCCGACGGAGGAACCGGGCGAGATCGGCCGACGCGCCGCCGCTTCGGCGCAACGCCTGCTCGAGGTCGGTGAAGAACCCGTCGAGCCGGGCTTGACGGAAGCGGCCGAGGTTGCGCGCACCGGCCGAGACCTCTGCCAACCACAGCGTGCGCAGCCGTTCGACAAAGATGTCCGGAGGCTCCAGGTCAACCGAGAGCCGCAGCTCGGCCAGGATCTCGAGCGCGCCGATCAGCGCCTCCGGCCAGTCCGGCACCAGATCGGCGCCCGGCGTCAGCTCGAGCTTCGACACGGCCGACCGCACCAGGTCCCGAACCCGGAACAGCGCCGCCCGATCGACACCGTCGAGGGCGGCCACCGCAGCCGGCAAGCCCAGGCTCCACAAGGGCGCCAACGCCACGTCCGGAACGCCCACAACGTCGGACCGGATCACCGTCAACAGGGCCAGCACATCCGCTGGCTCGAGGACCGCGCGGACCAGCGCTGCGGCCTCGACGATCTCGCGCTGGCGGAAGTACTCGCGCTCGCGCGTCACCTCGAAGGGCACGCCACGCTTCCGAAAGGCCTCGAGCAGCGCGCCCTGCGCCGTCGTCGCGCGGAGCAACACCGCCACGTCGCCGAAGCGGACGCCGGCCTCGTCGTGCAGACGGCGAACGTCGGCGGCGATGGCGGCGGCTTCGAGGTTGGTGATCGGCTGCTGACGCTGCGGCTTCCGCTGCAAGAACCCGTCCTCATCGGCGGGCCAGCACAGCCAGTTTTCGACCGCGCTCCAGCGCAGCTGCTCGAATCCGGGCGACGTTCGTCTCGGCCCGGTCGCCTCGAGGGCTTCGAAGGCCGGTTGCAGACCCTCCTCGCGGTGCATCACCGGCGCCACCACACGCTCGACCTCGTCGAGAATCGGCTTGACCGAGCGGAAGTTGCGGGTCAACGGCCCGCGCACGCCGCCACCGTCGACCACGCGCCCGACGAAACGATCGTAGGCCTCGAGGTCAGCGCTCCGCCAGGCGTAGATTGACTGCTTGGGATCGCCAACGATAAACAGGCCCGGCCGGTCCCGTTCTGGTCCGTCGAGGGCCAGCCGGGCAACGATCCGACATTGAACATCATCGGTGTCCTGAAACTCGTCGACGAGGAGCTGGTCGATGTGCTGGCGCTCGGTGCGGCATACGTCGTCCCGTTCCTCGAGGAGCCGCGCCGCCCGCTCGAGCAGATCGGCAAAGGTCGCCACACCACGCACCCGACGGCGGTCCTCGACCTCGCGCAGCAGCTCGAGCAGCAAGCGCCGAGCGGCGTTGAACGCCTCGAGATCGACCGCAAGCAGCGGCTCGACCCGGTTAAAGAGCAGCTCCGCAGCCGCAACGAGGGTGTCGGCCGCCACGTCGAGCTGCCCCCGCTCACCCTGGGTCAGATCGCCTCTGGCCCACTTCCGAAGCCGCTCCGCAGGCGCGCCCGCCAGCCCGGAAACTGCGTGCTTCACCTCGCGCGCGGTCGCCCCCACCGCCAGCGACGCCAGCTCCCGTGCCGCGACCGCAAGGGCCTCCCGCGCGTCACCGGCCGCCGCGCTTCGCGGTACCTTCTCGAGCCGACCTTCCTCGACGGCGAAGAAACCGTCAAATGCTCGGTTGAGCCGAACGCACAGCTCGGCCACCGCGTCATCCCCGAAGGGATCCCGCTCCAGCTCCTCGGGACAGGCGCCCGCCGCCACCAACAGCCGCAGGGCCTCCGCCACCTGGAGCGGCCCGACACCGGCCGCAGCGACAACCTCCCATCCTCCGGCGTCCTCGGCCTCGTCGAGCCGCCGTAATGCATCCTCGACGACGTCGTCGACAATCGACTCGAGCTCGCCGCCATCGGCATCGACCTCGAAGCTCGGGTGGAGACCGGCATCGAAAGGATGGGCCGCGAGCAGCCCCTGACAGTACGCGTGGATCGTGGTCACCTGGAGGCGGTGGACCGCCCCGGCCAGGGCCGTCGCCCGTGCCGCGAGCTGCTCGCTGCCGAGGGCTGCGACCACCGCGCCGGGCGTCCAGCCGACCGGCGACACCCCCCGCCCCAACCCCACCAACGCCTCGGCGATCCGGCTCGCCATCTCTGCCGCAGCAGCTTCGGTGAAGGTAATGGCAACGACGCCCTCGATGACCCGCCTCGCCACCGCTCCGAGGGGCACGTCATCGGTGGCGTGACGTTGCCATCCAGCACCGACGCACCAGGCCGCGACCCGCGCCACCAGCAGGGCGGTCTTGCCGGTGCCGGCTCCAGCCTCGACCACGAGCGGCCGCTCGAACTCCTCCTGGGCCAGCCGTCGGGTGGCCTCGTCATCGAGCTCGGCGAGCCGGCGCACGGTCACGACCCACCCTCTTGCTCGCGGCCCAGCCACCAGAGGTCGCGCGCTGCGTCGATCGCCGAGTCTACCGCTTCGCCGTTCGTCTCCATGAGCTCGACCAGGCGCCGGCGAAAGCTGGAGTCATCTCGCTTGCAGGCCTCGGCGACGGCACACCAGACGCAGTGCGCGGCCTCTTTGCCGCGGGGCTCCTCGACCCTGGGAAAGGCAACCCCCGCCGCCAGCGCCGCCTCGATCGTGCCGACCGAGGTGCGGAATGCAGCAACGATCGACTCGTCGTCAGCGGCGACCTCCGTGACCCGAACCTCGTCCGGCAGGTCGCCGATTTCCGGCCGCAGCGCCACGTAGCGGCCGGTTCCCGCCCCTGCCGGCGCCGCCAGAGCATAGGCGACCGCCTGCAGCAACCGACCCCGTCCAACCTCAGCGAGCAGGTGCTTGGCCCGAGTCGACGGCATCTTGGCCATCGACGGTGGTTTGCCTGTCTTGTAGTCGGTCGCCGTGGGGCCGACGTCGAGCCTGTCCGCGCGAAAGGCGATGGTCCGGCCAGATCCGACGGTCAGCTCGCCGCTGACCTCGGCTGCCAGCACCCCGTTCCGCCCGGAAGCGCCGTTCCACTCGACCTCCCCGGCCACCGCCAACACCGGCCGTGCTCGAGCCGCCAGAAGCCGGACCAGACCGAAGCCTCCCAGACCTTCATTGAAGACCACTCGCTCGGCGGCATCGACAATGAGCCGGTCGAGACGCGTCTGAGACGGCCACACCACCGCAACGGCTTCGTTGTCGAGAGCCTCGCGGTAGCTCGCCGGGCGGCTCCCGGTCGCCCCGTCGACAATCCGCTGCAGCACCTGGTGCACGACCTCGCCGAGCAGGCGGTTGTCCGGATTCGGCAACTTGAAGTTGGGATCGGGGATCGGTCGGATGCCGAGCCGCCGCTCGAGGAAGGTCCGCCATGGACAGGTCGCAACGCCTTCGAGCCGCGTCACCCAGAGACGATCCCCCGGCGCTGTCGCACCTCCGACGAAACCGGACCATGGACCGGGCGTCGCCGGACCCGACGGCTCGGCGGCAGACACCACCGCTCGTCGGGCCGACGCCAGCCGGTCGGCAGCCACGGTCCACTCCCGATCACCGGCGGCGCGCCGCCCCTCCATGATCGCGAGCGCGAGCCCGTCACCTTCGTCGGCGGCGGCCAGCACCGCGTGCTCGTAGGCCGGACGCGGGCCGCGGCGCCCTTCGGTCGGCGACCACACACCCTGAACCCGTTCGATGCCAGCGCCTTCGAGGCTCGACCGGAACCGTTCGACGAACGGCGACGGCGCCATCCTGCGCCCATCGGCCCGCAGGTGCCAGCTCAGATCGAGCTGAGGCGCCGCGGAGACGAGCTGCGCGAAAAGGTACCGCTCTTCGTCGGCGGACCGGGCCTTGACGGGCATCTCCGGAAGCACATCGACCGCGAGCCGCGCCCGGACCGCATCGGGAAGCACGGGGTCATCTTTCGCGATCCGCGGGAAGACTCCTCGAACGAGCCCGCACAGCAGCAGATGGTCGAAGGTCCGACCGCGGGCCTCGGTCGCGGTCAGCACCTGAACGCCGCCCCCAGATCCGCCGATCGCCACCTCGCCGAGCTCTCCGAGCCTCCGAACCAGCGCTCCGACCCACTCCTCGCAGGTGAGGTCGAGCTGCGGAGGAAGCTCTCGAGCCAGGGTGTCGACCTCGGCCAGAATCTCGGTCGTCCAGTTCTCCTCGACCCGCCAACCGAGCGCGCCCGCGAGCCGTTTCGTCGCATCCCGATGGCTCCCGGCCGGCGCATTCTCCGGCCATGAGCCGAGCACCCCGATCACCGAGCGCGCACTCGCCGCCGCCGCCAGCACCCGCACCGACGGCAGGCGGTGGGCTGCTCCCTCAGTATCGCCCGACGCGACCCCCGCCGGCAGCGGCAGCGGCACTCCGTGCGCCAGTCGGGCGTCAGCCTCGGTCACCACCGCCAGGTCCCTAAGGCGACCCAGCGACAGCACCCGCAGTCCCAGGCCGAGCTCGGCCTCGTCGAGCCCAACCGCGGTTTCGAGCCACAGCTCGAGCTCGGCGTCGGCACCACGCCTGAGCAGGTCGGCCAGCCGTCGCGCCCGACGGCGGAGCCGCCCGCCCGGGACCCGCGCATCGACGCCGGAGAACGGAACGCCCAGCCGATCGAGCTGGCGTCGCAGTGCCGGCCCGAGGGCGCCGAGATGGCGAGCAACGACTCCGATTCCCTCGGGCCTCGCGCCGGCGGCCAGCAACGAGCGAGCGCGCTCGGCGACCTGGCGGGCTTCGGCCTCGAGATCCGGCGCCTCGACAAACGTGGTGGACGGCAGCTTCTGCCCAGACGGATCGAGCTCGTGATCGAAGCCACCGAGCCGGAGCTCGAGCCGATCGAGAAAGGCGTTGCCCGAATCCTCCCGGTCGGGACGAGACGGGTCCGGCAGCCGATCGAGGAGGACCGTTCCGCCGATCACCCGCAGCGCCGCGACCAGAAGATCGGCGGCGACGCCGGTGAGATCCGCGAAACCGTGGATCAGAAGCCCCCTCGAGGGCAGCACCTTGCTGCCGTGCGTCGCCAGGGCGTCGGCTGCCAACCGGGAGCTTGCCCCCCGCGGGTGGGCGCCTGTCAGATCGGCGGCTTCGAGCGAGCGAGCAGCGACCCGAACGAGAGCAGCCGCGCGATCACGGTCCGATGCCGGCACCACTGCAACGAGCTCCTCGATGCGCTCGCCGACCCCGTCCTCGTGGTCCGGGCCGAAGCCCGCATCCACGAGGTCCCGGACCGCGGCGACGACCGTGTCGTAGCCGTCGACGAGCTCGTCGAGCTCGGACGACAGCGCGGGCTCGCCGCGGGCCAGCCGACCCAGCAGGATCTCGAACCCAGCCGGTCGCATCGGGCCCCGTTCGCCGCAGCGTTCGAAGATCTCGTTGGCAACGCCACCCAGCGTCTGGACCACGACGCCAGCCACCGCGCTACGCATCTCGACGAGCCGCCGGAGAAGATGCAGCCGCAAGCTCCGCGACGGAACGATGATCCTGACCGGACGGACAAGGTTCGTGACCGCGCGAGGGGCGAGACGGTCGACCTCGGCGAGCAGCCGCCGTTCGGTGGCCCGAGCGCCGCGACAAACGATCACCCTCGACGAAACTCGACCAGCCATGGTCTCAGCATGGCAGCACGCGCACCAGGAGGTGTCAATCCGCCGACCGTGCACCCGTTCATCGTGGGCCGCCTCGGAACGAGCCCTCCAACGGTGATCCACATCAACATGAGGTACATCTCTCCGCCTCGGATTCGAAACGCCACGAGTCGTCCGGGCTAGTTCCCGTCCAGAAACTCTGGTGGGAACAGCGTCGTTCCCGATCCAGAAACGAGCGGTTTTCGAGCAAGGTTTAGGAAACCTAGGATTTATGCGGAGGCGTACTTTCGTACGCCGCACAAGGAAACCCGCAGGTTGACGCCAAGATTGCCGAAACCCGCCGTTTCTGGACGGGAACGGGCTAGAATGCGGCATGGCCACCCACGCCAACCCGATTCTTGCGCGGTGGAACCGGGTCAAGGGATTCGCCATCGGCCGTTGGTTCGCCAGCCGGATGATCGGTTTCAAGGCCCCCTACTCGGCCACGATCGGCGCCCGAATCGAGCGTCTCGAAAAGGGCTCCATCGAGCTCTCCATGCGCGACCGCCGCGCGGTCCGCAATCACCTCGACTCGATCCACGCCGCCGCTCTTCTCAACCTGACGGAGCTCACCGGCGGTCTTCTCGCCTCCGCATCGATCCCGGCCGATACGCGCATGATCATCACCCGCGTAGAGGTCGATTTCGTCAAGAAGGCGCGCGGCACCCTCCGATCCATGGGTCGCTGTACCCCACCGCCGACCAATCAGCGTAAGCATCTCCTCATCGAGGTCACGATCACCGACGAGGACGGCGACGAGGTCGCCTCCGGTCGCGTCATGACTCTGATCGGACCAACGACGGATGGTTCATGACGGTAGCGCTCACCCGGATGCTCGGCATCCGTTACCCCATCATCGGCGGCGCCATGTTCCCCTGCTCCAACCCCGAGCTGGTCGCAGCTGTGTCGGCAGCCGGCGGCATCGGCGTCCTGCAGCCGGTCTCACTGGTCTTCGTCCACGGATGGGACTTCCGCGACGGAATCAGGTACATCCGAAGCCTTACCGACGGTCCAATCGCCATGAACGTGCTCGTCGAACAGTCGTCGAATCGCTACCTGGAGCGGATGAGAACCTGGCTCGACATCGCCCTCGAGGAGGGCATCCGCGCCTTCGTCACGTCGCTCGGAAACCCGCGTTGGGTAGTTGAAAGGGTCGAAGCGCACGGCGGTCTGGTGTTTCACGATGTCACACGACGGCGGTGGGCCGAGAAGGCCGTCGATGCCGGCGTACACGGTCTCATCGGGGTCAACGGTCGCGCCGGCGGCCACGCCGGCAACCGGACCCCGGCCGAGCTTCTCGACGAGCTGTCAGACCTCGGCCTGCCGGTCGTCTGCGCCGGCGGAATAGGAGACGCCACAGCCTATCGCGAGGCTCTCGATCTCGGCTACGACGGGGTTCAGATCGGAACTCGACTCATCGCGACCGACGAGTGCAGCGAATCGGCGACGTACAAGCAAGCGATCATCGACGCTGAAGAAAACGACATCATTCTCACCAGCCGAATCACCGGCGTCCCGGTCTCGGTCATTCGCACGGCCCGCGTCGAGCGCGAAGGCACCGAGGTCGGTGGTCTGGCCCGGGGCCTCCTCACTCACCCCCGCTTCAAACACTGGGTTCGGGCGTTCTACTCCCTTCGCTCGGCCTTGGGCTTCAAACGGGCGAGCACCCGCGGGACCGTGTCACACCGGGACTACCTGCAGGCTGGCAAGAGCGTCGCGGGGATCCACGAGCTTCGACCGGTCGCCGACATCATTCGGGAGTGGACCGCACCCCAGTGACGGCGGCACCGGCAGCGACAGTGCCCGTGAACCTCGTTGCACCCGCATCTCATGTCAGCTCGAGTCTCGCAACGAACGCGAACGCGGGATTACTGGATCACGATCGGCGGCATCCACACCTCGCCGGGGAGGCGTACGACCCCGGTCGACATGAACCGTTCCATCTCCTCGACAACGGCGAGCATGGCCGCCTCCTCATCGCTCCGGTGCGCGATGAGCTGCTGCCACCACGGCCGCGCCACCGGGTAGTCCACCAGCCGGACATCGGCATCGGCCTCGATGCCGGCCAGCTTCTTGGCTTCGTCGAGAGCGGTGTCGAAGCCACCGAGCACGTCGACCAGCCCGTTCTCGAGGCCCTGAACACCGGTAAACACGCGACCGCGGCCGATGGCATCCACCTCGTCCCAGGTCATGTCCCGGGAATCGGCCACCAGGTTGACGAAGCGGTCGTAAATCCGGTCGAGCGTGCGATCGACGATGGCACGTTGCTGGTCGTTCCAGTCCTCGAGGCTGCCGTAGATGTTCGCATTGGCCCCGAAGTCCGCCTTGCCGAAGGTCACGCCGAGCTTGTCGTTCCAGAAGCGTTCCATGTTGAGGTGGCCGGTCAGCACGCCGATGGAACCGGTGATGGTCCCAGGCTCGGCCACGATCTTCTGGGCGCCACAGGTGATCCAGTAGCCGCCCGAGCCGGCAACGTTGCTCATCGACACCACCACCGGAATCGTCTCGGCCGTCCGGGCCATCTCCTGGCGGATGATCTCGGAGGCGAGGGCGCTGCCGCCGGGCGAGTCGACTCGGAAGATGACCGCCTTGATCCCGCTGTCCTTGCGCACCGACCGGAAGGCCGCGGCGATCGTGTCGGCGCCCATGATGTCGGAGGCGCCGAACAGCGGGTTGAACTCCCGCCGGTTCTCGCCACGCATGATGCCGCCGACCGCAGTGACGACCGCGATCTTGGGGCCGCTCATCGAGGCCCGGTCCCTCTTGAGGTAGCTGTGTAAGCCGACAACCTCGGCCTTGTCGGCCTTGGCCTCGATCCGTTTGGTGAAGTCTGTCCAGTCCTCACGGAAGTCGATGAGCCCGGCGTCGACCGCTTCTTCGCCGAGCAAGGGTCCATGATCGACGATGTCGCGGATCTCGTCGACGTTCATGCCGCGGCTCTCGGCGACTCCTTCCACGAGCTGCTCGTAAACCGAGCCCACCAACCAGTCGATCATCTCCCGAGCCTCTGGGGTGAAGTCACGCTCGGTGTACATGAAACGGGCGGTCTTGTAATCGCCGCGGCCGGGGAACTCAGGCTTGATGCCGAGCTTGTCGAAGGTCCCGCGGATGAATGAGGAACGGACCGAGAACCCGATCAGGTTGACGTCGCCACCGGGGTGCAACGAAATCTCGTCGCATGCGCTCGCCAGATGGTAGATCGAGTTGCCCGGCGCGAACTCACCGGCGGTGTCCAGGTAGGCTGCGGTCCACTTGCCGGCGGCCCGCACCGTCCGCAGCAGTGTCCGCAGCTCCTGAGTGGTCGCAAACCCGGCGGCGTAGTCGTCGATCTTGACCCGGACGCCCACAACCCGGTTGTCCTCGGCGGCGCGCAGCAGGGCCTTCCGAAGGTCTCGCAGGCTGGTCGGCTGCTCGCCCATCAGCTCGGCCAACGGATCCTCGGCCGCGAGCTCGACGATGGGGCCCGTAAGATGAACGGCCAGCACCGCCCTTTTGGGCATCGCCGGCGCCGCAAGGCCCTTGACGATCAGGGCTACCAGCACCACACCGACCACGAAAATCAAACATCCGACACCGAGCACCACAGTTCGCGCTTTGGCCACGTCACACCTCCGCGGGCGAGTCGCACGCATGGTAGCAGACGGGCGGCGGGCCCTGCCCCCCAACCACCGACCGGAGATACGACGGCTGACGACAGGGGTTGTCCGATCGAGGGCCGGTGGCGGCGATCACGTCCTTCCCCTCCACTCGAGGGAGAGGCCCGATCGGTGGTTGCCGCACATTCGGGATCGGGATCGGGATCGACGAGGACGCGGTTCTACCGCCACTCATTGTCGCTGTTTGCCGTCGTTTGAGCTGACTGCTGTCCCTGGTTACTGCCGCTGCATCGGTCACGGGCAAGGGAGAGGGAGTGGGGAGATGGATGGAGGGCAGAGCGAAGCTCAGATCAATGAACGCGCTTGGCGACGTACCGGTAGAGCCCGGCGGAGTTCTCGACCATGGGACACAACCGACGATAACGGGCCACGGTCTCAACAGGGAGCGTTTCAGTGGTGATCTCGGCCTCGTCGAGGGCCAGGAGGGCCTCGGCCAGGTCGTCCTTCCCGCCGCCCTCGGCCAGGATCCGCTCGGCTACATCCCTCCAGCTCAGCAACCTGGCCTCGAGCTCGTCGAGATGGCGCTCAGCGTCCGAAAAGGCGCCATAGTGCGTGAGCAGCAGCCGTTCCGGCTGGAGCCCTCGCAACAGGTCCAGGCTCCGCCGCCAGATCTCAACATCGATGTCGGGGGGCGGCATTGGGGGGAGCACGTGGTCGGCGCCCGGGAAGCGCACACCGGCCACGTCCCCGGTCACAACCTCACCCTCCACCTGCCAGGCGACATGGTGAACGGCGTGGCCGGGGGTGTGCCAGCCCGTCACCTCGAGGCCACCGACTCGAACCGAGTCTCCGTTCTCGACGGGCCCGAGGCAATCGAACGGCACCGCCTCGGTCGTTCCCCACAAGGGCGCGAGCATGGCGCCGTAGAGACGCTCCGCGCTTGGCAGGAGCTTGGCGTGAGGATCGACGAGGTGAGGCGCGCCGATCGGGTGGGCGAAGACCGTACATCCGCTGCGCCGGGCAAGCACTCCGGCCGCGCCCGAGTGGTCGAGGTGGACGTGGCTGACGAAGATGGCCGCCAGATCTTCGACGGTGAAACCGATTCCCGCGAGGCCGGCCTCAACCGCTCCCACGGTGCTGGCGGGTCCGCTTTCGAAGAGGACGACCCGGCCATCCCCGGTTGCCTCGGCGTAGACGGCGATGATCTCGCTGAAGCCCTGGAAGCCCAGGTCAATGGTGATCAGCTTCGCCATGACTGCCCTCCCGCCACAGATCGCTCGGCGCGGCCGCGTTGACAACGAAAGCCCGCGGCTGCACAGTGTACCGGACTGCTCGACGGCGACGGACTCCTATGCCCCGACACAATGACTCGCCCTCTGTGTTCCCGCCGGCCTCCCTGACAAGGGTGGTTCATGAACCAACTCCCGAGGCACTCTGGCAGCTGCGATCCGACCTCCTCGAGCTCGGTTTCCCGCAGGACGCCGGCAGTCTCCGCATCCTCGGCGAGCTCCGTTCGTTTCTGGATCGGTTCGCGACCGCGACCTCGGCCCGGGACCTCAACCACCTCGCCTCCAAGCTCGACATGAGTGCCATCGGCGGGGTCGTGCTCGAGCAGCTCTTCGAGCAACCCGACGCCCGGGACCTGGCCATGCGGGTCCTCACCGGTGGTCTCAGCGAGGGCCTCATGGTGCTCGCCTCTCGGCAGTATGTCCACGCCCAGGAGGGTGAGCTCGCAGCTCTCTTCCGGGATGCGGCGTGGACCCTGTTCGATCGGCTCTGGGAGTGGACCGTCGCCGTCAACCCGGAGCTCGAGCCCTCACAGCGGCGGCGGCTCCTCGACCGTCTGGTCGAGCCGGTTCGCGATGACGCCGTCCCACAACCTGTCAGAGCGGCTGTTGTTGCGAGGGTCCTTCTCGTTCTCCTGGTCGCGCACCTTCACTCCGATCGAGCGTCCTGAGCGGGACCTCTGGTTCCACCTTCGGTCTCGACCGCCGTTGTCGCCTTCACCGCAGTACACTTAACCGGTGACGCAACACCGCGTAACCAAACCCGAAGGTCTGCACGGCGCCGCCGCGGTCGCCCACTTCGGTGTTCTCGCGCTCGCCCTCGGTTACACCGCCATGATCGCGATCCATCGGCCGCCGCTGGCAGCCATGATCGGTGGTTCGCCGCTGTCGACCCAGGTCCGTGCGCAGCTGATGTCGAGCCTGGCGCTGTGGACCGTGGTTGCGGCCGCACTCATGGCGGCAGGCCTGGTCTGGGCACGGCGCCACGATCGCGGCCCGACCAGCGCCGGTGACCTCGCCGCAGAGCTGTGGCCGCTGACGCTCCTACCGGTGGCGTGGTACGTCTTCGATATCGCGGCCTGGTCGGCATCGCCGGTGCTACTCTACGCCGTCGCCAGCGCTGCCGTCGGCTACTGCGTGATCCGGACCGAGCTGCCGCCGGCACGCCATCACTGGCGGGCGTGGCCGCGGGTCCGAGCCGCCGCACCGCGGGCGACTGTTGTCCTTGGCATCGCGGCCTACGTCGGGTACGTGTCGACCTTCACCATCTGCAACCACCACTCGCTCGGAACCGCGGCCTTCGACCTCGGAATCCAGGAGAATGTGCTCTGGAACACCACCCACGGCAACGTGCTCTACTCGTCCCTCATGCACGGCCACTACCTCGGAGTCCACACCTCGCTCGTGCTGTTGCTGGTGGCGCCGCTCTTCGCGGCCGTTCCGACCGCCGAGACCCTGCTCGTGCTTCAAACCGCGGTGCTCGCCGCCGCCGCGTGGCCGCTCTACCTGCTCGCGCGAACGGCCCTCGACAGCGAGGCTCAGGCCGTTGTCATCGCCTTGCTCTGGTTGAGCCACCCGGCGGTGGCCGGCGCCAACTTCTACGACTTCCACCCGGTCGCCTTTGCGCCGCTGTTCCTGTTCAGCGCCTGGTTTTTCTGGTTCGAGCAACGATGGCGTCCGTTCTGGGTCTGCATCGCCCTGGTGCTGACGGTCAAGGAGGAGCTCGCCATCCTGGTCGTCCTGATCGGCATCGTCACTCTGCTGAACGGGGCTCGCCGGCAGGGCTGGCTGCTCGTCGGAGTCGGTGCAACGGCTTTCGTTGTCCTGCAACACGTCGTGATTCCGCACTTCGCCGGTGGCGCCCACTCCTATTCCTGGTACTACGCCGACCTGATTCCGGCCGGCGAGGGGCCCCGAGGACTGCTGACGACATTGCTCCTCAACCCGGTCTTCACGCTCGGCTTCGCACTGACCGGAACCAGGTTGCTCTACGTCTTCCAGCTCTTCTCACCGCTCGCATTCCTGCCCTTCGTCACCGCCCGCGGCTGGGTGCTCGTGAGCTACGGGCTCGCCGCCACCCTGCTCGCCAGCCGGCCCCCTCTGCACCAGATCGGATTCCAGTACGCGCTGAGCCTGCTCGCGATGGGCTTCGCCGCCGCAATCCTCGCCCTCGCAGGGCTGTCGTTGTCCTGGCGCAGGCGGGCCCTCGCGGCGGCTGTGATGCTGGCCGTCGTGACCTGCTACCACTACGGGATGATCTGGCCCCGCCACAACTTCACCGGCGGCTTTCACACCATCGACTTCGACTACACGGACGAGGAGAAGCGGGTCTATCGCGAGCTCATGGACCTGGTCAAGGCCATTCCACCCGAAGCGACTGTGCTCGCCAGCGAGGACCTCGTGCCCCACGTGGCCGGACGCCGCATCATCGAGACTGAGCGCTACGCCCTGACCCGCGCGCCGCTGCGCTTCGATGTCGTGCTGGTTCACAACGACGGCTCAGCCCAGCGGATGCGCGAGGTCCCGTATCTCGGCGGCCTGCGCGACTATGACGTCGTCCACACCGAGCACTTCGTCATGTTCACACGTCGGTGAGCTCGGTGCCCGGAGTCGGGGTCTTGGGCGAGGTCTCGTGAGTCGTGAGTCGAGGGTCGGGAGTCATCGCGTGCGATACCGTTCGAGGAGCCCGGTGCGCTCGTTGAAGGCGGTGATTCGGTCATCCCACTCGCGCCAGGCGCCGAATCGGCTCGTCCAGTAGTTGGGATCGGACCACTGGTCGTCGAGCTCTTCGACCGCCTTGCCCTGTTGCTCGACCCAGGTGAAGTACTTGAGGTTGTGGAGGCGCTTGCGGTCCCAGTAGGAAAGCTCGAGAACGTGATCGGCGGCGGCGCCGAGCAGGTAGCGCTGGTGGAGTGCTTCGGCCCGGGAAACGGTCAGCTCCCCGTGCTCGCTCCGCTCCTCGACGAGCCTCGAGGCGTACATCTCCATGGAGTCGGTAGCGACCGTGAAGACTACGTCGTCGGCCCCCATCTCGAAGTACGTCGCGGTCTTGACCGCAGTCAACAGGTTGGCGATGGAGGAGATGCCGAGGAGGTCGAGACGGTTCACGAGCTCCGGATCGACCCCGATGGCTGCCAGGTACTCCCGCCCGGCGGGCTCGTTGAGAACTCGGAGCAGACGCATGCAGGCCTCGTCGTCGATTCCCACCGCGACGTCGGTGTTCCTCAGGTTGTGGATCCAGGGCACATGCTTGTCGCCGATGCCCTCGATCCGGTGGGCTCCGTGGCCGTTGTAAAGCAGTGTCGGGCACTGCAGGGCTTCGCCGGCCACAACCTTGACCAGGGGGAAGACCTCACGCAGGTAGTCGGCACAGCCCAAGGTCCCCGCCGAACCTTGGGTCAGGCAGACCGCAGCGAAGCGCTGGCCGTCACTGCGGACCTGCTCGAACACCTCTGCCATGGCCGGTCCGGTGCAGGCGTAGTGCCAGACCGCGTTGCCGAACTCCTCGAACTGATTGAGCACGACGATCTCGCCACCGCGCTCGGCCTTGAGCTGCTTGACCTTGTCGTAGATCTCCTTGACGTTGGACTCCGATCCGGGAGTGGCAAAGATCTCCGATCCCACCTTCTCGAGCCATTCGAAGCGCTCGCGCGACATCCCCTCGGGCAGCACCGCGATCGAAGGACACGCGAGCAAATACGCGTCATACGCGCCGCCGCGGCAGTAGTTCCCGGTCGACGGCCACAGCGCCTTTTGAGTCGTCGGATCGAAGGCGCCGCGGACCAGCTTCTCGACCAGCGGACCGAAAGTTGCGCCGACCTTGTGCGCGCCGGTCGGGAAGTACTTGCCGATGAGCATGACGATCCGGGCCGGAACCCCGGTGAGAGCTGACGGCAGCTCGAGGAAATTGACGCCGCCGAAACCGCCTCCCGCCGCCACCGGCTCGTTCTTCCACGTGATACGGAACAGGTTCCGGGGATTGAGATCCCAAAGGCCGATGGTCGCGAGCTCGTGCTTGATGCCGTCTGGGACGAGGTCCGGATTCTGCATTTCGCGGTAGGTCGGGATGATGATGTTGCGCTCGCGACAGCGCCGGATCGTGTTCTCGAGGACCTGGTCGTTGGTCTGCATGAGTGTCCTTTCGCCCGTCGCAAGACGGGTCAGGCGGGACTATAGTACCCCTCGGCCCGCTCGACGCGAATCGGGGAGGATCGACTCATGCCCACCACCAACCGAGGCGCCGCCGCCCTTGCATCCGCCCGAGAGTACGAAGATCGTATCGTCCGCCTCCTCCGCGACATGATCGCCATCCCGGCCGAGAGCGGTCGCGAGGAGGCGCGCTGCCGCCGGGTCCTTGCCGAGTACCGGGCTCTCGGCTTTGACGAGGCATTCATCGACGGCCTCGGTACCGTTGTAGCCCGCGTCGGCTCGGGCCCGGTGAAGATCCTGATGGATGGCCACGTCGATTGCGTCGGCATCGGCGACCGATCACAGTGGGAATTCGACCCCTTCGAGGGCAAGGATGAGGACGGGACGATCTGGGGCCGTGGGGCGGTGGACGAGCTACCGGCCATCGCCGCCATGGCCTACGGAGCCCGCATCCTCGCCGACCGCGGCTGGCCCGAGGCCGTGACTCTCTACCTCTCCGCGAGTGTCATGGAGGAAGACTGCGACGGGTACTGCATGCTGCACCTCGTGGAACGCGAAAACGTCAGGCCCGACTTCGTCGTCCTGGGGGAACCCACCGATCTCGGCGTCTTCCGCGGGCATCGCGGTCGGCTCGAGGCGACCATCACCACCAAAGGCAAGTCGGCCCACGGCGCCCACGCCCATCACGGCGTCAATGCTCTCTACAAGATGGCGCCGATCATCTCCGACGTCGAGCAGCTCAACACTCGCCTCGCGCACGACGACTTCCTCGGTAACGGCTCGATCATCGTCTCGCACATCGAGTGCACAACGCCCTCGCTCAATGCTGTCCCCGACTCGGCGAAGATCACGATCGACCGCCGGCTCACGGTCGGCGAAACTCAGGAGATCGCCCTCGACGAGCTTCGATCCCTACCCCACCTGGGCGACGCGGAGGTCGAGCTGCTCCATTACGACCGGGTAAGCTGGAAGGGCACCCGCGCCGAGCAGCCCAAGTACTACCCCACCTGGGTCCTTGACGAGGATCACGAGCTCGTGCGGGGCGTCACCGCAGCTGCCGCCGAGGTCCTTGCCGAGCGACCGCCAATCTCCCGTTGGCACTTTTCCACCAACGGCGTCGCCACCATGGGCGTGCTTGGCATTCCCACCGTCGGCTTCGCTCCCGGTCTCGAGGAGCTCGCCCACACGACGCGGGAGCACGTCGGGATCGACGACCTCATCACCGCCACCGCGGTCTACTCGCTGATCCCGGAAGCACTGGCAGCCGCGTCCGTGAAGACACCGTGATGCGAGGATCCCGCTGACCCGTCCGAGTCGGTTCGGACGGGGGAGCCGTCCCTGTTTGCCGGACACGACTTCCGGTCGCGGGTGTTGCATCTCGCCCGAGTCCGACCGACAATAAGAAAAACCCAGGAGGTGAGGCCGATGTCCGCCCGAGCACGCATCATCGTTGGAGTCGGAATCCTGATTCTCCTCGGGGCGGCGGGTGCGCGGGCTCAAGAAGTGGCGTTCGCCGTCGTCAACGGGCTCGCCCCGGGCGCCGAGCTGAACCGGTTGAATCTCGAAACCGGCGAGCTCACGCCGGTCGGAGGCATCGGCGTCCCGGTCACCCAGATTGCGTTCGATGCCGCGGGCTCGCTCTACGGCGTGAATCCGGACGACGACGAGCTGATCGCCATCGACATCACGACCGGATCGGCCGTCTCGATCGGCGCTCTCGGTGTGCCGATCGTCGAGACATTCGGCCTCGCCGTCGATGCCGACGGAGGGCTGTGGATGACGGCCCGCGAGGACACCGGGGCGACCTCGCTGTTCGCGGTGGACGGGACCACCGGAGCGGCCACCTGGCGGGCGGCCGTCGACGAGGCCCTGTTCGGTGCGCTCGCCGCCCATGACGGCGTGCTGGTGATGGCGAGCTACGTTCTGTCGGAGGTCGATCCCGTGACCGGCGCCGTCACCCCGGTGCCCGGGTCGGATCTGGGCATCTGGTGGACCCGGGCGCTCGACTTCGACGACGAAGGGAACCTGTGGGGCCTGATGCTCTGCGGCCCGTGCGCGGCGCCGTACGACGTGTTGAGGGTGTTGCCCGTCGACCCCGCGACCGGCGTGCTCATCGGCGACGGCGTGGCCGAGCCGCCCGGCACATGGGGCCTGGCGATCCTCCCCGGGGGCGTCTTTCTCGACGGCTTCGAGACCGGCAACCTCGCCTCCTGGTCGACCAACCAGCTCGACGCTTCACAGGGCCCCTTACTCTATCGAGATCCGTCCCGCACGATCACGCTCTCGGATTGAGACCTTCAAACATCTCTGCGATCGCCCGAGGAAAACTCTGTGTTTCTCCCTGTCTCTGTGCTTTTCTGTGGTGAGAAAACCAAACTCTCGAGAAACCGAGGATGAACGAGCACGGCTTGATTCAAGGGGCATGATGAACCACAGAGGCAAAGAGAGCGATTCGCACGGGCACGCGCTCCCGCTGCACCGCGTTCATCGCTCCGGGGTGCCCGAGTTTGGACCGCGAAGTTCGCAAAGTGCGCTCAACGCAAAGCACCGGATTCCAAAGTTGGCGATGCCGGCTTCTACGCAGTCTCGAGGGGGAGACGCGCAGCCCTCTGCGGCGCCATCGGTGGACCAGCCTCAAGGCCACGATTCCGACCTGGACACCCCAGGAACACGTGACCGGGACCACGTCGATTCTGGTGCGGAACACCTTTGCGGACGGCAGCGCAAGCCCATAGAATGCGATGAACTTGGCGTCCTTTGCGCCGCCCACTCTTCGCGCGCTTTGCGGTACAAGACGAGCGCGCTGTCGTAGGAAGGCCGATTCTGCCCGCCGACTGGTCGAAGGAAGATGCACGTCTCTGTGTTCCTCTGTGACTCCGTGCTTCTCTGTGGTAGAAGAACCAAAGCCATGAGGATTCGAGGATGAACGAGAAGGACTCGATTCAAGGAGCGAGCAACATGACCACCGATCTCAAGGGCAAGGACTTCATCACGACGCAGGACTGGAGCGTGGAGGAGCTGGAGGAGATCTTCACGCTCGCGGCGGAGCTCAAGCAGGCGAAGCGGGCAGGCAGGCCAACTCCCCTGCTGACCGCGAAGACCCTGTACATGATCTTTTTCGACGCCTCGACCCGGACCCGGAACTCCTTCGAGACCGGGATGACCCAGCTCGGCGGGCACGGCATCTACCTGTCGCCGGACAAGATGCAGATCTCGCACGGCGAGAACGCGCGCGACACCGCCAACGTGCTGTCGCGCTACGGCGACGGTATCGCGATCCGCCACTGCGCCTTCCGCGAAGGCAGCCCTTACCTGCGCGAGGTCGCCGAGCACGCCTCGGTGCCGGTGATCTCGATGCAGGACGACGTCTACCACCCGTGCCAGATCCTCGCCGACTACCTCACCATCCGTGAGAGGTTCGGCGAGACCAGGGGCCTCAAGATCGGCATCGCCTGGACCTCGGCGCCGAACTACGTCCGGCCGCTGTCGGTGCCCCAGAGCCTGATCCTGATGATGCCGCGTTTCGGCCTCGACGTGACTCTCTCGGTACCGCCCGAGTTCCGGCTCATGCCCGAGGTCGAGGAACAGGCAGCCGCCAACGCCGCTGAAGCGGGGGTGAAGTTCGAGATCTCGAACCGCTTCGAGGACGCCTTCACCAACGCCGACGTCGTGGTCCCAAAGTCGTGGGGACCGCTCATGCACACCACGGACCGCGCGGAGGGTCTCGCCCTGATCGAGAAATACCCGAGCTGGCGTTGCGGCGCCGAGCACATGAAGCTCGGCAAGGAGCACCTCATCTACATGCACCCGCTGCCCGCCGACCGCGGCCGCGAGGTCACCGACGAGGTCATCGATGGCCCGCAGTCCGTGGTCTACGACGAGGCCGAGAATCGCCTCCACGTCCAGAAGGCGCTCATGGCGCTGACGATGGGAGGGGCGTAGGGGGCCGGTTTCCGAAACCGCGATCCGCCGATACCTCATTCCTGGCCGGAACCCGGATTGCACTGCCAGCCCGCTCGAGCCACGATGTGCCAACGTGCGGGCTGACAATCGAACCAAGGGGGAAGGAACGATGAAGGTCTTCAAGACTCTGTTGCTTGGAGCGTTGGTCGCGGGGCTGTGTGCTTCATCGGCAACGGCACAGGACGCCGACGTCGGATCGGCGCCGTCCGATGTGTTCCGAGCGGCCGCAGCTGCCGCAACCAAGACGGTCCGCGCTGCACCCTTCGACGTGACCGTCATCCACACCGACCTCGACACCCACCCGACCGCCGCGGTGCCCGGCTTTCCGGCTGCACAGTTCAGCTCCTTCGACCGGCCCTACGGCAGCCCCAACGGCAACTGGATCCTGACCGCAGACACCGACCTCGCGACCACCAACGACGAGGTCCTGCTGGTCAACGACGTGGTCCAGCTCTTCGAGGGGGACGCGGCGGCGTGGGCGCCCGGTGAGCTCGTCGGCCTGCTCGACACCAAGGCAGGCGTCAACGACGCCGGCAACTGGGTCTTCGCCACCAACACCGACGGCGCGACCACCTCGGACGAGTACATCGTGCAGAGCATCGGCGGCGTGCTCTCGGCGGCGGCCCAGGAGGGAGCGGCCATCCCCACCCTGACCCCGCCGCTCAACGGCGCCGGTCCCTTCACTTGGGGCACGACCCTCGAGTCGGCGGTCATCGCCACCGACAACACGGTGGGTTTCTCGTCCGATATCATCGGCGGCGCGGCCACCACCGAGGACGACATCCTGGTCCTGGGAACCGCGCTGCTCGGCCAGGAGGGCGTCACAGTACCGCCAGGCCAGACCGGGGCCCTGGCCTGGGAGAACTTCGACCTCAGCGCCTTCTTCATCTCTGCTGACGGCGCGCACTGGATCGCCCAAGGGGACCTGACCGGGACGACCTCGGACGACGTCGCGGTGGTCGACGGCTCGGTCGTCCTCCAGGAAGACGTGATCATTCCCGGCTCGAGCTTTGCCAATCCGATCGACGCCTCAGGCATCGTCGGCGTGTCCATGGACCCCGCCGGCAACTGGTACGCCCGTGGCAACAACGACACAACCGAGCAGGACTGGGTGGTGCGCAACGGCGCCGTTATCGCCGCCACCGGCGATCCCATCTTCACGGGCGCGACCGAGCTGTGGGACGACACCGACTTCGCCGACTGCTTCTTTCTCCACGTCGGCAACTCGGGCGGTGATTGGGTCATCGGCGGCGTCACCGATGCCGCGTCCGTGTCCAACGGCGTCCTCGTCGCCAACGGCACGGTCGAGGTCGCGCGCGAGGGCGAGCCCCTGGATGTGGACGGCAACGGGTTGTTCGACGACAACGCCTACATCAACACCTTCGGCAACGACGACGCCGTCCTCACCGACGACCGGGTGCTGTACCTGGTTGTGACCATGCGGGACGACACCGGCGCCGCGATCGGCGACGCCTTCGTCTCCGTGGACCTGACCCAGATCCCGGTGGAGCTGATGAGCTTCTCGGTGGAGTGACCAGCCGCCACCGATCGCACACCACATGCAGCGACAGCCGGATCCGGGAGCCATCCCGGATCCGTCTTCTTGAGGGCGACTCTTGACCTGGTGGGACGGCAGGCGATAATCGAGCCACGCGGATCGCGCGGGTCACAGGGGCTCGCCGATTGCTGCGGGGTGGGTGGGAGCGATCAACCCGAGTCGACTCGGGCCATCGCTCGCGCGTCCCGAGTCGGCGATCGGAGGCAGTCCATGGCCGTCACCGTCACCGGATCACAGCTCACCATCGAGGACATCGAGGCCGTCGCCCGCCACGGTGAACGAGTCGAGCTCCACCCCAACGCCCGCGAGCGCATCGTGGCGTGCCGCGCCTTCCTGGGTC
>Ga0316576_10000360_pt1 | contig 20486 bp, 14 predicted proteins | sample S0NA_FD_203075 | JGI IMG/M metagenome (GOLD analysis project Ga0316576, IMG submission 203075) | Rhizosphere microbial communities from salt marsh grasses in Alabama, United States - S0-2_050615r3r5 | ecosystem: Host-associated > Plants > Roots > Rhizosphere | place: USA: Alabama | collected... | reverse complement strand
CTGGAGGTTGCGCGTAATGCAGCAGCAGGCATAGCCTTGCATGAAGCGTCCGGGTTCCATGTCTCGGTCACGGGAGAGGCGTTGCATGGCGAAGGAAAGGAGCGTCTCCTGGATCCTGGGGGGTAGGGCGGTATAGGGATCGATGAGCAGCGACGCCAGATCGTACTGCAGAGGGCCCAGACGACCTCCCTGGAAGTCGATGAAAAGCGGTTCGCCGGCACGGAGCATGATGTTGCGCGACTGGAAATCACGGTGCATGAACCCGGTAAAGGCGTTGTTCACGGTTTCTTTTGCCAGGCAGTCGAAATCCTCCGCCAAAGCAACATAGGCCACATCCATGCCCAGATAGAGATTAAGGAAGCATTCCACGAAATAGCGGCACTCCCTGTCCAGGATCAGTTGACGGTCGTAGGACGGCGTCTGCCAGGCCCACGATGGATCGAATCCCTCCCCGCCCGAAACCGACATGCGGATCAATGCCGTGACGACTTTCCGGTAGAGGCAGATGACGGCCTTGTCGGAGGCGGCGCGGTGCACGGCTTCCTGCAGGTGCAGATCTCCCAGGTCCTCCAGGCACACCAGTCCGGCAAAGGTGTCGGCATAATAAATCTCCGGAACCGCGACGTTGTTGTTGCGAAGGTGACGCCCGATGAAGACGAAAGCGTCCGCTTCGCTGGTGTGGCCGCCGCACCGGAGGCCGTGATCCACCATGATCATGGTGCGGTTTTCACAGGCGATGCGGTACCATTTGCGATCGGAACCATCGCCTGACAGCCGCGTCATGTATCCGTTTTGCGTGGGTGTGCCGGGATAAACAAGACGGAAGGCCTTTTTCCACATTTCCCGGCGGGCGACCCGCGAGTAGCGGTCGAGCGTGCCCACGTCGTCCCACTGCACGTGGCCGGGAATGTAGGTGTGCACCGCCTCGCCCCGTTCAATCAGCAGGCGGTAGGTGTCGATGATGCTCGTAAAGCACCCGGAGGGGATCAGATCCAGTACACGCGGGTCGATGACATGGATGCCGGTGAATGTCCAGGTGTCGGCTCCCGGTTCCCTTTTTTGAAAATCGAAAACCGTGCCGTTTTCATGCAGGGCTACCTGATTGAAAGCGGGGTCGTCGCAGAGGACCAGGGTGACTGGACCGGTGTGGTTGCAGTGAAATCGGTAAACGGCCCGCAGGTCGATGTCGGTGTAGATGTCGCCGTTGACCACCATGAAGGGAGCGTCATCCCAGAAATGGGATACGTTTTTCAAAGCGCCCCCGGTTCCGAGAATCCGCCGTTCATGGCTGGTTACAACGGGGATGCCATAGTCCGCGGCAGCCAGGTAATTTTCGACCATGGCGTGCAGATGGTGTGTGTTGACGACCACGGCGGAAGCGCCAGCCCGCACCAGACGTCGGATCGTCGTGTCGAGAACGGTTTTTCCGGCTATGGTGAAGAGCGGTTTGGGGGTGTGCTTGGTGTAGGGCATGAGCCGCGAGCCAAAGCCTGCGGCCAACACCATGGCTTTCATCGGTGGTTCATCCTGTCCTGGTAGCGCTTGATGGTGTCTGTGTAAAAAGCTATTTTTTCCTCATCTTCCGCTCCCTTGACACCATGCGTCGTAAAAAAGTTGCTCCCGTTCTCGAAATAGACCTTGGAGATGGCTTCAATGCAGTCCACTTCCCTGGCTTTGTACATCCTGTTGCCCAGTTTCTGTATATTTTTCAAACGATCATTGGCGGAGGTCGTATTTCTTGGATGTTTTTTAAAGTACTTGAGCACGACCCAGTAGGCTTCGAAGTAGGTTTTCAGAAATCTGGCGTGCAGTTTCAGTTTCCGAAATCCGGCCGACGTGATGTTATACGTTTCCGGAATGGTGGGGTGGGGGATGATGATGGCGTCGTCGATGAAGGCTTTGACGGTCTTGCGTACGTAATAGCCCGGCGTCAGATCCACATCAAAGGCAAACTCGTATTTGAAAAAGTCCTGGAGAAAGGCGTAATCGGCATGCAGGTCGGATGCGGAAAACTGGAAGGCATCCTTGTCGAGGATGATCAGGGCGGTAAAAGCCGCCGGAACGAAAAAGGCGATGCAATTGTTTTTGTAAAACTCCAGCACGGGTCTTTTATCCTGATTGACCTTGAATTCACACCGTTCGAAGGGTGTCGTCCGGTCTTCGGCCACCCGTTCCACGAGTTTGCGGTCGACGTATGATTCCAGGGCATTGTTCACGGCGTGCACATGGTTCATCAACAGGGTGTCGGCAATCTCCACCTTCTGCATGTTGAGGTGGTTGAGATAGATTTCCACATCCTCCAGCAATTCCCGGTAGGGCAGTCGTTTTTTCGTTCTGTTCAAAAGGGCGCCTGCCACCAGCGCATGGGGGGTTACGACCGTCACGGTGTTGATGGAATTGATGATGCGGTGTCCCAGATTGCGGCAAAGAGCGTTTTGCTCCTTTTGGGACATTTCGGCCAGGATGAGGTTTTCACGGGCGAGGATGGCGTTCAGCGATATGGGCTCGTTGAATTTGATGTAAATTTTTCCGTATCGGTTCTTGAGGAATTTTCTCGCATTGATAACCTGCAGAAAATTCTCATCCTTTTTCTGGCCGCCTTCGACTTCATGAAGATAGGAATTTTCTTCGAGAACACGGTCGTAGCCGATATACACAGGCGCAAACACGAGATCTTCGCAGGCACCGTTCTTGTAGGCGTTCATCAGGATGGATATGAAGCCGAGTTTGGGCATGATCAGCTTTCCGGTTCTGCTGCGCGTGCCCTCAATAAACACCTTCAGGTTGAACCCCTCCTCCAGCAGTTTGTGGATATATTCGCCGAAAACCTTGGCGTAAAGCACGTTGCCCTTGAATGTCCGGCGCAGGAAAAAAGCGCCCAGAGACCTGAACACCGGCCCTATCGGCCAGAAGGAGAGATTCTTGCCGGCAGCAACCAGGGGAACGGGCATATTTTTAATGTACATCAGGTATGGCAGCATCAGGTAGTCCACATGGCTTTTGTGGCAGGGTACGAAAACCAAAGGGCCTTTCTGAGCCATGGTTTTGACCCGATTCAATCCCTCCTCGTTGTAGTTGACGCCCTGGAACATGGCGTTGAGGATCCAGCCGACAGACACTTCGCCGAACCTGAGAAGGCCCGGGTTTTGTTTGGCCGCGATTTCGTCGAGATAGCCGTCGGCCTTCTTTCTGACCTTCCAAAGCGGGATGCCGCGTTTTTCGGCATGATGGTCCATAAACGCTTTCACGCGTTGGTTAGTGAGAATGCTTTCTTTGACTTCCTCGATCGACTTCCGCATGGGGCCGGTAATGCTTTGCCGGTGGCGATTGATTTGTAGCAGCAGGTTGCGCCGCAGCATCAGCGCCTGCTGTTCGTCGGACAGGTCACGGATGTCGGGGGCGGCGAGAAACTGTTTGAGGTTGAGCGGTATGGAGACTTCGTAAAAAATTTTTTCCGGTGTTTTGAACAGAATGGCCAGACGGCGCAACCGCCCGGGTCGGGATATCGAACCGAAAAGAATGTCCTTGATGGAAGGGATGGAACGGGCGGGCCTTTTACCGAAAGACATGATTTGCGGGACGATGTACACGGCTTTTGCTGTGGATTTCTGGTGTGTTATGAGAAATCTGATCGAATCGGTCTGCGCCTTCACGAAGCGGCGGTAAAACCCCCGCTTTTCCACCAGGGACATGAAGGCGCATTTTCCCTGCAGCAATTCCCGGGAGAAGTAGCCGTCCCGGTACGGATCCGGCAGCTTGTGATAGAGGAAAAGGGCATCCAGGGAAGAAAGGATGATTTTCAGCACGCGGGTTATCGGCTGCAGAATGAAAAAGCGGTAACCAAGGCCGATTTCGGGGACCGGGAGATGCCTGTGCCGATACCGCGTGTGAAAAAACAGGAAGTCGAATTTACTTTTGAATTTGTTCAGGTAAACGACGGTGGCATCATCGGGCAGCTTGTCGATGACAGCCAGCTGTTCTTCGTTGTCCTTGATGCCGCGGTAGAAAAGCGTGAGGAGCCAGGTTGTGGTGGCGCCTTTTTTCGAGGGCAGGTAGTAAAAAAAATGATCGTGCGTCTGCGATAAAAGCCTGTTGATCGCCGCCCTCAATCGTTGCCGTATGCCGCCGGCATTTGATTTTTTATTTGTATCCATAACGGGATTAGGGAAATATCAGATGGGATCTTTGTTTGCAATATTTTAAATTTAGACTTGCGTTACGAAAATGGCTATGATATTCCCAAAATCATTGAGAGAGAGTAAAAAAATAGATGGATAACTCATTGAAATAATAATGTAATTCCCTAAGGAGGTTGGTTTATGAAGACGTTGATTGGTGGAGCGGTGGCAGCTGTATTGGGCCTGATCGGCCTTTCCGTTTGGTTTGGAGCGTTTCTGCAGCTTCTGGCGGGTGCCCTGCCTCCTATGCTGCTTCTCGGTGGCGGCCTGGCCCTTTATCTGGGGTTTGACGAACTGAAGGACTCCTGGAAAAAGGACGATTCATCCTTTGAAGCGGCCGACGCATCCGATAACACCGAACAATATAAGCAAGAGATCGATGATCTGAAAAAAGAGATTGAAACCCTGAAAAAATAAGACGATTAAAAAGCATCGCGAGCCTGTTGCAACGGGGCCTGCACACCGCCGGTGTGCAGGCTTTTTTTGTGACTTATCCGGGGGACGCGCATGGCTGCATCCATCCCAGGCTGAAAGGCGTCTTTGAATGGGTACCTGTAAGGATCCGAGGGGCGAAGGATTCCAGGGGCCGAGGGTAAGACCTTGGAGAGGTCAGAGGCCAGATATCGGAAGTCAGAAATCAGAGGATTAACGCCCAATCAGCGCGCAGAACTCGAGGTGCATGCCGCTCAGCGCATGATGCTTTGAAATTGCCTTGCGCCATACGTTTTACTTTTCACATTTCACCTCTCGCATTTCACGATTTTTTTAATGGCTGTTGTCGCCGGTTTCAGTCGTAAAGATAATAGGAGCGGCTCATGCGTTCGAAGGCTTCGGTTTCATCCGTCCAGGATGCGACGACATCTTCAATATCGTCCAGGTTTTCGATGCGCTCACGGATATTTTTTTCCCCGAGAATGAGATCGATGGGCATTTTGTCGAATTCGTACTCATAGGGGGGCTGCTTCCATGCAAAGGCACCGGCGTGACAGGCGATCACTGCCTGAACCAGCAGCAGTGTCGTGGCATAGGGTCGGTACAGCGTCGTGTCCTGGGGGTGCAGCTGGAAGCCGTGGCAGAGGGCGCCCTTCCATTTATTGGCCGTGGGTTCAAAGGCGGTGCTCCTCAAGACGACGCCCGCAAGAACGGCATCACGGAGGAAGGCTTCGATGGCAACCGGGTCGATATAGGGGGCGCCGAACAGCTCAAACGGTTGGGTGGTCCCCCTGCCTTCTGACACATTGGTGCCCTCCCAAATAACCTGGCCGGGATAGACCACGGTCGAGGCGGGGGTAGGCAGGTTCGGGGACGGGGCGACCCAGGGGAGTCCGGTGGCCGGGAAGAGCATATCGCGTTTCCATCCGTTCATGGGCACAACCGTGAGGTCACATCCAATACCGTATTCGCGGTTGAACAGCCGGGCCAGTTCCCCCATGGTGAGTCCATGGCGCATGGGTATGGGGTAGCGCCCCACAAAGGAGCTGTATGCCGGCGACAGGCAGTTGCCCTCGACGGCAACCCCTCCGATGGGATTCGGGCGATCCAGCAGCAGCACTTTCAGCTTGTGTTCGCGCGCCTTTTCCAGACAATACGAAACGGTGTACATGAAGGTATAAACCCGGGTCCCCACATCCTGCAGATCCACAATCAAAACGTCGAGTCCGTCCATCATGCGCAGTTCCGGGACCCGTGTTTTACCGTAGAGGCTGAATACGGGAATCTTGAGGATTGGATCCGAAGTGTCTGCGGATTCGATCATGTTGTCCTGTTTCTCGGAGAAAAATCCGTGCTGCGGGGAAAAAAGCGACTTCAGGCGGCAGGGCAGCTGCGCGTCAATCAACAGGCGAGCATGCCGCAGGCGGCTGTCCACGGACGCCGGGTTGCACAGAAGTCCGACATTTTTTCCTTTCAGCCACGCCGGCGGAGATGCGATCAGATTGTCCAGGCCGGTACGCACACCTCTCATGATTCATCCACTCCCATAGACCGAGCGTTTGAGTTAGTGCCTATTTGCGAAATCCCATCATGTTTGCAAGAGATTTTGGTTTCGGATTGATGTTCGATATTATGATTTTTAGGTTTATCCGTGTTAGGTATCACAAAAACAGCACCGATGCCACATCCGCATGCATCTATACCCATTGACATGATTCTGTTCCGATTGAAACGTGTCACAGATAATCCTATTCGAAACGTTATTCTGGCAACGATTTTATTTGGGGTTGACACCCTAATAAATAGAAAATACAAAACAAGTTTATTCGAAGGAAGGGAAATTATTGATTTCGTTTGTCGGCGCGGCGTTCACCGCGAACCGGGCAAGCGGGAGGGACGCATTCGCGGCATGAATATCGATCTGAACGGCATCGTCGTCGTCACGGGGAACTATGGGAGCGGAAAGACAGAGGTCTCCGTGAACCTTGCGTTGGAGCGTCGCGCCAAGGGGATCGACGTGCGCCTGGCAGACCTGGACCTGGTCAATCCCTATTTCAGGACGCGGGAAGCCCGGCACCAACTGCGCCGTCACGGGATAGAGGTCATTCTGCCGCGGGAGCAGTACATGGCGGCCGATCTGCCGATTCTGGTTCGCGAAGTGGCCGGTGCCCTTCGCGAGCAGTCCGGCCTGGTGATCCTCGATGCCGGTGGTGACGATGCCGGTGCAACGGTGCTGGCTTCTCTGGCGGACCGGTTGCGGGACCTGCCGGTCAACATGCTTCAGGTTGTCAATCCGTTCCGACCCTTCACGGAATCAATAGCAGGATGCATTGCCATCAAGAAACAGATAGAAGCCGCGTCCAAAATGAAGATGACCGGTGTTGTCGGCAATGCCAATCTCATTGACGAAACCCTGCCGGAGCATATATACGACGGATACGAATTCGCCGCCGCATTCGCGTGCGAGTGCCACCTGAAGCTCGAGTTCATAACCGCGCCCGACAGCCTGGCGGCAGAGGTGGAAACCGGGCGCATGGCGTGCCCGGTGCTGAATATTAAAAGACAGCTTGTGCCGCCCTGGAAAGCGGCGGCAGCATTAACGTAAGGAGAGAAGACGATGGCCTATGATTACGCAATCGATATCGAGTACTGCAAGGGGTGCGGTTTATGCGTTGCCGTTTGCCCGAAAAATGTGTTGGAGCTATCCGAAAAGGTCAGTCCCAAAGGATATTTCCCGGCTTATCAGGCGCGGCCCGACGACTGCATTTACTGCGCGACCTGCTGCCGGATGTGTCCCGATGTGGCCATCACCATAGCAGAGAAAGAGGAGGTGTGAGCCGTTTTGCGCCGGCGACCGTCATCTTCATGCAACCTTATTTCAAAAGATCAACTGTCGATGGTCGACCCTAGCGGGACTCATCGACGGTGTTATCAACCTGGGAGGGAACCATGGCTAAAGTATTGATGAAAGGCAACGAGGCAATCGGGGAGGCGGCCATCCGGTCGGGATGCCTCAACTATTTCGCTTATCCCATAACACCGCAGTCCGAGGTCGCGGAATACCTGTCCAAAAGAATGCCCGAGGTTGGCGGCGTCTTTCTTCAGGGTGAAAGCGAAGTTGCGGTTTCCTATATGATATTTGGTGCTTCTGCGGCCGGAGCCAGAATTTTCACCACCTCCTCGAGTCCCGGTATCAGCCTGATGAGCGAGGGGATCAGTTACATAGCCGGCGCACAGTGTCCCGCCGTGTTCGTCAATATTATGCGGGGCGGACCCGGATTGGGCGGCATTCTCCCATCTCAGGCCGATTACTTCCAGGCCACCAAAAGTATCGGCCACGGCGATTTCAGGCTGCTGGTGATGGCCCCCGCCAGTGTCCAGGAGGCTGTGGAAATGGTTATGGATGCCTTCCCGCTGGCGGAAAAGTACCGTAATCCGGTGATGATCCTCGGCGACGGGCTCATCGGCCAAATGATGGAACCGGTGGAATTTCCCGAAACGCTTAAAAAAGAACCTCTGAACAACGACGCCTGGGCCACAAGCGGTATGGACACCCGCAAAAGCGATCAGCGCAACCTGGTAAAATCCCTTTTTCTGGACCCGAAGCAGTTGAACGACAACAACCTGGTGCTCAAAGCGAAATATGAAAAAATGAAGCGGGAAGAGGTGCGCTTCGAGGCCTACAACACCGACGTTCCCTACAAGGCGCTAATCGTCAGTTACGGCACCATGAGCAGGGTGTGCCGCACCGCCATCGACCACATGAAAGAAGCCGGCGTCGAGGTGGGCATGATTCGGCCGCAGACACTGTTTCCCTTTCCCGAGGAGGAGATCAGGAAAGCCGCGGATGTCGATCACTGCAGTGTCGTAGCCAGCATAGAAATGAGCATGGGGCAGATGATAGAGGACATCGAACGATCCGTTCGCGGAACCAAGCCGGTCAAGTGGTTCGGCAAGTGCGGCGGCGATGTCCCCACCCCGGAAGAAGTCATCGATTTCATGCACACGCTGCTGTGAGAGGCGGCCCGTTGACGCTTTTGTCATCATGCGCTTAAAAACACCTCACCTTAGGAAACAATAAAAGGCTGTAAGCCTTTGAAGGAGACGACAAATGGGAAAAACATTCGCTAGACCGGAGGCATTGTCCACACAGGTGACCCACTATTGCCCCGGGTGCACCCACGGGGTGATTCACAGGCTCGTGGCCGAAGTGATCGACGAACTCGGCATACGGGGGCGCACGGTAGGCATTGCACCCGTGGGATGTGCCGTTTTGGCATACAACTATTTCACCTTCGATTTCCAGGAGGCGGCTCACGGCCGGGCACCGGCGATGGCCACTGGCATTAAGCGTGTGCGCCCCGACCTGATGGTGTTCACGTACCAGGGTGACGGGGATCTGGCCAGTATCGGCATGGGAGAAATCATCCACGCAGCCAACCGGGGTGAAAAGTTCACGACGGTTTTCGTCAACAACGCCGTTTATGGAATGACCGGCGGACAAATGGCGCCGACCACCATGCCGGGGCAGCGAACCACCACCTCGCCATTCGGCAGGAAGGTCGAAGAGGTGGGCATGCCGATCAAGGTCGCCGAGCTTCTGGCAGCCTTGCAAACGCCCGCCTACATCGCCAGGCAGGCCGTTCTCAAGCCCAAGTACATCGTCAAGGCCAAGAAGGCCATCAAGAAGGCTTTTCAGTATCAGTTGGAAGGAAAGTGTTTCAGCCTGGTGGAAATCGTCAGCACCTGCCCGACCAATTGGGGGATGACGCCCCTGGAAGCCACTCAGTGGGCGGAAGAGAACATGTTGCCCTACTATCAACTCGGGGAACTCAAGACACCGGAGGACGAATAATGCAGAATGAAGTTCAATTTGCCGGCTTTGGCGGACAGGGCATCATGCTGATCGGTAAAATTCTCGCCCACGCCGCAATGGAGGAGGGTTTCGAAGTGTCATGGGTGCCTTCCTACGGACCCGAGATGCGTGGAGGGACGGCTTATTGTACCGTCGTGATCAGTGACCAACCCATCGGCTCCCCGGTCATCAGAAATCCGCGGCATCTGGTGGCGATGAACCGTCCGTCTCTGGAGAAGTTCGCTCCCGCCGTGAAGCCGGGCGGGACCGTGTTTATCAATGGGTCTTTGATCTCCGTGGACAGCGGCAGAGACGATGTCGACGAGCTGATTGTGCCGGTGGTGGAGATCGCCAAAGAGCTGGGAAATGTGAAGGCGGCCAACATTATCGCCCTGGCGGCTTTTGTGGCCAGAAGCGGCGTCGTCAGTATCGAAGCGCTCAAAGCGTCCGTGGCGGAGGAATTCGCCCATAAGCAAAAACTCATCCCGCTGAACATGAAAGCCATCGAGGCGGGGATCGAAGCTGCCAAAAAGGATTAATCCGGTCTCATGGTGAAATTGAAGGTTTCGGATTCCGTTTTGTCCATTGCCCCCTATGTTCCGGGTAAGCCCATGGCTGAGTTGGAACGTGAGCTCGGCATTTCGGAATCGATCAAACTGGCCTCCAACGAAAATCCGATGGGACCGTCTCCCCTGGTAAAAAAGGCGCTTCAGGATGCCATCGAAGCCCTCAACCGGTACCCGGACGGCGGCGGATGGGATCTGGTGCAGAAACTGTCGGTTAAATTGAGCGTTGCAGCGGATCAGATCGTTCTGGGAGCCGGTTCCGACGATATCATCGGGATGCTGACGCGCGCACTGCTGATGCCCGGTGACGAGGTCATCATTCCCAAGCCGTCATTCCTGATGTACGATATCATGGTGCGCAGTGCATCCGCGAAACCCGTCTACGTCCCTTTGAAAGATCTGGCAATAGATCTTGAGGGCATGGCCGCCGGGATCAGCAAAGAAACCCGCATGGTTTTTTTGACCAACCCCAACAACCCCACCGGAACCTGCATCGACAAGGATGCGTTCGAACGCTTTGTCAACGCCCTGCCCGCGGACGTGGTGATCGTTGTCGACGAGGCCTATGTCGAATTCGTGCGTGACTCAACCTGCGTGGAAAGCCTCCGGTATGTCGACGACGACAGGGCTCTGGTGGTGTTGAGAACCTTCTCCAAAGCGTACGGATTGGCCGGCCTGCGCATCGGTTACGGCATTATGCCGACGTACCTTGCATCGCTGCTGCACCGGGTGCGGCAGCCCTTCAATGTCAACTCATTGGCCCAGGCTGCCGCCTCGACGGCGCTTGATGACACCGCTTTTCTGGAAAAAACGGTGAAGCTGGTGCACACGGGGATAGACACCATTGCCGCCCGGATGGAAAAGATCGCTGTCAGGCATTTCCCTTCACAGGCCAACTTCCTGCTCATCGATGTGGGTCGGCGTGCCGACGAGGTTTACGAGCGCCTGCTGCGGGAAGGTGTCATCGTCCGATCGATGACGTCGTACGGCTTCCCCACGTACATAAGGGTAACGGCCGGGCTGCCGGAAGAAAATGAACGCTTTGTCGAAGCGCTCGAAGCGGTGCTGAAGGAATAAAGAGGTGCATCCCATGATCGTGACCATAGACGGTCCCGCAGGCGCCGGCAAAACAACTGTCAGCAGGATTCTTGCACGGCGCCTGGGATACCGCTATGTGGACACCGGAGCGCTTTACCGGGGCATTGCATTTGCCGCCACAAATGCCGGGATAGACCCGGCGGACGACAAAGGGCTGGAAAAGATGCTCGCCGGCATGAAAATCGGTTTCACGGTGCGGGAGGGAAGCACCCGGCTGATGCTGAATGAAAAAGACATCACCGATAGGATCAGAACACCGCGGATCGCCATGGCCGCATCGGCTGTATCGGCAAGGCCGGTTGTGAGAAAGTTTCTGCTGGACATCCAGCGTGAACTGGGAAAAGAAAAAAAGGCCGTGTTCGAGGGACGTGACATGGGTACGGTGGTCTTCCCCCAGGCCGACGTCAAGTTTTATCTGGACGCTTCGGTTCAGATGAGGGCGGCGAGACGTTTCAGGGAATTCGAGGGAGAAAGCGGCCAGAGTATGGAGGCGGTGGAAAACGACATCCGGCGTAGAGACGAAAACGACAGCAACCGGTCCCTAGCCCCGCTACGCAAGGCTGACGACGCCATCGCCATCGATTCCACCGACATGACCATCGATCGCGTGGTGGAAGCGATGTACCGCCATGTGTCGAAGCTGTCGGGGGGTGATTGAGGGCTTTTAGGGACAGAAAGCAGGTTCTCAAGCCTGGCGGGTCAGGTTCCCTGCATCGGTGTCGAATCCGAAAATCGTTCAATTTAGTAAATTATAGCTTGAATTATGTTCAATGGACTGTTATCATTCCTAGGTTAAGGTATGTATTAGAAGAGTTCAAAATCGGCTAAGGGGGTATTTTTTTTAATGGAAGAATTTGTGGAAAACGACTCTACCAAGGAAGTCATGAATGAAGAGCCTGCCGAGGTATCACAGGATGCGCAGGGCGTGGAAAAGGATGCGGGGGCATCACTTGAAAGCCTGGACGAGGACCAGAGCATGGAAGAGATGATGGACATATATGAGGAGAGCTTTAAAAGGTTCGCCGAGGGCGAAGTCGTCATCGGAAAAATCATATCTGTCGATAAGGATCATGTTCTCGTCGATATCGGATACAAATCCGAAGGGCAGATAAACATTCATGAATTCAAGGACGAGCATGGAGACATAAAAGCCGGGGTGGGCGATCCGGTAGAAGTTATGGTGGAGTGGTGGGACGACGAAAACGAAGTCGTCATGCTTTCCAAGGAAAAAGCAGCCAAGGTCAAGGTGTGGGAAGACATCAAGAAAACCCATGATGCCGATGGAACTGTCGAGGGCGTCATCACGAATCGGGTCAAGGGGGGCTTTTCCGTCGACATCGGTGTGCAGGCTTTTCTGCCCGGCTCCCAGGCGGATCTCAGACCCATCCGTAATCTTGACGACATGGTCGGCAACACCTATGAATTCAAGATACTCAAGTACAACCGCAAAAGAAGTAACATCGTTCTGTCCCGAAGGGTCATCCTGGAAAAAGAGCGCGAGGAGAAACGCGCCGCTACGCTTGCCTCCATTCAAGAAGGCAGCGTCGTGGACGGGATCATCAAGAACATCACCGAGTACGGTGTGTTCGTCGACCTGGGGGGCGTGGACGGTCTGCTGCACATTACCGATATCAGCTGGGGGCGCGTGAAACATCCTTCCGAGATGTTTTCCATCGGCGATGAGATCAAGGTCAAGGTTCTCAATCTCGATCTGGAAAAGGAGCGTGTTTCCCTCGGTATGAAACAACTCACCGAGGATCCCTGGCTTTCGGCCGCCGAACACTACCCGGTGGGCGCCCGCGTCACCGGAAGGGTGGTCAGCCTCACGGACTACGGCGCATTCGTCGAATTGGAAGAGGGGATCGAAGGGCTGATACACGTATCGGAGATGTCCTGGACGCGTAAGGTCCGCCATCCTTCGAAGCTGGTTTCCGCCGGGGAATCGATCGACGCCGTCGTTCTGGACATCAAGCCTGACAACCGCCGCATCTCTCTTGGTATGAAACAGGTGGTCCCCAATCCGTGGGACGTCATCAGCGAGAAATATCCGGTGGGCACGACCATCGAAGGTAAAATCAAGAACATCACCGATTTTGGACTGTTTATCGGCATTGACGAAGGCATAGACGGACTCGTTCACATATCCGACATTTCCTGGACGAAGCGCATCAAGCATCCCTCCGAGCTTTATAAAAAAGGCGATGTGATCCAGGCGATCGTTCTGGAAATCGACAAGGATAACGAGCGGTTTTCACTCGGCATCAAGCAGCTGCAGGCCGATCCGTGGGAGACGGTCGGCGAGCGGTATGAAGTCGGCAAAGAGATCACCGGAACCGTCACCAACGTCACCGATTTCGGGATTTTCATCGAACTCGAGGAAGGCATCGAAGGACTGGTTCACGTATCGGAAATCAGCAAGGAAAAAATCAAAACGCCTGTTGGGATGTTCAACATCGGCGATGTGATTACCTCCAGGGTGATGAACATCAACAGTGACGAAAGAAGAATCGGCCTTTCCATCAAGCGCATGGAGATCGAGGATGACCAGGAGCTGCTGACGGAATACGTCAACAACATGGGACCGGCCACCTCTTCATTCGGTGAAATCCTTCGGGAAAATCTACAGGAAAAACTGAACGACGAATAACATCGCCTTGGGGCAATGTTATGTGACGCGGCTGCGCCGCTATGAATAAAAGAGCTCCGGCGGCGACACCCGCCGGAGCTCTTTTGTTATGTTCACCAGAAGACATCCCTACCTGTTTTTTTTGATGATATGCTGCACCATGTTGAGTGCGGCGGTCATCATTGTATCCTTCCTGGTGGTAAAAGGTTTGGAAAAGACCGATTTTTCAGATCTCATCGTCGAGAACGAAGGCGGCCAGGTCGGTGTCGTGGAAATAAAAGGGGTTATCGCCGATTCCGCCGAAACCATCCGCTTGATCAAACGGTTCCGCGAGGATGACGCCATCAGGGCCATCGTGCTGCGGGTTGAATCCCCCGGAGGGGTCGTGGGGCCTTCGCAGGAGATCTATCGCGAGATCGAAAAAACGGTCCTCGTGAAGAAAGTGATTGCCTCCATGGGATCGGTGGCCGCTTCCGGAGGATACTACGTATCCGCCGCCGCTGACGGTATCATCGCCAACCCCGGTACGATTACGGGAAGCATCGGGGTTATCATGGGTTACACCAATTTCGAAGGCTTGCTCGATAAAATCGGCCTTACCCCGGTGGTCATCAAAAGCGGCGAATTCAAGGACATGGGGTCTCCCACCCGCAAGATGACTCCCCAGGAAAGGAAAACCCTGCAATACTTCGTCGATCAGACCCACCGGCAATTCGTAGCGGCGATCGCCAAGGGGCGTGACATGGAACTGTCCGCGGTGGAGAAACTGGCCGATGGACGCATATACACCGGTGAGGAAGCCCTGAAACAGGGCCTCATAGATCGCCTGGGCAACCTGGAAGACGCTATCGAGTGGGCGGGAAGACTGGCCGGGGTCGAAGGAAAGATATCCGCCGTCTACAAACGAGAAGAGAAGTTCTCCTTTTTGAAATACCTCTCTGAATCCGTTCTCAACGACCTTATCTCAAAAATCGCGGGAAACGGCCTGCAGGGGGGCTACATTTACAGGCCCGGCGGCGAATAATTCAGTAACTGCGGGCCGAATAACCAATTATCAATATCCAATTTTCAATAATCAAGTTTGCCGTCGGCTGGATATTGATCATTCGTTATTGGTTATTGGAAATTCGAATGTTCAGCCAGAAAAGAGAAAAGATGCAGGTGCATTACCCAGCTTGATTTGAAGTGTACTAGTAGAAGACACTCACATCCCCCAATCCCTCCCGCAGCACTTCCGGTTCGTCCATGATCAGCGAAATCACGCTCGAGGGGCTGCCCGGTACCGGCCCGCCGTCGATCACCAAATCCAGCTGGTTACCGAGATGATCCTGAATCAGGGAAGGGTCGTGCAGGATGCCGTGTTCGGGAAGACTCGCACTGGTGGAAAGGATGGGATTGCCGAGCTGTTGAATGAGCGCAATGCATATCCGGTTGTCGGGGACACGAATGCCGGCGGTTTTACGCTTGGTCAGCATCATTTTGGGGACCATTTTGGATCCCTCCAGGATAAAGGTGTACGGCCCGGGCAAAAGACGCTTCATGGTCCGGTATGCATAATTCGAAACCTTGGCGTAGCGACTGATATTTTTCAATCCCGAACAGATAAAACTGAAGGGCTTGTTCTTGTTGCGCTTTTTTATCCGGTAAATTTTTTCGATGGCCTTTTTATTCATGATGTCGCAGCCGATGCCGTAATAGGTGTCGGTCGGGTAGGTGATGATGCCGCCCTGCTTGAGAACTTCCGCCACGTTGCGGATGAGTCTTTCTTGCGGATTTATGGGATTGATGTTGATCAGCATGAGAATTTGGCGTTTACTATGGCGGTGGGTGCATGTCAAGAAATGATTGCCAATCACCACGACATCTGGTATTGGGTGGGCAACTTTACACCCAATATGGTATGCTTCGAAACGGTTTAGACGGTATGGCCCGCAAGCCAACGCCGGCGCCCGGGCGGTGTCGAGGCTCCATTACCATCGAGACAGGAGGACATAATGCTGGAGAACGCCCCCGAAGAGGCATATTCGTTCGATGATGTTTTGCTGATACCGAGTTATTCCGCTGTATTACCCAGAGATGTGGGGGTTAGCACCCGCCTCACAAAGAATATCGATTTGAGCATTCCTATTGTCAGCGCGGCAATGGACACCGTTACCGAAGCGCGCGCCGCCATCAGCATGGCGCGGGCCGGCGGCATCGGATTCATCCACAGGAATATGAGCATCGAGACCCAGACTCTGGAGGTGGATCGCGTCAAGAAGTCGGAAAGCGGAATGATTGTCGATCCGGTCACGATACACCCCGAAAAAAAGGTCAAAGCCGTTCTCGAATTGATGAAAAAATACAGAATTTCGGGGGTACCGGTTACGGAAGGCGACAAACTGGTGGGCATCGTGACCAACCGGGACCTGCGTTTCGAATCCGACACCGAAAAGAAAATCTCCGAGGTCATGACCAGCAACAACCTAGTCACCGTTTCGGAGGGCATCCCCCTGGAAGAATCCAAGAAGCTTCTCCACAAGCACCGCATTGAAAAGCTCCTGGTGGTCGACAAAAACGGAAAGCTTACCGGGATGATTACGATCAAGGACATCGAGAAAATCAAGAAGTACCCCAACGCGTGCAAGGACAGCATGGGGCGTTTGCGCGTGGGCGCCGCCGTCGGCGTGGGCGAAGACATGCAGGAAAGGGCGGAAAATCTGCTGCGCGCAGGTGCGGACGTCATCGCCATCGACACCTCCCACGGCCATTCTGAAAATGTCATCCGCGCCGTAAAGATTCTCAAAGGCGATTTCAAGGATATCGAGATTGTGGCCGGGAACGTGGCCACGGGCAAAGGCGCGCAGGATCTCATCGAGGCCGGCGTCGATGCGGTCAAGATCGGTATCGGCCCCGGGTCCATCTGCACCACACGCATCGTGGCCGGGGTCGGCGTTCCCCAGATGACGGCCATCATGAACTGCCGGGACGCCTCGGAAAAAAGCGGTGTGCCGTTGATTGCGGACGGCGGCATTAAATTTTCCGGTGATATTGCCAAAGCCATCGGCGCCGGCGCGCACACCGTTATGGTCGGCGGCCTGTTTGCCGGCACCGAGGAAAGTCCCGGGGAATCCATCTTCTATCAGGGCAGAAGCTACAAGGTCTACCGGGGAATGGGATCTCTGGAGGCTATGAAGAAGGGCAGCAAGGACAGGTACTACCAAGGCGAGGATGAGGATGACGAAAAACTGGTTCCCGAGGGAATCGTCGGGCGCGTGCCCTACCGGGGGACACTCGCTTCCAACATCCATCAGCTGGTGGGGGGACTCAAGGCCGGCATGGGCTACCTGGGATGTGTCACGATCGAAGAACTGCGGCAGAAAGCCCGCTTCATAAAAATCAGTGCCGCCGGCCTCCGCGAGAGTCATGTGCACGACGTGATCATCACCAAGGAAGCGCCTAACTACCGGCTGGATTAATATGCCCTACGGAAAGAGGGTTCGAGGGCTCCATGGAAAAGCTCATAGCTGATAGTAAGTAGGTCATAGCCTGCTATCAGCAATTAGCTATGACCTGTAAGCTTATTTTCACTTGACCCCCTGAGGCCCTTGGATCCTTGGCTCCAAGCCTTCGGTCTTGACCGAAGGCGCATGGCTTTCCTTTCTCAAATCAGACGTATGATTAGATGTCGACCATGAATAACAAAAACACAAATTTCGTTCACCTCCACGTCCACACCCAGTACAGCCTTCTGGACGGCGCCATCAGGCTGGACCAGCTGTTCGACCGCACCAGGGAGCTGGGAATGGAGTCCGTGGCCATTACCGACCACGGGACCATGTTCGGCACCATCGAATTTTATGAAAAGGCCTTGAAGGCCGGCGTCAAGCCCATTATCGGTTGTGAATGCTATGTCGCCCCCCGCACGATCGACGACAAAACCCCCGAGGATCACCGTGGACTGACGCACCTGATCCTGCTCTGTGAGAATCAGGAGGGCTACCGGAATTTATGTAAGCTGGCGTCCATCGCCCGCATCAGGGGATTCTACCACAAACCGCGCATCGACCACTCGCTGTTGAAGGCGCACAGCTCGGGGCTGATCGCCCTGACGGCCTGCCTGCAGGGTGAAATTCCGCGACTGCTCCGCAAGGGCGACAGCGAAGCCGCGGATGCGGCGGCCCACCGGTTTCTGAACATTTTCGGGGAGGGCAACTTTTTTCTGGAGGTGCAGAACAATGGCATCGACGTCCAGGAGACGGTCAACAGGTCCCTGTTCGAGATGAGCGACCGGTTGTCGATCCCGCTCGTCGCCACCAACGACTGCCATTATCTGAATGCCACCGACGTGAAGGCCCACGATGCGCTGCTGTGCATTCAGACCGGTAAGACGATTCAGATGTCGGAGCGTTTGAAATTCGGTACGGACCAGCTCTACTTCAAGGCCGGGGAAGATATGGCCGCTTACTTTGCCGATCGGCCTGAAGCGCTCGCCAACACGGTCGCCATCGCCGGACGCTGCCAGGTGGAATTCGATTTCAACACCTACCACTTCCCCAGGTTCGACACACCACCGGGACAGGACGAAGCCGTGCTTTTCGAAGAGAAGACGCGCAAGGGGTTCCAGCGTATTCTCGAGCAGGCCCGCCGGCGGAATCCGGACCTCGACGAGCGCGTCTATCTGGAACGGATCGAAAAGGAAATCGCTCTGATCAAGGAGATGGGTTTCCCCGGGTATTTCCTGATCGTGGCCGACTTCATCGGTTACGCCAAGGAAAACGACGTCCCCGTGGGGCCCGGCAGGGGCTCGGCCGCCGGAAGCCTGGTCGCCTATTCGCTCGGCATCACCAATCTCGATCCCATCGAACACGGCCTGATTTTCGAGCGCTTCCTGAACCCGGCCCGCCAGAGCATGCCGGATATCGACGTGGACTTTTGCATCAACGGCAGGGAGCGGGTGTTCAAATACGTGGTTGAAAAGTATGGTGGCGGTGAAAAGGTCGCCCAGATCATCACCTTTGGAAAACTGAAAACCCGGGCGGTCATCCGTGACGTGGGCCGCGCCCTCGACATACCGCTGAGCGAAGTCGACGCCATTGCCAAAATGGTTCCCGATGTTCTGAATATCAGCCTCGACGATGCCCTCGAGCAGGAACCCAAGATCATGGCTTTGGCGGAGCAGAAACCGGAGATCGCGGAGTTGATCCAGATTTCGCGTGTGCTGGAAGGCTTGCCGCGCCATGCATCGACGCACGCCGCCGGCGTGGTTATATCCGACAAACCGCTGGTGGAGTATCTTCCGCTTTATACCGGAAAAAAAGAAGAGGTGGTCACCCAGTTCGATATGAAGGTCGTGGAGAAAATCGGCCTGGTCAAGTTCGATTTTCTGGGCCTGCGCAACCTGACCGTCATCGACAACACTTTGAAACTGATTGCGAGCCAGAAGAAGAAGGTGCCGGATCTGGAGACGCTGGACTTCACCGACGCGGCCACCTATCGGCTGCTGGCTTCGGGCGACACCACCGGCGTTTTTCAACTGGAAAGCTCGGGAATGAAGGATCTCTTGATCCGTATGCGGCCGGAATGCTTCGACGATGTCATCGCCCTTGTGGCGCTCTACCGACCGGGGCCCCTCGACAGCGGCATGGTGGACGATTTCGTTTTACGCAAACACGGCAAAAAGAAGGTCGAATACCTGGTGCCCGAACTTGAGCCCCTGCTGAAGGAAACCTACGGTGTCATCGTGTACCAGGAACAGGTCATGAAGATCGCCGGCGTGCTCGCCAGCTACGAAATGAGCGAGGCCGATGACCTGCGCAAGGCCATGGGAAAGAAGATCCACGAAATCATGGCCAAGCATCGCGAACGCTTCATTGACGGCGCCGAAAAAAACGGTATCGATGTCCAGAAAGCCGCACAGATATTCGACCTCATCGCCAAATTCGGCGGATACGGGTTCAACAAGTCGCACAGCGCCGCCTATGCGCTCATCGCCTTCCAAACGGCCTATCTCAAAACGCACTACCCGGTGGAATTCATGGCGTCGCTGTTGACCAGCGAGATGCACTCCTCGGACGGCGTCGTCAAATACATCTCCGAATGCCGCAACCACGACATCGAGGTGCTGCCGCCCGACATCAACGAAAGCGACATTGCTTTCACCGTATCCGCAGGAAAGATCAGGTTCGGGCTCGTGGCCGTTAAAAACGTCGGCGAGGCAGCCATCGAATCGATTCTCGCCAGCCGAAAGGAGGGCCGCTTCGAGTCCCTGTATGACTTCTGCCAGCGGGTGGACCCCGCCAAGGTCAACAAGGGCGTTCTAGTGAGCCTGATCAAGTGCGGCGCTTTCGACTGCACCGGGGCGGCGCGCTCCTGTCTCCATTCCGCCCTCGAAGACATAATGGATTACGGACAGACCATTCAGCAGGAAAAGGCGGATCCCCAGATGGGACTTTTCGACGTCTGCGCAGAATCCCAGGGCATCAATCGCCCGCCGCTTCCCCACGCCGATGAGTGGGATGAAAAACAGCTGTTGTCCATGGAAAAAGAAGCGCTGGGATTCTACATGACCGGGCACCCGCTGAATCGCTATGGTGCCATTATCGAAAAATTCACCAATGCGGACATCCTGGGAATCAAGGACCTCGACGATGCCGCCGTGGTGCGCATTGCCGGCATCGTGACCAACAGCAAAGTGATCAGAACCAAAAAGGGCGACCTCATGGCTTTCGTGACAATGGAGGACATGAACG